>Ga0187779_10002193_pt1 | contig 12029 bp, 15 predicted proteins | sample 1015_Q2_SP10_10__FD_132435 | JGI IMG/M metagenome (GOLD analysis project Ga0187779, IMG submission 132435) | Tropical peat soil microbial communities from peatlands in Department of Meta, Colombia - 1015_Q2_SP10_10_MG | ecosystem: Environmental > Terrestrial > Soil > Wetlands > Peat | place... | reverse complement strand
CAGCCGTCGGGTGAATAAAATACTCCTTTCCCATCCTTTTATTCCCCTCCGAGGCGGATTGGAAATCCTTTTTTTTTCAAAGACTCCTGGGCCGCCATAAGAATTTTTACCACTCTGAGTCCGTCCCGACCACTCGTTTTAGGCTCTTTCCTGGATTCGATGCTTTCAATAAAATGTTCTGCCTCAGCCCGGAGCGGCTCCGCCATCTTAATACTCGGGATGGTAATATCCCCGAACCTCAAGCTGAGATATTCCCCATAGGTATCATAAGATGGATTCTTTACCCCTTTATCATAGAGTTTCAGTTTCTCAGAAGCCTCCATATCATCGAAGACCACCATCTTTTTCGAGCCTACGATGGTGATCCTCCTTAACTTATGAGGATCCAGCCAACTCAAATGAATATTTGCCATTTTGCCGTCAGCGAATTGGAGCCCAAGAAACACCACGTCCTCAATGCCCTTTTGGATATAACTTTCGCCATGAGCCGTCACCGCAACCGGTTCTTCCTCAAGGAGGTGTAGGATGACCGATAGATCATGCGGGGCAAAAGAGAGAAGGGCATTTTCATCCTGACGGATGACGCCGAGGTTGACCCGCTGAGTATAAATGTAATAAATCTTTCCCAGTTCACCGGAGTCGACCATTTCTTTCAGCCGGTCGACGACAGGATGATAGATCAGAAGATGCCCGACCATCAGGATTCTCTTCCTCTTCACCGCGATCCCTAACATCTCCTGGGCATCTTTTACATTTAAGGTCATGGGTTTCTCCACCAACACATCTTTATCCGCTAACATGATTTCCTTCGAGAGGGAATAATGAGAGAGAGCTGAAGAGGCTACGACGACTCCTCTTACCTCTGAGTCTAGAAGAATGGGTTCCAAGCCCTCGACCATCTTCGTTTGCGGGTAGGTCTTCTGTAATGGCACTAATTTGTCAAGATCACGATCACAGACATATTTCAATCGAACATTGGAAATTTCGGAAAATACCCGGATGTGGTTCTTTCCCCATGCCCCGGCTCCCACGACAGCAACGTTGATCATAGGCTCCCCTTCATCGTCGCTATTATTTTGAATTAACCTCAGTTACCAACGATGACCCTCTCCAAATCCCACATTCCAAACTACAATCTCCAAGTAATTTCCAAATACCAATTCTGAATAACCAAACTTTTTAACCACTTGGGTCATTGAAATTTATTTGTGATTTGGTGTTTGGAGTTTGGTGCTTCCATTTTTCAACCCCATTCCTTTTGGACAAAGTCTTAGATGCCACCACGATAGATAAGCATATAGCGAAAGTTTTTCTCGCCAGCCCTTGATCATGAAGAGAGTAACCAGAGAACCCAACGTTATCGTCACCAACTCGATTCCCAGCCTGATCATCAACCCCGTAAGAAGAATGAACCGTTGAAAATGTCCTCTATTTTTCTTAAAAAAATGGTAGCGGGAGCGATAAAATTCTACTCTTGCCCTCTTCCTTGCTGTCCCAGCACTCTTCCCCTGAAAATGATAGACCTCGGCCTGCGGAACATGGTAGACTTTCCAACCTGCCCTCTTCATACGATAACACCAGTCCGTCTCTTCGAGAAAAAGGAAATAATCCTCATCCAATAAACCTACCTGTTTCAAAGCCGTCCGTCTCACCATCACGCAGGCACCGATCACCGAATCCACTTCAACAGGCTCAGGATAATTTCTCTCTTTTCCTGGAAACTTCTTCGGGAATAACCATCTCAGAAGGCTTTTATTAAGGAGCTCCGTGGTCAGGGATGGGAAATTGGCAATAGAGTTCTGTTTCGATCCGTCATCATTCAGCAGCTGGGCTCCGGCCACCCCGGCATCGGGACAGCCTTCCATAAACGAAACTAATTGCTCAATCGCTCCATGCTTCACCTGAGTGTCGGGATTCAAGAGGAGAACATATCTACCAGACGCTTCTTGAAGCCCCTGGTTGACAGCCTTTGAAAATCCCAGGTTTTCCTCATTTTGGATGACGTGAACAGAAGGGAAAACTCTTTTCACTTCGCTTACACTCCCATCCTGGGAGCCGTTATCGATCACAATGATCTCCCTAGAAATTCTTCCTTCCGTTTCAGAAACCGCTCTGATACAAGAGAGCAGAAATTCTTTCGTATTCCAGCTGATGATCAGGATGGATAAACCGATCAATCCTTAACAACCTCCAAGTGCATAAAATCTCCAAGTCTCAATCCATCCACCGCCCAACAAACCGGGCGAGAGAGAAGCCTCAAAAAATGACTTCTTGCAATCGGTTGGGGTCCTTGGCTTGCTGCTCCACGACCATATCGCTCATTCACCCAATACTGAAGACTCGCCAAAAAATTCCTTTCACCAGAATCGAACCACAGCGTCTTAACCCTCAGGCATAACGGGGAGAGAAGTTTTTGAATAGTGTCAGGAGTAAAGGAGAAAAGGTGTCGAGGGACATCCAAACTATACCACCACTTGCGGAATAACCAGTAGTTCAGGCTTCTTGCGTTTTGGACGGAGACGTAAATTCGGCCCTGTGGCATGAGTATTCTGCTGACCTCAAGAAGGACCTCCTTGGGGTTTGGAAGATGCTCTAATACAAAACTCATTCTGACCACGTGGAAGAATCGATCCGGGTAATTTGCCCTAGAAAGTTCTCCGGTAAAAACAGAAAGTCCCTTTGCTCTCGCTCGTTCAGACGCTTCGGCGTCTATGTCAACCCCATAGACATCCCACCCCATTCGCTTTAATTTATAAAGTTCTGTTCCATTCCCGCACCCAATATCTAAAAGCCTACCCCCTTCCACGAAAGGGATACAATGCCGATACCTGATTCGAAATGGCAGCATAACCAACTTCTTAAAGAGATGCTTGTGCGGAGGTGAACTGGCATGGACCCCATATCCCCAATAGGTTTCTAGCACCTTTCTTCTCGACCAGGAGTACTTCCTGTAGTGGCGCGGACCGGTAGTATAGTAATCTTTTGGATAATATTCCTTCAGTGTCTTGGGCTCGGGTTGAGGATTGACAAAGATGAGGCCACATTCTTTACACTGCACCACTTTAAAAACTCCGGGAAGCCCAAACAGACGATCCCATCCGTCAAAAAGAAATCGATGTTCATTCGACCCGCAAATTTCACAAGGAATCATTCTCACTGCCTAATCCGCCTTTTCTCCCACGATAATGAGCGTATTTCCGCCCATTATGATTTCATCAGACAACGTTTCATCCAATCGATAAAACTCCCGGCTCTCCTTCGAGACGAAAAATCCACAAAGACGAATGATCCAGACGATAGGCAACAACCATTTCATCCTGGGTTTGGTTTTATCCTTTTCTACTCGGAGAATTCGAAATCCGTTATACTCCAGAATAAACTTTAGGAGAGTAAAAATGAGTGGGCTGATATGAGCCATTGAGAGATCACCTTCACATCTGTTTTGGGCGGTCTCATGGCGAGGAATCTTCGACAAGGAACCTCGAAAAAGAAAACGGAGTCTTCGTTCAATGTTAAGAAAATTAGCGGTCGTAAGAAAAATCTTCCCTCCTTTTCTCAAAACCCTTGCGAATTCGCGGATGGCATTGGAAGGATTTTCAGTGTGCTCAATCCCATCAACACTGACCAAGTAATCAAAGAATTGGTCTGGATAAGGAAGAGACTGGTTGAGATCACCGATCTCCATCTTCAAGTCCGGGACTGAAAAATAGGAAGGATTGATATCGCAGCAGGAGACCTCAAAACCCATTTTTTTCAGTCGGTCTGCCAAAATCCCGGTGCCAGTGGGGACATCCAAGACTTTTCCTCTTGGCTCATTTCCCATCATCTGGACCACTTTATCGTGGGTTTCCCCCCTCGATAAAGGAACAGCTCCGAAACTCCATTGAACATCGGAATGATTGGGTCCTGCCAAAGGTGCCTCCTTTTAACCACATTTTGAGACAATATGTAAAGCAATTTTAATTGCTTGCTCTGGATCACATCATAATGATACTTGATATAACACTTGATCAAATCCGTCCTCACCCTTCTTTCCACTTCCACAGCTTTGCATAGGAAAATCTGAATTTCAGTTTTGTCTCTTGCCTGTCCGTAGATAATTTAAATAAGACTCAGGATTCTCTAAGAGTTGTGTTCTTTCATGCCAATGAATTGGCTTATAGAACATTGGAAACCCTATGTGCTTCCAACCCTGACCTAACAAATGTCTGGGAATAACAAACCTTTTCGCCCCCGCTAATTGCTGCTGTGTCTTTGACAACAATATGATACGAAGAACATGACTCCAGAAGTACCTCCATCCCCATTTTTTTGCTCGAATGAACCTTGTATTCGCAACAGGTTCATTTTCGGAATAAGCTGCGGCATTCAGATGAAAGACTAAATCGTCATAGATACTACTTATAAAAACAAAGTGGGCATTGCCTCTATTAGATTCCATCAAAGAATGCCAAGACAGTCCCTCTGAATAGGCTTTAAAGAAGTAGCCTACACCCGCATGCGGAATATGGTCAAATTTTTTACAAAATTTCCTATATTGCTCAGAGGAGAGGTCTCTTTCCGAAAGCCGAAATGCAGGCTGATACTTCAGGTAAAAGTCTCGTTGAAAAAAAAGGCATGCTGTATAGTTGCCATAATAAGGCGCTGCGAACACACAAGTCTCGGAAAGCTTCCTGGCCAATGTTTCCGCCCAACCTGCTTGAATGGGGAAAGAATCTATGTGCATCGTCACGATATGACTGACGTCATCTCCTATTGCCTCTCTGATCAAATGGTCCAGATAATACACTTGCTCTTCATCACTCCGTAGGGGGGTTGTTGGACACTCGCAAATTTTTACCTTTGGATGGCGGTACAGCTTTGTGCGAAATTCTGGCAAAAGCCGATTGACACTCCCATAGATGGTGTAGGGAACAACTGTAAACCTTTCGATCTGGCTCAGATGAAGGTCAAGGAGTCCTTCGTTCTCCTTCTTGAGCAGATAAACGACAACAATTCCCAACTTCATGGTTGTCATGCCTCTACGGCTCCTGCATTTAAATCAAGTTAAATACAAATTTACTCGCAGCCGATTTTTTTTACGAGCGCGTCAATCGAATTAGCACAGATGAGATTGATATTTTCTATCTCCCATGGGAGCAGGATATTCCTTTCCTGATTCCCATCATCCATATTGTCTAGGAAGGCCGAATTTCTATTACCGAATCCGTTTTAAAAACCCCCTTGGGTTGTAAGTCAGGATGTAGCGCTCTCTTTCTGCATCAACCACAAAGTCAGGGTTCTCACTTATGAATTGCTCGACCGCTGCGAGGGCCCACTCTCCTTCCTCCCCAATGCCATCTCCTGGCTTAAATAAATCAATAATCCCATCTTCTACGATAAAATAGCTATGGATACCCACAAATTTTGAATAACACTTCAGGTCTTTCAACACCTGCTCCTTGCGGTGATCTCCGTCATGGACCACCAGAACAGATTTGCCCTCACAAAACTCGGATACCTTTGAAAGGATCTCTGGCGATGAGCTATCCCCCGTGAGAGCCACAATTCTCTCATGCCGAACATGATAGTTTGTTCTATCAATATCGATCGAAAGCACCCTTCCCCTCCCTAAAAGGTCCAAGAGATGAGCGAAGTAAAGCGTACTACCTCCTTCTGCGCTGCCAATTTCGATAAGGACATCCGGTTGAACTTCATAAATGATCTCTTGATAGACCCATGCATCTAAAGGATTCTTGAGAGCACGTACTCCCATCCAGTAGCATTGATCTAATACGATCTTCTTTTGATGATAAATAAGCCACCGCTTGAGTTTCATATTCCAGCGACTCCGATAATCCTTTCTCATCGGGTGGAAGATTCCATAAGCGCCACTTCTTATTTTAGTAATATATCTCCTCATCCCCATTGGATGGGTCTCCTCATTTCCAGTTAAGTTCTTCCTTAATACTTTGTCATCTTTTCAAGTTTTTTAAGAAGATGATCATCCCACTTCATAACTCTAAGAGGAGGAAGTTTCCCCCATTCGCCTTGTGAAAAAGTTTTTTGGGCAGTAGCCCAAATCCCGATGGGCCACTCTTCACTTCCCTCCAACGTGCAATCGAGGATCTTAAACCGGCTTAGCAGAAGCTCAACCCCGTGAGGGGTAAATCTCCAATAGTCCTTGGGAAAGCGATGAATTTTGAATTGCATCACGGTGGTTAGAATGAGTAGACCGTCCGGCCGGAGGATCCGGTGGATCTCATCAATCGCCCTTTGAGGACTCGAAATATGTTCAAGGGATTCAAGATTAAGGACCAAGCCAAAACTTTCATCCGGAATTGACTTCATGTTGCATATGTCACAGACAATGTCGATACAAGGAGGATCAAAATCTTGGAAATCCTGCTTTATGTAGCGCTTTCCGGGAAAGAGAGACTGATAATAGCTGGGCTCCCATCCCGCGCAGGTATCGAGAATGGGTTCCTCAAAAGGAATCCCTTCAATAACCCATTTTACGTAATCGAAGACTGATCGCCTCATCTCTTACGCAAGAGCCTCTCTTCCTCATCATCGGAATGTTCACTTCCAAAAGGAAATGAGGAAAGCGACTTTTATCCTTTTAGCTCTTTCTTGCCACCAGAATAATCGAATCCGAAAAATCGATTCCTAAAAATCGAAAGAGAGGAGCTAAAATATAGCCTTTGAGATAGAATTTCAAAAAAGACCCCCTGAAGACCCTGCGCATGTCAACAATTTCAAACCCCTCGCTGAGAAACAACGCCCCCAGTTCCTCATAGTAGTAAGGGGTTAGATGGGTGATATCCTTATAGTACTGCCCAGGGGTATGCATGTTTGGAGTAGACAGGATGACCCTGCCTCCTCGGCGAAGGATTTTAAAGACATTTTTCACCATTTCTCTCCCTTCATCCAACCCAAGGTGCTCGATTACTTCAAACAAGAGAACGATATCGAAAGTTTCCTCAATTTCTTCGAAAGAAGAATAGTCATGAGGGTACGTCGGGTCGATATCCAGACTTTTATACACCACATGGGGATACTGTTTTTTGATCCTCTCTTCAAGATGGCGGCGGAAGGCTCCGATGTCAAGAACATGTTCACCATCTCTTAAATAATCCAGGAAGTAAGGGAGCCCTTTTCTGACAAGTCTTAAATCCCACAGGTCGTGATACTGTTCATGAGCTTTCTCGCGCCATCGAAGGCGCTCACTCCAGTATTTAAACTCCATCCTTTTATCTTCTCCAATTTTTCTTCTTAATTTATTTTAATGAGGGTAATACCTATCCGCCGAGAACAATATCATCAACTACCGTTTCTTCCAGCGGCCAATCCTCCTTCTCAATTTGGCCGTCCACCGATCGTCAGTACTCACTACCCTTAACGGGGGAAGTTTCCCCCATTCGTCCAGATTTGATGTTTTCTGAGCGGAGACCCAGATTCCTTTCGGTCTTTTTAGATCTCCCTCTAAAGTGCAATCCAGAATTTTAAATCGGTTCAACAGAAGCTCGATGCCATCCGGCGTAAATCTCCAATAGTCCTTAGGAGCACGATGGATTTTAAAATGCATCACCGTGGTTAGGATGAGAAGGCCGTCCGGGCGAAGCACACGATGCATTTCATCGATTGCTTTCTGGGGATAGGGAAGATGTTCAAGGGATTCGAGGTTCAATACCAATCCGATGCTCTCATCGGAGATCGGCTTCATGTCTGTAATATCACAAATCATGTCGATGCAGGGCGGATCGAAGTCTCTCATATCCTGTTTAATATACCGTTTCCTTGGAAAGAGGGGCTGGTAAAAATTTGGCTCCCATCCCGCACATGTATCGAGGATGGGTTCTTCAAACGGATAACGCTCCGTCGCCCATTTTACATAGTTGACAATCGCTTCTCTCAATGAGATCTCCTTCCCTCCGATGGTTTCTCCATCATACGAGTCAGGATCGAAAAAAGGCGAGGCGCACAGACTTTGCTGGCATATTTTCTCAAAACCCTTTTCCTCCCCTCCCGACCCATCTGCTCCCGCAATTCAGAATTCTCAATAAGGAGACTAAGTTTCCTCTCCCATTCCTCAGGGGTCATCGCATAAAACCCATTAACGCCGTCCTCGACCAAATCCTTGTTGATCCCCACTGGAGTACAAACCACAGGAACACCTACTCCCTGGTACTGAATAATCTTGAGGCCGCATTTTCCCCATGACCACGGATCATCAACAAGAGGCATCAGTCCGATATCAAATCCCTGAAGATCGGCCACCTCTTCCTCCGGACTCCAGTTTTTCTTGATCACTTCCATCCGATCGCAGTCGAAAAAAGTGTCGCAGACGATTTTAAGCTCCACATGAGGATATCTCTCGCCTAACCTTTCGAAGACGTGCCTCATTTTTTCCAAATAATGAATCGAGCCGTGATCCCCGATCCATCCAAGGATCACCCTCCCCGCCTGAGCCGGATAGGTCTTTAATTGATATCTTTCCGCAATAATCGCCGTTGGGATCACCTCGACATTTTGGTTCAATGGAAGCACCTGGCTTTTCAAAAATTCATTTCCGGCGATGACAAAGTCAGAGTTTTTGATCATCTGGACAAAACGTCTCCTCCGGGTTGAAGAAAGGGGATCTTTTGCCTTTGAGTTTCGATACATCACCGAATCATCGAAATCATAAACGATCCTTTTTGCTTTCTTTCTCAACAGCGCAAGCCGGGGCTGGCTGAACCTTTTCCTTTGAAGAAAAACGATATCGTATTGGGAGAGTTGGTTGAAGAATCGAAAATTCTCTTTCAAGGTTCTCGGATAGAGGCTGACTTCGGCCTGCACCCCTTTGGACTCCAAATATGGAATATATTGGAGCACCCGATACCGGCTTGCGGCTACGGAAAAACCTTGGATCAGAAACAGGACTTTCATCTATCTCCCTACAAGCTCCTGAAGAACTTGGAAAAACTTCTCAGAGGTGACCGCCAGCGAGTATTCCCGCTCTACCGTCTCTATCCCCTTTAACCCCATTTGCAGTCTCAGCGCCGGATTTTGGATGAGGTTCGACAGGCGATCCACCCATTCTTGAGGATTCTTCGCCCAAAAACCGTTCTTCCCGTCCTTAACGATATCCGAGTTCACTCCTACTGGAGTGCAGACGACAGGCACGCCAACGCTGAGATATTGGATGATCTTCAACCCACACTTCCCCTTCGACCACAGATCGTCGTCGAGTGGCATCAGTCCGATGTCGAAAGAGATGAGATCTTCATTTTCATCCTCCAATTTCCAGACTTTCTTGATGACCGGAAGGTGGGGCAAATCATAAAAATCGTTGCTGACGATCTTCAGCTTGACCTGGGGAAATCTTTGGTGAATGGTTTCAAAGACAGGCTCCAATTTTTTGAGATACTTCAGGTTTCCCTTCGTCCCGATCCAGCCCAGCAGGATTTCTTGAGGGTCGGAGAATTTCTTTTTTCGTGGATAAAGCTTTGTATCAATGGAGGTCGGAATGACAAAAACTCTTTTTCCCGAATCGACCTTCAAGACCTGGTTTTTTAAAAACTCGTTTCCGACCGTGACAAAATCGCTTCCTCTCACCATCGTTCTGAATTTCAGCCACCTGGACAGAGAATGAGGGCGAGGAGAACCGGAGGATCGGTACATGATAGCATCATCAAGATCGAAAAGGATTTTCGAAGACTTTTTTCGGATCCAATAAAATTCAAAAGGAGACAAGAGTCTCCTTTGAATACAGGCCGCATCGAACAGGGGAAGCTGACGGTAAAGGATCAAGCGTTTCTTCCATGAACCGGTGAGGGGTTGCCACTTTGGTTCCACCCCGTGGGCGCTCATATAAGGAAAATATTGCTCCACCCGAAATCGGTGCCCCTGATCACTGGAATGGGTGAGAAAGATGACTCTCATTTCGTGCCGCCTGATTTCTTTTCCGCAATTACCAAAATAGACTTGGCAAAGTCGATGCCCAGATACCGATGAAGAGGGGCCATGACGTAGATCCTGAAAAGATAGCGGTGGAAGGCATCGCTGTAAGTCCGATACATCGCCTTGATTTGGAAACCATGGGCGAGGAGAAGTCCACCCAACTCATCATAACAGTAGGCCACCTTATGCGTTGCATCCCTCCAATACCGGCTGGGGTTGAACACATTGGGAGTGGTCAGCATTAATCGCCCTCCGTCATTCAGGAGGTCATGAATCTTCGCAATAAGATGGATTCCCTCCTCGAGATCCAGATGTTCGATGACCTCAAAAAGAAAGACAACGTCAAAGGGCTCTTGAACCGCCTCCAGGCTGTAAAAGTCGTGGAATTGCTCCCGGTCAACATCCATGCTCTTATAAATCAATTTGGGGAAATAGCGTTTCAAGCGCCCCTGAAGATTTCGGTTTGAAGCTCCGATGTCAAGGACCTTTTCCCCGTCCCGAATATTTTCCACCATTAAAGGAAATCTTTTCCGGAGGATCTTCAAATCCCAGATGTCATGATAGGACTCATGCGCTTTCTCTCGATACCTAAACAGATGACTCCAAGAAACCTTATCGCTCATCCACCTTTACCCATTGCTTCAGATTGAAATCATATTTCCCAATGACTTGATACACAAGCATTCCATCCATAATTTCCGAATATCATCGGATTCCCGATATTTCGAACGTGTCGCCAAATTCTGCTTCGCACAAACTATTCATCCGATCTATAGGATTCCTCCATCCCATCTTGCATAACCGCCCCAGAGATATCACTTCCGACCACCGTGACCCATTCCCTTTTCTCAAAATCGAACTTTTTAATCACCTTTGCAGGAACCCCTGCAACGATCGAATAAGCGGGGACATCTCGTGTCACGACAGAAGCGGCCCCAATGATACAGTGTTTCCCAATGGTCACGTTCATCAGGATGCAGGAATTGAAGCCAATAAAACAGTCAGCTCCAATATGAACCTCACCCGACACCACATCCTGATCTTTGCTGGGGATACTCACGTCCCCCGGTTTTCGCGAATTATCGGTGATGAGGGTATACGGACCGATTATTGTATTCTCTCCAATTACGATCCGATTGTACGCACTGATCATGCAACCTTGGGCAAGGCTCACATCATTCGCGAGAAAGAGCAATCCTTCTTTTGATGTCCGATCTCTTGGATGGAGACTAATGTTGGTAAACTGTTTAATCCGAACACGGTCTCCAAGGTGAGCGTAACGTGGGCGATTGATTACGACTCTGGGTTCGACATAAACATCCTTGCCGTAGGCTCCGAAGATAAAACGGTTTTTGATGTTGGCCACCGGATACCAGAACCATTTCTTCATACCGGATTAACCCCTTCCAAAAGACTCCCCTGAAAGATATATTTCATCTCTTTCCAGTTTCTTTCAAGAGAATAGATTCTGCCAGATGACGAGCGGCGATCGAGGCTCTCTCCAGACTTTCACGATTCAAAAAAAATAAAATTTTTTCTGCCAGGTCTCGATCATCTCGGGGGTCAGGAATGACAAAACCCTCTTGGCCTTGGGTGATAATTCCACTCGCTCCGTTGCAACCAGTAGTGATTACCGGGATCCCACTTGCCAAAGCCTCTAACACGGTGAGCGAGCAGGCGTCGTAAAAAGTGGGGTGAACGAGAAGATCAGAGGCACCATAGTATTTTTCCGGTTCATTCGTGGAACCGGCAAAGACTACATCCTCAAAGATTCCCTCGTCCCTGGCCAGACCTAAATAAGAATCCTGGTGATCCCTTCCCAGAATGAGAAGTTTGAAGGGAGGAAGATTCTCTTTCCTGATTTTCGCCAATGCCTTGATCAAAAAACCTAACCCTTTCATCTGAAAATTATTTGAAACAAAGAGAATCACCGTCTCCTCTGCCCCAATACCGTGCCGGCCTCTTATCTCCTCTCGATACTGACGATTCTTGGGATGGAAGCGTTCGATATCAACCCCATTATAGACTACGGCAATCCTTTCCTCGGGGACAGGATACCAGCGCATCATGTCCTGCTTTACCATATCGGAGATGGCTATGATCTT
>Ga0187779_10002192_pt1 | contig 12031 bp, 10 predicted proteins | sample 1015_Q2_SP10_10__FD_132435 | JGI IMG/M metagenome (GOLD analysis project Ga0187779, IMG submission 132435) | Tropical peat soil microbial communities from peatlands in Department of Meta, Colombia - 1015_Q2_SP10_10_MG | ecosystem: Environmental > Terrestrial > Soil > Wetlands > Peat | place... | reverse complement strand
GCGGTCTCGCCATCCCGCTTCCCCTGGCGTCGATCCTCGACGCGCCCAGTGGCGGACCACTCCTGGTCCCCGTCGGCGAGGAGGCCGTCGCAGTTCTGGCGCTCGTCCTGTCGTTCAGGGCTGCCTCTGCCCGGTTCAAGCAGCCACCGACCTCGAGCGCGAGAACGATCGTCCTCGTCGTCGGCCCGTCTGTGGCGGTCGTCGACGCGGCCTTCGTGCTCTACCAGATCTTCAACCGGCCTCGCTCACGTCGTCTCGTGCGTCGATTGGACGCAAGCTCTTGATGGGCGAGTTCCTCGATGCTTCCGTCCCGCCGACATCGGGCAAGGGGCAGTCCCATGGCCGGCAAAGCCCCGGGTCCCCCGGCGCCCGTCCCGACGACGCGTCGGCAGCCACCGTTCCCGGGCTAGAGCGCCAGCCGCAGCCCGAGACCGACCTGGAGCGTCGGCGCGTGCACGAGGAGGTCGGTGGGGACGGAGGGCGTCGTCGGCCCGGTGTAGATCGGCACTCCCGGGATGTTGAAGCCGAGCCGGAACTCGCCGCCGAGATGCCCGTAGTCCACGGCCGCGAAGGCCTCCACCTGGAGGTAGCTGAGCACGGTGATCAGGAAGTCCACCCGGGTGATGAAGGTCACGTCGGTGAGGTTGGCGATCTCGGTCAGCACCCAGGTGATCTTCGGGGTCGGGTCGACCAGGGTCACGCTCGCCGCCAGGTAGTTCTGGCCCAGGTAGAAGGGCTGGTAAGCCCCCTGGAAGATGAGGTTCGGGTACTGCTTGCTGGTGAAGCTCGCGCTGTTGAAGAAGTACTCCGCCCCGAGGGTCAGGCTCTTGTTTCCCTCGATGTTGAGCGAGTAGGTGAGCCCGCCCACCGCCTGCACGACCGGGATGCTCGGCTGGAGCACCGGCCCGAAGGCATAGCCCGAGTAGACGCCGGCGACCACGATGTAGCTGGGAGGCGGAAGGTCCAGACCGCCCTTGAGCACCGCCTCGGCATAGAGGTCGACGTCGCCCACCCCGGCGGTGACGTCGGCCCCCACCCGCCAGACGCTGTTCTTCTGTGCCAGGGCCTGGATGCCCGCTGCCCCGCCCTTGAAGGCGAACTCGATGCGGCCGGCTCCGCCCACGTCCTCGAGCAATCCGTTCGCCGTGGTCCGGGTCCCGGTGATGACGTTGACCGAGCCGCCGCCTCCCCCCACCGTCGTCCCCTCCGACGAGATGGTCTGGGTCGGCTCGAACAGGGCCACGGCGGTGAAGTTCCAGCCCGCCTTCTCCCAGGGGACCTGGACCCGGAGCATGCTCACCCCCAGCCGCACGTCGAAGATGGCCAGTGGATCGCGCGGCCGGCTGGCGAGGAAGTCGCTGGGGTTGAAGTAGCGGGACACCCCCCAGGTGACGTGCTGCCGGCCGGCGGTGATGAACACCGCCCGGGCGATGTCCAGCGAGAGCCAGGCCTGGTCCAGGTACACGGCCGGGTTGCTCACCGGCTGGAGGCCGGCGGTGCTGCCGGGAACCCCGGTGAGGAGGACGTTGCTCGCCTGGAGCGGGTCGTAGATCAGCCGCCCGAGGACGAAGGCCCGCAGCCGGTCGGTGGGCCGGGCGTCGAGATAGGCATCGACCAGGATGGGAAAGCTGAAGAGCGCGTCGCCCAGCGCCTGATCCTGGAGCAGGGTGGTGATGGCGCGGATGTACAGCTGTCCGCCGATCTTGAGCGCGTCCTCCTTCACCAGTCCGGAGGCGAAGGCGTCTGCCGCCGGGGGACCGGTGAGAATGCGCTGCTCCGCCGCCGACGAGGAATGGTCCGGCGCGGGGGCGATGACCGGGGCCGAGCCCGGGGCCAGGGGCGGCGTCCCGGCGTCGGCCGAGCCGCCGAACAGGGTCTCCTCGTCCGGGCGCTCCTGGGCCGACGCGCTCGCCGCGGCCAGCGCGAGGAGGAGCGCCGTGGCGCGCACCGTCATCGGCTCTTCGCCTCGAGCCAGGCCTTGGTGAAGATGTTCGCGTCCAGCGGGCGGAGGTCGACGCTCTTCAGCACCACGATGGTCGAGTTCTCCTTCTCCACCTCGTCGTAGATGCGGATCTCTCCCGGGTACCAGACCTCGGCCTTCTTCGATTCGCTGTACAGCTTCTGCCAGCGCGGGTAGTAGAGCGTCCGCATCAGGCGGCCGCTGAGCGCGAACTCCTGGCGCTTGAGCACGTTGCCGCTGCCCTGGTCCACCCAGAGCTTCACCACCGGATAGGCGACGTCGGTGCTCGGCTTCACCTGGAGGTCGATGAGCCAGACGTCGAACTGTCCCAGGCGCGCCTCGCCCCGGGACTGGGCGTCGTACTCCTCGGCCAGCTTGGATTGGTCGAAGTCGGCACGGCGGCTGTCGGTGCCGGCGATGCGCTCACGCTCGGTGCGCCGCTCCCACTTGCCGGTGCCGGGATCGTAGCTCCAGAGGTTCTTGTCCAGCCGGATGTAGCCCTTCCCCGCCTCGCTCTTGGGCTTGGTGAAGAGGATCATCAGCTTCTCGTCCTCGTCGCGCCGGTAGACGATGGCCTCGCGGGCGGTGTCCGTCTTGTCCTTCTCCTTCGTCTCCAGGTAGGCGAGCGCCTTGTAGTCGCCGCTGTTGCGCTGCCGATCGTCGATGGTCCGGAGGACCTGCTGCACGGCGTCCGAGCTGGTGAGCGGGGCGGCGGCGGCCGGCAGGCCGAGCCACAGTCCGAGAGCGAGGAGGGCGTTCTTCATGCGCGTGAAGGGAGCAGGGTCAGCCCACCTGGTGCATCGCCGTCACCGGCTGGAGCCGGGCGGCGAGAAAGGAGGGGAGGAGGGAGATGGTGGTGGTGCAGCCGGTGATGAGCAGGATGGAGAAGAGCAGCGCGCCGGGCCGGACGGCGAGGTGGAGCTCGTCGCGCATGAGAAAGAGCTGGACCGCCGGCGGGACCTGGAGGTGGGCGGCGTTGAGCACCAGGCAGGCCACCAGCCCGAGCGCCGATCCGAGCAGGGCCGCGCTCGCCGAGAGGGTGAAGGCCTCCACCAGGAACATGGCCAGCACCCGGGCCCGCTGCATGCCGATGGCCCGCAGCGTTCCGATCTCCCGGGTCCGCTCGCGGATGGCGATCCACAGGGTGTTCATGATCCCCACCGCGATGATCACCAGGAGAATGCCGATGAGGAGCCACGACAGCCAGGTGATGGCGGTGATCGTCCACTGAATGAAGGAGATCTCATCCTCCCAGGTGGTCACGTCGAGCTTCTGGCCGGTCCAGCTCTCCCGGTTGACGACCTCGAACTTGAACCAGAAGGCCCGCGGATCCTTGTCCATCATCTGGTAGCCGGCCGCGGTGAGGGCGTCGCGGAGCCGCGCCTCCACCCGGGGAACCTGCCTGGGGTCCTTGAGGTATACGAGCAGCGCGCCGGTCGAGTCGTCGTTCAGGGCGTAGAGCGAGCGCAGGGTGGCGTCGGGGACGAAGGAGTTGAAGGAGCTGAGGAGGCCCACGTTGCGGGCGATGGCCACGATGCGCGTGTCGACGGTGTTGCTCGTCCCGCGCAGCGTGTAGGCGCTCAGCGTCAGCTGGTCCCCCACCCGCACCCCGAGCCGCCGGGCCTGCTCCTCGAAGATGAGGATCGTCCCCGGCTCGGCCAGGGCATCGAGCGAGCCCTCCTTGACCCGCACCACCCGGCGGAAGCCGGGCTCGTTCCGGATGTCGATGCCGCCGATTCCGCTCTGCATCGAGCTGGTCTCGCTCACCAGCTTGGACCAGCCCCGCCCGCGCTGGGTGACGAAGTCCACCTCGGGGACCTCGCGGCGGATGAGGTCGAGCAGGGCGCGGTAGTGCGTCACCACCGGCGCCGACTGGCCGGCGGTGACCTTGTAGAAGCCGGAGACGTTGACGTGGCCGGTCATCAGGGTGGTGGCCGACTCGAGGATGGTGCTGCGGATCCCGTTGAGGAGCCCGAGCAGCACCACCAGCAGCGCCGTCACGCCGGCGATGGCCCCGCCGAGGAGCAGGGTGCGGCGACTGTGCTGGAGGAGGTTGCGGACGGCGATGAGAAAAAGCTGGCGCATGGGCGTGGACCTCACTCGTCGGTCTGCATCGCCCGGACGGGGGGCACCCGCGCCGCCAGGAAGGCAGGATAGAGCGTGGAGAGCGCGCTCACCAGGATGACGATGATCAGCGCGCCGAGCACCGTGCCCGGCCCGAGGTGCGGGTAGAGCCGCGGTCCGGAGAAGAAGAAGTACATCACGTCGGCGGTGGCCCGGATGCCATGCCGGCCGAGCAAGGAGACGATTCCCACGCCGGCCACGGCTCCCAGGAACCCGAAGACCAGGCCCAGGGTGAGCGTCTCTGCCAGCACCATGGAGAGGACGAAGGAACGCTGGGCTCCGATGGCCCGCATCGTCCCCACCTCGGCCGTGCGCCGGAGGGTGGCCATCATCATCGCGTTGTTGATGATCACCATCGCCACCACGAAGATGATCGCCACCGCGATGTAAAGCACCAGCCGGGCCACGGTGACGAACTGGCCGAGCAGCCCGGCCGCCTGCTGCCAGGAGATGGCCCGGATGCCCAGGTGCTCCGCGGCGGAGAGCCGGTTGATCTCCTCCAGGCTGCTCTTCAGCTTGCTCGGGTCCCGGAGAATGACCGCCGCGTTGAGCACCACCCCCCGGTCGATGTCGGCCGGGTCGAAGACGCGGGCGGCCAGGTCCCGCCGCCGCAGCTCTGCCGCCGTCCCCCGGAAGGAGTCCTTCTCGTCGATGAGGCCGGGTGTGGCCTGGGCCACCACCTTCCGCGAGGTGCCGAAGAGCTCCTCCTCGGCGCGGGAACGCTCCACCTCCCGTGCCCCGGCCTCCTGCTTCAGGGTCTCGATCTCCGAGCGCTTGTCGGCGCTCAGGTAGCCGTACAGCTCGCGGAAGGAGACGATGTCCATCAGGCTGATGTTGCCGGCCAGCGGCGATTTCTCCAGCCCCTTGAACTGGAAGGTCCCCCACACCGGGACGTTCATGCTCTTCACGTAGCCGGAGCGGGTGAAGGCGGTGATGGTCAGCGTGTCCCCGGGCTTGAGGCGGTAGAGCTTCAGGAGCGGTGCCAGCTCGCGGTAGAAGAAATCGTAGCGCTGGCGGAAGTTCCCGTCGTCCATGTCGAAGAAGCCGGTGAGAAGCTCGGCCAGCGTTCCCCCCGGGCGCCCGAGGAACCTCCGGAGCCGGGAGACCGCCGTCTCCGTGTCCAGCCGGTCGAGCTGGAGCAGGATCTCCCGAGTCTGGTTCCGGTTCTCGCGCACGTAGCGCTGCAGGGTGGGGTCGTCGGCGATCTTCGACCCGGTCTCGATGGCCTCCTGGATGAGATCCAGCCGCCGCGCCGTCTTGAGCTTGAGGAACTGCTCGTAGGTGAACTTGGAGAGGAGCATCCCCCGGTGCCCGGGGGGAACCGCCGTCCCGTCGACGATCTCCATCCGGTCGAAGGAGCGGGCGAAGCCGTCCAGGTCGGTCCCCACGTAGCGAAGCTGGATCAGATCCCCGTCGGGGAGCTGGGGCGCCACCTTGTTCTCCAGGAACTCCAGCGCTCCGTACGGGTCGCGGTCGAACTCCTGCCAGAACGCCTCCGACGAGGCGCGCTCCACCGCCGCCACCGACTCCGGGTCACGCGCCTCGGCGGTCATCATCTCGCTGGCGTGCGACAGGTCGTCCTGGAGGACGCGGACGATCTGCCGGACGTGCTCCTTCAGGCTCTGCCGCTTCGCCTCCAGCGCCGGCGTCGAGCCCTGTTCCTTCTCCTGCCGCACTACCCCGCGCAGCTCCTCCAGCGTCAGGTCGACCGTGTTCCCGGAGGTGATGAGCGAGCCGCTGATCCCCATCGGCACCACCGCCTTGACGTTGGGAAGGCGGAGCAGGGAGCGCTCCAGCTGCTCGAAATCCGGCAGCGGGCTCAGGTCCGGCTCGTTCCCCATCGTCGGCCAGATGGCCAGCTCGTCGCGGCTCCGCTCGCTGTAGAGCTGCACGTGGCCGGAGACGGTGCCGACGATGCTCCGGCTCATCGCCCCGACCAGACTGTCGAGCAGCGCGCCGCCCACCACCAGGAAGAGCGTGCCGGAGAAGATGATCCCCCCGATGAGCAGGTTGATGCGGCTCCGGAAGAGGTTGCGAAACGCCACCCGGACGATGAGACCGATCACGGTCGCATCCCCGCGGCCGCCGGGGCGGACGGGGCGGGCTTCTCCCGCCCGACGATCCGCCCGTCCTCCAGCCGGACCACCGCGTTGGCGTGGGACATCACCTTGGCATCGTGGGTGGAGAAGATGAACGTCGTGCCGTCGCGCTCGTTGAGCTCCTTCATGAGGTCGATGATGTGCTCGCCGGTGACCGAGTCCAGGTTGGCGGTGGGCTCGTCGGCCAGGACGATCTGCGGGTTGCCCACCAGCGCCCGGGCCACTGCCACCCGCTGCCGCTGGCCGCCCGACAGCTCGCTCGGCCGGTGGCCGGCATGAGTGGCCAGGCCCACCGCCTCGAGCAGCGCCAGGACCCGGACCCGTCGCTCGCGCGCCGGGAGCTTCCCCTGGAGGAGGAGGGGGAACTCCACGTTCTGGAAGACGCTCAGCACCGGGACGAGGTTGAAGCTCTGGAAGATGAATCCGATGGTGTGCAGGCGGAGCGAGGTCAGCTCGCGTTCGCTCAGCTCGGCGGTGTTCTTCCCGGTCACCACCACCGTCCCCCGGGTGGCCACGTCCACGCAGCCGATGAGGTTGAGGAGCGTCGTCTTGCCGCTGCCCGAGGGTCCGGCGATGGAGAGGAACTCGCCGGGGTGGACGTCGAGCGAGACGCCCCGGAGCGCCGGGACCACCGTCTTGCCCAGGCTGTACTCCTTGACCACGTCGACGATGCTCACGATGGGCGCCATCGGTCCTCCTCGAGCCCGCGGACTCCCCCGGCTAGCCGGGGGTCCTGCACCGCGTCAAGCGCCGCGCGCCATGAAGAAGCGTTCTCGAGCGCGGCACGGCCACTGCAGCGCCCCGCCTCCGGGGGCAGGAGGGAGCGGGTGGGCAGGTCGTGGGTGCTGCATGGATGGGACGGACCTCGTCCCTGGGCGCGCTTCGTCCCCGTCGAGGTTCACCAGGCGCGGGCCGGCGCGGCGTCCCTTCTCCAGGATGCCCAGTCCCGGGCCGACCAGCTCCTCGCCGACGCCGAGCGGGGCGCAGAGGAGGTGCGGCGGCAGGCGACGGAGGAGGGCCGGGCCGAGGGCCGGCGCAGCGTCGAGGTCGAGCTCCTCCGCCTGCACCGGCTGCGCGGGGAGCTGCTCGGCTCGATGGGAGTGCGCCGCGCCGCCGCCGAGCTCGCCGCGGCGATGGCCTTGCGGATCCTCGGCGAGGCGATGGCCACCGAGCCGGCGCTGTGGGTGCGGCTCTGCGCCCGGGCGGTGGCCTCGCTCCGGCACTCCCGAGCCGCCGTGCTGCGCGTGCACCCGTCGCGGGCCCGCTGGCTGAGGTCGCGGCTCGGCGAGCTCGGTGGCGGCCGGCCGCCCCGGGACCTGACCGTGCGCGAGGACGAAGGGGTCACTCCCGACGGCTGCCTGGTCGAGTCGGACCTGGGCACGGTGGATGCCCGCCTGGAGACCCAGGTCGCCGTGCTCCGCGACGCCCTGCTCGCCGGAGAGGAACGATGAGGCGCCCCGAGCTGGCCCTCCTCGCATCGCGGCTCCATGCCGCCCGGCCGCTGCGCGTCCAGGGCCGGGTGGTCAGACTGACCGGGCTGGTGCTCGAGGCGGCCCTCCCCGGAGTGCGAGCCGGGGAGGTGGTGACCGTCGAGGCGGAGCCGGGCTCGGTGCGGGCGGAGGTGGTCGGCTTCACCGAGGAACGCGTCCGGCTCCTCCCCTTCGGCGAGCTGCGGGGCGTCGGCCCGGAGAGCCGCGTCACCTCCGACGGCGAGCGATTCTCGGTCCGCGTCGGGGAGGGGCTGGTCGGGCGGGTGCTGGACGGGCTGGGCCGCCCGCTCGACGGCCGGCCGCTCCCGGGGACGGGCCTCGAGGCGTGGGAGGTGGACCGGGACTGTCCTCCCCCGGCCACCCGTGCCTGCATCGAGCGGCCGCTCCCGCTCGGGATCCGCTGCATCGATGCCCTGGTCACGCTCGGCGAGGGCCAGCGGCTGGGCGTCTTTGCCGGCCCCGGGGTGGGGAAGAGCACGCTCCTCGGCCAGGCAGCGCGAGCGGCGGCCGCCGACGTCGCGGTCATCGGGCTCATCGGCGAGCGCGGGCGGGAGCTCCGGGAGTTCCTCGACGACGCCCTCGGGGAGGAGGGGCTCCGGCGGAGCGTGGTGGTGTGCGCCACCTCCGACCAGCCGGCGCTGGTGCGGCTCAAGGCGGCCTTCGTCGCCACGGCCATCGCCGAGTGGTTCCGGGAGCAGGGAGCGAGCGTGCTCTTCCTGCTCGACTCGATCACCCGCGCCGCCCGCGCCCAGCGAGAGGTGGGGCTCGCCGCCGGTGAGCCGCCCGTCCGCCACGGCTACCCGCCGTCGGTGTTCTCGCTCCTGCCCCGGCTCCTGGAGCGCACCGGCAACTCGGAGCGCGGGCGGTGCACCGCGCTCTACGCCTGCCTCGTCCCGGGCGGGGACCTGGACGAGCCCATCGCCGACGAAGTGCGCAGCATCCTCGACGGGCATCTGGTCCTCAGCCGCGCCGTGGCCGAGCGCGACCAGTGGCCCGCGGTGGACGTGCTCCAGTCCCTCTCGCGGGTGATGCCGCGGGTGACCACCCCGGCCCACCGGACGCTCGCGGCGCGGCTCCGGCGGCTCCTCGCCGCCCACGAGTCCAACCGGGACCTCATCCTGCTCGGGGCCTACCGCGCCGGGAGCGACCCGTGGACGGACGAGGCCCTGCGGCGAGAGGACGGCATCCGCGACTTCCTCCGTCAGTCCCCGGGAGAGCGGGCGCCCTTCGACGAGACGCTGGCCCGGCTCGAGGCGGTGCTGGCCGGGTGACCACCTCGCGACGCCTGGAAGCTCTGCGCCGGCTGCGCCTCCACGCGATGGACCAGCGGCGCGCCGAGCTCGCCCGGACGCAGGAGGCGCTCTCGGTCTCGGAGCACTCCGTTCGCGCCGCGGACGCCCGGGCGGCGCGGGTCGAGGACCGGTGGCGAGCGGGGCGCACCCGCCTGGAGGCGCTGGCCGGTGGCGAGGCAGCGCGCGCCTTCGCCGGGACAAGCGCCTGGACGGTGGGCCTGGGCCGGGAGCGTGCCTGCCTCGAGGGTCTGGCCGGGGTGCTTCGACGCTCGGCGGAAGGCCGGGCACGCGCCGTCGAGGCGGCGCGCGCGAGGCTGGTGGTCGCCCACCGGGCGGCCGAGGCCGTGGCCCGGCTCGCTCGGCGCCAGCAGGCGCGGCTCGCGCGCGAGCGCGACCGGCGCGAGGAGGAGTGACGTGCCTGGACGGCGGCCGTCCGCCTGCAGCGGCCCGTGGTATGCGGGAGACCCTTCTCCTCGCCATGCCCACGGCCCCGGTGCTCCGAATCCGTCTCCTCGCCGTCCTCGTGGTGGGCGTCCTCGTTCTCTGCGGGGTGGCCATCGCCGCGGCCTTCCTCGTCCCTCCCCACGGGCCAGAGGCGGCCACGGGGTTCGAGGCTCTGCCCCCTCTCCCGAAGGCGGCCCCGCCGCCTCCGGCGCGCCGGTTGCCGCCGCCCGCGCCGGCGCCCGTACCCACGCCGGCCCCTCCCGCCGCCGAGGCGAGCGGCTTCGACTGGAAATCGTTGCCCCTCCAGTCGCAGGGCGTGCTGCTCGGCGAGACGAGGCCCGTCGGGCCCACTCTGATCCGCCGGGCGATGCCCCGGATCCGGCGCTGCCTGCCGCATGCGGCCATCCCGGCAAGCGGGCCCCCGTCGCTCGATGTCGCGCTCGGCCTCGCCGGTGAGAACGGCCTCTACACCATCCAGGACGTGGAGGTCCTCGGGAGCACGGTGGACAAGGCCACCGAGAGCTGCGTCACCGAGTCACTGGTGGGGATGACCCTTCCGGTCCGCGACGGGCAGGACTGGAAGCGGCTCCGGCTGGCCGCCAAGCTCCCCGTTCCCACCGCACTCGCCGGGCGCCGGCCGTCGTCTCCTGGCGAGGAGTGACCCCCAGGCCCAGCCGGGGTCAGGGCCCGGCGCCGCCCAGCGCGGTCAGGCGAGCACGGCACAGGTCCCGCCGCGGGTCGGCACGCAGGCACCTGGCCAGGGCGGTGCGGGCAGCCTCGAGCCGTCCCCGCCGCGCCTCGGCCTCGGCCAGCCCGAGCCAGGTCCCGGCATCGTGCGGCGCTGCCGCGGAGGCCCGCTCGAAGGCCTCGGCGGCCAGCGCGTCGTCGCCCCCCTCGAGCGCGAGGGCTCCCAGGGCACGCCAGGCCGGGACGAAGCCCGGATCCACCGCGAGCGCGATGCGCAGCTGCCGCCGCGCCTCCGCGCCCCCGCCCTGCCGGTGCCGGGCGAGCGCGAGGTTGTAGCGGGCGGCGACGAACCGCGGATCGATGCGCAGCGCCTCCTCGAAGTGCTCGATGGCGCGCTCCGGCGCATCCGAGCGGAGGTCCAGGACGCCGAGGTTGTTGTGCGCCTGGAGCGAGTCGGGATTGGCGTCCAGGGCGCGCTCGAAGGCGGCACGGGCCCCCTCCGGCTTCCCGGCGCGGCCGAGGACCAGCCCGCGATTCACCCAGAGCGCGGCGTCTCCCGTGCCGTACTCGAGGGCCAGGTCGCACTGGGCCGAGGCCTCTTCGATTCGGTCGCTGCCGAGCGCGCGGGCACATGCATCCGAGGCGCGAGTGGCCTCCGGCGCGACCGGGGTGGCGCACGCGCCGAGCAGCAGAGGCCAGAATCGAGTCACGACGCGCATCGGTGCCGGGCTTCCAGGGGCGGCGCAGGTGCAAGGCGCGCGCCCGGGCCGACGACTGCAACGGCACCCGCCGTCGCCGGGGTCCGACGGTGCCTATCGGGCCACCATCGCCCTGCGCACCGAGGCCAGGGGCGCGTCATCGTCGTAGACCACCGTGTCGCGGCGGAGTGTGATTCCCATCCGTCGCCAGAGGGACGGGAGGTCCGGGGCCCCGGGCGTCTCGGCCAGGGTCCGGAACAGCTCGGTGAACACGGGCGTGCCCGCGACGGCGTCCGCCACCCGCAGCACCTCCGCCATCTCCCAGCGCACGGTGGCGTTGCCCCCGGCGGCGACCAGCGCCCGGAGGACGTCGTCCACGGAGCGGGCGTTTCTCGTGCGCTCGCGGAGCGTCACGTCGGCGAGCAGCCAGAACAGGGCCCCGCCCCAGTAGGTGCGGGCCCAGGTGTGCGTCTCCTCGAGGCCGCCCTCACCCCGGCGCGGGAGGCCGAGCGCCCCCTGCTCCAGCCACTCGGACCAGAGCGCGTCCTGGCTCAAGAGCCCGGCGCGGACGCGGACGATGGGCTCGCCGAACACCGCCATGCCCTCCTCCATCCAGAGGTGGCGGCGCACCATCGAGGGAAAACCGAGGTGCATCAGCTCGTGGGTCAGCACCCAGTGGCTGCGGGCCCGCGCCGCCGGCGTGGCCGTGCCCAGGCGGAGAAGCACCGAGGCCCCCCCCTCGCCCAGGGCGACGCCGCCGAGATGCTCGCCCCGGGCCGGTGCCACCAGCACGAGCAGGTTCCTCACCGGAAAGCGGCGGTAGTAGGCCGCGACCGCGGCGGCCGCTTCCTCGACCCACGCCTGGAGGTCCTCGTCGCTCATGGCGAAGGGGACCGGGGCGATGCCGAGCTCGATGCGCGCGCCGCCGACGTCCAGGGCGCGGACCCGCCAGGTCCCGAAGGCGCACATCGGCGCGACGTGGAGCCCGGCCCCCCGAACGTCGTACGTGTTCGCCTCGGCATCGGACGAGCGGGCGAGCCCGGGGAGAAAGCCCACCCCGGCCGGCACGGTCACCCGGAGCCGGTAGCCCGCCGCCGCCCGCGCACTCGGATGGAGCAGCCAGGTCGACGGCGGGGCGACGTAGCTCCCGGCGAAGGCAGCTGCCGACTCGGGGTCTCCGAGCGCCTCGGCCGCCTCCCGGAGCAGGAAGCGGTACCGGATGCGGCAGCCTCCGGTG
>Ga0187779_10002191_pt1 | contig 12036 bp, 14 predicted proteins | sample 1015_Q2_SP10_10__FD_132435 | JGI IMG/M metagenome (GOLD analysis project Ga0187779, IMG submission 132435) | Tropical peat soil microbial communities from peatlands in Department of Meta, Colombia - 1015_Q2_SP10_10_MG | ecosystem: Environmental > Terrestrial > Soil > Wetlands > Peat | place... | reverse complement strand
TCTCCTTCAGCCTGACGCCCGGAGCGCACCCGCCACCGTCTGCCGCGACGGGTCAGGACGCGGTCCCCAGCTGGGAGCCAAGAGGAGCGGAGGGCGATGAGCGATGACCGGGCGACGGTGCTGCTGATCGAAGACACCCGGACGCTGAGGCCTCGTCTCGGTGGCGTTATGCAACTCCTCGCCACACTCTTATCGTCCCGCTGAACCCTGCGGCGGCGAGGGTCCGCCCGTCGGGACTGAACGCAACGGTGAAGACGGGCCCGGTGCCGCCGTTGAGCGTCGCGAGCGGCTTGTCGCCTGGCAGACCCCAGAGCTGGACCGTCCCGGACTCGCTACCGGTGGCGAGAATCGGCTTGTGGGGAGCGAACGCAACGCTGTTGACGGGGCCGCTGTTACCGATGTGCAGCGTTCGGATCAGGTGGTGTGTTTGTAGGTCCCATAGACCGACCGTCCCGTTGTCCCCGTTTCCGGCCGCGAGAGTCCGACCGTCCGGACTGTAGGCAACGCTGTTGACGAGGTGATGGGTTCGCAGCGGAACTCCGAGCGGCCGGCGGGTTTGCACGTCCCACAGCACGACTGTTCCGCGGATGTCAGCGGCTGCGAGGCTGCGACCATCGGGACTGAACGCGACGCTGGCGATACCGCCGGCGTGATTGTTGAGCTGCCCAAGCAGGCTGTGGCTGTGCCCGTCCCACAACTGGACCGTCCCATCGGCACTCGCAGCGGCGAGGATGCGCCCGTTGGGACTGAACGCGACGCTATACACCGAGCCGGCGTGCGCCTTGAGCGCAGCGCCGAGCTGTCGGCGGCTGGGTGCGTCCCATAGGCGAACCGCGCCGCCTCTGCTTCCAGCGGCGACGGTCCGGCCGTCGGGGCTGAACGCGACGCTGTCGACGATGCGGACGAGCCCCCGGAGCGTCCCGACCAGGCTGTCATGGTGAAGGTCCCGTAACTGGACCGTCCCGTTCTCAGTGGCGGTGGCGAGCGTCCGGCCGTTGGGACCGAACGCGACGCTACTGACAGGGCCAGCGTGACTGTCCAGAGGTGTCCCGGGCCCTACAGGGAGCGCCCGTGTAAACGTCCGACCACCGTGAGCCGGAGCAGAGCTGGCGGTGACGCATACGGCCACCGACCCGATGATGAGCGCTCGTTTGAAGCTGATCACAATTTGCTTGGTTGACATCCGTCCGCGAGGGACACCGATGCTAATCCAGCTCTTAGACATCCGTCAAATCGCCGCGCCCAAACCGGCGAAGCGAGTCCTTCTCCGGGCCAAGGCGAGCGCCGGGAGTCAGCGCGCTCGTGAGGATGGCTCGCTCGGTATGGTCGCGTTGTCGCCGCCGTAAGGTCGTGCGAGCTGGCGGGTGTTATCCGGATGCCGTGACTGCTGTGAAGATTTAGGAGAGGTAGCGAGATATGATGAGTTGTCGACGCTTTTCCGTCGCGCGGGAGAGTTACGGGCATGCGGTGCTGGATGCGGCACACATGAGTTGGTCCTTGGCCCGGACGGTGACGTTTGGATCACCCAGCAAGACCAGTCGAGGCTTGTTCGGGTCACCCCTCGGGGTGGTGTGCGGTTCTTCCCGCTGCCGCCGGGTCTCGGTCCGCACGGGATCGCGTTCGACCGACACGGACGCATGTGGATCACGCTGCAGTTTGCCAACGAGATCGCACAGGTTAATCTCGACGGGCGGATCATCCGCACCTACCGAATCCCCGTGCCCGCCGCGCCGCACGGGCTTGCGATCGCCGATGACGGGGACCGTGTGGTGGACGGGAAAGTACGGCGGCGTCATCGGCCGACTTGACCCGCGCACTGGCCGCATGAAGGTCTTCCCATTGCCAGACCGCTCTAGCCAGCCGATCTATATCAGGCAGGGGTGCGGAGCGATGTAGTTCACCGAGCTCACGCACAGCGCGATCGGCAGCATCACCAACAACGGAACGATCAAGGAATACATCACCCCGACCAATCCGCCCGATGGGGGATCCCGACCGATCGGAGTTGCGATCCGCGACTGCAGGTCTGGTTCACCGAGGAGCGCGGACACCGCTTTGGTGTGCTGGACCCGAGCACCGGCAAGATCACCGAGTATCCGATTCCCAGGCCGACTGACCAGCTCGCCGGTCTCGCCTTCGACCGGACGGGGACGTTGTGGCTGGAGCTCAACGGAGCCACCGGCGTGGACGCGATCGGACGCGTAGGCGCGAACATGGTGGTCAGCCTGGTCGACGTGCCAACTCACAACGCAACGCTGCATCGCATCATCCTCGGGCCCGACGGGAACATGTGGTTCACCGAGCTGACCGCGGACAAGGTCGGCTACATCACAGCCCACTGACCTCGAGCGCAACCCCGGCGCGTGCCACTCGAGTCAGCAATCGTTTGTGAAAACACAGCATTCTCAGCGGCTCGACGGGCCGTTTGACCGTCCGCAACGATCTGCGCGATGATTGCGGGCATGATTGACCTTCGCTGCCGTCTCCTCGTCGTGCTTGTCCTTGCCGCAGTCGCGCTTAGCGCGTGCGGGAGTTCGAGCACCCCCTCGACCTCGCCGACGACGACCTCCGGCACCGCCGGCTCCGCAAGCGCCGTCGCGACCGCCAAGCAGAAGTGCCTCGATGCCACAAAGAAGATCCAGAACTCGAGCGCACGGTCGACCGCCGAACAGGCCTGCAATCAGATCACCACGAGCAACCCGAACGTGAGCTCCGCGCTCGGCAAGGCAAAGCAGGCCTGCCTCACCACAGCAGCGAAGATCCCGATCGCGTCGGTCAAGCAGGCGGCCGAGGCGCAGTGCAACAAGATCACGGGGCAATAGCGCCGACGCGAAGCGCGGTCACCAACCAACCCGAACGGCGACGTGTGCTTGCACGCGATGCCACAAGTTGAGGGTCGCGGAGGATGCTTGCTCTGGCTGGACTACGAGTCGGCCGGCTGACCTGCCGCTGCTGCGTTCCACTCGGGTTTGCGCAATCGGTCGAGAACCAGCGGCGGGATGATCCCGATCACGAGGATCCCGGTGACTAGCAGGAGCCCGTACAGGAGCGGGCTCTGGTGGCCGAGCTGCGACGGAGGCACGAATCCGATTGCGAACGCGGTCACCGAGGAGACACCGCCGAGGAGGCACAGCAGGCCCAGCCAGTGAACCCTGTATCCACGCGGGTGATCAGGCTGCGTGCGCCGCAGGCGAACCGCGGCGATGAACATCAGCGCGTACATGATCAGGTACACCTGCGTCGCCATCGCGGTGAAGATCCAGTACGCCCGGGAGATGGTCGGGATGAAGGCGTAGAGCAGGGCGATGATCGTGATCACGGCACCTTGGGCCGTGAGGATGTGAACCTCGATGCCCTCACGATTGACCTGTTGAAAGTAGGGTGGGAGATAGCCCTGCTCGCGTCCGATCCTCAGTAGCCCCTCGGACGGGCCGTCCAGCCAGGCGATCATCCCGGCCAGCGCCCCCACCGCCAGCGCGACCGCGATGAGCGGTACGGCGAACGACAGGCCGAAGTGGGTGAATAGGCTGTCGAAGGCCTGCATCACGCCGGCGGTGAGGCTGATCTGGTGTTCGGGAATCACCCAGGCGATAGCCAGCGTGGGGAAGATGAAGACCGCGAGAACCAGGCCTATGGCCAGGAAGATCGACTTGGGATACTCCCGCCCCGGGTCACGCAGCTCGTCGACGTGCACCGCATTGATCTCCACCCCGGCGTAGGTGAAGAAGCTGTTGACGACGAGAACGATGCTGGCCAGGCCGTGCCACGGCGGCAGGACGTGGTGGGCGTTCATCGGCGCTGCAGATTGGTTGCCCTGCAGCAGGTAGATCAGGCCGAGGGCGACGAGAATCGCTCCCGGGATCAGTGTCCCGATCAGCGTCCCGCTGGAGGAGAGCCGAGCTGCCAGTGACACCCCGCGTGAGGACACCAGCACACCGCCCCAGAACAGGACGATGATGACCGCGGCCGTGTAGACGCCGTTGCTGGCAAGCCGCCGATCGATCACGTAGGCGAGCGTGCTGCCGACGTAGCCGAGCAGCGCCGGGTAGTAGAAGATGGTCTGCGAGAACTCGCACCACACCGCGAGCAGCCCCATCGGCGCGGAGACGCCTTCCCTGACCCAGTTGTAGACGCCGCCTGGCCAGCCAGAGGCAAGCTCCGCCGCGACAAGTGAGACCGGCACGAGGAACACGAAGGCTGGCAGGACATACAGAAACACGGAGGCGAGCCCGAACACGGAGGTCGCAGGCGCCGACCCGAGGTACCCGACGGATCCCACCGTGATCAGCGCCAGCGCCGTCCAGCTGATCGTTTTCCGAGTCGTCGGGAGCGCTACTGGTCGGCTCGCGCCCGGTTGAGCGCCGGCCGCGACGCCGGTGGCCGCGCGCCACGTTTTCGGATGCCGTCGCCTTCTCACCCACACGCGGCCCAGTATGCCTTCGGGCTCTCTCCGTTCCAATTCGGCGACTCGAGTTCGGGCCAGAGCGCTGTCGCCGGCCCTTACCCTGTGGGCGCGGGAGCGGATCGGCGGAGGCGGCGTTCGCGAGTAGACGCGCGAGTCTCGGGAAGGATCGGCCGAGAGGCGGCGTCAAGGGTGGCGAAGAGTGCTCGCGATCGGTCTCGGAGGCGGTTGCTCCCGGCCACTCCGCGGAGGGTCGAGGAAGCAGGCCATCGGTCGGGCATCCAAACGTTCAACCCTGACGGAGGCACGACCGGTGCGTTACCGCTTGCATTTCCCCGTTGCCGCAGTCGCGCTTACGCTCGCGGGCTGCGGCGCCTCGAACAGCACGAGCGCCAGCCTGAGTTCCCCGACCTCAGTCACGGACACCGCCTCGCCCAAGGTGGCAACGACTCCGTTTCTCACCGGCGCCAGCCGGCTCTCGACGCTCGCCTCAACGGTGCCGCGAAACGGGGATGTGAACCCGTACGGGATCGTGGTCGTCCCGACTAGCGTCGGCAAACTCGTGGCGGGCGACCTGCTGGTCAGCAACTTCAACGACAAGGCCAACAACCAGGGGACCGGCACGACGATCGTCCAGACCTCGACCAGCGGGAAAGCCTCCCTGTTTGCTCAGATCACCACCCGGAGCCTGCCCGGCAGCTGTCCGGGAGGCGTTGGCTTGACGACCGCGCTGAGCGCGCTGCCCAGCGGTTACGTGGTCGTCGGGAGCCTGCCGACCACCAACGGCAAGTCCGCAACCGCCCAGTACGGCTGCCTGATCGTGCTCGATTCGCGTGGCCATCCGGTGAGCACGATCTCCGGGCCTCAGATCCAGGGGCCCTGGGACATGACCGCCGTCACTCAGGGCCCGGACACGACCCTGTTCGTGAGCATGGTGCTGAACGGCGGCGCGGCTAAGGGGTTGCACACGATCGACAACTCGACCGTGCTGCGGATCAGGCTGAGCTCGGCTCCTGGGCACCCGCCGAAGGTGCTCGGCGAGCAGGTGATCGCCAACGCGATCCCGTGGCGCGATGACCCCAGCGCGCTCGTGATCGGACCGACTGGCGTCGCCCTCGCCCGGAACGGCACGTTGTACGTCGCGGACACGCTTGACAACCGCATCGCCGCGATCCCCAATGCGACGGCCCGGACAGCCGCGGCGCCCGATGCCGGCAGCACGGTCTCAGAGGGCCTGCACCTGAAGCAGCCGCTCGGTCTCGTCCTCGCCGCCAACGGTGACATCCTGACCACCAACGCGGGCGATGGGAACATCGTCGAGACCACCCCGACCGGCAAGCAGGTGATGACCCACACGCTGGACAGCAAGACCGGTGCCGGCTCCCTGTTCGGCCTGGTCCTCGACGGCGACAAGGTCTATTACGTCGACGACGGCGACAACACGGTCAAGGCGCTTCAGTGACCGCATGGGTCACATCTGCCGTTACACCCAGCAGGACGACTCAAGCGTGCACGTCCCCGACCAGCTCGTCCACAAATACCGCCCGCTCGACTCTGGCGCCACCGCCGAGCCGACCACCATCGGCAACGGCAACCGGTAGGCCGAAGCAAACCTGGGCCGCTACGCGCGCTCACGCGCGTGTGTTCGGCTGCTGGAGCTGCCAGCTGTTGCCGCCGCCGGCACCGAGGAGGCGGCCGCGGCGCCGCGCGCGGGGCCGTAGACCCGGATCTGCGTTAGGTTCAAGTCGTGACAGGAGTGAATGTCCGTCCTGCTCGAGCGGACGCGGGCGACGAGAGCTTCTTGTGGCGGATGCTTGTTGAGGCGGCGTCGTGGCGCCCTGGCGCACGGAAGCTGAGCGTTGGAGAGGCTGCCGCCAATCCAAGTCTTGCTCGCTATGTCGAAGGCTGGGGCCGAGAGGGTGATCGAGGTCTTATTGCCGAGGTGGACGCGGCTGCGGTTGGCGCAACGTGGTGGCGCTTCTTCAGCGTGCATGACCACGGCTACGGCTTCATCGAGCCGGCTATTCCCGAGCTCTCAATAGCCGTGGCTGAGGAGATGCGCGGCCGTGGCGTCGGCACCGCGCTGCTGGAGGCGCTCATTAATCAGGCGCGCGTAGATCGCGTGCCGGCGCTGAGCCTGAGCGTGGAGGTGGATAACGGTGCGCTTCGGCTCTACGAGCGGCTCGGGTTCATGCGCCTTGCCTGCGTAGAGGACGCGTGGACGATGCGTCGGTATACCTCAGCAGCTTGATTCGGATGCCAGACCGACTGTCGTGGTCCCCGCTAAGCCGCTGCTTCCGCCCGGCGGAGCGATAGCGCTCGCGCTTCTCGGCAGGGCTTCCGCAGAAGGACGAACCGCAGAAGCGGCGGACGGCTGGTCGATGCCCAACCTCCGCCTGTCAGGTACGAGGCCGAGCTCGATGGCGAGGGCGAAATCAGGCGGCGGCCCGTCAACGACACCCTCGCGTCGATCTCGATGCCGGCGCTGAGCACCCGCGAACACAGGCTTCCCTGGCGTCTGTTAGCGCCTGGTCGTGTCTGTTTTGACCCGCTTCTGACGGCCTGACGAGGAAAACGGGCATTATCCCTTGACATCCAACATAAACGGCGCTATAAAGACGAAATCAGACATCGAATCCAACGGAAACGGACTCGGATCTCGTATGTATCAAGAAGAACGGCACGCAGCAATTCTCGAGAAGGCCCGGAACAGCGGGCGTGTGGACGTCGGCGAGCTCGCACTCGATTTCGACGTCACTCCAGAGACGGTTCGGCGAGACCTGACCAGCCTTGAGCGCCACGGGCTTCTGCGCCGTGTGCACGGCGGCGCGATCCCGATCGAGCGGCTGGGGTTCGAGCCGGGCCTGCCGGCTCGCGATCAGGCGATGGCCTCGGAGAAGGCACGGATCGCGAACGCCGCGCTGGCTGAGCTTCCGCCCGAGGGGGCGATCTTGTTGGACGCGGGCACGACGACCGCTCGGCTCGCGGAGATGCTTCCGGCCGACCGGGAGCTCACGGTCGTGACGAACGCAGTGCCGATCGCGATGGTGCTGTCGGCGCGCCCGAACGTGACGGTGCTGGCGGTCGGCGGCCGGGTTCGCGGCCGTACGCTGGCGATGGTCGATGGGTGGGCGCTGCGGGTGCTCGCAGACACCTACGTCGACGTCGCGTTCATCGGCACCAACGGGGTCAGCGTTGAGCGCGGGCTGACGACACCGGATGTCGCGGAGGCGGCGGTCAAGGGCGCGATGATGACCGCCGCGCGGCGGGTCGTGGTGCTCGCCGATCACACGAAGGTGGGGAACGATTGCTTCGCGCGTTTCGGCGAGCTCGACGCGGTGGACACGCTCGTGAGCGACGACGGCCTCGACGTCCAGGTCGCGGCGGACCTCCAGGCGGCGGGCCCGAGGGTGGTGCTCGCATGATCGTCACGTTCACCGCCAACCCGAGCGTCGACCGCACGCTGGAGATTTCCGAGCTCGTTCGTGGCGCGGTCATGCGGGCCACACGGACTCACGTCGACGGCGGCGGCAAGGGCGTGAACGTCACGCGCGCGCTAGCTGCCAACCGTTACCCGAGCATCGCAGTGCTTCCGAACGGCGGCGCTGAGGGCGCTCAGCTGATGGGTCTGCTCGAGGCCGAGCGGCTGCTGGTCCACCCGGTTCCGATCGCCGGCGCGATCCGCGCCAACATCACGATCGTCGAGCCGGACGGCGCGACCACGAAGATCAACGAGCCGGGTCCGATGCTGAGCGACCCCGAGGTTGCCCAGCTGACTGATGCGCTGCTGCAAGCGGCCTGTGGCGCGGACTGGGCCGTCCTGTCCGGAAGCCTGCCGCCCGGGGCGCCGGCCGATTGGTACGCAACCTTGACCGTGGCGTTGCATGAGCAGGGCGTCCGGGTCGCCGTTGACACCGATGGCGCCGGGCTGCCCGCCGCATTCGCCGCCGCGCCCGATCTGATCAAGCCCAACCAGCGCGAGCTCGCGCAGGCGAGCGGCATGCCGATCGACAGCCGCGCGGACGCGCTCGCCGCGGTTGAGCGGATCCGGGCGGACGGTGCGCGCACGGTGCTCGCGAGTCTTGGCGCCGACGGCGCGCTGCTGATTGAAGACGGCGGGACCTACCACGGCAGCGCTCAGGTCGGCGCGCCGCGGAGCACGGTCGGCGCCGGCGACGCGATGCTCGCGGGCTTCCTCGCGGCGGGCGGCGCCGGCGTCGAGGCGCTGGCCGAAGCCGTCGCCTGGGGCACGGCTGCCGTCTCGCTGCCCGGGAGCCGGATGCCGGGCCCCACTGACCTTGACCGCAATGCGGTGAAGACAACGCAAATGAACACGCTGGAGGTGGCACGTGAGCACGCTCACCACGCCTGAACTGATTGACCTTGACCTCGACGCCGGTGACCGGTCCGGAGCGACGCGTCTGCTCGCACAGCGGCTCGTTTCCGCGGGACGGGTGAGCGACCTCGACGGATTCCTCGCCGACGTGACCGCGCGCGAGCAACAGATGCCGACCGGGCTCGAGGGCGGGATTGGGATTCCGCACGCACGCTCCCCGCACGTCACCGAGCCGTCGCTCGCGTTCGGGCGCACCGACGCGGGCGTCGACTTCGGCGCCGAGGACGGGCCTGCCCACCTGATCTTTCTGATCGCGGCGCCGTCTGAAGGCGGCGCTGATCACATGACAATCCTCGCCTCGCTCGCGCGGCGACTGGTACACGCCTCGTTTCGTGAGGCACTAACTCAAGTAACTGATGCTGCTGCGGCGGCAGAACTGATCACCCGGGAGGTGGCTGGAGCATGAAACTGGTTGCTGTCACATCGTGTCCCACAGGGATAGCGCACACTTACATGGCCGCCGAGGCGATCGAGCAGGCGGCGAAGACCGCCGGGCATGAGATCTCGGTCGAGACCCAGGGCGCCGCCGGCGCGACGCCGATCCCACCCGAGGTCATTTCGGCGGCCGACGCGGTCATCTTCGCGGCCGACGTCGAGGTTCGCGGACGCGAGCGTTTCGCCGGCAAGCCGACGATCCAGACGAGCGTCAAGCGCGGGATCAACGGCTCGGCGGAGCTGATCGCCGAGGCCGAGGAGGCCGCGGCCGCCGCTTCCGCGACTCACTCCGAGCTCGAGACGGGCGCAACGCTCGCCGCCGCCGACCAGGCGGACCTCCGCCGCGCCTTCCCGGTCGGGCTGTCGACGAAGGTCGATCCCGGCGCCCACTTCGGCGCGAAGCTACGCCAGTGGTTGATGACGGGCGTCAGCTACATGATTCCGTTCGTCGCGGCGGGCGGCATTCTGATCGCGCTGTCGTTCCTGTTCGGCGGCGCCTCCGTGGCCACCAAGGTCAACGGCGGCACGTTCGACGGCCACACCTACACCGCGATCACCGACCCCACCAAGATTCTGAGCCAGGTCGGCTTCGCGGGCGTCATGTTCTTCATCGGCTCGACCGCGTTCAAGATGCTCATCCCGATTCTCGCCGGCTTCATCGCATTCGCGATGGCCGACCGGCCCGGGCTCGTGCCGGGCGTCGTGGCCGGCCTGCTCGCGGTGGCCGTCGGCTGCGGCTTCCTCGGTGGCCTGCTCGGCGGGCTGATCGCCGGCGCGGTCACGCTTGCGATCCTGAAGGTCAAGGTTCCGCGCGCGCTCGCGGGGGTGATGCCGGTCGTGATCATCCCGCTCGTGACCACGTTGATCGTCGGCGTGATCATGGTCGTGGTGATCGGCAAGCCGATCGCCTCGGCGCAGAGCTCGCTGACCGACTGGCTGAACGGCCTCAGCGGCACCAACAGCATCGTCCTGGGCTTGCTGCTCGGCGCGATGATGGCGTTCGACATGGGCGGCCCGGTCAACAAGGTTGCTTACACGTTCGGCCTCGCCAGCCTGGCGAGCGGCAACACCCAGGTCATGGCCGCAGTGATGGCCGCCGGCATGGTGCCGCCGCTGGCGTGCGCGCTCGCGAGCGTCGTCCGGCCACGGCTGTTCACGAGCACCGAACGGAAGGCCGGCGAGGCCGCCTGGCTGCTCGGGCTGTCGTTCATCACCGAGGGAGCGATCCCGTTCGCGGCGGCCGATCCGCTGCGCGTGGTTCCGTCGCTGATGACCGGCAGCGCTATCACCGGCGCTCTGTCGATGGCGTTCGGCGCCACGTCGCGCGCCCCGCACGGCGGCATCTGGGTCGTCGGCCTGATCGGCAACCCTGGCCTCTACCTGGTCGCGATCGCGGCCGGCATGCTGGTCAGCGCTACCGCCCTCACCGCGCTGAAGTCGATCCGCGGCGACGTCGTCGAGACCGAGCCGCGACTGCAGGAAGCGGCGGCGGCGCTCGCTCCCGGCACCGTCGTCGTGGCCTGAACCGCGAGCCCAAGGCTCGAACGCAAACGAAAACGAAAACACAACTCCCGAGGAGACATTAGTCATGCCAGAGAAAACCGTCACAGTCGGTTCGAGTGTGGGCCTGCACGCCCGTCCCGCGAGCCTGTTCGTCCAGGCCGCGGCCCGCCAACCGGTCAAGGTCAAGATCGCCAAGCCCGGCGGCGATCCGGTCGACGCGCGCAGCATCCTGCTCGTGCTCGGGCTCGACGCGCGCGGCGGTCAGGAGGTCATCCTCTCCGCGGAGGGCGACGGCGCCGAGCAAGCGCTCGAGGAGCTCACCGCCGTCGTCGCGGCCAACCACGACGCCGAGGCGGCATAGATGGCTCGCTGGCTTCACGGGCTCGGAGTCAGCGGCGGCGAGGCGGTCGGGCCGGTCGCCCGACTCGCCTCCCCGCCCGCGCTCTCGCCCAGCACAGAAGTCGTCGTCGACGCCGCCGGCGAATCCGCGCGCGCCATAGACGCGCTCACAGCGGTCGCGCAGGATCTCCAGCAGCGAGCCTCGACCGTTACCGGGGCGGCCAGTGATGTGCTGATCGCCCAGTCGATGATCGCCGGCGATCCCGTTCTGATGGACGGCGTGACCGCGCTCATCGAGGCGGGTCAGGACGCTCCGCATGCGGTCGACGCGGCAATCGGCGAGCACCGGCGGGCGCTCGAGGCCGCCGGCGGCTACCTCGCCGAGCGCGCCGCCGACCTCAACGACATCCGCGATCGCGCGGTGGCGCACTTGCTCGGGCTGCCGATGCCCGGCATCCCGAACCCGGGCCACCCGTTCGTGCTGGTCGCCGTCGATCTGGCGCCGGCCGACACAGCGACCCTCGACCCGGCCAAGGTGCTGGCGATCGTCACCGAACGCGGTGGGCCGACCGGGCACACCGCGATCCTCGCCAAGCAACTCGGGATCCCCGCCGTGACGGCATGCGGCGACGCCGCAGGCCTGAGCGACGGACAGTCGGTGCTCGTCGACGGCGCCAACGGCGAGGTCGTCGCCGACCCCAGCGATGAGATGATCGCCGACGCCCAGCGGCGACGCGACGCGCAAGCCGAGCGCCGGGCCAGCAGCCACGGACCGGGCAGGACCGCGGACGGCGTCTCGATCCCGCTGCTCGTCAACGTCGGAGGACCCGGCGATCTGGGTGCGACATCGCGCGCCGACTCCGAAGGCGTCGGCCTCCTGCGGACCGAGTTCCTGTCCCTCGACCGGCCGACCGCGCCCAGCTTCGATGAGCAGGTCGAGGCGTATCGAGCGGTGTTCGAC
>Ga0187779_10002190_pt1 | contig 12037 bp, 10 predicted proteins | sample 1015_Q2_SP10_10__FD_132435 | JGI IMG/M metagenome (GOLD analysis project Ga0187779, IMG submission 132435) | Tropical peat soil microbial communities from peatlands in Department of Meta, Colombia - 1015_Q2_SP10_10_MG | ecosystem: Environmental > Terrestrial > Soil > Wetlands > Peat | place... | reverse complement strand
TCGCCAAACATATTTTCGGTCAGCAGAACATCAAAGCTCGTTGGCCGTGAAACAAGGGCCATTGCCGCGGAATCGACGTACATGTGCGAGAGCTGAACCTCGGGATAGTCTTTGGCGACGCGGCTCACCACGTCGCGCCAAAGCCGCGAGCAATCGAGCACATTGGCCTTGTCAATAGACGTGACGTTTCGGCGGCGCGTCCCCGCGAGCTCGAAAGCGGTGCGCGCGATGCGTTCGATAGCCGGCTCGGTGTAGCGCATCGTATCGACGGCAGTACGATTTCCTGCTGATCCGGTGGTGGATCTCGGCTCGCCGAAATAGAGTCCGCCCAATAACTCGCGAACGATGAGAATATCCGTGCCGGATACAACCTGTCTTAGCAGTGGCGAGCAATCCTCTAATGCAGGAAAGCACACGGCGGGCCGCAGATTGGCGAATACACCGAGTTCTGTGCGCAGCCGAAGCAAACCTTTTTCTGGTCGAAGATGCGCTGGGTATGAATCAAACTCAGGGCTTCCGACCGCGCCAAGCAGCACCGCATCGGAGTTCATGCAGCTCTCGAGAGTATCGGGCGGTAACGGATCATTACTGGTTCGCAGAGCGGCGCCACCGATAGCTTTTCGTGTGAAACTCAGCTTATGGCCGAATTTTTGCGCAACGGCTTCAAGGACGCGGACAGCTTCGTCCGTGACTTCCGGACCAATGCCATCTCCGGGCAGAATGGTGAGTCTGAGCAGCATTTACGACCGAACTATACACCCCACAGGTAGTCTTCCTGTTCCCCATGGTGATCCGCGGACGGGAAAGGAATCGGCGGGAAGTCAGTTCGGGGCAGAACAGGAATGGCGCCCTCGGGTTTGGAGTCCACCCCGGCACTTGCGGCGGCGGCATGAGCCTTAGCCTCACGACTGACGCTTTGAGCCTGCGCCTTCGTTTGGCCGATCAGTTCGAGAAGATGATGATCCCGCACCTGCTTGATCCGATCGGCAAGAGCAACAAATCGTTTATAGAGATCGTCGAGTTCTCGACGATCAAATTGGTAGCCGAGCTGCTCGCAACGAATCGCCAGGGCGTGGCGCCCGGAGTGTTTGCCCAATACCAGCGTGGAATCGGGCACCCCCACAGATTGCGGCGTCATAATTTCATAGGTCAGCGGATTCTTGAGAACGCCATCCTGGTGAATGCCGGCTTCATGGGCAAACGCGTTGCGGCCGATGATCGCCTTATTTGGCTGAACCGGCACACCAGTGATCTCGCTCAGCATCTGGCTGGTGGGGAACAATTGCTCAGTCATCACCGCAGTCTCATAAGGCAGGCGATCACGGCGGACGTGCATCGCCATCACAATTTCCTCTAAGGAAGCATTCCCAGCCCGCTCACCGATTCCGTTGATCGTGCATTCCACCTGGCGAGCGCCTGCTTCGATCGCCGCGAGAGAGTTGGCAACTGCAAGCCCGAGATCGTTGTGGCAATGGGCGGAGATTGTGATATTTTCGATCCCCCGAACCCGCGCGCGAAGCGTTCGGATCAACTCAGCGAATTCTGCCGGCGTGGTGTAGCCCACTGTATCTGGAATGTTGACGGTCGTCGCTCCCGCATCGATTACCGCCTGCACAAGCTGACAGAGAAAATCAGGATCGGTTCGGGTCGCGTCTTCAGGAGAGAACTCCACATCCCGACAAAAACTCTTTGCGAGGCGTACAGCGTCTGCAGCCTGACTCAGGCACTGCTCACGCGAAATCTTCAACTTGTATTTCAGGTGAATGTCGGAGGTAGCGAGGAAAACGTGAATTCGAGGTCTGGCAGCATGCTGAACGGCTTGCCAGGCGCGCTCGATATCCGGTGTACAAGCCCGAGCCAGGGCAGCAATGATGGGCCTGCGCAGCAAGGCCGCGATCGCCTGCACAGCAGCGAAATCACCTTCGGAAGCGATGGGGAACCCAGCTTCAATCACATCTACACCTAAGCGGTCGAGTTGATGTGCCAGGCGCAGTTTTTCCTGGACCGTCATGCTGCAGCCGGGGGATTGTTCTCCGTCGCGCAAGGTGGTGTCGAAGACTGTGATCCGCGTCCGTTCCATCGCAAGGCTCCTATGGAGATGAATGGGTGATATGCTACGCGGGACAGCATGCTTAAGCAAAGCTTATAATGCTAACGATAGTATTAGGTGTGCTTAAACCATAAGCTTGACTAATGGTGCCATAAGCGAACTGGCGGACCGCAAAGGGCACGAAGGGCGATCCACCATGGACTTAGCTCAGTTGGAGGTTTTTCTGATGGTGGCGCGGGAGCGCCGATTCTCGCGCGCGGCACAGAAGTTGTATCGGACCCAGTCAGCCATCAGCCAGTCGATTCGAAAACTGGAAGAGGAAGTCGGGGAGCCGCTTTTCGACCGCTCCTCCCGCGACGGCTTGCTCACCGATGCCGGACGCGTGCTGCAGGAGTATGCGGAACGTCTCCTCAATTTGCGGGCCGATGCCCAGGAAGCCCTGGCTGAGCTTAAGGAAGTGCAAAAGGGCAAGCTGGTGATCTCAGCCAACGAATTTACCGCACTTTATCTTTTGCCATTGCTTGCGGAGTTTCGCCGGCTGCACCCGATGGTCAAAATCACCGTGAATCGGTCGCTGGGGAGCCATATTCCCGATGATGTGCTGCGGCACAACTCCGAACTAGGGGTTCTTACTTATGATCCTCAGGATCCGCAATTGCGGTCGATTATTGTTTATCTGGACGAGTTGATTTTCGTGGTTCCACCAACCCATCCGCTGGCCAAACAACAGCAGGTTAGCATTCGACAGCTTGGCGCGGAATCTTTCGTCGCGCACAATGTGCCTTCGCCGTATCGTGAAAAAGTGCTGCAGGCGTTCAAACGTCATAAGACTCCGCTGCATATGGGAGTGGAGTTACCGACTCTGCAGGCAATTAAGCTCTTTGTGGTTATGGGGAATGGGGTTGCTCTCGTACCCGAGATGAGCGTTGAGCAGGAACTCCAGCGTGGTGAACTGGTTCGCATTCCGGTTCGCGAATTGCGCATTCACCGGAAGCTCAGATTGATTTATCGGAAGGCAGCCAATCTTTCGCACGCAGCACAGGCGTTCTTGGCCGTAGCCGAGACGTTTGCTCGCGAACGCAGCGGACGCTTTCGGTTCCAGAGCGAGCACTAGTTGCAACTGCTCGGGTGTCCAGACCTCAACGCCGATTCACCCGCTCGGCGGCATCAGCCCAGCGCGAACCTGTTTGGCAGCCAGTCGCACAGTTGCAAAGCGAATCTGTAAGCCAAGATCGAAACTCACTGTAGACGGGCACTGGCATTTGCGATTATGCTCTCGCCTCATGAACCGAAGAACGTTCTTGCAGGGGGCCCTCGCCGGGGCAGCAACTTTGGCAATTCCACATGCTGCAACCGCCGATGACAATGAACTAAATCCCATCTGGACACAGATTGAGAAACATCACGAGGAGGCGGTTCAGCGCCTTCAGGAATGGATCAAGCAGCCTTCGATCGCGGCTGAGAACCGAGGCGTAACGGAAGGGTGCGAGCTGACGATGCGCTTCCTTCGTGATGCGGGTTTTGGCGAGGTCACGAAGATTCCGACCGATGGGCAGCCCGGTATTTTCGCCAAGCTGGATGCGGGAGCGCCGAAAACCCTCGGCCTCTATTTCATGTACGACGTAAAGCAAGTGGACCCAAGCGAATGGTCCTCGCCGCCCTGGGCGGCTGCGCTGGTCGAAAAACCCGGGCTCGGTACCGTGGTGGTTGGTCGAGGTGCGGTGAATCAAAAGGGGCCAGAAGCTTCTTTTATTGCGTCGTTGCACGCTATTCGTGCAGCTGGGCGCAAACTGCCGGTGAATCTCGTGCTGGTGGCAGAGGGCGAAGAAGAGATAGGCTCGCCGCATTTCCCGCAAATCGTCCGTCGACCGTAAGTTCTCGCCGCTTTGCGTCCGTGCGTGGGAATGTTCATGCCCTCCGCCGAACAGGACCTTGATGGCATGGTCACAATGACGCTGGGGGCTAAAGGGGTGGTCGAACTCGAAATGGTGTCGAGTGGCGAGCGCTGGGGACGTGGCCCGCGCCACGACGTCCATTCGAGCAACAAGGCCCGGTTGGACAGTCCGGCGTGGCATTTGGTTGAAGCGTTGGCGACTTTGGTTTCGTCTGACGGCAACGATCCTGTGATTGAGGGCTTTGCAAACAACGCTCGACCGGTCTCCGCCGAAGAGAAGGCGATGATTGTGACGGCGGCGCAACGCTTGAATGAAGCCGTCGCTAAGAAGCAGCTTGGTGTTGAGCATTGGGTTCACGATGTCAGTTGGCAGGAGGCTCTTGAACTGCTTATGTCGCGTCCAACGGTAAACATTGAAGGGCTGGTGGGAGGTTATACCGGACCGGGCGGGAAAACCATTCTGCCGCATCGCGCAGTTGCCAAGATCGATATGCGCCTGGTGCCTGATATGAAGGCTACCGAAGCTCTGGCGGCCCTCAAGGCGCATCTTGCGAAACATGGATTCGGTGATATTGAAGTGAACATGACCGGTGGGTACGATCCCAACAGCACCGCCGCGAATGCACCACTGATTCGCGCGCAAACCGCCGTGTATAAGCGCGACGGTATCGATCCAATCGTGCTGCCGCGAAGCGCGGGTTCTTGGCCGGGCTACGTATTTACGGGGGACCCATTGCACCTCGCAGCGGGCCATTTTGGACTTGGTCATGGCAGTGGCGCTCATGCGCCGGACGAATACTATGTGATCGAATCTAAGAATGAAAAGGTGCAAGGGATCGACGGCGCGGTGCGCTCGTTCGTGAATTATCTCTATGAAGTAGCAAGAACCGGGTAAGTGTTACATAGTTCGTGCGCTTCGCCGATCTTCACCAGGACGGGTTGTTGCACTATTCTCCAGATGGCATGAACACTCGTCAGATACGGTTCATTGGTCCTGAAGAGGTCGCCAGTCGGCTTACGTATGAGAAATGCATTCCCATCGTGCGCGACGCGATGATCGCGTTCTCAAAAGGCAAAACCAAGCAGACTCTGCGCTCGATTATTCCGCTCTCAGAAGGCCGTTTTTTCGGGATTATGCCCGGAGCCATGGGTGAACATGCCACTTTCGGCGCGAAGTTGATCAGCGTCTTCAACGAAAATTTTGATCACGGGATTCCGTCGCATCAAGGGGTGGTGGTTTTGTTCGATCCTCAAAGTGGCGCCCCAGTCTGTGCCGTCGATGGAAGCGCGATTACCGCCATCCGGACGGCCGCAGCCAGTGCAGTTGCGACCGAAGCACTGGCCCGCGAAAACGCGCGCAAACTGGCGCTGCTCGGTTACGGCGAACAGGCCAGGACTCATGCGCGGGCGCTACGCAGCGTTCGCCAGATCGATTCCATTACGGTTTGGGGACGATCTCCCGAGCGTGCCGAGGCTTTTGTCGAACAAATGCAGGCGGAACTCGCAGTCCCGATTCGTGCGGCGAAGACCGCGCGAGAAGCAGTCGCGGATGCCGACATCATCTGTACTCTTACCTCCGCCAGCGAGCCCATACTCAGAGGTGAGTGGGTAAGCCCGGGCACTCACGTGAACCTGGTCGGTTCCAGCTACGCCGTACCGGCGGAGGCGGACAACGAACTCGTGGTGCGGTCGCGGTTTATCGCCGACAGCCGCGAGGGCGTACTACAGCAAGGTGGGGAATTTCTGCGGGCCAAGGCAGCGGGCCTGATCGGGGACGATCACATTGCCGGCGAGATTGGCCAAGTCCTGGCGGGCGAAATCGAAGGTCGCCGTTCCCCGGACGAGATCACCGTCTACAAATCGCTCGGCCATGTGGTACAGGATTTGGCCAGCGCATGGGTTTTATACTCCGAATATCCGCGTGTCTGAGGCGAAACTCAACGTGAGTCAAACTCTGCTCAAAGTGCCCATTTTTTCGGGCCTCACAGAAGCAGAGTTGGCATTCTTGGCGCAACGCGTCGTCATGCGTCACTTTTCAGCAGGAGAAACGATCTTTTCTGAGGGACAGCCCTGCGCCGGTCTTTATGTCGTGGAATCGGGACAGGTGCGGATTTTCAAGAGTTCCGCTGGTGGACGCGAGCAAGTGTTGAGCGTGGATGGGCCGGGTAGTTCGGTGGCCGAACTCCCGGTCTTTGATGGTGGAAACTATCCTGCATCGGTGATCGCTGTCGAGGATGCCACCTTGTTGTTCGTGAGCAAGCAGGACTTCCAGGCACTTTGCCTTGCACACCCGCACGTGGCGCTCAAGGTCCTGCGCATCGTAGGGGCGCGCCTGCGGCGACTTGTCGGAATCATTGAAGAGCTCTCATTTACTACTGTGCGCCACCGCCTTGCGGCCTTCCTGCTGCGCCTTGCCAAACGAGAAGGCAAGAACGTTGTGGACGGGATCGAAATTACGCTACCGGTAACCAACCAGGAGCTCGCATCACAGATCGGGACAGTGCGCGAGCTCGTCTCACGAAATCTCTCTCGATTCCAAGCTGAAGGAATGCTGAAAATCGATGGTCGGAGGGTAGTGATTCCCGACCTGAAAGCGTTGGAATCTGAGCTGGAAGATGCAGGATAGTTCTCCCCTGGCTGCATCGCACCAACCTCCGTTCGCAAATCATGAATAGATTCCACTACTGTGACAAAAGTCATCGGCACGCTGGAAATACCTCGCTATCGTGGACATCATGGCGGCGGCAAAGCCGAACATGAGGAGGATGGCAATGAGCGTAGCGACTGAAAAGACGGTGCGGGAATTGGCCGTAGAAAACCCGGCGGCAACGCGAATCTTTGAAAAAGTGGGCATCGACTATTGCTGTGGGGGAAACCAATCGCTCGAGGACGCTTGTCAAAAGGCCGGCGTGTCCGTCGGTGAGGTCACAGCGTCACTTGAAGCAGCCAAGCAAGCGGCAACTACCGCACAAATCGCACATGAGTGGCAGGATGAACCGCTTAGCGAGCTGATCGCGCACATCAAGAACACTCATCACAAATACACACGCGAAGAGATTGTCCGGCTCCCCGCTTTGCTCGAGAAGGTTTGTTCGGTGCACGGGAAGAAACACCCTGAGTTGCCGGGAATTCGCGATACATTCCTGGGTTTAAGTCAGGAGCTGACAACTCACCTGATGAAGGAAGAGATGGTCTTGTTTCCCTATATCGTCAGAATGGAGGAGGCAGTGCTTCAGAAGGAGCCCATTCTGCCTGCGCCGTTTGGGACAGTCAAAAATCCGGTTTCTATGATGGAACACGAGCACGATTCGGCTGGGAATGCGCTACGAGAAATGCGAGAAGCGAGCAATGGATACACAGCTCCGGATGATGCGTGTGTGAGCTATCAAACGCTCTATCAAGCACTGGCGGCGTTTGAATCGGATCTCCACCTGCACATTCATCTGGAAAACAACATTTTGTTTCCGCGCGCGATTGCGATGGAGCGGGGGCAATCATAAACTGATCTGGGGGTGTCGGCGGTTGTTCTTGGCTCTCCATGGCAATAAATTCGTGACCTCCTCCTGAGTGCGTAGGGCCAGGCTTGGACACCGAATTTTGGCACCACAGATGACCATTCATGCTCAAATCGAAGAAATGGTGATATAGTCCGTAACAGGGGAGGGTTATGAGCTCGCCCTACGGGCTGCAACTCACCGAAAACTGCCTCATCTGCAAGCTCCGCCACTCGGGTTTCTTCTGCGAACTTCCAAAGGGCCCGCTCGAGGATTTGGAAAAAATCAAGTATGCCAGCGCGTATCCACAGGGTGCGATTCTGTTTCTGGAAGGGCAGCCGGCACGGGGAACCTACATTGTTTGCTCGGGGCGAGTGAAGCTTTCGACGACTTCGCGCGACGGAAAAACCCTGATTCTGCGAATCGCACAGCCAGGTGAAGTTTTGGGGCTGCATGCAACTGTATCGGGGAAGCCGTACGAATTAACCGCGGAGACACTGCAGCCGTGCCAACTGGATTTCATCAAGCGGGACGACTTCCTGCGCTTTTTGCAGCATCATGCCGACGCTTGCCTGAATGCCGCCCAGCATCTTAGCCAGAATTGCCAGGACGCGTACGAGATGATCCGCTCGCTGGGCTTGTCTCACTCGGTTTCTGAGAAAGTTGCACGTTTGTTGCTGGAGTGGGCTGCCGATGGTGAGAACACAAAGGAAGGGATTCGCATCAAGGTCTCACTCACCCATGAAGAAATGGCGCAACTCGTGGGCACATCACGCGAAACTGTGACCCGGGTACTGGGAGAATTCCGCGAGAAGCACCTGGCGCAACTGCGTGGATCTACCCTGATGATCCAAAACAAGGCCGGTTTGGAAAAGCTCATCGGGGCTTGAGTCGTTTCTTTTCCGGTATCATCTTCTCTTCTGATTCCAAAATGTCTGAGATCCTTTTTTTGTCTGCAGTTTCCATGGCAGAAAAAATTCGCTCCAGGGAAATCTCATCGATCGAAGTGGTCGAAGCTCATCTGGCGCGCATCGCTGACCTGAATCCGAAGCTCAATGCTTTTGTTCAAGTTGATGTGGATGGTGCACGGCAGCAGGCACACCTGGCAGACGAGGCGCTGAGGCGAGGCTCGCATCTTGGGCCGCTTCACGGAGTTCCCGTCAGCATCAAGAGTTCGATCGAAGTGAAAGGTTTGCGGTGGGAGGTGGGAAGCAAGTTGCGGCAGGGGATCGCTGCCGCCGAGGATGCGGCGCTTGTGTCGCGTTTGCGACGGGCGGGAGCGATCATTCTGGGGACAACCAATTGCCCTGAGCTTCTGATGGCGTGGGAGACGGATAACCTGCTCTATGGACGAACCAATAATCCCTGCGATTTGTCGCGGACTGCTGGTGGATCGAGTGGAGGGGAAGCGGCGGCGATCGCGTCAGGATGCTCGGCGGGCGGTGTCGGCAGCGACGGAGGCGGATCGATTCGAGTGCCGGCTCATTTCTGCGGAATCTGCGGGCTGAAACCTACCGCCGGGCGCATCCCCAGCACCGGTCATTTTCCCACTTCGGTTGGTCCATTCGCGTTGCTCGGGGTTGTCGGGCCGATGGCCCGAACCGTGGCAGATCTGAAGATCTTGTTTGAAGTGATACAAGGGCCGGACGACGGTGAGCCGCTCGCTGCGCCGGTTCCGGTGCGCTGGCCCGCTCTGCAGGAATTGAAGAATTTGAGGGTTGGATATTTCGAGGACGATGGCCGAACTCCGGTGACAGGGGAAACGCGTGCGGCGGTACGAAGAGCAGCGGAAGCATTAGAACGTGCGGGTTTTGATGTGCAGCCGTTTCGTCCAGAGGGTTTGCAGCAAGCGCAGCAGCTGTGGTGGCAGTTGTTTGGAGTCGCGGGCGCGATGCTGCTTGGTCCGATGCTGAAGGGTAGGGAAGACGAACTGAGTCCGATTCTGAAACAGTTTGCAAAACGCACGGCAGCCGAGAATCCGCATACCGCGCAGACACTCCTCGACAGTTGGATTACGCGGGATGTTCTGCGGGCGCAGATTTTCGAGCAGATGCGCGAATATCCGATTCTGCTCTGCCCAGTGGCTTCGATTCCCGCATTTGGCCATGGAGAACGCAGCTGGAATATCGATGGCAAGACGGTTCAATATCTCGATGCCTGGAGCTACTGCGAGTGGTTCAACCTTTTGGGCATGCCAGGCTCGGCTGTTCCCGTAGGCCGCTCGGAAAGTGGCCTTCCCATCGGCGTGCAGATTGCGGCGAAGCCATGGGAGGATGAAATCGGGCTGAGCGTAGCGGAGATTCTTGAACGCGAATGCGGCGGCAGTGGAAGCACCACACCGTCCCTTTGTGCCGAATTGGGGATCCGATGAACGTCCCATGAGTGTGGGTGCTGCGATGAACCTGCAGCCCTCAGCCCTCTGGCCCAGATCGAATAGCGACACTTAGAAACTGAAAAAGTTCCTGCCAGGCCGCATAAAATGCGGCCTTTTTCTTCTGCTGAACTTCTCCTATCACGCGGGCTCCGGTGTCTTTACTAACAAGCAAGAGCAGTAGGAGGCATTCATGTTTGGCGAATATGCAAATAGGGCCACTTCGCACCATGCCGCTCGCGGCTGGACGACTCTGTTTTCGTTCCTCATCCAAACTGCGGTGATTGCTGTGCTGTTACTTGTGCCCTTGCTTTCGATTCAAGGCTTGCCGGTGCTGCAATGGAGGGCAGAATTATCGGTGCCACCACCCGCTCCCGCTCCACGCGCGCATTCCCATCAGCCCATTATTTCCAACAGCAATATTCGCGGACACCAGCTCATGATGCCCTCGCGCATCCCGCACGAAATCGCGACCTTGAACGAGAATGAGCCTCCGCCCGCTCTCGAATTGCCCGACGGCTCCGGGGTCCGTGGGGCAGCCGGATCTCCGGAATCGGGCAGTGGAGTGCCGTTCGGTATCGGACCAAGCACGAATCCGATGCCAAATTTTTCTCCGCCTCCTACTGTCCGCCCTATTCGGATCTCGCACATGATGGAAGGAAACCTCATTCATCGAGTGCAGCCAGAGTATCCGCCATTGGCACGCCAGGCACGGATTCAAGGCACGGTTGTTCTTCGCGCCATCATCAGCCGCGATGGGCACATCGAAAATCTGCAGTTGGTAAGCGGCCACCCGATGCTGATTCAAGCCGCGATGGATGCGGTTCGCCAGTGGCGCTATCGCCCTTATGTTTTGAATGATCAGCCGGTGGAAGTGGAAACACAGATTACCGTAAACTTCACCCTTGCAGGTGGATAAACGATGATGAACCAACTCAGGTGTAGTACGGCAGTAACCTGTGACTGCAACTCGCGCCCGCTATAATCAAAATCTCGTGGCAACCGTCGAATTAGCCAAGCGTGTGGCGACGCGGCCGACTTGGGCTGAAGTGTCGCTCGGCGCGTTGCGGCAAAATTTTCGCGTAGTTCAGCAGCATCTCGGTAAGAACGTGACCATCTGCGCCGTGGTTAAGGCCGATGCTTACGGTCACGGGGCAGTCGAGTGCTCTCGCGCTCTGGAAGACCAGGGAGCCACATGGTTCGGCGTCACCTCGCTGGATGAAGCCATTCCTTTACGCGAAGCAGGAATTCGCGGACGCATTCTCCTCTTTACTGGTTTCTGGCGTGGCGAGGAAGAAGAACTGGTTCGCCTCAAGCTCGTTCCCACGATTTGGGAGCCCGAGCAAATCGAGTTGCTTGAAAAAGCCGCGTCTGCCTTTGGCGTGCGACATCCGGTTCACCTGAAAATCGACAGCGGAATGGGTCGCTTGGGCGTGGCTCCCGAAAACCTGCCGCGGATCTGCTCTGCTCTGAAATCAGCGCCTCATCTGATCGTGGAAGGTTTGTCCACACATTTGGCGTCTTCCGAAGTCCTCGATGCCCCATCGGTTCAGGAGCAATTAATGACCTTCGAGGAAGCGCGGCGTTTTCTCCAGAAACAGGGCATTGAGCCTGAGTTCATTCACGTCGCAAACACCGGCGCCGTGATTTCCCGGCGCGAATCGTGGAACAACATGGTCCGTCCCGGGATCGCACTTTACGGATATTACTTGCCCTTTGAGCGTGCGGGCAGGGAAGTCACTGGCACCGGCCTGCGCCTCGCCGTGAAACCGGTGCTCACCTGGAAGACCCGCATTCTTTCTCTGCGGGACGTCCGCGCCAACCAGGCCCTTGGCTATGGAGGGATTTACGTCACCAAAGCGCCCGCGCGCATTGCCGTGCTTCCGGTCGGATATGCCGACGGCTTCAATCGCGCACTCTCTTCTCGCGGCAGGGTAGTCATCCGCGAACACTATGCGCCGATCGTCGGACGCATTTCGATGGACCTCACTTTGGTGGACGTAACGGGCCTTCCGGGAGTTGCGGTAGGCGACGAAGTCATCCTTTTGGGAGATTGCGATGGTCTTAGCGTCGACGCGCGTGAGCACGCCTCCCTTTCCAACACGGTACTCTATGAAGTGTTGTGCGGCATCTCCAAGCGTGTGCCGCGAAAGTATGTGAGCTGATCTTTTGTGCGATTTCTCCTTCTAGAGGTCATTCTGAGCGAAGCGAAGAATCTGTGCATTCTG
>Ga0187779_10002189_pt1 | contig 12037 bp, 10 predicted proteins | sample 1015_Q2_SP10_10__FD_132435 | JGI IMG/M metagenome (GOLD analysis project Ga0187779, IMG submission 132435) | Tropical peat soil microbial communities from peatlands in Department of Meta, Colombia - 1015_Q2_SP10_10_MG | ecosystem: Environmental > Terrestrial > Soil > Wetlands > Peat | place... | reverse complement strand
CTCGATTTCGACGCCGACAGCGTCAACGCGCTCGATTCGCTCGTCGCGTGGCTGGCGGGACCGGCGGCAGCGGCGCCAGGGCCGTCGCTGCGGGGCTCGGCGCGGGTGCTGCTCGCGCTCCAGGGCGCCCTCGACTCCCTGGCCGTCGACGCGCGGGCGAGCACCGAGCACCTGGTGTGGCGCAAGTGGGAGATCCCCTCGGGGCGGGCGCACGTCGAATTCGAGCCCGGGACCAACCCCGGCTTCGCGCTCGACGCGACCCTCGATTCCCTGCAATTCGGTGATTACGGGCTCGGCGCTGCGTCCGCGACCGCGCGCGGCACGCGCGACTCGCTGACGTGGTCCGGACGCTCGCGCTTCGGGGCGGTCGGCGCCGTAATCGCGGGCGGACGCTTACGCCGCGACTCGACGGCCGGCGAGGCGCCCGTCACCCGGGCCGGTATCGACTCCCTCGTGCTGCTCTTGCCCGGGGGGGCCTGGCGCCTCGCGCAGCCCGCCGAAGTCGCCGTCGGCGACTCGGCGGTGTCGGTCGCGGGCTTCTCGCTCCAGAGCATCACCGACTCGGGCCGGCTCACGCTCAAGGGCGACCTGCCGACACGCGGTCGCGCGGATGCCCAGCTGCAAGTCTCAGGCTTTCCGCTCGCGGGCGTCTACTCGCTGCTCGAAGAGGACACGAGCGGCGTCGCGGGCACGATCAACGCCGCCATCGCGTTGACGGGCACGCGTGCCGATCCCGAGTACCACGGGTCGATCGCTCTCGCGAACGGATCGATCGGCGAATTCCGCACGCCGTACGTGGACGGCACCTTCGAGTACCGCGACAGCCGGCTCGAATCGGAGGTGCACCTGTGGCGCTCGGGCCAGCAGATCCTCAACGTCACGGCCCACCTGCCCCTGAATCTCGCCCTGGTTCCGGTGGCCCATCGAGAGCTCCCCGACACCCTCTCGATTCGCGCCCGCGCCGACAGCGTCGACCTGTCGCTGTTGGAGGCGCTCACCCCCCTCGTCCGGGATGTACGGGGCGGCATCTCGGCGGACCTCGGCATCGGTGGCACCTGGGGCGATCCCAGGCTGCAGGGGGGGATGCGAATCGTCGGCGCCGCCGCGAGCATCCCGGCGCTCAACGTGCGCTATGAAGACGTCGCGGGGACTCTCACGCTCTCGGGCGACACGATATCGGTGGGCTCCCTATCGGCGCGGAGCGACCGGGGCCGGCTCGACGTCTCCGGGATCGTTCGGCTGGACCAGTTGACGCATCCCGTGCTCGCCCTCCAGCTCGCGGCGGACCGCTTCAAGGCCCTGGACTTGAAGAGCAACGTCACCGTGACGGCGAGCGGCAAGCTCCTGCTCACGGGACCCGTGGTCGGGGCCACCTTGAGCGGCCAGGCGACGGTGACCTCGGGCGTGCTGTACTTTGCCGACCTGTTGGAAAAGCGGATCGTCAACCTCGCGGGGCTGGCGGACACGTCGTTGGCGTCCATCATTGAGCGCCAGGGATTGGGCCCGGAATTTCAGTCCGTCTTCCTGACCGGCCTTCGCATCCGTGACCTCGATCTGGACATGGGGAGCGATGTCTGGCTGCGCTCGAACGAGGCGAACATCCAGCTCAGCGGCCGCGTGACGTTGAGCAAGGACGGTGATGTCTACCTCGTATCCGGGACGCTGCAGGCACCGCGCGGGACGTACCGGCTGAAGGTGGGCCCGGTGACGCGCGAGTTCATCGTGTCGCAGGGGACGGTGAAGTACTTTGGGACCCCCGATCTCGACGCGGATCTCGACATCGAGGCGAAGCACACGGTCCACCCCGTCCCGACGGCGTCGCAGCGCAGTCCGGAGGACATCACCGTCGTCGCGCACATCACCGGCACGCTCTCCGTGCCGCGGGTGTCCCTCGCGGCGGAAGGCCAGGACTTGTCACAGACGGAAGTGATCTCGTACCTCCTCTTCGGGAAGCCGAGCTTCGAGCTGAGCGGAGACCAGGGGGGGCTCACCGATCAGCGCGCGCTGCTGCAGAGCGCGGTCTCGGTGGTGTCGGGGGAGCTCGAGCGGACGCTCGTGTCGGATCTCGGCGTGCCGCTCGACTACGTCGAGATCAGCCCCGGCGCGCCGACCGACCCATTTTCGGGGGTGCAGCTCGCCCTGGGCCGCCAGCTCGGCGCGAAGACGTTCCTCGTCGTGAACGCGGGATTCTGCCAGGGCCGTCCGATCGCCGTCACCAACACGATCGGGGTGAGTCTGCAGTATCGGGTGAGCCCGGAGTTCCGGACGCAAGCGAGCTTTGAACCCGTGCAGACGTGCAGCGTGGACCCGCTCGCCGAGAGCCAAGCGACGACCGTCCCGCGCCAGGTGGGCTTCGACCTTGTATGGGAGCGACGCTACTGACGTGACGAACGCCTTGCTGATCACGAATCCCGTCGCGGCCCGCACGGAAGCGCGCGCGGTGGCCACCATCCGGTCGACGCTCCGGGCCGGGGGCTGGACCGTCGACGTGCAGGCCACGGCCCGGCCGGGCGACGCGCGGCGCTTTGCGATCGACGCCCGCAATCGGGGCGTCGACGTGCTGATCAGCTACGGGGGCGATGGGACCGCGATGCAGGTGGCGGCGGGCGTCGTCGGCACCGGGATTCCGCTGGGCGTCGTTCCCGGGGGCGCCGGGAACCTGCTGGCCGGCAACCTCCGCCTGCCGCGCAACCCCGCGGAGGCGGCCCGCGTGATGCTCGGCGGCAAGACGATGCCGCTCGATCTCGGCGTGGTCGAGCGGGATGGCGACGTGCACCACTTTGCGGTGTGCAGCGGCGCCGGCTTCGACGCGCGCCTCATGGCCGAAACGCCGAGCACGGCGAAGCGGCGGTGGAAGATGGGGGCCTACGTCGTCCGGGCGCTCGCGGCGCTCCCCCAAGTCTCGAGCGTGCGCCATCGCATCACCGTGGACGGCGTCGTGCATGAGCGCCGCGCGGCGATGGTGCTGATCGCGAATTGCGGCGAGCTGGTGCCCCCGTTCCTGCGGCTGCACCACAACGTGGCGCCGAACGACGGGTGGCTCGACGTGATGACGCTCGACGCGGACGGCGCCCTGGAGAGTACGCTCGCGTTCCTCGAGCTGGCGCGTGGCTCGTCGAACGGCGGGTCGGGGAAGCGACTGTGGTTCGCGCGCGGGCGGTCGGTCCGGGTCGAGACGCTCGAGGGAGAGGAACGGCCGGTGGAGCTCGACGGCGAAGTGGCGGGCGTCACCCCGTTCGAGACGCGCATCGCGCCCTCCGTCCTGTCGGTGTTCGTCGATCCCGCTCGCGCCCCGCGGAGTCCGTCCCGTGGCTGACACCCTCCTGCTCATCGACGACAACGCCGACGTGCTGCGCGCCGTCGGCGACTACTTCGAGCGGCTGGGCTACGACGTGCACCGGGAGGGAACGGGACGCGCCGGCGTGGAAGCGTTCGAGCGGGACCGGCCCGACGTGGTGATTCTCGACCTGCACCTTCCCGACATGAACGGCCTCGAGGTGCTCGAGCAGCTGCGCGCCAACGGGGCGGCGGTGCTCCTCCTCACCGGCGAAGGGGACATCGAGACTGCCGTGCGGGCGATGCAGCTCGGCGCCGAGAACTTCCTCACGAAGCCGGTGGACATGAGCCACCTCGCGGCGGCAACGGCGCGCGTCGTCGAGAAGGTTCGGCTGTCGCGGCAGAATGCCATGCTCCGGGCGCGCGACCGGCTGCAGGAGGGGCTCGACACAATCGGCGTCTCCCCCGCGATGCGCGAGCTGGCGCGCCAGATCGAGCTGCTCGCCGCGAGCGAGCGCAGCACCGTGCTCCTCACCGGCGAGAGCGGAACGGGGAAGGGATGGGTCGCCCGGATCATTCACCAGCTGAGTCCGCGGGGCTCGGGCCCCTTCGTGGAAGTGAATTGCGGCGGCCTCTCGGCGACGTTTCTCGATTCCGAGCTGTTCGGTCATGAAAAGGGCGCTTTCACGGACGCGAAAGAGCGGCGTCAGGGCCTCTTCGAGCTGGCGGACGGGGGCACGATCTTCCTGGACGAGATCGGGGAGCTCGCGCCCGAGCTGCAACCCAAGCTGCTCAAGGTGCTCGAGACGAAGACGTTTCGGCGTCTCGGCGGCAGCACCGAGATCCGCGTCGACGTGCGCCTCATGGCCGCGACCAACCGGGATCTCGTGAGCGACGTGAAAGCGGGTCGGTTCCGGGAGGATCTGTTCTACCGGCTGAGCGTGCTGCCGCTGCACCTGCCGCCGTTGCGCGAGCGGTCCCGCGAGGATCGTCTCGCGCTGCTCACGCGGATTCTCTCGAGTCTTCAGGCCGAGCTGAAGGGTCCCGGCACCTGCACCGCCGAGGCGCTCGACCGGCTGCTATCGGCGCCCTGGCCGGGGAACGTGCGAGAAATGCGCAACGTTCTGGAACGCGCGATGATTCTGGCACAACGGGCGCCCGCCATCGGTCTCGAGCACCTGCCGGCGGATCTTCGGAAGGGGAGCGGGGCCGCGGACCGGCGCCACGTCCCCCAGGCCTTGGCCGAGGTGGAGCGGCATCACATCGAGCGGACGCTCCGCGCCCACGGTGGGAACCGCACCCGCGCGGCCCAGGAGCTCGGGATTTCGCGCGCGACGCTGATCAATAAGATTAAGGGGTACGGGCTCGACCTCTGAGGTGCCTATGGCGAAAACCGAGCTGAAAGAGCACGACGCGATGACCTGCCGGTACTGCGGGAACGAGGAGCGCGCCTCGGAGGGCTATCCCTGCTCGGACTGCGGTACGTTTCTCTGTCTGATCTGCTCCTTCCGCGGCGTGACTCGCTGTAAGGCCTGCGAGGCCAAGGCCCAGGCCGCTCCCCCGAAGGCCTAACCTCGACGCTTGCGCAGCTCGGCGGCGAGCTCGTCGCTCGTGCTGCCCAACGCTTTCGACAGCTCCTCCAGAGCGTCCTTTTCTCCGCTCCAATTCCGCGTCGCCGCGAGCGCGTCGAGCGCGACCTTGGCGATCGCGGCGGTGTGCTCTTCGAGGTCGCGCGTGCGCGTCGCGATCTCCCGCGCGAGCCACTGCTCGAGCTCGCGGCGCTCGATCTCGAGCTCGCGCTGACGCAACGCGCCCTGGAGGGAAAGCTTCAGCTCGTCCAGGTCCACCGGCTTGATGAGGTAGTCGCGCGCGCCGAGCTTGAGGCACTCGACGGCCGTCCGTGGCTCGTCGATCGCCGTAAGCATCACGATCGCGAGGTCCGGGTCCTGCGCCAACGCCTTCGGGACGAGCTCGACGCCGGTGACGTTCGGCATCCGGATGTCGCACAGCATCGCCTGCGGGCGCGACGCCGCCATGCGGTCGAGCGCCTCCGCGGCGTTGCTCGCCTGGACGACCGTGTAGCCGAGCCGTGTAAGGAAGCGGTCCAGGGCCTGACGGATGCCGTCTTCGTCGTCGACGATCAGGACCGTGGTCGGCCCCGCGTGGGAATCTGGCTTGAGCATGCGCGGGTCTAACGTTACGCCCGCACCAGTGGCCCAGCAAGGCGAGGGCGGACGGCTCGCGACCAGCACGCGCAATTATCTTTGCGGTATGGTGCTGGTTCTCTTCGACATCGACGGCACGCTCTTGTGGACCGACGGCGCCGGACGACGCGCGATTCATCGCGCGTTGCTCGACGAGGCGGGGACGGCGGGGCCGATCGACACGTATCGCTTCGACGGGAAGACCGATCCACAGATCGTGACCGAGCTCCTGGCGGCGGCGGGTCACCCCGAGGCGCGGGACGAGTCGCGCATCGCGGCCGTGTGCCGGCGCTATGTCGAGCAGCTGGAGCGGGAGCTCGAGGCCGCGCCGAGCGGCACCCGGCTGTTGCCCGGGGTCGCGGACCTGCTGCATGCACTGGCGCCTCACGAGGCGCAGGGGCGTGCGGTGGTCGGATTGCTGACCGGGAACGTGGTGCCCGGCGCCGAGCTCAAGCTGCGAGCTGGCGGCGTCGATCCAGCGCGCTTCACGGTTGGGGCGTACGGGTCAGATTCCGGTCGCCGTACCGACCTTCCAGCGATCGCCGTCGAGCGCGCCGCCGCGCGCACCGGCCGCCGGTTCAGCGGGGCCGAGGTCATCATCGTCGGCGACACGCCGGCCGACGTGCAGTGCGGGCGCGCCCTCGGGACGCGGTCGGTCGGCGTCGCCACCGGGTTCTACGACGCGGCCGCCTTGCGTGCCGCCGGCGCGACCCACGTGTTCGAGTCCCTCGCCGATACGGCCGCCGTCCTCTCGGCTCTGCTCGGCTAGCGCATCGTGAGCGCCCCGCTCCGCATCCCGATTCCTCTCCGGGTTCCCGAGCTTGGTCCGTCGCTCGGTCAGCTGCTCGTGCCCCGGCGCATCTCGGAGCCCTGGGTTCCGATCGACGACGTGCGAGAGGATCTCGTGACCAACGTCCTCGAGCTCGCCGGGGCGGCGCGCGGCGCCGCCGCCCGCGACCAGCGCGACGAGGTGCTCGAGGCCGTCAGCCGCCGGGTGTGGCTCTCGGCGTGGGAGAATGCCGTGCGCCGGATCGCCGAGCGAACGGCCGGCGCGGTCGATGCGGCGATCACTCAGGCGGCGGAGTGCGTGCGGATGCCGGCCGGGCGGCGGCGGGCTCGTCTGCTCTCCGGCGGCGAGCGACGCGCGGTTGCGGCGCGTCTCGGGAGCGGAGCGGAGCGGTTCGTGGCGGCGCTCGATGCGCTCGAGGCCGCGGCGGGCCGCGTGCGCGAGGCCAGCGTGCTCGACGCCGACGTGCACCGAGAGTGGCAGGAGGCCCTCTGCGCCGCCGGCCGCCGCTTGGAAGCGGCGTGGCTAGCGCTCGAGCAGGAAGTGGCTGAAGAGCAGCGCCGCTGGGCGCCCGAAATCGACGCGGTGAGGCGCTGGCGTCCGTCGCTCTGGCCGGTCGTCGCGGTCTGGGTACCCGTCGCCGCCATCTTGGTCTGGCTCGGGCTCGTGCTCGGCGGATATCTCCCGGCGCCTCTGTGGCTCGCGACCCGGCTCGGGTTCTGAGGCGCCTGCCGTGAACACGCTTGGCGTCGGCGTCGATCTCGTCGAGGTTTCTCGCGTCAGCGCCATCATCAACGACAAGGGCGCGCGCGTGTTCGAGCGGCTCCTCACCGCCGAGGAGCGCGCCTACTGCGAGAGCCGCCCTGATCCCCCAACCCACGTGGCGGTCCGACTCGCGGCCAAGGAAGCCGTCTACAAAGCCCTGCAGGGAAGCGACGCCGCCCGCGGAATCGGCTGGCGCGAAATCGAGGTCGTGCGGGCGGAAGACGGCCGGCCGGACATCACCCTCTCGGGCTCGGCCGCCGCGCGGGCAACTGAGCTCGGGGTCCGCCGCGTATTGCTCTCGTTGTCCCACACGCACTTAGCTGCTGTGGCGGTCGCGATTCTCGTAGGGGACTAGCCCGCCATTGCATTCCCGACAATTTCGCTCTACTTTTCGCGTCCCAAAATCACCGGCCCGATCCATAGACCGTAAACTGTTTATTGGATTGATGTTGACTATCTCCTGCTCAGCCTCCTTGGCCGGGCAGGGAGTAGACTCGCTTGCGGCCGCGCGGCGAGTCGTCGCGGCGGCTTCCCTGGCTGCAAAGGAGTACGCGGGTGGCGTGGCGCCCGCGGGCGGTCGGGTGACGGCGCCGCAGGAAGTCGAAGAGTCGAAAGAGTTCCTCGACGCGGCAATCCTCGACGTCCCCTCGCTCCCAGCCGCCGCTCGTCCGGCCGCGGATTCCGGGCTCCGCTCTCTCCGCGCGATGCTCGATCGCGCCGCGCCCCCCGACACGGTCGGGGCGCACGCGGCGACCCTGGTGCAGCGACTCGGCGCCGCCCTCGGCGCGACGCTCGAGACGTTCCCTGCCGGCCCGCCATCACTCGCCCGGGGCCAGGCGCTCTATCGCGAGCAGTGCATCCAATGCCATGGCGAGAAGGGTCGGGGCGACGGGCCGAAGGCGAAGCACCTCGTCGGCCCGCCGCCTGCCGACCTCGGCGACCGGAAAGAGCTGGCCGACGTGTCTCCGCTCGACATGTACCGCAAGATCGCGATCGGCGTGAACGGCACCGGCATGCCGGAATACGCGGAAGCGCTCTCCTCGGACGATCGGTGGGCGCTGACGACCTACATCGTCACCCTGCGTGGCGACGAAGAGAGCGTACGGGAGGGCGAGGGCTCGTACGCGTCACAGTGCGCCTCGTGTCACGGCCCCGCCGGCGCGGGTGACGGTCCGCTCGCCGGGACGCTCTCGGTGCGTCCCCCCGCGCTTTCCGATCTCGCGGTGCAGGCCAGATTCTCCGACGCCGAGCTGGCACAGCTGATCCTGGGTGGCCGTCCGGGAACGCCGATGCCCGGCTTCGCGAGAACCCTGGACGAGGCTGGGGCGCGCACCGTGGTGGCGTTCCTGCGAACGTTGCCGGCCGCTGAGCGGCAGCCGAGCCAGCCGTCCGCGTCGGCAGCGATGTTCACGGCCGTGCGGCGGCAGATCGATAGCGCGGTGACGCTCCGCTCCGACCGGGTCGCCTTCGGCGCATACATGACCTTCGAGCAGGTGGAGACGGACGTCCGAGCGAGAAACGCCGCGCTCGCGGGAGAGCTGGAGGACGGGTTCACCGCGCTGCGGACGCGGGCCGCGGCCGGCGCGGCGCCCGAGGAGCTGGACGCGATTCGCGCCCGGCTGATGTCCGGTCTCGAGCGGGCCGAGCGTTTGGTGGCCGACAAAAGCTCGAACGCCAATCTCTTCACCGAGTCCTTCGTGCTTCTGTTGCGCGAGGGTTTCGAAGCGCTGCTCGTCGTGGCGGCGTTGATGGCCTTCCTGCGGCGTGCGGGCGCCGCCGAGCGGCGGCGCGACGTCGCGAAAGGCGCGTGGGCGGCGGTGGCCGCGAGCGTGGTGACCGCGGCGATTCTCGAAAGGCTGTTCGAGATTACGCCGGGACAGCGGGAGGCGCTGGAAGGCGCGACCATGATCGCCGCGACGGCCGTGCTGTTCTACGTGAGCTACTGGCTGTTCTCGAAGATCGAAGCCGCCAAATGGAACGCCTATGTGAAGGGGCGGATGGAAGACGCGCTCTCCAGCGGGTCGAGCTTCGCGCTCGCCTCGGTCGCGTTCCTCGCCGTGTATCGCGAGGGTTTCGAGACCATCCTCTTCTACAAGGCACTGCTCACCTCGGCGGGAGCGTCGGCGGGACCGGGGGCCACAACGGCCGTGGCGGGGGGCGTCGCCGCCGGCTCCGTCGCTCTCGTCGGCGTCTACCTCGCCATCAACCGCCTGGGCGTCAAGATCCCGATGCGCGCGTTCTTCGCCGTCACGAGCTCGATGCTGTACTACATGGCGTTCGTGTTCGCGGGGAAGGGGATCGCCGATCTACAGGAGGGCGGCTGGGTGGGCACGACGGTGCTCGAGTGGGGACCACGCGTGCCGCTGCTCGGCGTCTACCCGACGGTCGAATCGCTCGCGTTGCAGGGTCTGCTGCTGGCGCTGGCGGTGTTCGCCGTGGTCTGGGTGCAGCGCCGCGCGCCGGCCGAGGCGTCGGCCCGCTAGGGTGACGCCGGGCGGGGCGTCAGTCGCGCCGGCGTGGGCAGCTCCGCCGCGTCCGGCGCCGACAGCTTCGCCATCACGACAACGCCCGCTAGGACGATCAGGATGCTCGTGAGCTGAGCGAGCGACAGCGGCCCCGCCACCCGGTCGTCCTTGGCTCGAACCATCTCGATGACGAAGCGCTCGACTCCCGCGAGCAGCAGGTACACGCCGAAGCGCCACCCCATGGCGTGATGGTGTCGCCGCAACCGCCACAGGAACGCGAATGCGAGCAACATCAGCACCGTCTCGTACAGCTGTGTCGGGTGGACCGCGACGAGGTCGAGCGGGTTCGTGCCCGGCGGAAACGCGACGTGCATGCGCGACAGGTTCTGGACCGTCGTGGGGGGCAACCCCTCCGGGAACTTGACGCCCCAGGGGAGCGTGGTCGGAATGCCGTAGTCGTCGTTCACGAGGAAGCACCCCACGCGGCCGAGGGCGTACCCCACGGGCAGCGCGATCGCGGTGAGCTCCATCGTCCAACGTGGGGGCACGCGCAGCCGCCAACCGTTGAACAGCACCGCCACGACGCCGCCAAAGAAGCCGCCGTACCAGACGAACCCGCCTCGCTGGAACAGCGCCCTCCACTCTCCCGACACGACGACGTACCACAGCTTCGCGCCGACGAGGCCGCCGATCACCGCGGCGATGATGATGTCCGCGGCGTACTCTTCGTCCAGCTTCCGCTCGCGCAGCTCGAGCTGCATGGCGTAGCCGGCCATCAAGAACGCGACCATCATCATCACGCCGTAGCCGGTGAGCGCGAGAGGGCCGAGCTTCAGGATCAGGGGATAGATGGTCATGGGCGTGACGTCACGATGGAGTCCGGGGCCGGCTCGAGGCCGGGGAGCGGGAGATCGGCGCGGGCGTCGAGGGTCCAGTCGCTGCGCTCGCCCAGGCCGAGGCGATACCAGCCGGCGCGCGCGATCATGGCCGCGTTGTCGGCGTTGAGCCGCGGGCTGGCGACGGCGACACGAGCGCTGCCCGCGAGGCGGGCCGCCGCCAGCGCCGCCAGGGCGCGGCTGCATGCCACGCCGCCGCCGAGCACCGCGGTGCGGTAGCCGGTGGCGTGAATCGCGCGCTCGACCTTGGTCACGAGCACGTCGAGCACGGCGTCCTGAAACGCGCGCGCCAGGTGCGGGCGGTCGGCGTCGAGGTCGGTGCTCGCCCGGACGGCGTGCAGAACGGCCGTTTTCAGGCCGGAGAACGAGAACCCGAAGCCGTCGTCACGCATCGGACGCGGGAAGGTGAAGCGGGTCGGGTCTCCGGTCGCGGCCAGCCGCTCGACCGCCGGGCCGCCCGGATATCCCAGGCCGAGCATCGACGCGACTTTGTCGAACGCTTCGCCCGCCGCGTCGTCGCGCGTCGCGCCGAGCAGCCGGTAGCGTCCCCACGCGGGCACGTCGAGCAGCATGGTATGGCCCCCGGAGACGAGCAACGCCACGAACGGCGGCTCGAGATCCGGATCCTCAACCAGCGGCGCGAACAGGTGTCCCTCGAGGTGATTCACGCCGATGAGCGCGCGATCGCCCGCATACGCGAGGGCCTTGGCATAGGCCACGCCCACGAGCAGCGCGCCCACGAGGCCGGGCCCCGCCGTCACCGCGACCGCGTCCACCGCGTGCCACCCGATCCCCGCTTCGACCAGCGCGTGCTCGACCACCGCGGGCAGGGCGGTGAGGTGGGCGCGGCTCGCCAGCTCGGGCACGACGCCCCCGAATACCTTGTGGATGTCCTGCGAGAGGATGACGAGGCTCGCGAGCTCGGGGCGCGACTGGTCTCCGACCAGCAGCGCCGCCGACGTCTCGTCGCATGAGGTCTCGATGCCGAGGACGACGTCAGCCACGTCCGGGCTTCCGCTTGGCCGGGGCCTTGAGCGGCACCGAGTCGGGCACCGCGCGCGCCACGAGGCCTGCCGGGGCGCTGACGGTGAGCCGCGCGTAGCCGTCTTCCTGCGCCGGGCCGACGAGATGCGCGACGACGCGCAGGCTGTCGCGGGTGAGCGCCTGGACGCGCGGCTGCGGGCCCGACACCTCCACGACGACGCGCTCGGTCGCGAGGGTATATCCCGCGAATCCGGACGCCGCCATCGTGATCACGACCCCGGTAAAGCTTCGCTGCATCACCGCCGCGACCTCCCCCGACACGCGCACCTCGCGGGGAACGACGCGCACGACGCCGAGGGGCGTCGTATCGATCGGGACGGTGTGAAAGAACGGACCACTCACGCTCGCGATGTGGGCCACGACGGTGGCGACGGAGTCGATCGCGGCGACGCTCTTCGGGGGGCCGATAAGCTCCGCCGTGCTGGGGAGCACCGACAGCCCTTGCACGACGAACCCCGAGTCGGCCTCGACGCTCACGCGCGACGCCACGTGCACCTCTTTCTTCGCCGCCGAATCGAGCACGATGTCGACATCGTGCGGGCTGATGTCGGTGACCCGTACGTCGGCGCTTGCGGGGAGGGGCACGTCCGTCGTCTGGAG
>Ga0187779_10002188_pt1 | contig 12042 bp, 9 predicted proteins | sample 1015_Q2_SP10_10__FD_132435 | JGI IMG/M metagenome (GOLD analysis project Ga0187779, IMG submission 132435) | Tropical peat soil microbial communities from peatlands in Department of Meta, Colombia - 1015_Q2_SP10_10_MG | ecosystem: Environmental > Terrestrial > Soil > Wetlands > Peat | place... | reverse complement strand
GCAAGGCAAGGCCAAGCGCGCGACGCCCGAGAATATGAAGCTGCTGGAAGAGAAGCGCGCCGAGCTCGAGAAGCGCGCCGCGGAGCGCGCCGCCACCGCGCAGGAGAGCGCGACGCAGCTCGAAGGCGTCAATGTCCGCATCACGCAGAAAGCCGGCGTGGACGGCCGCCTGTTCGGCTCCGTGACCAACGTCGACATCGTCGAGGCGCTGCAGGCGCTCGGCCACAAGGTCGAGAAGGCCATGATCCGGATGCCCGAGGGACCGCTCAAGCACGTCGGCGAGTTTCCGCTGACGGTGGTGCTGCACACCGACGTGTCGGCCCACATCAGCGTGACCGTCGTAGGCGACACGACCGGCGTCCCCGCCTGACGCGGCGCACCCAAGCGTGACTCGGAAAAGGGCCGGCGACGGCCCTTTTGTTTGCGCCGCGGATCGGCTCGTCGCATCGGCCGTCAGGCCGGACATTCGGCATCCGTGGCGGCAACTCGCGAAGCTATAATCGCCGGGTTCCTCGCCGTCCCCGCAGATGCCCGACGATTCCAAGATCGAAGCGCTGAAGGTACCGCCTCATTCGCTGGAGGCGGAGCAGTCCGTGCTCGGCGGATTGCTGCTCGAGAACGCGGCGGTGGATCGGATCGGCGACATCCTCTTCGCCGACGACTTCTACAGCGACGCCCACCGGGCGGTTTACGAGGCCATTTCGGGATTGATCGGCGACAATAAGCCGGCCGACGTGATCACCGTCGCCGACGTGCTTACCTCGATCAAGAAGCTCGACTACGTCGGCGGCATGGCGTACCTCGGTGCGCTGGTCGAGAACGTGCCCACGGCGGCGAACATCCGGCGTTACGCCGAAATCGTGCGCGAGCGCTCGATCCTGCGGCGGCTCGCGGCGGCAGGTGGCCAGATCGCCGACGCGGCGTACCAGCCGCTCGGGCGCAGCGTGCGCGAGATCCTCGACCAAGCCGAAACGAAGGTGTTCGAGATAGCCGAGCACGGAGCCCGCGGCCAGCAGGGCTTCCAGGAGTTGCGGCCGCTGCTGACCGAGGCCGTCGAGCGGATCGAGGCGCTTTTCAAGCGCGACAATCCATCCGACGTCACGGGCGTGCCGACCGGGTTCACCGATCTCGACCACATGACCTCGGGCTTGCAGGAAGGCGACCTCGTCGTCATCGCCGGACGCCCGAGCATGGGGAAGACCGCGCTCGCGCTCAACATCGGCGAGCATATCGCGCTGTCGTCGCGTCTCCCGGTCGCGGTGTTCAGCATGGAAATGGGCGCGATGCAGCTCGCGATGCGGCTCATCGGCTCGGTGGGCCGCCTGGATCAGCACAAGGTGCGCACCGGCCAGCTCGTGCCCGACGACTGGCAGCGACTGTCGGAGGCGCTCGGTCGGCTCTCCGAGGCGGCGATCCACGTCGACGAGACGCCGGCGCTCAACGCGCTCGAGCTGCGGGCGCGCGCGCGCAGGCTCGCCCGTCAATACGGGGGTAAGCTCGGCGCGATCATCGTCGACTATCTGCAGCTCATGCAGGCGGTCGCGGAGGGCGAGAACCGGGCGACGGAGATCTCCGAGATCTCGCGCTCGCTGAAAGCCCTCGCCAAGGAGCTCAAGGTCCCGGTTCTCGCGCTCTCGCAGCTCAACCGCAGCCTCGAGCAGCGCCCGAACAAGCGGCCGATCATGTCGGATTTGAGAGAATCGGGAGCGATCGAGCAGGACGCGGACGTGATCCTGTTCATCTACCGCGACGAAGTCTACAACGAGGAGTCGCCCGACAAGGGCGTCGCCGAGATCATCATCGGCAAGCAGCGCAACGGACCGATCGGCACGGTGCGGCTCGCGTTCCTGGGGCAGTACACGCGGTTCGAGAATCTGGCGCAGCCGGGGCGATACTGATCGATGGCGAGCGTAGCCCGCAACGCGCTCTGCCCGTGCGGCAGCGGCAAGAGATACAAGGCTTGCCACGGGGCGGGCGCGGCCGGCGAGCCGCCCGAAGCGCCGGAGACGCCCGAGCGCCGGATCGCGCCCATGCTCGGCGCCGCGCTGGACGCGCAGCAGCGGCGGCGGTTCGACGAGGCGCGGCGTCTGTACGCCGGCGTGCTGTCGGTCGTGCCCGACCATTTCGACGCCATGCACATGCTGGGTGTCGTGCACTATCAGCTCGGCGAGCTCGAGGACGCCCGCCGCTACCTGGAGCGGGCGCGCGCGCTGCGGTCGCAGTCCCCGGGATTGCGCAACAACCTGCAGCTCGTCTCAGACGCCTTTCAGCAGAACGCCATCGAGCGCGAGATCTGCCGCGAGGTGCTCCCGCGCCTGCGTCCGCTCTGCGCAGCGCCCGACGAAGCGACGACGTGGCTTCGCTCCGCGGCCGCGATCCATCTCGTCGCCTCTGCCGCGACGCTGAACGCGGCGCAGGGGATCCTCGAGAGCCTGCGCGCGCTGTGCGCCCCCGTGCCGATCCGGCGCTGGATCGACGGCGCTCGCGCGACGGGCTGGGACGTCCTCGACGTATCCGCGGGCGAGCTGCCGCGCGGCGGGCTGCTCCTCCTCTGCGCGGGCGCGAGGACCGTGTCGCACTGGATCGATTCGGCGGCGGCGGAGCGCGCCGGGATGCTGGTCGCTGACGACGAGCCGGCGCTCATCATCGACCGGCTTCGCGAGCTGAGCCTCCAGGGACGGCGCTGCGCGGCGATTCTCTATGCGACGCCGCAGCTTGCCCGGTCGATCGGCCTGCCGGGCGTGGTGGTCGGGGAAGCCGTCGCAAGCGAAGCGGCATGACGGCCTCCGGAGCGCGGGACGCCGGCGAGGCGAGAAGCGCGCACGGGAGCCCGGCGCAGGCGGACGTGCGCGTGATCGCGTTCTACCTGCCGCAATTCCATCCCATTCCCGAGAACGACGCCTGGTGGGGCGAGGGCTTCACCGAGTGGACCAACGTCCGCAAGGCGCGCCCGAACTTCGCGGGACACTACCAGCCCCACGTGCCGGGCGAGCTCGGCTACTACGACCTGCGCAACCCCGACGTGCGGGAAGCGCAGGCGGCGCTCGCGCGCGAGCACGGGATCCACGGCTTCTGCTATCACTACTACTGGTTCAGCGGCAAGCGGCTGCTCGAGTTTCCGCTCGATGCGGTGCTGGCCAGCGGCCGTCCGGACTTTCCGTTCTGCGTCTGCTGGGCGAACGAGAACTGGACGCGGCGCTGGGACGGCCGCGATCAGGAGGTCCTGCTCGCGCAGCGCTATTCGCCCGCCGACAGCCTCGCGTTCATCCGCGACCTCCTCCCGGTGTTCGCCGACCGCCGCTACATCCGCGTCGGCGGCAGGCCGCTGCTGATCGTCTACAAGGCCGACGAGATTCCCGACCCGGCGCAGACGATCGCGCTGTGGCGCGACGAGGCGCGGCGCAGCGGCGCGGGCGAGATCTATCTCGTTGTCGCCCTGACGACCCTGCAGGCCGATCCCGAGCTCCTCGGCTTCGATGCCGCCGTGGAATTCCCTCCGCACGCCCTGTCGCCGATAAGCGTGGCGCACCGCTGCGATTTCACCAACGCCGATTTCGCGGGGAGCGTCTTCAACTATCGGAGCTTCGTGACCCAGTCGCTCACCAAGCGCATGCCGGGCTTCAAGCTCTTTCGCACGCTGGTCCCGGGCTGGGACAACACCGCGCGCCGCCAGGACGCGGGCAGCGTCTTCGTCGGATCCTCGCCGGAGATATTCGGATACTGGCTCGAGCGCGTGGTGATGCAGACCCGCCTGCGCTTCGAAGGCGACGAGCGGCTGGTGTTCATCAACGCCTGGAACGAATGGGCGGAAGGCTGTCACCTCGAGCCGGACGAGCGCTACGGCCGGCAGTACCTGCAGGCGGTCTCCGCGGCGCTCGCGGTCCGGGAGCCGCCGCCCAGACCGCTGCGTCCTCCTTGGGGCGCGGTCCGCGCGCTTGCCGAGTCTCAGGCCGGCGTGCTGCGCAGCGTCCGCTCGCCGACGCTGCCCGAGCCTTCGTCCGGGACGCGCGTGTCGGTCGTCATGCCGGCGTACAACCACGCAGCGTACGTCCCCGCGGCTCTCGACTCGGTGCTCGCGCAGACCCATCGCAACCTCGAGATCATCGTCGTCGACGACGGGTCGACGGACGCGACGGCCGCGGTGCTCGACGACTACGCGGCGCGCTGCCGCAGCCATGCACTGACCGTCGTGCACCAGGAGCACGCCGGCGCGCACCATGCGCTCAATCGCGGGCTCGCCCTCGCCAGGGGCGAGGTGATCGCGCTGATCAACTCGGACGATCTCTACGCGCCGACGCGTCTCGCGAGGCTGCTCGAGGAGATGAGCCGGCGGCGCTCGGCGTTCGCCTTCTCGAGCACGCGCTTCATCGACGACGACGGAAACGAAGTCCCGGCGTCGCACGCCGATGCGCGGCCTCTGCGCGAGGCGCTTCTCGAGCCCCGGGAAGGGCGCGACCTGCTGTACGTGCTGGTGAAGACCAACATCGCGATCTCGAGCGGCAACTTCGTGTTCCGCCGCGATCTCCTCGAGCGCACGGGCGGGTTCTGCTCGCTGCGGGTGTGTCACGACTGGGATTTCGTTCTCGCCGCCAGCCGGGAGACGCCTCTCGCATTCCTCGACGAGCCGCTCTACCTCTACCGGCTGCACGGCGAGAACACCTATTCCCACGTGCGGGCGCTAGCGGCTTTCGAGGCCGACCAGGTGCTGTCGCGCTTCCTCGCGGATATCGCCAAGCATCCCATCGCGCGGGAGCCCGCGGAGCTCGCGCGGTTCCTGCGCTACCTGCGCAAGGCGGGCCTCGGCGGGCACCTGCCCCAGAGGCAGGCGGCGCCGGCCTGAAGCCCTTCGGGGCGGGCCGCTACAGCACTTCCGCCGCGCGGTCCGCGAGCCGCGAGCGCTCGCCGCGGAGCAGCGTCACGTGTCCCGAGTGCGACCAGCCCTTGAAGCGGTCGACGACATACGTTAGCCCCGAGCTGCCCTCGGTGAGATAAGGCGTGTCGATCTGGGCGATGTTCCCCAGGCACACGACCTTCGTTCCCGGCCCGGCACGCGTGATGAGCGTCTTCATCTGCTTGGACGTGAGGTTCTGCGCCTCGTCGATGATGAGGTACTTGTTGATGAAGGTGCGGCCGCGCATGAAGTTCAGGCTCTTCACCTTGATGCGCGAACGGATCAGGTCGCGCGTCGCCGCGCGGCCCCATTCGCCGGCCTCGTCGTCGGTCTTGTTGAGCACGTCGAGGTTGTCCTCGAGCGCGCCCATCCACGGATTCATCTTTTCTTCCTCGGTGCCCGGCAGGAAGCCGATGTCCTCGCCGACGGGAACCGTCACGCGGGTCATGATGATCTCGGAGTAGGTCTTGAACTCGAGCGTGGTCATCAGGCCCGCGGCCAGCGCGAGCAGCGTCTTGCCCGTGCCTGCCTGGCCCAGCAGCGTCACGAAATCCACATCCGGATTCATGAGCAGGTTGAGCGCGAAGTTCTGCTCGCGGTTGCGCGCGGTGATGCCCCAGACGTTGTTCTTGTTGTGCGAATAGTCGCGCAGCGTCTGCAGCACGGCGGTGCGCCCGGTGATCTCCTTCACGATCGCGTACAGCGGCGTCTCGCCCGGACCCTTGGCTTCCTGGTAGACGAACTCGTTGACGAGCAGGCTCGTGCACAGCGGCCCGGTCACGCGATAGTAGGTATGGCCGCCGTGCTGCCACGATTCCATCGCCCTGCCGTGGCGGTCCCAGAAATCCTCGGGCAGCTCGCGCATGCCGGTGTAGAGGAGGTCCGTGTCCTCGAGCACCTTGTCGTTGAAATAATCCTCGGCGGCAATGCCCAGCGCATGCGCCTTGATGCGCATGTTGATATCTTTGGTGACGAGGATCACGCTGCGCTTGGCTTCTCTCGCCTGCAGGTGCATGACCACCGCGATGATCTGGTTATCGGCCTTGCCGCCGGCGAGCGAGGGCGGGAGCGCGGTCGTGATCGCCTCCGTCTGAAGGAACAGCCGCCCCGTCGCCGCGCCGCCGCTCGCCGGCTTCAGCGGAATGCCCGCCGAGATGTCGCCGCCGCTGATCGCCACCGCGGCGGTCACCAGCTCGTCGAGGTAGCGCGACGCCTGCCGCGCGTTACGCGCAACCTCGGTCACGCCTTTCTTGTTGTTGTCGAGCTCCTCGAGGGTGAGGATCGGCAGGTACAGATCGTGTTCTTCGAAGCGGAAGATGCTGGTGGGATCGTGCATCAACACGTTGGTGTCGAGCACGAAGAGCTTGGGCGAGGAAGTCTTGGCGGTCTTGCTGACGTGGGGTGCGAGACGGATGTTGCGCTCGACCATGAGCCTCCTTCTGCGGATCCGGGTGACGTGCGGCTCATCGTAACGGGGGTGAATCGCGAATACAAGCGATAGTCGCCATCTCGTCACCAAGCCGAACCGTTTGTGGTGGAAAGGCCACGCGGCGACTGGTGATCGCCGGCCCGACCCGTCTAGCCGATTCGGGCGCCGTCCAAAAAGGCCGAATCTTCGAGGAAGAAGAGTGGATACTCGACCACTTCCCTGCCGCAATCGCGCAGCCATCGAACATAGATGTCGAGCAGGCGCTCCGACAGGAATGCCAGCACCCTGCTCTGATAGCCCGCGGGCTTGTTCGCCAATTGCCGGTCGAGACCGAACAGGCAATCGAACCAGAACTCGCACAGACGGTCGAAGTCGGCCCACGGCATCACAAACATGTTGTTGCCATAGAATCCGTCGTCGCGAACGTGCGCGATCGTCTGGTCCCGGAGCTGAGAATATCTCGCGAACAAGTAATTCAGCATGGCCAGATAGTCGTCCGCCCGATGCGCGATCATGTATTGCTCCGCGTTGGCTATCCCCTCCTCGGTACTGCGCGCGACGACGATGGCGCCTTCGTCGACGACCTTGGCCATGACCGCATGATCCGTGAAGCTGGCTTGATGGCGTGCCACTTCACGGGAGGACTTCAAGCGGGTCTCCCTCGAGGCGCGCGTCCCGGCGCTCCGAAAGTCGAAATAGCGGCGGTAATGGCAAAAACCGACGCCTGCCAGATCCGTTACGTTTTTCCATACCCAGTAGATTGCTGTTAGCTCCGAGAGATCGACATTTCGGTCGGCAATCGAATCCCCAGAGTTGTCACGCAGAATGCCGGGGTGTCTGTCGAGTCCCGGCTCGCCGGTTCCCGCCAGAATCCGCCGGATACCCGCGATCTCCGGCAAACGGTCCAGCCGGTGCCCGACCGCGAAGATCTCGAGGCGCTTTTGCCGGGATGCGTGCGGAGCAGGGTTCGCGCCCGCCGGCAGCGTGGCCGTTGTCGTCGGCTTCGTGCCGCCGACGTCGATGATAAGCAGATACGAATAAGGCACATCGCCTTCGGCGCGACCCAGTGGCGATTCGACGGAAAACTTCCGGTCATGCATGTCCAGGAACCGACTCATGAACGGATAGTTGTCGGCAAGCAGCCCGGAATAGTGCTGGATGGCGCCTTCGGTGACGTGAACGGTGAACGGATGCCCGCAGTCGGCGAGCATCTCCAGAAGGTCTCCCAGCGAAGGAATGCCATGGTGCAGATGTTCGCCCAGCCATCCGGGAAGCTCGCGCCGCCCGCGGGCGATGTGCCCGGCATAGGAGGCGTCGCCCCAAACGGCAAAGCCGCCCGCCGGTCCGCTGATGATTACTCTCCGGCTCGCCACGCGAATCAGCTCCGCGATGGCACGCGGACGGTCTCGCAGCGGCAGATGCTCCAGCGTGTCGACGCACAGCACGTCTTCAAATGCGCTGGAGACGAACGGCAGCCTCAAGATCGAGGCGCGGACAGGATTCAGGTATGAGCCGATCGGACGATCGAACGCGCGATCTATGCCGATGACCGTACGTTTCAGGTATCGACCGGCGCCTTCGCAACCGCTTCCCACTTCCAGGATACGGCGATCCGGATCGGCCAGCTCAGGGCAACGCTCGAAAAGGCCCGCGTAGCGTACCTTCCAATTGATCACGGCGACTCTGCCGCTAGAGGACGACGCTTCGGAGCATGTCTAGCGCGATGCGAGCGAGCGCCATGCTAGCCCGGCGACCGCCGGAAGCACAAGCGCCGGTGTGGGCATGGCTCGTCCCTGCGGTACGGATTGTGGCGGATTGGAAACAGCGGTTTACAGCGACTTGACCGCGCCGAGCACGTCCTCGGCATGGCCGGCAACCTTTACTCCGCGCCATTCGCGCGCGAGCTTGCCTTTGGCGTCGATCACGAACGTGCTGCGCTCGATGCCTCGAACCTTCCGGCCGTACATGTTCTTCATCTTGATGACGTCGAATTGAGCGCAGAGCTTCTCGTCGGGATCCGAGATCAGCTCGAAGGGGAAGCTCATCTTGGCCTTGAAGCCCTGGTGCGACTTCAGGCTGTCGCGCGAAACGCCGACCACCACCGCGCCTACTTTCTGGAACTGCTTGTGCAGGTCCCGGAACTGGCTGCCTTCCGTCGTGCAGCCGGGCGTGTTGTCCTTGGGATAGAAGTAAACCACCACCGGATGCCCGCGTTGCTCGCTGAGCTTGAACGCGCCCGCCGTGGATTCGGCGGTGAAGTCGGAGACCTTCTTGTCGAGCGAAACCATGCGAAACCTTTCAGGTAAGCGAACAGCCTTCAGGCGGCTTGAGCCAGATCGACCCCGCCCAGGAATTCCTCCTGCTGCACGAGCAGCGTGCCCGAGCGTCCCGGCACCGACCCGGGACCGACCTCGCACCGCGGCAGCGCATAGGTCTGCAGAGTCTCGTAGAGGGTCCGCATCGGCACGAGGTTATAGCCTTGCGAGGTCCAGCCTTCGAGCAGCCGCTCGAAAGCCGGCGCGAGCCGCATCCCTTCCAGCTCGGCGTGCAGCGTGTAGACGTGTCCCGCAAAGGCGTCGCGCGGGGGGGTTGCGGTCAGCTCGAGCAGGCGGTCGGCGACATTGCCCTCGTCGATGCCCTCGGTGCCGATCAGCTCGTCCAGCGTCGGCAGCGTCGTGGGCAGCTGCGGGCAGCGGATCAGCTCGGCGCGCCACACCGGCAGATGCGGATGCGTGCCTCGCCCGTCGGAACAGTAGTCGAAGCCGAGCGCCTGCGTGAGCCGCAGCGCGTGCACGTTCATCTGCCATCCCGCAGCGCCGTGGACCTTCGGCGGCTCCTTGAAGATCTCGGCGAAGCGCTCGCATGCGAGGTTCATCTGCGTGCCCGTCCATTCGGCGCCGGCGCCGTCGAGGCCGTCCTGCCACTTGGTGTGGTCCCACGAGTGCACGCCCACCTCGAAGCCGTCGTCGCGCACTTTGCGCATGAGATTCCCCGTCCGGCGGCCGATGTCGGGTCCCGGCAGGAGCGTGCCGTGGAGCAGCGTCTTCACGCCGTAGTGGCGCACGACCGACGTGCGCTTTACCTTGGCGAAGAACCCGGGCCGGAATGCGCGCCGGATGGCGCGGCCTGTATGGTCGGGACCGAGGCTGAAGAGGAAGGTCGCGCCGGCATCGTGCCGGCGCAGGATCTCGACGAGCGGCGGCACGCCTTCGCGGGTGCCGCGCAGCGTGTCGACATCGACCTTGAGGGCGAGAAGCATGGCGTCGCAGCGTCACTCCACCAGCGCCCGGGCCTCTGCGACCTGGCCGCGGTAGGCGTCGAAGATGCGCCGCAGCGACTCTTCCATGCTGACGACCGGCTGCCAATCGAGATCGGCGCAGGTTGCGTCGATCCTGGGGACCCGGTTCTGCACGTCCTGATAACCCTTGCCGTAGTACGCGTCGGCCGTCGTCTCCACGAGCTCGACCTGGGTCGCGCTCTGGCGGTACTCGGGATAAGTGAGCGCGAGATCGAGCATCATCCGCGCCAGCTCGCGCACCGAGTAGTTGTTGCCGGGATTGCCGATGTTGTAGATCTTGCCGCTCGCCACGCTCCGCTCGTTGGCGATGATCTTCACGAGCGCGCTGATGCCGTCGTCGATGTAGGTGAAGGCGCGCTTCTGCGTCCCGCCGTCGACCAGCTTGATCGGCTCGCCGCGCACGATGTGGCCGAGGAACTGCGTGATGACGCGGGAGCTGCCTTCCTTCGGGGTGTTGATCGAGTCGAGCCCCGAGCCGATCCAGTTGAACGGACGAAACAGCGTGTAGTCGAGGCCCTGCTCCATGCCGTAGGCGTGAATGACGCGGTCCATGAGCTGCTTGGCGCAGGCGTAGATCCAGCGCGGCTTGCCGATCGGCCCGAGCACGAGGTCCGATCGCTCCGGATCGAACGCCTCGTCGCGGCACATGCCGTAGACCTCCGACGTCGACGGGAACACGACGCGCTTCCGGTGCCGCACGCAGGCGCGGACGATCGGCAGGTTGGCCTCGAAGTCGAGCTCGAACACGCGCAGCGGCTCGCGCACATAGGTCGCCGGCGTCGCGATGGCCACGAGCGGCAGGACGGTGTCGCATTTCTTGATGTGGTACTCGATCCACTCCTTGTTGATGGTGATGTCGCCTTCGAAGAAATGGAAGCGCTTCTCCGGCAGGAGATCGGCGATGCGGTCCGTCTGCATGTCCATGCCGTAGATTTCCCAGTCGGTCGCAGCGATGATCGTCTGGGAAAGATGATGGCCGATGAAACCGTTGACGCCGAGGATGAGAATTTTTCGCATGGGAATCTAGCGGCGAACGCCGCGGGCCGCCCGTGGCGCCGCGGCGAGGTCGAGTCCGCCGGGCACCATGTGGAGCAGAGGCAGGCTCAGGTAAAGATACAGGGCCAGGCGGGGACTGTAAAACGCGATCGCCATCGAGACGACCGGGACGATCGTCATCAGCCACGCACGGCGGCGCAGGATCCGCGCCATCGTCGGCGTCAGGTCCGCCGCGCCGAGATGGGGATGGCGCCGGACGTACTCGATCTGGACAATGAACGCCCCAGCGATCAGCAGCAGATTGACGCCGTAGAGAATCGCCGGAAGCCAGAGGTGCACGTTGTCGCCGACGATGTCGGTGGTGAACGGCACCAGTGTGATGGCGAGCAGCAGGTAGAGATTGATCCACAGCAGGCCGCGATCGGTGCGCTCGATGAAGTGGAAGTGGAAGTGATGGGCGACCCAATAAACGGAGAGCATGGCGAAGCTGATGACGTAGGTGGCGACGGCGTGCTCCAGCGAGACGAGCCGCCTCCAGAGATCCGCGTCGCTCGCGTAGGCGATCGTCTCGGGCATCTTGATGTCGAGCACGAGCAGCGTCATCGCGACGGCGAAGATACCGTCGGCCAGCGCCTCGATGCGGTGCTTGGACATGCCCGCGATCGCGTCCCCGGTCGCGCGCATCACGGCGAGCGCTCCGTTCGCGGGCCGAGTGAAACGGCCTTCGATCCGATTCGCGCGGCAAACGCCGCCGGAAGGAGAAGCGCGCCGTCGACCTCGAGCTCCAGCACCGCAAGCACGCCGCCGCCGCCGCAGGCGGCCACGAGCCGCTCGCCTTCGACGCGCAGCGACGGCGCGGCCGGGCTCGCCTTGGCATCGAGCACGCGCGTGCGCAGGATGCGCGCTCGCTTGCCGGCGAGCATCGTGAAGGCGCCGGGATAGGGCGGCGCGACCGCGCGCACGAGGTTGTGTATCTCGGTCGCGCTCCTCGACCAGTCGATGGTCCCGTCCTCGGGCTTGCGGCCTCCGAAGTAGGCGCCCCGGCTCAGGTCCTGCGGACGTCGCGGCGCGGTGCCTCGAACGAGACCGGGCAGCGCCGCGTCCAGCGTCAGCTCGGCGGCGACCGTGACCTTGTCGAACACGTCGCGCGCCGTGTCGTCGGGCAGGATGGGCACGGCGCTCTGGTCGACGATGGCGCCTGCATCGGGCTTGGCCGCCATTTCGTGCAGCGTGGCGCCGGTCTCGGTCTCGCCGTGCAGCACCGCCCAGTTGGTGGGCGCGCGGCCGCGGTACTTGGGCAGCAGCGAGCCGTGCATGTTGAAGGCGCCGCGCGCTGCCAGTCCGAGCACGCGCATGGGGATCATGGACCGGTAGTAGAAGGAGAAGATCATGTCGGGCCGCGCGTTCGCCACGGCGGCTTCGAGCGCG
>Ga0187779_10002187_pt1 | contig 12043 bp, 9 predicted proteins | sample 1015_Q2_SP10_10__FD_132435 | JGI IMG/M metagenome (GOLD analysis project Ga0187779, IMG submission 132435) | Tropical peat soil microbial communities from peatlands in Department of Meta, Colombia - 1015_Q2_SP10_10_MG | ecosystem: Environmental > Terrestrial > Soil > Wetlands > Peat | place... | reverse complement strand
TACAGATAAAAAAGGGGGAGAAGACGCGGTAAGCGCGGCTCCTCTATCCTGTTGTTGGTTCGCTTTCATCCATCGGGACTGTGAAAGCACCAGTCATAATCTGATTCGTTATGTTGTCGACCATTCCGGTTACGTTAGCTGCTTCCATTCGAGTGACGATGTCTGGTTTCAGCCTTGTTTGCCAGTCATGCCATGGAGCAAGTGAAGCACCGCCTTTGCCCATCATTGAGTAAAATCTCAGATCTTCCGGCACCCATTTGCCTTGCATCATTAAGTCGACCTCATGCTTGACTGTTGGCCACATGTTCCATAGAGGACCGGTTATTACTACGTCGGGAGCCAGTTGATATTGATCCTGTAGACTGCCGAATACTGGAATCCCTTGTAGTTCTGCCGCTTCTATGCCGCCTTGTCGTTCGCTGTATATCACGTCTGCGCCATTGCTGATCTCAGCGAGAGCTGCTTCCTTCGCCTTCGGAGGGTCAAACCATTCTCCCATGAATGTGATGAGCACCTTCACGTTCGGGTTAACGGACTTTGCCCCCGCCTTGAACGCGTTGATGAGCCGGTTGACTTCTGGGTCTGCAACGCCACCGACGACGCCAATCACATTGCTCTTTGTCAGGTTTCCTGCAATCATCCCGCATATGTATGCTGGTTCATGAATCCAGTCGTCGAACACCGCCACGTTATCGCCGAAAACATGGTTGTCCGTACCGAGGACAAAGAATGTGTTTGGGAAATCTTTAGCGGCAGCGCGCGCTGTATCATCAGCACCGAAAGCATCGACGAAAATCATGTTATAGCCATTTGCAGCGTATTCACGCATCACACGCGGCGTGTCAGAGTAATCGACGTTCTCTGTATAATTATAGGAAACTTTGTCCGCGCCATAGTATTGGACGGCCTGTGTCAAAGCATTGTGAATCACAGAAGTCCACGGTTCTTCGAGAGAGGCGCTGCTGATGAACGCGATCTTATAGGTCATTGGGGCTGGAGCAGCAGTTGTCGCCGCGGCACTCGTTTCGGCCGTAGTCATGGTCGCTTGTTGCGGATTGTACAAGTAGACTCCGGCGCCGATTGCAACTATCAGGATTGCGATTATTGCGATTGCAATGTAGAGCTTGTTATTCGATTTGGGTTTGTCAGTAGAACTCATAATATCTTCCCAGACGTCGTGGCTGACTATGCCGGTAAGAAGCTTTCGGTCTGATTTCATAGACTCGGTTAGAAAAAAAGCGCTCATTCGAAATTGTACTTACTCTCAATACAAAACATGCATAAATCGAGGAAAGTCTTCACCAATACCTCCACTAGCAGGTGATTCAGCCAATGAAATTCATAGACCTGACAATCCCGATTGGGATAGCTACCCCACCGTGGCCGACTTACGAACCCCTTCAACTGAAATACTTCAAACGGTTAGCACCAAACGGTGCGAATGGTCAAGTTCTGACCCACTCGAATCATGTTGGAACTCACTTAGATGGCGAAATCCATTTTCACACTTCCGGAAAAGACATTGCAAGTCTTGATATGGGCTTTCTTGTAGGTCCCGCAGCGATCGTAGATCTCTCAGATGTCGCTCACGACTACGATATCTACACGTCTAAAATGGTAGAAGACCGAGTTGAAGTCCGTGAGAACGACATTCTCATAATCCACACAGGATATCACATTTACGGCTGGGACCAACCTACTGCTGACGAAATCCGCTATATGGTTAAACATCCAGGTCCCGATAGAGAATTCGCGGAATGGGCGAAACGAAAGAAGATCAAATGGATCGGAGTCGATTGTGGTAGCGCAGATCATCCTATGAACACAATCGTAAGAGATTGGATGCCGAGGCAAGCACGAGAGGCTGACGCTCACTTTCAACGGAAATACGGAAAGAAACTCAGCGAATATTTCACAGACGACAAGTATCAGCTAATGCACATTGAAATGTTTCCGTACGGAATAATCCATGCAGAGTGCGTCGGAGGTGACATTGACCTCTTGCTCAACCAACGCTCGATCGTTGGCTTCTTCCCATGGCGATTCGTGGACGGCGAGGCGTGCATTGGAAGGTGCGTCGCTATCGTTGACGACAAGGAGTATGACCGGTTGATGGATAAGAAGAGTAAGATGCGTAAAACCAAGTTCGGAGACGCCACCGGCTGCAAATAAACCGTCTCAATGAACTTCCTCATTTTTCAGATATGATCTCTCGTCAAAATGGCTAAAATAGACGCAACAAAACCGTGACCGCCGTGTTGAATCATGTCGTTCAAACCTCCCTGTCCAGTTACATTAACTGAAGTCAAGATTAACGTCGAAGACCTTGAACCAATCCTGAGACCGGCAGAGTCACCTCTTCTCTCGAGAGAATACCCGCCTCGCCTCCTGAAACTTCCCGACGGAAAGAAGATGGTGGTAAGGATGGCTACACCCGATGATACTAAAGTACTCCTCGAGACCACTAAGCGAGTGATGAACGAAGAGAAAGACTTCTACGATCTGGTCTCCTCTCGCGTCTACGCTGAAATTCTTTCCGCCTACAGAAAACGCGTCAAAGACTATTATTGTCTGGTAGGCGTCCTAGAAGGCGAAGTGGCTGCGATCGCGAACGCGCGACTCTGGGATGAAAAGGTGTGCATAAGCTTGCATACAATGACCTTCAAGCGAGGCGCTGGCATCGGCGCTCTAATGTACTTGGCGAAGATGGAGCACGCCTTCGAAAATCTGGGAATGCAGGAATGGTGGGCTACATACGAGAGCTATACCGGAATTAGGTATTGGGGACTTGGCCTCGCGCAATTCCAGAAGCCTTACCCGCAAATCCAACACGAACTAGGAGGCGCCCGAGTCTTCTTCAACACGAAAGAACAATGGTACACGTTCATAAAACCAAAGTTCGAGAAGCGACTCGGCGAACGCCCAGTCCCTTCTGACGTATTCAAACAATCGCTGAATCCGAAGACGCCGGCACAAATCGACCTGTAGTTTTCCGCGCCTTATCGCGCTGAAGATCGTCCTGTTGCAGGAATACTTAGAGGATCTTCGAGAGTATATCCTCATATTCTTTTTCGAGTTTCGGATATGGCTGCCATGTAACCTGTACAACAGGGACGTTCTGCAATTCCAATTCGTCCTTGAAGATTTCAAGTCCAATATTGACGACTTTGAGGTCTGAGCTAAAGAGCTTGAGAATCTTGTCAACCAACAGCATCACTTCCCCCTAGAGGTATCCAAAAACAGCCTGTAGAGTTCGGCGAGTGATGTTAACGAAATACTGTCTCTTCGTGAGATCAACGCGCCTGCAGTTGCCATTAGAGCATTAGTTGGGAACATTATCGCGTCGACGTTTCGGAGTTTCGCTATTTGATCCGATCTATGTTGCGGGTCCTGTTCGGTGCCACATACGTGCGCCAGGATTGGAAGTTCACGGCCGTCGTTTTTGGCTATCACTTGAGCCTTAGAGATTGAATCGCACATCGCTCCCGCCGGATCAGAATGGGACCCATACCCTAGCATCACGTCGAGCATAATCACCGAAACTTCCGGATCTTTGGCTTCCTCAATAAGCCTCAACTGTCGAACTGTGGGATCAATCATTGGGTGGGCTCGGCCTAGAGTGAACTCTCCTTCGCCAAGATCTAAGATTGAATCTTTCAGGCTTTGACACGAGTCGGGCAGTTTCAAATTGGTCTTTAGTGGGGCGTTCGAATATACGTTCCCAATCATGTGGTTCAAGATGATAATCGCTTCATACGCAAGCGTTCCACCAGTATACAGTCCCCTAACGTACCTCTGTTTAGCATTCAGTTTGCCGCTAATTTCACGAGTTAACTCAAACAGCTGAGTAGGTGCCATTGAGATTGAATTTCGGTTAGTGTGAACGGAAGACCGCCTCATGGTTTCGAGGGCAGCAGCGTGAAGAGTCCTAGTCAATGAGACCCGTGATTCGATCGTAGGCAGGTTCGCGGATGGATCTGCGCCTAGGAAGCATGTGACGACCGGTTTGGATGTCGATTGAGCGACATAATTGACGATCCTATCCTTCACAACCGGGTCAGGTGGCTTAGACACTATCACAATGATATCAGTCGAGACGTCCTTTTCCAGAGCTTCTATTGCTTGGAGTGTAGAGATTGCCCCTATCTGATCCTTCACATCTCCACCCCCTGTGCCCAACGCTTGCGATACTCCCAACCCGCCGTCATCTAGGAGAACGCTGACTTCCTGAAGGCCAGTGCCTGCAGCTGCAACAATCCCTACGTTCCCTCGTCTAACGACGTTAGCAAATGCGACTGCTTTCCCTGCGATGATTGAGGTCCCGGCGCCAGGTCCCATAACGAGTAGTCCATTCGATTTTGCGAATTGTTTCATCTCAAGCTCGTCTTCAATCGATACGTGGTTGCTGAAAAGATGCACATTGATGTCTTTCCTCAGGAGCATCATTACAATTTCTTTCGCATGTTCTCCTGGTACAGAGACTATTGCCAGATTCACGCCTGAGAACGATTGCAACGCCGCATCGATGGTCTGAAAGTGATTTTTCGAACCGCTCGGAGCCCGAGTGAGTGAGGCTTCTATCTGTTGAATTCCGTGATCAATCGCGTGTTGCGAATCAGCGAATACGGCGATTATGAGATCATTTGGAGTCGCGCTTAGACCTTCGCTGGTTAACAGGTTAAGTTTACTCAGGATCTCCTTGTTGGTTGAAGTGGCCATTACGACTGCGGCATCTCTTACTCCTTCAATTTTCTTAGCTTCCTCAGAAAGACGAAGAAGTTGAAGCGAATCCCTATAGTAGTTTGTCTTGACGATATTTCGTACGATAGACAAATCCAAACCACGCGATGGTTTTCCCCATCTTGAGGTTGGATGCGGTATTAAAACGGGGCTCAGCATTCATCCGTAGAGCTAAGCCGTAATCGAATTATACCTTGGTCGAAAATCAGAGCGTCACTGTGAGTTATTTGTCAAGTTCCATCAAAGAAGAGATTGAACTCGCCAATCAACACGCAGTTCAAAGAATGATGGAATCAGACCCTGTGTGGGAAGGGATGGGAGTTGCTCGCAGGGTAATTCCCAACATGAAGGATCTCATGCTCCTCCACGCTGGACCTCCAATCGAGTGGTCCCGCATGAGTGGCCCGATGAAGGGTGCAGTGATTGGTGCAATTCTCTATGAGGGTTGGGCGAAGGATGATGATGAAGCGGGCAAATTCGCTGAATCTGGGAAGATTACATTCGAGCCGAATCATCTTCACTCCTCAGTTGCACCAATGGCTGGAATAATCTCACCCAATATGCCCGTTCTAATCCTTAAAGATCAAAAGTTTGGCAACCGAACATTCTCTAACCTGAATGAAGGTTTGGGAAAAGTCCTTCGATACGGAGCATATTCACCGGAAGTGATACGTAGACTATCATGGATGCGTGACACTCTTTCTCGCACTCTCGAAGCAACAATAGACGAAGCTAAGAAGACAAAGACTGGAATTGCGATCAAACCAATAATAGCTCAAGCACTTACCATGGGTGACGAATGTCACAACCGACTGAACGCCGCTACATCACTAATACTTCGTGAGATAACACCGTTCATGTTGAGTGCGAACGTGGATAAGAAATCAGTAACCGAATCATACGAGTTCATTAATCAAAATAATTTCACTGCCCTGAATCTTGTCATGGCGGCCGCAAAAGCGATGGCCGACGCAGCGCACAACATCAAGTACAGCACTATCGTCACCGCGCTCACCAGAAATGGGACGGACGCGGCAATCTTCGTAAGTGGCCTTGACCAAGAATGGTTTGTGGCCCCAGCACCTGTCCCCAAAGGAGTTTGGTTCCCGGGCTACACTGAAAGAGATGCGAACCCCGATATCGGTGACAGCGCCATAACGGAAACAGCTGGATTCGGGGGCTTTGCAATGGCAGCAGCACCGAGCATCGTATCTTGGGTCGGAGGCTCAGTAGCCTATGCGATAGAGAATACACAGAAAATGTATGAGATCACACACACGAAGAACAACAATTTTCTCATACCCTTCCTAGATTCACAAGGAACACCAACAGGCATAGACATACGCAAAGTAGTGAGAACAGGAATCACCCCTACTATAAACACTGGAATAGCTCACAAGAATCCTGGAATAGGTCAGGTTGGAGCCGGACTGGTGGCATTCCCATCAGAACTCTTCAAAGCCGCGCTCAAACGTTACGCCCAACGGTACGCCATCTGAGAGTCAAGCGGTTGCAATCTCTCCACGCGAGTCAAATCGGCTGGCATGCGGCACGTACCCTACATTCAGTTGAAGGACTGCCATTTGGAAAGATCATTGCATCATTCCCCAACTCATTCTACATCAAAACCCATTACGATGAACTCATCTTCATAACAAATAGGTCGTTTCGTTCACCCTCTACGATCAACGTCGAATACTCCGGTCCGTTCACGGCTATAGCGAAACCCCTCGAACCGTTGTTTCTTGGCGAACACCAGCTGAACACTTCAGTTTTGTCAATCGATTTGACAAACACCCATGAATGGAAAGAAGAGAAAGATCTACCAATTCCTAACTACTCGAAATTAATGGATGTTCCAAGAATCCTTACAACAATCTTCAACATGATCGATACTTCAGGCAGCCTCCTCGATCGTAACGAAGCATTGCATTATTCAACGAGTCAGTTTGTTAAAGACGGAATATTACCTATAATTGATAGCGAAGCTTCAACCAAATTAGCAGCAGCAGCCTCGAGAATCATCGGACTCGGCCCCGGCTTTACACCGTCAGGCGACGACTTCCTACTCGGCTTCCTTGCAATCTTCAATTCACTAGCACCAACCGTCCAACGTAGTCCAATATACCTCGAACTGGGAGAATTAGTGAAACTAACGAGTTGGATAAGTGCGAAGCTACTTGATTATGCCCAACATCTAGAACTAGACGACCAGCTACTTCGTGTAATTCGATCACTATCAGCCGAGAACGATGACACAGTTATCGCACTTGAATCACTAATCGCACGCGGTCACACATCAGGAATCGACATAACAGCAGGAGCCGTACTCGGACTTAGCGTAGCCTGCGACATAGCCTTGAAACAGAGACGAACTCAGATGATAGTCCGTAATCTCGGCTATAATTAAGCGTGAAATTAAAGCTCGAGATCTAATTTCTGAATCTTAATAGAATCAGCTTAAGATCCTATTATGGATCACAATCATGGTCTCAACAGCGGCTCACGATAAGCACGAAGCAAGAGGAACCGGCTTTAAACATTTGACTCCCACCCGTGAAGCCATCCAGACGCTCCTACAGAAACTGTCCGTTAAACTCGAATCTGAGGAAGTGCCCGTTGATTCGTCCCTAGGCAGGGTTCTTGCTGAAGACATCATATCCACAGTCGACCTGCCCCCGTTTGATAAAGCTGCAATGGACGGCTTCGCCGTCAAGGCTGAAGACACGTACAGTTCCTCAACCTCAACGCCAATCACCTTGCAGTTAGTGAGTGAACTGCAGATTGAAGACATTCCAAATAGAATTGTGGAAAAGAACCAATGTTCTTCAATCGTGACCGGCGGCCAACTACCCAGAGGTGCCGACGCGGTCGTTATGGTAGAGTATTCGAAACAACTGAATGAAACTACGATTGAAATCTCTTCAGAAGTTCGACCAGGAGAAAACGTGTCGCGACTAGGCGAGGACGTATCCAAAGGCACCGTTGTTTTGAAACACGGAACATCGATTCTTCCGCAGGATATAGGGATACTCAGTGGAATAGGAGTACAACGCGTATCTGTAATAAGAAAACCGCGGGTAGCAATCTTATCCTCCGGAAACGAATTACGCGACGATTCTAATCCGAAGGGAAAAACCGCCGATGTAAATCGACCAATGCTCATAGCCGCCTGCCAAGAGTTGGGATGCACTACAATAGACTTAGGCATCGTTGTCGACCATCATGACGCCATTCGTGACAAACTTCTCAAGGGCATTCAACTCGCAGACGTAATCCTAGTGACCGCTGGGACATCCGTGGGACCTGCCGATATAGTTCCCAAAGTCATAGATTCACTTGGCAAGCCGGGAATGTTAGTGCACGGAGTTGCCATGCGACCTTCCATGCCCACTGGAGTAGCGGCGGTAGAGGGCAAACCGATCGTATCGCTCCCCGGCTATCCTGTCTCGGCCTATCTCGCCTTCATAGAAATAGTCCACCCACTAATCGGTCATCTTCTACGAACCCGTTTCCTTCCTCCTCCAACCGTGAAAGCTAAACTGAACCGTAGAATCGCAGGAATCCTCGGATCACGAACCTATATTCGCGTAAAAATATCCGAGGAGAGAGATGGGTTAGTGGCTGAGCCCATCAGAACTTCGGGCGCAGGAATCCTCAGCAGCCTAGTTCAATCAAACGGTTTCATAATTGTGCCAGAAACCGTGGAGGGATACGAAGAGGGACAGCTAGTCGAAGTGCAACTCTTCCGTCCGCCGGGGAATACAACTTGAGTCACCGCAAAATCTTCCGACAATTACAAAGCTTGCAAGAAGCCAACTCCGCGCTCCATAATCTTTGGAAGATTGAAAGACACATCGAACTCACCCAGCTGACTGAAGCGCTAGGAAGAGTACTCGCTGCTGATATTGCATCGAACGTTGACGTGCCAGGGTTCGATCGAGCTTCCATGGACGGATTCGCAGTCAACGCTGAAGACACATTCAACTCCGATGAGCAGCATCCAGTTCAATTGCAAGTAACAGCGAACGTAGAAGCCGGCGATCCCGCTTCACGCAAAATTCACAGAACAGAAAGTGTGGAGATTGCCACAGGAGCCCCCATGCCGATAGGAGCCAACGCCGTAGTCATGGTCGAATACACGAAGAGAATTCAAGACAAAGTGCAAATCTTCAAACCCGTATCCCTCGGCGAAAACGTGACGCCAGCTGGAAGCGATATAATGACAGGAGAACTTCTACTTCGCAAATTTCAGATAATCGGACCACGCGAGATTGGGCTGCTAGCAGCTGCAGGCATCGACAAAGTGCAAGTTTTCTCAAAACCTCGAATCGCGATCTTCTCGAGCGGAAACGAACTCGTCAGATCAGGGGATAAACTCGATTTCGCAAAACTATACGACATAAACGGTCCAACAGTAGCCGCGGGAGTAACAGAGTGCGGAGGAACCCCACGATTCTACGGCATCCTGCCCGATGACTACTCCATCATCAGGCAGAAATTGCAATCGGCACTTGAAGAAACAGACATCGTAATCACCTCGGGCAGCACATCATCGGGACCAGGAGATCTAATCTACAAAGTCGCAGACGAGTTGGGCAAACCCGGAATCATCGTCCATGGACTATCTTTGAAACCAGGAAAACCAGTCGTCGTCAGCATAGCCGGCAACAAGCCTATCTTCGGATTACCCGGCTATCCCACATCTGCTCTCATGATCTTCCAAATTCTAGTCGCCCCCGCGATAAGACGCCTTGCCGGGCTGAGCGAAAGCAAGACCGCAACTATCCAAGCAACTATCCCCATGAAATTCTTCAAAGCTCGGGGAAGAAGAGAACTCCTCCCGGTACAGCTCATTTCGCAACCCGACGGCATCTACTCAGCCTATCCGATGCAAAGCGGGTCTGGAGCAGTCAGCTCATTCTCGTTAGCCGACGGATTCATCGATCTTCCCGAATCCCAGGAATTCCTTGAAGAAGGAGAAACAATAGAGGTAGAGCTCTTCGGAAAAACCCTCATTCCCCCTTCCCTCGTCGTGATCGGTAGCCACTGCGTAGGAATAGACATAATCTTCGCCCTAATGCGCGACCACAACCCAAACTTCCTCGGCCGAACGATCAACGTCGGTTCCGTCGGCGGATTCCACGCCGCGAAACGGGGGGAAGCCGACGTGGCTGGCGTACACCTAGTCGACAAGAATGGAGAATACAATCTCTCATACATGCAAACCTACGGAGTCGAAACCTCTACAATTCTAGTACGAGGCTACGACCGCGAACAAGGCCTTATCGTAGCACAAGGAAATCCGAAGAATATCAAGGACTTCGAAGATTTGTTAAGAAAAGACGTGACCTTCATCAACCGCAACCGAGGATCCGGGACCAGACTCCTAATTGACAAGTACTTAGCCCAGTTAGCTCGCTCAAAGAAAACTAATCCTTCGGATCTCGCAGCTCAGATTCAGGGATACACGCACGAGGCAAAGTCACATTCAGCAGTTGCAGCGTCCATTAGGAATCATCGTGCTGACGTGGGGTTCGGAATCCGATCGGTCGTGTCAGAACTTGACTTCATACAAACTGATAACGAGCATTATGACTTCTTGATACCAAAATCTCGCGAACATAAGGAAAGCGTAACACAGTTCATCCAAATTCTGAGATCGTCAGAATTCTCTCAGATACTTCGAGAAGCACCTGGCCTTCGCGCGAGTGACCAAACTGGTCAAATCATATTCCCATAACAAGATACGGCGCGGGCTTCGTGGCCTGTGTTCCAACTCTGAGAATGACTGTACCTGCAAATAAGCCCCCTCTGAACTGACATTTTAGTTACCGAAGAAGAGGCCCTTAATGGCACCAATTCCGGGCTACGCAGGTAGAATTCTCAGAGTGAACCTCTCAACCGGTAAGATGGTATCACAAGAATTCGATAGAGAAATGGCATTCAACTATCTTGGCGGAAGCGGATTCGGAACCAAGATCCTATGGGACGAGGTAGGTCCCGGCGTAGAACCTTTCTCCGAGGAGAATCGCCTCATCTTCGCGGTCGGCCCACTCACCGGAACAATCTATCCTACCGCAGGCCGCTTCGAAGTCATCGGTAAGTCCCCGCTTACTGGGATCTACGGAGACGCAAATTCTGGAGGACACTTTGCTCCCAAATTGAAGCAAGCAGGATTTGATGCCGTAGTATTCCAAGGTAGATCTCCGAGGCCCGTATACTTGTGGCTACATGACGGTGCCTCAGAGCTCCGTGATGCAAAACAAGTTTGGAATCATGGTACTGAAGATACTGAGAAAATTCTCAGGGAAGAGATCGGGGATTCGCAACTACAGTCGGCCTGTATAGGTCAGGCTGGGGAAAACCTTGTCCGATATGCCGCCGTGATGACGCATGGTTGTGCAGCCGCGAGATCCGGCCTCGGAGCACTCATGGGATTTATGAGAGTCAAAGCGATTGCTGCCCAAGGCATCGCTCGAACCACCGTTGCCCATGACGCAGACTTTGTTAAGGATTCGCTGACAGCTCGACAGGAAGTACTCAATAATCCTTTCACCCCTGGCCTCTCAAAATACGGCACCGCACAATTAGTAGTACCAATGAGTAAGGTCGGAAGATTCCCAACAAAGAACTTCCAGCAGGGCCACTTCGAATTCATTGATGAAATCAGCGCAGATGAACTTGTCGAGAAACATTTCGTACGGCGAATAGCCTGCGCCGCCTGCCCGATCGGCTGCCATCACATAATGCAAGTGAAAGAAGGAAAATACGCAGGATGCACAAACGCTGTAATCGAGTATGAGTCAATCAACGCTTTAGGATCCAGAGTATGGAACAGGGACCTGCCATCAATAATCGAGGGCGACCGTCTATGCGACGATTACGGCCTTGACACAATCTCCGCAGGAGCCTCCATAGCCTTCGCCATGGAACTCTACGAGAAGGGAATACTCACGAAGAATGATACAGATGTTGACCTTACATGGGGAAACCCTGACAGTATGATTGAGATGATACACCGAATCACCTATCGAAAAGAAATCGGCGATATTCTGGCCGAAGGCGTGAAAAGAGCAGCTGAAAAAATCGGAAAAGGCTCAGAATACTACGCGATGCACATTAAAGGCCAAGAAATCCCATCACAAGACGGCAGATCGCAACAATCAATGGGACTTGCACAAGCAACCTCAAGCCGCGGTGCGGACCACCTCAAAGGATTCCCAACCATCGACGAAATGGGCTACCCAACCGAAGCCGTGAAACGATACGGAGAGCAATACCTTCCTGAGATCGTGGACGG
>Ga0187779_10002185_pt1 | contig 12048 bp, 12 predicted proteins | sample 1015_Q2_SP10_10__FD_132435 | JGI IMG/M metagenome (GOLD analysis project Ga0187779, IMG submission 132435) | Tropical peat soil microbial communities from peatlands in Department of Meta, Colombia - 1015_Q2_SP10_10_MG | ecosystem: Environmental > Terrestrial > Soil > Wetlands > Peat | place... | reverse complement strand
GGACTTTCTGCCCGACAAGAAAATAAAGATGCGGAGAATCAAGGAACGGGTGACGTATCCCTTAAAGGGAAGGAACGCGGTAATCGAGGCAGGAGAGTGCGGCGACGACGAGACGTGCAGCAGGATCACCTGGGATGAAGCAGGCTACAGGATAAGCGTGATCGCGAAATCGACCCCTCCCGAGCTGATAAAGGTTGCCGAGAGCATGCTCCATTAGGACCTCCCGGGATCTCATCCCTGCGCATTAAGGCCTCTTTTCCCCCTACGAACATTTTCCCCGATAAATAGGAATTTATTCCAATTACCCCGGCTTGACCCGTCTGCTATAGTGGAGCCAGAGAAAGGAAAGGAGGTGAAAAGAATGGTTACCTACTATGAAGGTCACAAGGAGGAGAAGGGCATAGTCATGCTGCTGCTGGGGCCTATCATCGGTCTGGTATACGTGATCGGGCTTCCCTTTATCGGCATCGCAATGGTAGTCGCATTTTTGGGGAAAAAGGTTTTCGACGGAGCAGTGGACCTGTTGAGGAATGTCGTATCCTTCGGCTGGAGACCCTCGGAGGCGTATCTTTCCGGCAAGAAGAAGAAAAAAAGAAGGGGAGATGCCTGAGCAAGCGGCGGTTTAACAAGAGCGGGCATGGCTGAAAGAACCAGAAGAGAGAAAGGAGAAGACAATGAATACACTCTATGATTTCATTACCCACGTGAAAGGGATCGAATATATCCTTTCCGTTACCTGCATTGCAGCTTACATCCTTTATTGGGAGGTTTTGAAGCCGAAACCCTTTAAGGCCCTGGCCGAAGCGGGGAAAGAAGACATCGGTTTCGTTAAGGCATCTAGTCCCGGCACGATCCGCAAGACCATAGGAAGGGTGGCGGCTGCCCCGTTTATCGGTATAGCCTATGTCGTCTCCCTGCCCTTTGTGTTTGCCTATGCACTCGGTTCCTCGGCTGTCAACGGTCTCTTCGGCATGATCGGCAAGGAAGTCTCCTTCGGGTGGAGGCCTTCAGAGGCCTATTTGGCCGGCAAGAAGAAGGGAAAGAAGGAAAAGACCGAGATAGTGGAAGATGAAAAGAAATGACCCCGAAGAGGGCATAATGGAAACGAAGACTCGGCAATCCGACGGAGACACAAAGGTCGGTCGAGACCGTGATCTCCGGGGATTGCTGAGAAGGAGGAAAGGTAAATGAAAAAGACGCTGACCGTAGTCCTCGTATCCTGCCTCGTCATTCTCTTTGCGGCATCCCTCTGGGCGGGGAGTTCTGCTAAGAATCCCGAAGTCGTAAAGCTCGAGAGCCTTTCGGACAAGTATCAATCGGTTACCTTCGACCACGCGAAGCACGCCGCGCTGGCGGGAGATTGCGGAATGTGCCACCACGAGCACGGCAGCAACGGCAAGCTGCCCTGCAAGGAATGTCATGCGGTGGCCCCCTCGGTTTTTAAGACCTCTGTTACAAAAAGCTTCCAGCCCTGCAAGAGCTGTCATAGCGCTTACAACCCGGCCATGCCGCAGCTCCCCGGACTCAAGGCCGCTTACCACAGTGCGTGTTTCCAGTGCCACCGGGGAATGGGTAACGTCGGCACAGACCCGAAGGGGTGCACCGAGATCTGCCACGCGCAGAAAGGGCAGAAAATGAGCATGAAGACAGTGAAATGACTGTCCCAGTAATTTTATAAAGAGGAGGAAATATGGGCAAGAGAGACGAGAATCCTGCAACAGAAGATGCACCGAGATCCGGGAATAATGTTGAAGCTGAAAAGGGGAGGAGAATCGAGATCAGCAGGAGGGGATTTTTGGGAACGGTCGCTGCGATTGGCGGCGCAACCGTTGTGGGAAGTTTCGGAAAGGCAACTGCATCGAGTGAGTTTCCCGGCTGGCCTAACAGTTACGGCTGCCTCACCGACCTCACCGTCTGTGTCGGCTGCCGCAGTTGCGAGGCGGCCTGTAATAAGGCGAATAACCTCCCTGAGCCGGATGTGCCCTTTGATGACAAGTCGGTATTTAACGAAACGCGTCGACCTACCGCAAAGGCATACACCGTCGTGAACCAATATAAGAACCCGAAAGATGAGGGGAAGCCCGTTTACCGTAAGATCCAGTGCAACCATTGCAAAGAGCCCGGTTGTGCCACGGCCTGCCCTATCCACGCCTATTCGAAGACGCCCGAAGGCGCGGTGCGGTATAATCCGGATCTTTGCTTCGGCTGCCGGTACTGCATGACGGCATGTCCCTTCTACGTTCCGGCCTATGATTATGAAAGCGCTTTTCACCCCAGAATCATGAAATGCACGCTCTGCTACGAGAGGATAAAAGGCGGCGGCATGCCCGCCTGCGCGGAAGCCTGTCCCGTCGGGACGATAACCTTCGGCAAAAGGGATGACCTGATAAAGATCGCGAAAGAGAAGATTGCGAAGAACCCCGATAAATACATCGATCATATTTATGGAGAACGAGAGGCAGGGGGAACCAACTGGATGTATATCTCCGGTGTCCCTTTTGAACAACTCGGGTTTGTGACCAACATCCCGAATAAACCGCTTGTCGACGAGACAAAAGGGTTTCTTTCGGCTGTTCCCGTAGTGCTCACCGTATGGCCTGCCCTCTTCGGGATGATGTATACGGCCCTGCGCCACAGGGAAGACGTAGGGAAGGAAAAGAAAGACAAACAGGAGGGGCAAAATGGGTAACGGATCCATAACAAAGACAGACTATTCCTTCAGGTCATGGTTCATGGACAAGCTCCTCATGGGCTTATCCTGGCCTGAATACGCTGCGAGACTTATCACCCCTTTTAACATCGTGGCCGCTATCATCCTGAGTATCGGCATCCCGCTCATCGCTTACCGTTTCGCATTCGGCCTCGCTGCCGTGACCGATGCCTCTCAGGAATACCCCTGGTCGCTCTTTCTCGGCTGGGGACTCTTCGGCGGTGTTCCCCTTTCTGCTACCGGGTTTGTGATGGCGACGGCCTACTATATCTTCGGCTTCAAGAGGTACAAACCCCTCGTGCGGCTCGGGGTCCTGACGGGGCTCCTTGGGTACTTCTTTGCCGTCGTGTACCTCCTGATGGATCTCGGAATGCCCTGGCGCATCTATTACCCCATGATAATCAGCTTCGGAACTTCCTCCGTCCTCTTTCTCGTTGCATGGCATGTGGCAACCTACCTCACGGTCCAGGTCCTTGAATTCAGCCCCGCGATCCTGGAGTGGCTGAGATCAAGGAGGGTATACCGGTGGGCAACCATGATAACCATAGGGATGACGATTGCCGGCATAATTCTCTCGACACTCCACCAGTCTGCGCTCGGTGCGATGTTCCTTCTGGCGCCCGGGAAAGTCCATCCCCTGTGGTTTTCGTCCTATATACCCGTCTTTTACCTGAGTTCAAGCATCTACGCCGCGCTCTGTATGGTAATCGTGGTGAGCACCCTCGCCTCCCGTTTCCTGAAACATGCCGCAGACGAGAATTTCCTGAGGAGTCTTCCCGGCCTTACCGTCGGGCTTGGGAAGGGTGTCTGTATCGCCATGTATATCTTTTTTGTATTAAAGGTAATGGGGGTGGCTCATGATGACAACTGGTCCCTCCTCAATAGTCCTTACGGACACTGGTTCCTCTTTGAGATGCTGGGCCTTATCCTCCTTCCGGCCCTTGTCGTGACAATCGGGGTAAAGAACGGAAGCGCGAATATCGTCAGATTCGGAGCGTTCTGGGCGGTCATCGGGGTACTCATAAACAGGCTGAATGTCACCCTCATAACATTTAACTGGTATCTGCCGCATCACATACACGAGATTATTCCGCCCTGGCGCGAAGCGACTATCGTCCTGAGTATATTCACCATCCATATTCTCATATTCCGCTGGATTCTGAACCGACTCCCTGTCCTCCGTGAAGAGCCTGAATATAAGGACGCTCACTAATGAAGCTCGGTATTATGAGAACGCCTATGGGAATGTCAGGCTCCTGCCTGACATTCCCCTCTTCTCACTTCCTTTCGAAGTGCCTCAGGGCAGGTAGGGGAGGTTCCCATGGAGGTTAGGAGAAAGGTTCTCATTTTCTTATCGGCGCTTGTGGGAGGCTGCATAGGGCTCCTCGGCCCGGCTTTTGCAGGGGAAGGGGCGGCCTCAGGAGAGGTGCAGAGGTGCCTGGAATGCCATGCGGGGCATGACATTATTAAGCAATTCGAAAACGGCGAAACGTTAAACGTTCATGTGAGCCCCGAAAAATTCGCTGCCTCGGTTCACCGCGCCCTGGCATGTTCCGACTGTCATGGCGATTTTTCGGGTGCAGGCCATCCGCAGAGGAGATTCAGAAGCAGGGAGCAATTCAGGATAAAATCCTCTCTTGCGTGCAGGAAATGTCACTCCCTTGAAAAGATCAAGACAAGGGCCATACACGTGAACATCCTACGAGAGGAGGAAGAGGGAAGATCCCACCCCTGCGCGGATTGCCACGGATCCCACTCGGTGATGCCCGTCAGCAGAAAGCGGTTCAGCAACGAAGAGCAGTACTGCCTGAAATGCCACGGCCACGCGTTGAGTATGGAATTCAAGAATGGGGAAACCGTATCTCTTTACCTGGATTCAGGATTGCTCAATACCTCGGTGCACAGAAAGCTGAGTTGTTCGGACTGCCATTTCGGCTTTTCCGATTCTCAGCACCCGCAGCGAAATTTCAAGAGCGCCCGCGCCTTTTCTGTCGCGAACGCTGAAACGTGCAGACGCTGCCACTTTGACAAATATACAAAGACAGCGGAAAGCATCCATTATCTCATGCTCAGCCAGGGTAACCTGAACGCACCGGTATGTACCGACTGTCACGGCTTCCATACGATGCCGCAGTTTGCGAAGGAGAGAAGACTTATTGCCCGGAGGTGCCAGAAATGCCACCCGGGGATTTACGATATTTATGCAAAGAGCGTTCACGGGAAAGCCCTCCTTGATGATGCCAGTCAGGACGTGCCGGTCTGCATAGACTGCCACACCGCGCATGATATCAAGAACCCCCTCACCCTGGATTACCGCGAACGGATACCCGAGATGTGCAGCAACTGCCACGGAAACAAAACAATAGTGAGCAAGTACGGTCTTTCGACGGATGTCGTGAAGACCTATCTCTCGGATTTTCACGGCGTCACCCTCGGTTTCTACCGGAAACAGAGGGAGGGGCTGAACAAGCCAACGAAGCAGATGGCGGTTTGTACGGACTGTCATGGGACCCATAACATTATCAGTGTCCGGAGTACCGATCCGGCCTTGGTGAAGGCGAACCTTGTGAAGAGATGCCAGCAGTGCCACAGGGGTGCGACGAAGAATTTTCCCGATTCATGGCTTTCCCACTACAGACCGAGTCCGCTCAAGACGCCCCTGATCTTTGTCGTTAATGCCGTGTACACGGCCTTTATACCGATTATGATTATCGGGCTCGTTCTCCAGATTCTCTTGCACATATGGAGATACGCGGTGAACAGGTGAAGGGAGGGTATATGTCAGAGACCAGTGAGGCCCGAGGCAGGAAGATGAAACGGTTCAGTCTGTTCCGTATCGGTGAACACTCGCTCATCATGATAGCCTTTGGGCTTCTTGTCGTAACAGGGCTATCCCAGAAGTTTTATTCCCTTGACATCTCCGAGTGGTTTATCTTTAAGGCCGGGGGCATCGACCGTGTCCGGTTAATCCACCGTTATGCAGGCATATTCTTTTCTCTCATGGCTTCGGTGCACACGGTCATCGCGATAGTGGGAGTCATCGGGAGAAGGTGGCAACCGTCGATGATCATTACAAGAAAAGATTTTCATGACGCGATACACAATATCAAGTACTATATCGGCAAAGAGGACCACCATTCCATGTGCGACCGGTATACCTATAAACAGAAGTTCGTATACTGGAGCATCTTTGTGAGCGGCTTCATCATGATTGTTACCGGTCTCGTGCTCTGGTTTCCCGCCTTTTTTGCACGGTTTCTGCCGGGCGAGGTCATCCCTGCTGCGAAGGTCATGCATACGAACCAGGGTTTCCTCATGTTCCTCATCATCGCCGTATGGCATATTTACGATTCCATCTTCAGCCCTGAGATATTTCCTCTCGATACGAGCATATTCAGCGGGTACATATCAAGGGAGAGGATGGTTCGAGAGCACCCACTTGAACTCGCCCGGATCGAAAACAAGGCTAAGGAGGATATCATAGCCGAGCAACTCGATCTCGAATACCGCGAAAGTTTAGAAACAGATTGACTCTGCGCCTGCCTCGTCCGGCAATTGTCTTTTCTTTTTTTAGTTCCTGTCTTATTATAATTTATGGTGTTTTATCGAGGAGGCCTTCAGAGGCGCATTACCCTTGCCGTGACGCTCGGCATGTCCGTTATCCTGTTAAGCTTTGGGGTTGTAAGCTACACGATCATCCAGAAGAATATTGAAGAATCGCTCGAGAAGAAGCTCGCGATGGCCCGCCTCATCAGGAACAATATTGATACGATCATAAAAGACAACATCAACCGCCTCTACGATATCTCTCTTTCGGGGCGCATAGATCTGAACGATACGGATTTTGGGCCTGAAAAGGAGGCGCTCAGCACTGCCTATCGGTATTCCATTTTCACCGATGGCGTTTTTATTGTCGACAAGGGAGGGAACGTGCTCCTTAACTATCCGGAAAGAATGCGCGATGCTTCTCTCAATGTTTTGAGCGTCGAGCCGATAAGCAGGATGCTTGCCATAGGAAAGCCTGTTGTCTCAAATATCTATACCACCGAGATGGAAAAGAGAAGGGTCCTCTACGTGCTCATCCCCTTACGGGATAAGAACGGCAACGAAGTCGGCATGGCCGGCGGCGAGATAGACCCGACGAGTCCCCTTCTCGCAAACATGCTGAGGTTAATCGACATCGGTCAAAACCGGTTTATCGATATTGTCGACTCCAACGGGGTAATTATCGCATCGTCACAACCATCCCGAACCCTCACCCGGTACGATCATGATCAGTTCTTCCATACCGTGATACAAGAGAAGCGAGAGCTTGTGGTGACCTGTCACCAGTGTCACGAATCGAGAACGGGTGGGAAGTCCGCCAATATCCTTGCATTCTCGCCCCTTGCTACCGCTCCGTGGGGCATTGCGGTACAGGAACCCGAAAGAGATGTTTTTGCCCCGGTCACGAAACTGAAATGGACCTTTGTCGCACTGAGTATCGTCTTTATCGGGACTGCATTCATCCTGACGATCGGCACCACGAGAAGTATCGTCAAACCGATAAAGGAATTAATCCATGCCACCGACCGGATAGCGAAGGGAGAACTCTCGACGCCGCTCTCTCCGGAAGGCGCCGACGAAGTCGGAATCCTTGGTCGAAGCTTCGAGACGATGAGGATGCGTCTTGTTGAATCGATCGAAAGAGTTAAGAAGTATAATATTGAACTCGAGGCGAGGGTGAGGGAAAGGACGGCGCAGATAAGGGAGAGCAGAAAGAGAATCCAGAATCTCTTAAAGAAGATCATCTCAACCCAGGAGGATGAACGAAAAAGGATCGCGCGCGAACTCCACGACCTCACGATCCAGGAACTCTCGGCAATCCTCATGAGGGTCGATATCTGTAAACTCTATCCGGAAAATCTCACTGTCGAGAAAATAGACGAAATACGGCGCATTGTCCTGAATGCACTTGACGGGGTCCATACGATCACCCAGAACCTGAGGCCTTCCGTGCTCGACGACCTCGGGCTCCAGGCCGCGATAAAACGGCTGCTCGAGATGAATCTCGGCGAGAAGGGCATCAATTACTACTTTACCGCGACGGGACTTCACGATATGAGGTTTGGTCCGGAGATTGAAACAAGCCTTTTCCGGATAATACAGGAGGCCGTGGTTAACATAGCTCGTCATGCGAATGCGGAAAATGTTACGGTAACCATGGAGATAAGCGGAAACGCCGTTTCCGTCCGGATAGAAGACGACGGGGAGGGATTTGATGTCGATTCTCTCTTACACCAGACGATTCATTATAAGAAAGACGGGAGGGGATTGGGGCTCCTCGGTATGACGGAAAGGGCAGCCTCGATTGAAGGGACGCTCTGTATATCCTCGACTCCCGGAAGAGGTACGAAGATGACCTTGGATGTGCCTCTGAAGACCGCAGAGATCCACGATGTCTAAGATAACCGTTCTCATCGTTGATGACCATGCTCTCGTGCGGGAAGGGATCGTCGCATTTCTCAAACATTGTGACGATATCGAGGTAGTCGCGGAGGCGTCAGACGGACTCGAGGCGATAGAAAAGGTGAATAAGTTTAATCCCGATGTCGTGGTAATGGATATCGCTATGCCCAAACTCGGCGGGCTGGAAGCGACGGTGGAACTGAAGAAGATGAAGCATGACATAAAAATTCTTATCCTGACGCAGTACGACGACAAGGAGTATATCGCACGTTTCCTCAAGGCCGGGGTTTCGGGTTACCTATTGAAACGGGCCGTGGGGAGTGACCTTATCTCTGCCATACGAGCGGTCAACAGAGGGGAGGTCTATCTCTTCTCGTCAATCGCCGCAGAGGTCGTCGCGGGCTATCTCGGGAAGGATAAAAAGCCGACGAAGAAGGATCCGTATGAAAAGCTTACCGACAGGGAAAAGCAGGTCTTGAAGCTCATCGCGGAGGGCTATACCCATAAGGAAATCGCCGACATGCTCAGTATCAGTGTCAAGACGGTCATTGCCCATCAGACAAACATCACGGAAAAATGCGGCCTTCACACCCGCGCGAGCCTCATCAAGTTCGCGATCCAGAGTGGAATTATAAAGATAGAGACATGAAGACCTTCGCGGACGAATCGATCTCTTCCGTTCCTTAGAAGACCTGATCTCAGGGGGCCTTTTTTTTCTCGCCGCACCCTTGACAAAAAAAATATTCTTTTGTATCATATGAACTTCCGTTAAATCTCCTATCAGAAAAATTTGGAGAAGAACGTTACTGTGGAGGAGAAGTGCCAACAATAGCGCAGCTGGTCAGGCAGGGAAGAAGCGCAGTAGAGAAGAAGACAAAGAGCCCGGCTCTTAAGGACTGTCCGCAAAAAAGGGGTGTCTGTGTAAGGGTCTATACAACGACGCCGAAGAAACCGAATTCCGCATTGAGAAAAGTCGCGAGGGTACGGTTAACGAACGGGATGGAGGTGACGGCGTACATCCCTGGTGTCGGGCACAATCTGCAGGAGCATTCGATTGTGATGATACGAGGCGGCAGGGTGAAGGACCTCCCCGGGGTGAGGTACCACATTATCAGGGGGACCCTTGACTCGGTCGGGGTTGCGGACAGAAGGCGGGGGAGATCGAAATACGGGTCGAAGAGGCCAAAGTAGCGGAGTGAGATATGCCGAGAAGAAGAGTCGCTGAAAAAAGAGAAATACTGCCGGACCCAAAATACAACAGTAAACTGCTCAGCAAGTTTATTAATGTCATGCTGGAAGACGGCAAGAAATCGACCGCCGAGAGGATCTGCTACGGGGCGTTTGATATCCTGAAGGAGAAGACGGGTAATGATCCGCTGAAGGTCTTTAAGACGGCCATTGAGAACGTCAAGCCCGTCCTGGAGGTGAAGCCGAGAAGGGTCGGAGGCGCAACCTATCAGGTTCCGATCGAGATCCGGCCCCAGCGGAGAGCGGCCCTTGCCTTCAGGTGGATTATCAACTATTCCCGTGCACGGAATGAAAAGACGATGAGGGAGCGGCTCGCAGGCGAGTTGATGGATGCTTTTAATAACACAGGGACGTCCATAAAGAAGAAGGAAGACACCCACAGGATGGCTGAGGCCAATAAGGCCTTCGCACATTATAGATGGTAAGAAAGATAGAGGAATCGAAAATTGTCGAGATTTCCCCTAGAAAAGACACGCAATATTGGCATCATGGCCCATATCGATGCCGGGAAGACTACGACGACGGAGCGAATCCTCTACTATACCGGAGTCACCTATAAGATAGGCGAGGTGCATGAGGGCACCGCCGTCATGGACTGGATGGTTCAGGAACAGGAAAGAGGGATTACGATCACCTCGGCTGCCACCACCTGTTCCTGGAAGGATTACAGGATCAACATCATCGATACCCCGGGGCACGTCGATTTTACCATCGAAGTCGAACGGTCGCTGAGGGTTCTCGATGGCGCCGTTGCGGCATTTGATGCTGTTGCAGGAGTTGAGCCGCAGTCTGAAACCGTCTGGAGACAGGCCAATAAATACGGTGTCCCGCGGATCGCATTTATGAACAAAATGGACAGGGTCGGTGCTGATTTCTTTATGAGCGTAAAAACGATGGTGGACCGTCTTGGTGCAAATCCTGTTCCGATACAGATTCCGATAGGCTCTGAAGATAGATTCAGGGGGTCGATTGACCTCGTGAGCATGAAGGGTATCTATTTTGATGATGAGACCCTCGGGGCAAAGTATGTGGAAGATTCCGTGCCCGATGATCTTATGCCGCAGGCGAGAGAGTATAGGGAGAAGATGATCGAGGCATTATCGGATGTCGATGAAGGCATCATGGAGAAGTTCCTGGGAGGAGAGGAGATCGAGGAGCAGGAGATTAGGGCAGCGCTGAGAAAGGGGACCATTGAGTTGAGGCTGACGCCGGTCATCTGTGGTTCTGCCTTTAAGAATAAGGGCGTGCAGCTTCTCCTTGACGCGATCGTGGACTATCTCCCTTCACCCCTTGATGTCCCTCCCGTGACCGGGATAAACCCCGAGGATACGAGTGAAGTCGTGAGAAAGGCCAGCGACAAGGAGCCTTTTTCAGCCCTTGCCTTTAAAGTGATGACCGACCCGTTTGTCGGGCAGCTTACCTTTATGAGGGTCTATTCCGGAGTGCTCAGCGCGGGCTCGTATGTCTATAATTCTACAAAGGATACGAAGGAAAGGGTCGGGAGACTTCTGAGGATGCATGCCAACAAGCGCGAGGAGATAAAAGAGGTCACTGCCGGCGACATCGCTGCCGCGGTCGGCCTGAAGAGCACTCTCACGGGAGATACGCTCTGCGACGAAAAGTCCCCGGTGATCCTCGAGTCGATCGAATTTCCCGAACCTGTCATTTCTGTTGCGATAGAACCGAAGACGAAAGCAGATCAGGAGAAGTTGTCCCAGTCTCTTGCGAAGCTTGCACAGGAAGACCCTTCTTTCAGAGTCTCTTTCAATGAAGAGACGGGCCAGACGATTATTTCCGGTATGGGCGAGCTTCACCTTGAGATAATCGTTGATCGTCTGCTCAGGGAATTTAAGGTGAGCGCCAATGTCGGGAAACCCCAGGTGGCGTACAGGGAAACCATTAAGTCCGCATCCAAGGCCGAGGGAAAATTTGTTCGGCAGAGCGGCGGCCGCGGACAGTATGGGCATGTCCTCATAGAGCTCGAACCGTCAGAGGTGGGTAAGGGGTTCGAGTTTGTGAACAAGATTATCGGTGGCACGATCCCGAGGGAATATGTGCCGGCGGTCGAAAAGGGGATAAAAGAGGCGATGGACACGGGAGTAGTGGCGGGGTATCCCGTTGTCGACGTGCGAGCCACCTTGTATGACGGTTCCTATCATGAGGTTGACTCCTCCGAGATGGCATTTAAGATTGCCGGCTCCATGGCGTTTAAAGAGGCTACCAAGAAAGCCAAGCCTGTTCTCCTCGAACCTATCATGAGCGTGGAAGTGGTGACCCCCGAAGAGTACATGGGCGACGTAATGGGCGACCTTAATTCGAGACGGGGCAAGATACAATCGATGGAAAAGAGAGGCAATGCCCAGGTCATCCGGGCAGAGGTGCCGCTTTCGGAGATGTTCGGGTATGCGACCGATCTCAGATCAAAGACTCAGGGAAGGGCAACATATACCATGCAATTCTCTCATTATGAAGATGTGCCGAAAGGCATAGCGGATGGAATAATCGCTAAGGTTAAAGGAGAATAAAGGAGGAGAGATGGCGAAGGCAAAATTTGAGAGGACGAAGCCACATTGCAATGTAGGGACGATAGGGCATGTAGATCATGGGAAGACGACATTGACGGCGGCGATAACGAAGGTACT
>Ga0187779_10002184_pt1 | contig 12049 bp, 15 predicted proteins | sample 1015_Q2_SP10_10__FD_132435 | JGI IMG/M metagenome (GOLD analysis project Ga0187779, IMG submission 132435) | Tropical peat soil microbial communities from peatlands in Department of Meta, Colombia - 1015_Q2_SP10_10_MG | ecosystem: Environmental > Terrestrial > Soil > Wetlands > Peat | place... | reverse complement strand
CTCTATGCTGAATAGAGATAAGCTTGTCTGTTCTCAATGCGGCGGATCAATGGTGGTGGTGCATAGCCGGCAGGATCAGGCGCGCCCAGATTATGAGAGGCAGAAGCTTGAGTGCGTCGAGTGCGGAGAGATTGCGATCCGCACAGTAGACTCTGGTGGGCGCCCACTACGATGACGATGTTTTTAAGTGCTCCGAAGGAAGTGACAATTGCCGTGTCCCTAATCGTATTTGTCCTGTTAAGAATTGTGTTCATCTACGTGGTGGGGTTCGTCAAAACTGACAATGACGTCCAGTGAACTTTGGAAATGTGGGGCGCGGAGAAACCGAACATGGTGAGCCGCGGCCAAACGAGCACCGAATTGGTTTGCCCTCATTGCGGTAAACGAGGCACCGCTAGGTGGGAAGAGCGTGAAGGCCGCGAGCAAGGGCACGACCTGCAACGAAGCCTCGTCTCCGTATCGCGCGGTTTCTCGATCAAACTCGGATCCATCCCGGCCGGCGAACCGGTAATTCTCTGCAGAAACTGCAACTCGCCGGTGCAGTCGTAGATCCAATTTGAGCGCGCGATGTCTGATCAGACTTTCGATGAGGAGGACTGATGCAAATAGATACTATTGTCGGGAGCATCGCGGTGTTGGCCGTAGTCTCGGTGGTCGCCTACAGCGCTCTAAGGTCAAAAAAGAAATGAACATGATTACCGCGTCCGCTTTTGGCTCTGTCGTCGGCATGTCCGCTTTTGGCCCTTAGCGACGTAACATTTGACGCGATCATGTCTGCTTACGAAGTTAGAGCGGACATGATGTTCGTCGGACGTTACGTCTGCTAATTACCAAAGCGGACAGCGCCCGCGTGTTGACCACCATGGCCGCGCAGTGAAAAGATATTACAATGCAGTCGTAGTGTATTGCGCTTCGGTACAGCGATGTCGGCCGACCCAACTTTCAAATTTCATCGAATCCCAAGTTCAAAGAGCGAGCCCTACATTTGCGTTGCCGGACCAGATCGGCGTCTCTGGTTCTGCGAAAGCGGAGCTTCGAAGATCGGCGCGCTGAATGCTGACTCGGGAGCGTTCGAGGAGTTCGACATTCCTGAGGCGAACGCGATGCCGATCGGCATCACGCCCGGTGCCGATGGCAACCTGTGGTTCTGCGCAAAGAAAGCAAACAAAATCGGCCGTATCGGAGTGCGAGGCCATATAGATCTTTTTTCGGTGCCAACCGCGAATGCCGGTCCCGACGGAACACTTCTCGGCCCTGACGGCAATGTCTGGTTTTCCGAAACCGATGCAGGCCAGATTGGCTGCATCACGCCCAATGGACGCATTACTGAATATCGGCGTGGCATCAGTGCGGGCAGTCGACCGCTTTCGATAGCAGTGCGTGATGGCGCGCTGTGGTTCAGTGAGGCGGCCGGCAATCAAATCGGCCGCATCAGCGTCGATGGTGAGGTCACTGAATACCCAATCCCAAGCGCCGACAGTCAGCCGAGAGCAATGGCTTCGCACCCCGACGGCAGCATTTGGTTCGTGGAGACCAGTACAAACGCACTTGGCCGGATCACGCGCGATGGCCGGATCACAGAACATCCGGTGCTCACCGAAAAGTCCTCGCTCCGAGGGGTCTGTGTAGCAACGGACGGCGATCTTTGGTTTACGGCCAATGCCGCCAACAAGATCGGCCGCATGAAACCAGACGGTACGGTTATCGGGGAGTATTCCATTCCGGTGCCGAACGCCGGTGCACGCTGCATCGCGTCTTGGCCCGATGGCCGCTTGTTCTTCACAGCATTCGATGCCGGACTGATCGGCGAAGTTTATCCTCAATAGGTTATCCGATGGCGGTCGAGCGCATCAATTACACGGCGAATGGTAAGAGGTTCATTGGCGCGCTCGTCTTCGACGAACGCGCGACGGAAAAACGACCTCTCATGCTAATGGCGCCGAACTGGTTGGGCGTCACTGAGGATGCCATCAAGCGAACTCAGATGATGGCAAACTCCCGCTACGTTGCGTTCGTCGCAGACATGTACGGCGACGGCAAAGTGAGCGCAGGCCCGCCAGAAGCTGCCGAGCTCGCAAACTCTTTGCGCGCTGATCCAAAAGAGCGTCGCCTGCGCATCAAAGCCGCACTATCCAGCCTTATTGAGCAAGGCGAAAAGCGCGGCATCGGCGATATTTCTCGCAAAGCCGCTGTCGGGTTCTGCTTTGGCGGCGGCAATGTGCTTGAACTCGCGCGCATCGGCGCGGAGCTACAGGCGGTTGTATGCGTCCATGGCGATCTCACAACGCCCCTGCCGGCGGCCGCTGGCGACGTCAAAGCGTCTCTTCTTGTGCTGCACGGCGCGGCCGATCCGGTGGCTCCGAAGGCCCAGCGCGATGCATTCGAGGCAGAGATGGAGACAGCAAAAGTGAATTGGCAAATGATGACCTTCGGGCACGCCCTGCACTCGTTCTGCGAGCCTGAATCGAACGTGCCCGGCATTGCCAAATACGACGAAACTGCTGCGCGTCAGTCCTATCGGCTGATCGATTCATTCATCGTCGAAGCGTTTGAAAAGAAACATAGCGGGAGGTTAAAATGAAAGTCTGCAAGGCGCTTGTCGCCGCCGGCGTGTTGTTGACCCTTGGTGCCGCTGCACGCGCTCAAACCTACCCTGACCACCCAATCCGACTGGTCGTTTCGATCGCGGCTGGAAGCGTGACTGACGTTATTTCGCGCAAGGCAGCCCAAGAACTGGGGCCGCGACTTGGTCAGCCTCTCATCATAGAAAACCGGGGTACCGCCAATGGCATCATTGCCGCCCAAGCCTGTGCTCAAGCTGCTCCCGACGGCTATACGCTTTGCATCCTCCATCATGACGCGCTGTCTTATAATCCTCTGCACTTTGCTAAGCTGCCCTACGATCCCACCCGAGACTTCGCCCCGATAACGAGACTCTTCTTCCTCAACGAAGGCGTGTTCGTATCCTCGGCGCTCGACGTGAAATCGGTAGCTGACCTCAAAGCGATGGCGCAGGCCAAGCCTGACAGCCTCAATTTCGCGACGCTGGGCGACGGCTCGTTCCCGGATCTGTTTTTGAAATGGCTCAACAATCAGTGGGGGACCAAGATTGTTGGGGTGCCTTACGGTGGCGGGGGCCCGGCAGCCCAGGCTGTAGCGGCAAATCAAGTGCAAATGACGCGTTTCGGCATCGGCAATTTCCTCGGGCTGATTAGAGCGGGCAGCGTTAAAGCGCTGGCCGTCTCTGCCGACAAGCGGTCGCCACTTCTACCTGACGTGCCGACGTTCACCGAGGCTGGTTTGGTAGGTTATCCAGGCAGAGGCTGGTGGGGTCTTGTTGGTCCGAAAAGTTTGCCACCCACTATCGTCGAGAAGCTCAACGTCGCCTTCGTCAAATTGTTTAGTGAGCCAGCCTTTGTCGAATATCTCGAACAACAAGCGGTAATTGCGGCTCCGACCACTCCGGAAGCCTTTGCCGCGTTCATGGTTGAGGATCGGAAAGCGGCTGCAACCCTCATCAAAATCGCGAACACAAAGGTCGAAGAATACAAGCCCCCACAGTAGTGGTCCGGCTCATCGAAAACGAAAAGGCCGGTGTGTCCGCTTTTGGCCCTTAGCGGACAAATCAATGGCACCTGTTTGTCCGTTATTAGAGTTGCAGCGGACATCGCTGCGAAGATCGGGACACCGTGTCAGTTCAAAAGCGGAGGATCAAATGGATCGAAGATTTTTCATCGCCACAGCGTCCACAGCCACTTTTGCTCTTGCTATGCCCGCAGTCGCCCAGGAAAGTGGAGCGAAATTGCTACCGGAACACTTTGCCTCGACGTTAAGCGCACACGACATTTCTTCGTTTGCCGCGCTTTTTGCTGATGATTACGTCAATCATCAGTTGAGTGCCGCTGCTCCCCCTCCGCCTCCGGATAAGTCACCCAAGCAAGCCACCGTTGGCTTTTTTGCGGCAAGGCTCGCGGGCATTCCAGACCTTCAGGTTGCAGTAGAAGCGACAGTGACCTCTAACGACATGGTAGCTGCGAGCTTCGTCTATACGGGCACACATAAGGGTACCTTATTCGGGGTCGCTCCGACCGGTCGCCCCCTTCGCTTCACCTCCTGCGATATTTTCCGGGTGAAAAACGGACAGTGCGCGGAACATTGGGGCATGGGTGACATCGCTGGCGTTCTCGCGCAGCTGCGAGATAGCCACCCATAGCTTCTGTTTGCTGCGGTGCATGAGTCCGCTATTGGCCCTTAGTCGACGTCGAGTTCGACGCGATTGATGTCTGCTTTCGGAGCTAAAGCCGACATAACGGTTTTGCCGCGAAATGTCGGCTAATGACCCCAAGCGGACATTACGCCACGCGCCCGTTGATGTCCGATTTCAAGGCTAAGGCGGGGATCCCAAGCGATCGCCCCAGTGTCTGCTTTTTTGACTCAAAGCAGACACTGGCAAGAAATATAAACAGAGGACCGTTTCGCAGCGGTCTTTCTGCCATCCGATCATGGACACGCGTGCCGATATCCGTCACGGCCTAAATACGTGCCGCTACGAGAATCATACGATTTGAATCGTTGCGCGCACTCCTGACGGCTAGACGGCTCAGGTTCAAACGCAAAGGCTCCAGCGGCTCCACTTGGGACACCTAGGACGGCCCCACTTATGGCACCTTGGGAGATAGTGCTGCTAGCGCCTGCGGCGGCGGCGGCACTCGGATTATTTGGGAAGATAATATTGCCGGTGCCGTAAACTCCAGCGGGGGCCTGAGCAAAAGCTGGCGATGCAAGCAGCATTGCAACGCCTGCCAAGGTGATGATTTTTTTCATTTTCAACTCCTTGGTTATTCATCGAGTAACTTCGAATGCGCGTGAATGCACTTGGCGCCATTGAGTTAGGTCAAATCTACTTCTGCGTTACATGCAGGTCTGTATATGCAATCGTGTAATAACGAGGTTGCCGTTGAGGCGGCATGTGGCTCCACACGCAGTTCAAGGTCGAGCAGTGCTGAGTTGCGCAACGTGGGCCTGATCTTCATCAAGGTGCTTCACTTCGTCGCAACATCACATTCCTGCGTAAATGTGAGTGAGTAATCGAAGCGGCCACTTGCTCGCTCTGAATTGAAGCCGAACTCGCTGACATCGCGTGTCCGCTATTGGCCCTTAGCAGACACAAAATCTGACGCGATCAATGTCTGCTTTCAGGGGTAAAGCCGACACGGCGATTGCACCGCGAAATGTCGGCGAATGACCCTTAGCGAATATCCAGAAGCGAGCATTGGTAATAGCAATATTGAGACCGAATTTACGCGTTTCAACTAAAGGTTTTTTCTAAGCTCCCTTGCCAATCAAATGGGGGCAGCCAATGCATTCCCGTCACCTCAGGTTTGTATATCTTAGCTTCGCATTTTTTCTTGCCTTTTGTAGTGGCTCATCTGTGGGCGCGGAAGAACTCAGGGTATTGGTTCCACGAGCCATTGCATCCGTGTTGGGTAATGTCGGCGAACAATTCGAGCAGGCTACCGGCTGTAAGCTTGTTGTAACATCGGATGACGCTGCCGGATTGGTTAGACGAGCTAATTCCGGTGAGCCTTTTGACGTCATTGCCGTAACGCCCGCACAGATCGATGGCCTGATCAAGGATGGCAAGATTGTCGCTGGCACGCGAACTAGACTCATGCGTTCCGGGATTGGAGTTGAGGTGCGCGCAGGCGCACCAAAGCCAGACGTCAGTTCCGTGGATGCTTTTAAGCGAGCGCTGCTCAGCGCTAAATCCATTGGTTACCTCAAAGCAGGTTTAAGCGGACCCTATGTTGCCGGTTTACTTGATCGTCTTGGAATTGCCGAGGCGATAAAGTCAAAGGTCATTCGTCCCGACACCGACATTGTTTCGGAACTGGTCGCTAAAGGGGAAGTCGAGATCGGCATGGTGGTCATCACTCAGATTATGACGACCCACGGTGTCGAATTCGTAGGACCCTTACCGAGTGAAATTCAGTCTTACATCTCGCTCGTCGGCGGAGTTGCTACCAATTCAAATGCTCCCGACAGAGCGCGTGAACTGATCAAATTCTTAATCGGACCTGTGGCGGCCCCGGCTATCAAGGCCCAAGGAATGGAACAGGGTTGAAGATTTGATAGCAGCCCAGCGCCGTCAATTCGTGGCCGATGCCGCCGCCGATAGTTTGTCTGCTTTTGGCCCTTAGCTGACAACGAAATCGATGCGATCCATGTCTGCTTTCGGAGCTAAAGCCGACATGGCATGACGCGATGCAAATGTCTGCTAATGACCCAAAGCAGACATCCAGTCTGGCACGATCAATGTCTGCTTTCAGGGTAAAGCCGACATTGCATGTTAGCTGCTATTACGACTACGGCCCTCGAAAAGACGCTTTAACCGATCACAACGTCCTTGCATGAGCGGTATGCAAGCCAGCGCCACTTTTTTGCCACATGCAGCGGCCCTAAAGCGCGCCTTCCAAAAACAACGAGAGATTCTATTAGATGAAGTCCATCCGCATTGCGTTTTTGGCCGTTCTGTTCACAACAACCGTTGCTCATGCAGCTGGTTGGCAGTCGGTGCACAAATACGTCAAGCCGTCTGGTAATTGCGCGGGCCGTGAAGTGCTCGCGAGCATCTACAGCTCCGGCACGCGCACCGCGAGCGGCGAGAGGCTCGACGCGAACGGCAACACGGTTGCTGCGCGGGATTGGCCGTTGGGCGCAAACCTCACGCTTCTCAATCCGAAAAACAATCGCTCTGTGATCGTGCGCGTTAATGATCGCGGCCCGTACGGGACGGCTTATCGCATGGGCGCGATGCTCGATCTCGTACCTGGCGCAGCCCACCGGCTCGGCATGAGCGGCACACAATATATCTGCGTGATGTAGGCAGCCGAGCGTCGGTCGGACTGTCCGCTTTTTCAATAAAGAAGAAAAAGGAATTGTCTGGTGCTAGAATTTGAAGTTGTCGGCTGGTTTCTATCCGTGCTGTTGGTTGCTGCGGTTTTCACCGGCGGTTTCTGAGAGCGGTAGCCCCCGCTCAACCTGATGTCCGCTTTTCCGGTCGCTTTCGGGGGTTAAGCGGACATTGCGTTTGACTGGCCCGATGTCTGCTTTTGACCCAAAGCGGACATGCACGTCACTTGTCGCCGGGAGCCGGCGCCCGATTGCCGCAGCGCATCCGGCTGCACGTTGCGCAATATATAAACGTTCGCACGGGGACATTGCCAAACATTCATCTTCGATCACAAATGCACGATCAGTGGTCGTGCGCCCGATGGATCCGCCTTGCAGGGCCGTTACTTGAGGTGACGACCCTGAACCTTGCTAGCTCCACGTGCGACACAACAATGGCCGTCTTTTGAGCCACGACTTTTCAAATCAAAGATGAGGAGTGTGCCATGAGGACTTTCATCACCGCCGTTATTCTAACCACCTCTCTTGCCCTGAGCGGCAACATCGCGATGGCCGCGCAGACCCACGCCAAGACGGCAGCCACACGCACCGTGACACATAAGGTTCAGCCACGCCACGTCGTGGTTAGGCGTCGCGCACCGGCGCAGCAACAGGCCGCGTTTCCAGGCATCCTCGGAGCAATGTTTGGCTCCCCCAGCGCCTATGCCACTCCGGCCACTTCACGTGGCAAGGCGGACGTCGACGAGTATGTGTCACAGGCTCCGCCGACCTATGACAGCAGCCCGACTGTCGATAATGGCGCTTGGGTGCAGCAGCAGATCGACAACGCGGAAGCGACGGCGACGCTGGAGCAACAGATCGACAACGATATGATGGAACAGCAGATGCAGGCAGCGGAGGAACAGAACGATGAGGCAAATGCCGCAACGCTGCAAACGGAAATCAATGCCGGAATGTGAACCATGGGCAACATGAATCGGATCATCGTCGCCACCGCCCTACTGCTTGGCACAGGCCTTGCCGCGCAGTCTTACCCGGTGGCCACATACTATGATCTCATTCGGCCGAACGGGAAGCCGCGCAGCCAGGCCATCCATCAATCCGATCTCGATGCCTGTTACCGAGAGACCGGCCAGAGTCGCTACAAGGCGGATGGCCCGGCCTTCAAGAAATGCATGCTGGGCCGCGGTTATCGCTTCGTGTCGCAACATTACGCGCCGAACCCACCGACCTACAGCGGACCATCGGGCGCGGACGACGGGTGGGCGGAGGACCCGTCCGCGGCGGCGACCAACGCGCAGCCGTCGGCGGCTCCTGACATTAACAACCCGGCTAGCGCGGATTACCAGAATGCACACCCGACGACTCCAGAACCTTACGTCGCTTCCCCTAGCCCGGACTGCCCTGGCACGCTCTGCTGATCATCGCCGACACGGGTCCGGGCGATGATGTGATCGAATAAGGCCGCAATATCCGCTTTTGGCCCTTAGCAGACATAAACTTTGACGCAATCCACGTCTGCTTTCGGGGTTAGAGCCGACATCGCATGACGCGATGCAGATGTCCGCTTTTGACCCAAAGCGGACATCGGCCGTGCCGCCCAAAATGGCCGTTTCCCCCATTTCGTAAGTTCAGATTTCCTGCTTTGCTTGCCTAATTACAGAGCCCATTTGGCGTAGTCCTGAGCCTCGGGGGAGGCAATGCGACGGCGCGATTTCATCAGTGTAATTGCCGGGTCAGCCGCCGCCTGGCCGCTCGCTGCTCGCGCGCAGCAACCGGCGATGCCGTTGGTGGGCTTTCTCGGTAGCGGGTCACCTCAATCCGACGCTTTTCGGCTGGCCGCCGCTCGAAAGGGCCTGACAGAAGCAGGTTATGTCGAGGGACTGAACGTCGCGCTCGAGGTGCGCTGGGCGGAGAACCATTATGAGCGACTGCCAGAGCTGGCGGCCGAGCTCGTTCGTCGTCAGGTCGCGGTAATGATCTCAATAGGTGGCACTAATGCAGCCGTGGCGGCAAAGTCGTCAACTGCAACTATCCCTATCGTCTTCGCCGGTGGCGGCGATCCAATAAAGTTGGGCCTTGTCGCAAGCCTCAACCGGCCGGACGGCAACGTTACCGGCGTGTATTTCTTGACGGAGTCGTTGGTCGCTAAACAGTTTGAGATTTTACACGAGGCAGTTTCCAAGGCACCTCTGATAGGCGTGCTCGTAAATCCCAAGACCCGTATTGCCGAATCCGAGACGAAAAATGTACAGGCGGCAGCGGATACTCACGGACAGAAATTGATTGTCATACAGGCCCACACAAATAGCGAAGTTGATGCGGCTTTTGCGACGCTGAATAAACAACGGGCCGGGGCGCTTATGGTCCTAGGCGACGCCTTCTTTCTCGGCCAGCGAAACAGACTCGTTGAACTCGCCGCACGTCAGGCCATACCGACAATCTATAATTTTCGTGAGTATACGACGGCCGGCGGTCTGATGAGCTATGGCACCAGTATTACCGATGCTCATCGCATCGCGGGTCTTTATGCAGGAAGGATTCTCAAGGGCGTAAAACCCGCCGATCTGCCGGTGCAACAATCCACGAAAGTCGAGTTGGTTATCAATTTGAAGACTGCAAAAGCGCTCAACCTCACCATGCCCCCAGCTCTGCTGGTAGCCGCCGACGAGGTAATCGAATGAAACGGCGCGAGTTCATCACGTTAGTCGGCGGCGCGGCCGCTACATGGTCGCCGTTGGCGCGCGCTCAGGGGAAGCAGATCTATCGGTTGGCATCTCTTACAGCTGGCAGTCCAGTTCCGATAAATAGCCCCAACGGTACAGCGCTATTCTCAGCGCTAGCACAGCGCGGTTACACAATTGGTCGAAACCTAGAATATCAGCCCTATGGTGCTGCGTTACAGAGCGCTTTGTTGCCGCAACTCGCGCAGGATATTGCACGCAATAAAGTCGATGCGGTGGTCGTCCTTGGCTATCCAGCTGCGGCGGCGATGAAGGGTACCGGTGTTCCAACTGTCGTAGCAGTTGGTGCCGGTGATCCCGTGGCAACCGGTTTAATCTTGAGCCTGGCACAACCCGGCGGCAACATCACCGGCATCTCTGATAATGCAGCAACATTAAGCACCAAGCGTCTTGGACTGCTCAAACAGGCTGTCCCGAATATTCGTAAAATTGCGATGCTATGGAACAAGAGCGATCTCGGCATGACATTGCGGTACCAAGCATCCGCCGATGTCGCCAAAGGCCTCGGTGTCGTCGTGCAGCCACTTGGAGTTGGCGAGCCAGATGATTTCGACGACGCCTTTACAGCAATGGACCGTGATCGACCGGATGCAATTCTCATGGTTTCCGATCCGCTCACTATTCTTAATCGCAGCCGCGTTTTTGACTACGCCGTCGCTCATCGACTGCCAGCGATCTACGAGAACGATCCTTATGTGCGCGCTGGAGGCCTTATGTCCTACGGTGCGGATTTAAAGGAGTCGTATAGTCGCGCAGCCTCATTGGTTGATCGGATTTTTCAGGGTGCCAATCCAGCTAACTTGCCGTTCGAGGAACCAACACGGTATTTGTTCGTGATAAACTTGAAGGCGGCTAAATTGATCAAACTGGAATTGCCACAAGCGGTGCTTGCACTCGCCGACGAGGTGATCGAATAGGCAAGCTGATGTCCGCTTTTGGCCCTTAGCTGACATCCAATTTGATGCCGTCAATGTCTGCTTTCTGGGGTAAAGCGGACATGGCATGACGCGATGGGAATGTCCGCTAATGACCCAAAGCGGACATGCAGACGACAGTAGGTCAGTGCGTCAGTTTTAATAAGGCGGCCATTGCAGGAGGCTAGAAACGGCGCATATTGGCCGTCATGGTCGATACGTTAGCCGGAGGCGTGGTTATTGTAGTCGCTGCTAAGCGCGGCAAAGTCGAGTATTGGGCCGCAGCAACAGCGCGAGAAGCCGCCATCGCTGCGGTCGAACAATTTCTTGCACCTGGGTGGAAGGCCACCCTTACGAGCCGTCACCTGACCCCTGAGCGGGTCGCTGAGTTGAAATTGCCCCCTAATGGCGTGCGCAAGCTAAAATACGTCCCATGATCAAGCCAACGTTTAAGGTAAAGCCCTTCAAGGACGGAAGCGGTTGGTACGTGGAAGCCGACCGGCTAGACGGCTCCACTGAGTATGTTGATCAATTTGGATCAGACTCTGAGGCCTTAGAGTGGATTACCAACAAATCTGAAAAGTGGCTTCAGAAGCATCCAAAATCCAAATAACCAATATGACCGCCAAACGCCCACCATTATGAGCACCCTAGAAACCTCGGATTACCAATGCTCAAATTGCAGAGCAAAGCTCCTTCGGAAACGGCGCAGAGAACCACGCCAGCACCGGGAAGAAGCGTTTTGTCCTTATTGCATGGTCAATCTGCCGCCCCGCAGTGGTAAGGACGCGCTTCAGTACACGCTTGCCGAGGCTCCATTGCCCCGCAAACGCCCCCGTGACCCTAATCTATCCAAAAAGGCGGCGGCGTTCGTCACCTGGAAAAAAATTTAGCGTAACCCGGCGGGATTTCTTCGTGTGAGCGACAATCGACTGAAAACTACAACGACGGAGAGGCACGTGGGTGAAGATGAGAAGAGACCGAAGAACCTAAAGGCAAATCTGTTGCCTACCGAAGGGTACGGCTTGGAAGTCGATGGCCGGGTGAAGGCTCAATACGACACGGCGGAGGCAGCAGCGAAAGCTGGCTTAGAGCTCAAGCAAAAATATCCCTATATTCAGGTCTACGTCTTCGATGCCAAGGAGAGGATCCGAACTGTGGTCGCACTGCCGGTATAGCCAATAGAGAAAAACGTCAGAGGCTACCTCAGATATCGTTTCTCTTCTGGTCCGCTATTGGCCCTTAGCGGCCATCCGATTTGACGCGATCAACGTCTGCTTTCGAGGGTAAAGCCGACATCGCAATTTCGCTGGGTCTTTTTTGCTGCAGCGCCTGAGTCCGTTTATAATTCTTAGCGGGACGCGGGAATGATTTTGCCCGATAGTGGGAGGTTGGACATGGCAGGCACCGACAATCCTTTTCTTCTTACTGAGATGATGAACCAAGGTTTTGAGCAAACTCGCAAAGCAATGGAGAATT
>Ga0187779_10002183_pt1 | contig 12053 bp, 7 predicted proteins | sample 1015_Q2_SP10_10__FD_132435 | JGI IMG/M metagenome (GOLD analysis project Ga0187779, IMG submission 132435) | Tropical peat soil microbial communities from peatlands in Department of Meta, Colombia - 1015_Q2_SP10_10_MG | ecosystem: Environmental > Terrestrial > Soil > Wetlands > Peat | place... | reverse complement strand
TCGTCACAGGAGATATGTCCTTTGCCTCTGCGCGCACGGTAGATATCGAAGTGTGGCTTCCAGGGCAAAATCGCTACTACGAAGTATCTTCTGTCTCTAATTGCACCGATTTCCAGGCGAGACGCTCTCACATCCGTTTTAAAGGAAAAGAAGGTAAACCAGAATTTGTCCACACACTCAACGGTTCAGGTCTTGCCACTTCCAGGCTCATGGTCTCTTTACTTGAAAATAATCAGCAACCAGACGGATCGGTTCTCATCCCAGAGGTATTGCAAAAATACATGAGAGGTGTGAAAGTAATTACCAGCTGAATAAAAAAAGAGACAGGTATGACCCAAATTTTGCATGACTTTAAGTCTTTTTTAGAAAATTCTCCCTCTTCGTGGCATGCCCTCGAAGAAGTCGGAAATCGATTAGCGATAAAAGGCTTTATTCCACTCACAGAAGAAGAGAAGTGGGATTTGAGTTTGGGAAAGAGTTATTTTGTTGAAAGAGAGGGGTCTCTTTGCGCCTTCACCCTTCCTAAGGAAAAACCAAGAGCTGCGACAATTATCGCCTCGCATACAGACAGTCCTGGATTAAAGCTCAAGCCTCAACCCTTTTTTAAAAAAGATAACATGCTCATGCTCGGTGCAGAGATCTATGGGGCACCGCTTCTCTCTTCCTGGATGAATAGAGACCTTGGTATTGCTGGAAGAGTCGTCATTATGAACGAATCTCGAGATGTCGAAGAGAGACTCGTCTTCATCGACGATGCGCCTCTTACAATTCCTCAACTCGCTATTCACCTTGATAGAGAAGTGAATGAAAAAGGTCTCCTCCTCGATAAACAGGAGCACCTCGCTGCTATCGCAAGTATTACAGACGAGATGAGAGAAAATTATTTGGAAAAACTTCTTCTCTTAAGGCTTTCCTTTAAAACTCTACTCGGATTTGATCTTTTTCTCACTCCTCTTGAGTCTCCTCATTTCATGGGTCCAAAAGGTGAGATGCTCTCTTCGTATCGACTCGACAACCTGACTTCCGTGCATGCGACGACGGTAGCGCTCCAAGCTACGAAAGCGCCATTGAAATCCACTCTTCAGATGGGCATATTCTATGACCATGAGGAGATCGGGTCGAAGTCGCGTGAAGGTGCCGCCTCTCCCTTTCTCACAGATGTTCTACAGCGTATTTGTCATCTGCTAAAAATGGATGTGGAAGAGTATATTCGATTAAAGACAAAATCGCTCTGCGTCTCCTGTGACGTAACTCACGCCTATAATCCCAACTACCCAAAAAAATATGATGAAAATCATAAAAACTTTCTGGGAAAAGGAGTAGTCGTAAAGGTCAATGCAGATCAAAAATACGCCTCAAACGCTCATTCCGTTGCAAGAATCGTCTCTTTGGCAAAAGCGCTGCGTCTCGATCTGCAGCATCACGCATCGAGATCTGATATTTCCTCCGGAAGCACTGTCGGCCCTATTTTTTCTTCGATGAGTGGGATTTTGACCGTCGACATCGGCTGCGCCCTACTCTCTATGCACTCCATCCGGGAAATGATATCTTGCCAAGATCATCTCGACCTTTGCAAACTTCTGACAAGCGTACTTGAAGAAGAGGTGTGATGAATGAGCATTCACCTGGAGGGAAAAACGATCCCAGAGCATCTCAAAGAAGCGCGAAAAAAAGGAAGTCACGCCTCCAGTGAAATCCACGGAGCAGAACCGCCCGGATATCTCTTTGCTGCGACAGATAGCGCTAAAGAGACAGCTCTCATTATGGCTGTAATCACTCTCATCATGCCAGAAAGTCTACATCTTTTTTTGCTCTTTTTACCCGGATGGTGTATCTGGAAATTTGCGAGGAGCTCTTTCCTCGGATGGCAAAGGTTACAGCGGGTGCATAGACTGATCGAAGAAGAGCGCTGGGAAATCGAACACCATCGCGCGACAGAAAAAGAGGAGCTCATGGAGCTCTATCGCCTTAAGGGATTTTCTGGCAAGATGCTCGAAGAAGTCGTCGAGGTATTGATGGCCGATGATAATCGTCTTTTGCAGGTGATGCTCGAAGAAGAACTCGGGCTTACACTTGAAACTTATGAACATCCTCTTAAACAAGGTGTTGGAGCTTTTTTAGGAACACTCTTTTCCGGAGGAATTCTTCTACTATTGCTTTACTTTTTTGGTCTTTGGGGACTCCTTTCAGGGACTCTTTTGATCGTCGCCATTTCTTCAGCCATTTTTACTAAAAACGAGCGCAACAAAATCTCCGCTGCGGTCACTTGGAATATCGCCTTCCTCATTCTCGTTGCAGCGATTACTTACTTTATGCCATTTCGATGACGTACATTTTTGATGAGTTTTTTGCTTCAGGATTAGAAGAGAGTGTCAGCCCCTTTTTAATGAAAAATTCTCGTCCTTGGGGAAAAAACCTCCACTTGAAAAGCGCTCTTTTCTCTGCCGGACTTCTCCTTTTGGCTTTTGGAACCTTTTTTCATTACACTCCTCTAAGCTATTTTCTTTTGAGCTTTGTCTATTTTTTTGCAGGAACACCCGCCTTAATCGATACGATCGAAGATTTAAAGAATTGGGAAATCAACATAGATACCTTGATGACTCTCGCTGCCTTTCTTGCCATTCTTATCGGAAGTCCTTTAGAAGGCGCTCTGTTACTCGTCCTCTTTGCGCTCTCCGGCGCGCTCGAAGAGGCGGTGTCTCATAAGACAAAAAATACTCTTTTAAGTCTTCATAAAATCTCTCCTGTTATAGCGACAATTCTAGACGATAAAGGAATACCATTCCAAAAAGCGATACGAGATATCAAGATTGGGGAGAAAATTCTCGTCAGAGCAGGCGAAATCGTGCCTCTCGACGGAATTGTCGTCGATGGAAGCTCGAGCGTTAACATGATTCATCTTACTGGTGAGAGCACCCCTGTCCCTAAAATGATCTCCAACGAAGTGCAAGCTGGGAGTCGCAATTTAGATGGAGTTCTCATCGTTTCGGTTAATCGATTGAGCCATGAGTCGACTTTATCCCGCATTATCACTCTGATCACTCAGGCCCAAGAAGCAAAACCCAAGCTCGAGCGCTTCCTCGATCGCTTTGGTAAGCCTTATGCCATGACGATCATTGGCCTTAGTCTTCTCTTCGGCGTAGGCCTTCCTCTCGTTTTTCCTCTTTCTTATTTTGGATTAGAAGGTTCTATCTATAGGTCCTTGGCTTTTCTCATCGCCGCTTCTCCTTGTGCCCTCATCATCGCAACCCCCACCGCCTATTTGAGTGCCATCAACGCATGCGCCAAAAAGGGAATTATCTTGAAAGGAGGGGTTATCTTAGATGCACTCGCCTCTTGCTCCATGTTCGCCTTTGATAAAACGGGCACTCTCACGACAGGAGAACTTAAGTGCACGGGTATTGAAGCGATTGGAGAGAGCTCTCCCTATTCTATAGACTTGGCGTTAAGTATCGCCGCCTCATTAGAGAGAAATGCTGTACACCCTCTGGGCCTTGCGATTACAGAATATGCCAAGGAAAAAGGGGTTCCTCTCATCCCCGTCGACCGATTTCATTCAAAACCGGGTTTCGGGCTTGAAGGAGTGGTGGAAGTTGAGAAGAAACGTATTCCCGTATTCATTGGCCATGCCGAATATATCTCCTCTCTCTTCCCCATCCCAGAGACAGCTCTCACGCGTCACGGACCGAGCACCTATCTTTTAATAGATCGATCTCTCTTTGCCTTCGACTTTCTCGATGCTCTCAGGCCCAATGTAAAAGAAGCCTTAAAAATGTTAAAAGAAAAACATCTCTCTTTGATCATGTTGACAGGCGACAATGAGGCAAATGCCAAACGCTTTGGAAAAGAGATCGAGCTTCACGAGATCTATGCCAACTTGCGACCGCAAGATAAATTGGAAAAGATCTCCTCTCTCACTCAATCGCACCGCTTGACGATGGTAGGAGACGGCATCAATGATGCCCCAGCTCTTGCCCGCGCACATGTGGGCATTTCCATGGGAAAAATCGGAAGCAGTACCGCTGTTGACGCCTCCGATATCGTCTTCTTAAACGACGATCTGTCTCTTTTGCCTTGGCTCTATCGTAAAGCTTGCCAAACTTCTCGCATCGTCAGGCAAAATGTCTCTTTAGCCCTCGGTGTCATCCTTTTCGCTACTACACCTGCTCTTTTAGGGCTCATTCCTCTTTGGTTAGCGGTAACTCTTCATGAAGGAGGAACGCTCATCGTGGGTCTAAACAGTCTTCGCCTTTTAAAAAAATAATTAATACAAAATATACAAAATAATTCGTATGGTAACTTTCAGGGGAGTGGGTTTCATCCAAACTCTGAATTATGGAAGAGAAATCAGGCATTCTATCTGAAGAAGAGAGAAAAAAAGCGATCCAGCGAGAGAGCAAACGCTTTGAGGAATTTTTTCTTTGGATCGAAAAAGAGATGCCGCAGGAGTTTTTCCACGAAATAAATCCTGGCGATCTTACTCTGATTACTCATAACCTAATGGATCTCGACCTTCATAATTTCTTTTCAACGATCTTCTTTAAAGATTCCGCTGCTGTTCTTTGCCTTGACGCCGATGATGCAGACTTACGTATTCTGAAACATTTTAGCCTGCATGGTATTAAGCATTACTGTACTTTTATCTCTTTTACTCCTCCGCCTTTTCCAGGCCTTCAAAAATTTTTACGCATCGCCATCTTGAAATTCACTTCTTACATAGAATCATCCATCGATCGAAAGGAGATTTCTGAAAAAAGACAAAAGGAAATCTTGAAAGAAGTGAAAAAGGAAGATCCTAGGATCGATGACAAAGAGCTCAAAAAGCTATTGGAAGGGATGGATAAACGATTTTTTCACTCTATGGATGAAGAGACGTTTATCAAAATCCTTCATATGTTTTACCGCGCGAGAAAACGGGATCAGTGTCAGTACGAGGTGATCCCTGGTCAAGAATGGAAAGAGAAAGGAAAACCCTCTCTTCAACTTATTTTTGCCTGGCGAAATACTCCCAAATATAATTTTCTATTTAGACTCGCAAAAACCATCTATCGACATGGTCTTCAGATTAAAAAGGCCAATGCAACTTATATCGACCCTTATAGTGCTCATTCTGTCCTTTTAATGGTTCTCGATCTTCATGGAAGCAAAGGGAAGGCTGTCTGGGAAGAGGCGGACATGGCCGACTTTTTGCAAGAGTTTGTCACACTTAAGTATTTCGAAGGACTGGATACTATTGAATCCACTTTAGTGGACACAGGATTAATTCGCGGAAATCTCGGCAATCTCGTAAGAACGATGATCAGTTTTGTTCACCAGGTGCTCAATCCCCTAGATCCTCATCTCTATTCTCTTCAAAACACCGAAGAAGGATTTCTACGCCATCCAGAATTGACTGTAAGACTTTGTGATGGGTTTGAAAAAAAATTTCATCCACAAAATGCAAATCTCACCGACTACGCCAAAGCTCGAGATGACCTACTCGCCTTAGTGGATAAATTGGACACAGGGCAGGAAGTGAACGATACGCGACGAAAAAACATCCTAAGACAAGCGATGAATTTTATCGAATTTACTTTGAAGAATAACTTCTACGCTAATAATAAGACGAGTCTCTCTTTTCGTTTAGATCCTGGCTATCTCGAGTTTCTTCCCTATGACCGAAAAGAAAAATTTCCAGAACTTCCCTACGCCGTCTTCTTCATCAAAGGCATGCATTTCATCGGTTTCCATGTGCGCTTTAAAGATATTTCTCGAGGAGGTCTTCGCACCGTCTTTCCAGAGAGAATGGAGACGATGGTCATCGAACGCAATTTCGTTTTTTCTGAGTGTTATAACCTCGCCTATACTCAACAGAAAAAAAATAAAGACATCCCCGAAGGCGGATCGAAAGCCATTATTTTTTTAGAACCCTATGAACGACTTCTGTTCGAGTTAAAAATCTACATGAAAGAACTCGAGCAAGCTGGGATAGGTCAGGCTGAGATAGAAGCAAAAGTCAAAGAGTTTCGATCGGAATATAAACTCGAATACCTCTATCAGACGCAAAGAGCCTTCATCTCCAGCCTCCTCACTCTCATCAACTTTAATCCCGATGGCACTCTAAAAGCGAAAAACGTGGTCGATTATTTACAAAAGCCCGAATACATCTATCTCGGACCAGATGAAAATATGCACAATGAGATGATCGAGTGGATCGCAAACTACAGCAAAGAGTGCCATTACGCTTTAGGCAGCGCTTTTATCACCAGCAAACCCAAAACGGGCATCAACCATAAAGAATACGGGGTCACTTCTTTAGGGGTAAATGTGTGCATGGAAGAAGTACTAAAATACCTCGGCATCGATCCTCGTAAAGAATCTTTCACAGTAAAAATATCTGGTGGACCCGACGGTGATGTTGCAGGAAATCAGATCCTCAATCTCTTTCGCTTTTATCCCGATACAGCAAAATTACTCACCCTCATCGATGTCTCAGGAGTGATCTACGATCCAAAAGGCTTAGATCTCGAAACCATGGTCACCCTTTTCAAAGAGTCCAAACCCCTTCGCTTTTATCCTCCCGAAGAGCTCTCCGATGGAGGATTTCTGCTCGATGTGAAGACCAAAAGAGAACAGACCGCCTATGCTTTCCAGACACTGCTTTGGCGGAAAAAAGAAAGAAAGCTTCTTCAGGACTGGATTTCGGGCAATGAGATGAATCATATCCTCAGACACACCGTCCATAGAACAAAAACCGATGTATTTATTCCAGCGGGTGGAAGACCACGAACGCTCAATGAAAATAATGTGAAAGACTTCTTAGACGAGACAGGAGCGCCTTCTTCACGCGCCATCATAGAAGGGGCCAATCTCTATTTGACGCCCCAAGCGCGCAGGTTCCTGGAAAAAATGGGTGTCCTGATCATCAAAGACAGTTCAGCAAATAAGGGAGGAGTTATCTGCTCTTCCTTTGAAGTACTTGTAGGCCTTACTCTCACCGAGGAGGAGTTTTTAAAAGAAAAACCTTTTCTCATGCCAGAAATTCTTTCCATCATCCAGGCAAGAGCTAGGGAAGAGGCAAGGCTTTTGCTGAATACCCATCATGAAACAGGGCAATTCTTAACCGAGATTTCAGAAAGAGTGTCTGAGAGGATCAACTCCTATACGTATCAAATGCTCGATTATCTCCGTAATATCACCCTTCCAGATAATCCTTTAGATCCTCTCAACCAGTGCCTTTTAAATTACTGCCCTCCCTACCTCCATAAACATTACCAAGAACGCATCCTTAAAAAAATTCCTGATATTCATAAAAAAGCGATCATCTCCTGTTATATCGCGTCTCGCCTTGTCTATTTCAGAGGTTTGGGCTGGCATCCCACCATCGTCGATGTTCTCCCACTGATTGTAAGAGATTCATTAATCATTGGTAATGAGTAGGTTACAAATATAATTCAGCAATCAGACCAATCGAGTGCTAAATTTTCTTGCTATCGATCACCTCCTTTGATATAATTCCAAATATGAAAACAATTTCACTTAAAAAACCGCCCAAGAAAGATCGTGAAAAGCAAGTCCTTTTAGGGCTTGTCGAAGCGTATTTAAAGACGGGTAAGCCTATTGGCTCCAATACGTTAAGGGAAAATGGCTTTGACTTTTTAAGTTCGGCTACCATTCGAAATTACTTCTCTCAGCTCGAAGAGGCCGGATTTTTAAAGCAGCAGCACTCCTCAGGAGGACGTATCCCGACCGATCTCGCCTATAAGCACTATGTCGAGGCCCATCTCCACTCTCCTGTGCTAGAGGAAAAAGAGGAGCAGATTTTACGCCAAGAACTGCTAAAAGAGAGCCGTGAAGTGGCAAATTATCTTCAACATGCTGCTGAAACACTCAGTGAAGTGACAAAATGCGCTGTCTTTCTCTCCGCCCCACGCTTCGATCAAGATTTTGTCCTCGATACGAGATTGATCAGCATCGACCCCCTCAGATGTCTCTGTGTCCTGATCACCGATTTTGGCCTCATCCATACAGAAGTATTACACCTTCCTAAGAAGTTAAATCAGGGATCGATCAAAAAGCTCGAAGACTATTTCCGTTTTCGTATGAATGGTCAGGAAAAGCCTTCTCTCGATGAAGAAGAAGACCAGCTCGCTCAAACCCTCTACCACGAGGTCATGTTGCGCCACATCGTCAACTACACCCATTTTCATAGCGATGATATCTACCGCACAGGGTTTTCTAAACTTTTAAACTACCCGGACTTCAACGATGCAGCAGCTCTTGCCAGTGGACTTTCTCTCTTTGAAAATCCACGCGCGATGCAAAAGCTCCTTGAAGAGTGTTGCCGCAAAGGAGAACTCTCCTGCTTTGTTGGTGAAGACCTCGCAGACTTTATCTCGATGTCTTCCTCCTGCTCACTGATTGCGATCCCTTACCGCATCAATCAGACGATCGTAGGTGCCGCAGCCATCTTAGGACCCTCTCGACTTCCTTACCGAGAACTCTTTGGTATCGTTAACGCATTTGGAGAATATGTGAGCAGTACTCTGACCAAAAGCATGTATAAGTTTAAAATTAGTTACCGTCAGCCAACGCTTAAAGAAATAAATACTCAATCAGTATCTCACCCTCTAATAGAAAATAAACGGAGATAAAAATGACTGAAGAAGAAAATATCGACCAAAACGACACCTTAACTCAAGAAGAGGCCGAAAAATTTCAGCCATTTGAACAAGAGGCTAAGGAATACAAAGATAAATATCTGCGGGTTTTAGCAGAACATGAAAATGCCCGCAAAAGAATGCAAAAAGAAAAATTGGATACAGCGCGCTATGCCGTAGAAAACATGATCGCTGATTTTTTAGGTCCTATCGATAACCTAGAAAATGCGCTCAAGTATGCGAGTCAAGGATCAGAAGAAACTCGCAACTGGGCGATAGGTTTTCAAATGATCTTGGCGCAATTCTTAGAAACATTAAACAACCATGGAATCGTCCCTTTTGTATCAGAAGGGACAACCTTTGACCCCTATATGCACGAGGCGGTGGAAACAGAAGAGACTGATGACGCTCCTGCCGATACGGTCCTTCAAGAATTCGTGCGCGGGTACAAGAGCAAAGATCAAATTATCCGCCCTGCAAAGGTCAAAGTGGCAAAAGCTATTAAAACAAATCAAGAAGGAGAAGATTTATGACACAACAAAAGAGAAAAGTCATCATTGGAATTGACTTGGGAACGACCAACTCCTGCGTCGCGATCATGGAAGGTGGAACACCTACGGTAATCGCTAACTCAGAAGGTGGAAGAACGACCCCTTCCGTCGTAGCCTTTAAAGGCGACGAAAAACTGGTCGGCGTCCCTGCTAAGCGTCAATCAGTGACAAACCCTGATAAAACACTCTACTCGACAAAGCGTTTCATCGGAAGAAAATATGCAGAAGTGACAGAAGAGATAAAAACGGTTCCTTACAAGGTGGCCTCTGGGAAAAATGGAGAGGTGATCTTCATAGTAGATGGAAAAGAGGTGACACCTGAAGAGGTCGCTGCACAGGTTTTAATCAAGATGAAAGAAACAGCAGAAGCTTATCTCGGTGAAAAGGTCACTGAGGCGGTCATCACCGTCCCTGCTTACTTTAACGACTCGCAAAGACAGTCGACAAAAGATGCAGGCCGTATCGCAGGGCTCGATGTGAAGAGAATCATCCCAGAGCCTACCGCTGCAGCACTCGCTTATGGACTCGACAAACAGCACGACAAAAAGATCGCCGTCTACGACTTAGGAGGAGGAACATTCGATATCTCCATCCTTGAAATTGGAGATGGAGTCTTTGAAGTGCTCGCGACGAATGGAGATACCCACCTTGGAGGAGATGACTTCGACAATGCGATCATCCAGTGGTTACTCGAAGAGTTTAAAAAAGAACACGGCATCGATTTAAAGAATGATAAGATGGCTCTTCAGCGTCTTCGCGATGCGGCTGAAAAAGCGAAAATCGAACTCTCTGGCACACAAAGTACCGAGATCAATCAGCCATTTATCACGATGGATGCGACAGGTCCGAAACACCTTTCTATGACGCTGACAAAAGCAAAGCTCGAGAGCCTCACCATGCATCTAATCGAAAGAACAAAGGAGCCTTGCTTAAAAGCGCTTAAAGATGCTGGCCTCACTAAAGATCAGATCAATGAGGTAATCCTCGTCGGTGGGATGTCCCGTATGCCCGCCGTACAGCAGATGGTGCGCGACATCTTCGGCAAAGACCCTCATAAAGGAGTCAATCCAGATGAAGTAGTAGCGATCGGAGCAGGTATCCAAGGAGCGGTCTTAACAGGAGACGTCAAAGACGTCCTCCTTCTCGACGTCATCCCGCTCACACTCGGTATCGAGACACTCGGTGGTGTAATGACACCCCTTGTCGAGCGTAACACGACGATACCTACTCAGAAAAAGCAGGTGTTCTCGACAGCGAGTGATAATCAGCCTGCGGTGACTATCGTCGTACTGCAAGGTGAGAGACCTCTTGCTAAAGACAACAAAGAGATCGGACGATTTGATCTGACAGATGTCCCACCTGCACCTCGCGGTGTTCCTCAGATCGAAGTGTCTTTTGATATCGATGCAGATGGTATTTTACACGTCTCTGCAAAAGATAATCAGACAGGTAAACAGCAAAAGATCCGTATCGAGGCAAAATCTGGTCTTTCAGAGGCTGAAATCAAGCGCATGCTAAAAGAAGCCGAAGAACATACGGAAGAGGATAAAAAGCGCAAGAAAGACATCGAAGTGCGCAACGAAGCAGACAGCGTTGTCTTCCGCGCCCAGAAATCTCTCAACGAATACAAAGACCGTCTACCTGCTGAACTCGTCGAAACGATTCAAGGCAAGATCGACGCCGTTAAAAAAGCGCTAGAGGGCACAGACAGCGATCTCATCGCTGCAGCGAAAGCTGAACTCGAGACTCATATGCAAAAGATCGGCGAAGAGATGCAAAAGCAAGGAGCAACTGCTGGCGCCGCTGCCGAAGGAACGAGCGGTGGGCACAAATACACTCACGTCAACCCAGGAGCTGCCAAAAAACAAGGCGAAGAGATCCAAGACGCTGAAGTAGAAGTCCTCGACGAAGAGAAAAAGTAACTCTCTTTCAAACGCCCCCTTTTGAAAAAGGGGGTGTCTTTTTTTTCCATTCTTCTGCAACAATCATCTTAGAAAGTATTTATAAATTCATTTCCCTCGGGAAAAAGATCTTTTTGATCATTTTAAATTCCCTCGAAAATCTCTCTTATCTCGATGGAAAGCAAATTTTACAACACCCTCTTATGAAAATTTTGTTCGCTCTTCTATTCATCACATCTCTTCATGCAGAAATGAAAGAGATGCTCATCCCCCATCCACTGAATTCAGAAAAAAAGATAGAGGGAATATGGCATCCTTTAGCATGGAAAGCTCCTCTGCTTTTACTTTTGCATGGAACTACTTTCAAAAATGGAGCAAGAGAATTTGCTTCCGACAATATAAATTTTTGGAATGAAAAAGGATTTGCCATCGCTGCTGTCTCTTTGCCAGGCTTTGGATTATCTGACGGACCTTTCGACTTTTGCGGTCAAAATACTCAAGACGCCATTAAAGAAGCATTGAGATTTTTGAAAACTCAAGATTTTGTAGATGCCACACCTACAACCATTATAGGTTTTGGGATTGGTGGTCTTAGCGCTGTGCTCCTTGCAGCTGAAGAGTCAGTTCTTTCCTGTGTCGTATGCGTTAATGCTGGTTTTGATCAAAGAAGACATCTCGACCCAAATGACAGGTTATACCAATTTTGGGAAGCTCACCACTGCTTTGAAATTAATGACGAAGAAATAAATAAGAGATCTCCTCTTCTTTTTACAGATAAAATCAGCATCCCACTTTTAATCTTTCATCATTTAGATTCTCAACTTATCACTGTCGATGAAGTAGAAAATTTTTGCAAAGCAGTAAAAAACTGTCGTTTAAAATTCACGTCCGCGGGAAGTGAGCGCGCCGTTCCACAACGAGAAATCAGGCAAGAAATTTACCTATTTCTTCAAGGAGTAATA
>Ga0187779_10002181_pt1 | contig 12054 bp, 8 predicted proteins | sample 1015_Q2_SP10_10__FD_132435 | JGI IMG/M metagenome (GOLD analysis project Ga0187779, IMG submission 132435) | Tropical peat soil microbial communities from peatlands in Department of Meta, Colombia - 1015_Q2_SP10_10_MG | ecosystem: Environmental > Terrestrial > Soil > Wetlands > Peat | place... | reverse complement strand
GCCGAAGCTTTCGGGGTCTTTAGCGAAACGCTTGGCGAGGTTGTAGCCCATGAACGACGCGGCAATGGCCCCGCCCGGCGTAATGCCCAGCCACGCGCCGATCACCGACGAACGCAGCAGCGTTACCCAATAGCGCGGCAGGTCTTTCCATACGTTCCAGAGCACACGCAAATTGATCCGCGCCGAATGACCGCGCAGAGCGAGCCGTTCTTCCATGGTGAGTAGAATTTCGCTGATCCCGAAAAGACCGATCACAGCCACAAGGAAGTTGATGCCCCGCAGCAGGTCACTGAAGCCGAAGGTCATGCGCAGTTGGCCGGAAACCGTATCCATGCCGACGCCGGCCAGCAGCAGGCCGAGCGCCATGGATATGATCGTCTTGTGTTTTGCTTCGCGCCCCAGGCCGACGAACGAGCAGAACGTGAGCAGATAGACCGCGAAGAATTCCGGCGGTCCGAAACGCAAGGCGAATGAGGCAATTCCGGGTGCCAGAAACGTGATGAGCAGAACAGCAAACAGCGAACCGATGAAGGACGAGGTAAAGGCGGCCGTAAGCGCTTCCGCCGCCTTGCCTTGCTGCGCCATCGGGTAGCCGTCGAAAGTCGTGGCCACCGACCACGCTTCGCCCGGAATATTGAACAGTATCGAAGTGATGGCGCCGCCGAACAGCGCGCCCCAATAGATGCACGACAGCATCACAATGGCGGACGTCGGATCCATTGTGAATGTGAGCGGCAGCAGAATGGCGACGCCGTTGGGGCCACCAAGACCCGGCAAAACGCCGACGAAAATGCCGAGCACCAGCCCGACCATCATCAAGGCGAGCGTCTTCGAGGTCAGCAGAACCGCGAAGCCATGCACGAGCAGTCCGAAAGCTTCCATGGAACTAGTACCCAAACATCGCTTCGAGAGGCCCCTTGGGCATGATGACGTCGAAAGCGATATCGAACGTGATGAACATGGCCATGGAGAACACAAAGCTCGTCAGCAGAGATTTCCACAGCGCAATACGTCCCACGAGCCACATGAAACCGGCGATTAGCAGAAAGCTCGCGACATAGAGTCCGAGCCATTGCGTCAGCAGGCAGAAGAGAAACGTCGGAACAAACACCTGCATCACGCGGCGCAACTGATCGCGTGTGACAAAGAATTTGCCTTCATCCATCCGGCTCAGGAAAATCGAGACCAGGCCAAAGATGCTGGCGGCCGCGAGAATGATCGACAGGTAGAAGGGGAAATAGCCGGCCTGCGGCCCTTCCGTTTCCCATCCCATTCCGGTCCGCCAGTTGTCGAAAGCCAGCAACGACGCCAGCGCCAGCAGCATGGCATAGACAACCGTTTCGACGGTCCGCGTGCTGGCAACAGCCGGAGAATCTTCGGACGGTGCGGTTGGATCTTCCACCGCAATTTCAGTATTTGATTCTGTCACCGATCCCCCAATCGCGCGTTAAGCCTCAGTGGCATCATCCGCGTGAGCGGATAGCCCGGTCACCCCTTTGCTATCAGTCAAGACAAACCCCGCGGCGCGGCACGCCCCACTTTCGGGGCATGCCGCCCTGGATTTGGTTACTTCGCGACGAAGCCGGCTTCTTCCATAAGGCTTGAATTCAGCTTGTCGTCCTCTTCGAGGAATTTGACCATGTCCTTGCCGGTCAGAAAGACCGGCTTGAGCGCCTGCTTTTCCATGTAGTCCTTGTATTCCGGCGTCTCCGACACCTTCTTGAACAGATCGACGAAGAAGGCAGTCTGCTCGGGCGTGACCTTGCCCGGCAGGAACATTGCGCGCAGCATCAGGTATTGCACGTCGAGCCCTTCCTCCTTGCAGGTCGGGACGTCGTTCCATGATTGGGTGTCCGTCACTTTGGTCTTGTATGAGATGCGCTCCTTGTCGAACACGCACAGCGCCCGTACCTGGCCGGCGCGCCAGACTTCGAGATTTTCTGACGGATTATTGACGTTCGACGCCGTGTGATTGCCGACGAGTTGGGTTGCCGCTTCGCCGCCGGACTTGTACGGCAGGTACGCGAACTTCGCGCCTGTCTTCTTTTCCATGAAGACCGTGAGAATGTGATCTTCACGCTTCGACCCAGTGCCGCCCATCTTGAACGGTTGCGGCGATGTTTTCGCTGCGTCGATAAACTCCTTCACAGTCTTGTAGGGCAGCGTAGTGTTGTCCCACAGCACGAACTGATCCATCGCGATCACCGACACGGGCGTGAGTTCGCGCCAGTTGAAGGGAATTTTTGCCGACAGCGGCAGCATGTAGATCAGCGAATATGCAATCAGCACCTTGTTGGGATCGCCGTCGCTCGATTTCATGTACATCAGCGCTTCCGCGCCCGATGCGCCGCCTTTGAGCGACACCACCATCGGCTGCTTCATCAAATTGTGCTTCTGAATGGCGGCCTGAATCATCCGTGCCATCTGATCGGATGCTCCGCCGGCGCCGGCAGCCACTACGATTTCGACCGGTTTGGTCGGCTCCCAGGCGACGGCCGGCGCACTAACAAGCGCAACGGCCGCAGCGGCGGTGCCCGCAATAACGAGATTTTTCATCGAACTCCTCCCTTTAGGCTCTCGCAGCGGTTCCATCGGCAGATGGGCCGCGCTGTCGTTGTTATTGGCCCATTTTGCGGGTATTGCGCCCAAGTGCAAGCCGCCGTGCGGCTAATTGGCCTGCTGCTCGCGGCGCACAATATCGGCGCCCTGCGCCATCGCCATCATTTTTCCGAACGCCACGTCGCGCGGCAGGTATTTCATGCCGCAATCGGGTGCAATCACGATGCGCCCGGCAGGCACATATGCCAGCGCCTTGCGAATGCGCGTTGCCACCGTTTCCGGCGTTTCGACATTCATGTCGGAAAGGTCGATCACGCCGAGAATGATCGTCTTGGAGGGCAACTTTTCGAGCACCTTGAGATCGAGCCTGGGCTGCGCCGCTTCGATCGACACCTGCACGGCTTTGGAACCCTCAAGCTCGGACAGAAACGAGTAGCCGGTCGGTTTGTCATGCACGACGGCGGCATAGCCGAAGCACAGATGAATAGCGATCTTGCCGCTGATCCCGTCGAGGGCGCGATCGAGCGCTTTCAGTCCGTACTCGCGCGCCTTTTCCGGATGCTGCTGCATCCATGGTTCGTCGATCTGCACGATGTCGGCGCCGGCAGCAAAGAGATCCTTGATCTCTTCGTTGACCGCAGCCGCGTAATCAATTGCCATGGCTTCATCGGATTTGTAGAATTCGTTCTGTGCCTGTTTCGACATCGTGAAGGGCCCCGGCACTGTCATCTTCACGGTCTTCTTTGTATTCGCGCGCAGGAATTGCAGGTCGCGTAGCTCGACCGGATGCTTGCGGCGAATCCGGCCGGTCACGCGCGGAACTGGAATCGGCTTGCCGCTGCGATTGAGCGTCGAACCGGGATTTTCGGTATCGACACCCTCCAGCGCGGTCGCGAACCGGTTCGAATAACTTTCGCGCCGCTGTTCGCCATCGGTGATGATATCGAGGCCGGCCCGCTCCTGATCGCGGATCGCAAGCAGCGTCGCTTCGTCCTGCTTCGCTTCGAGTTCTTTCGGATCGATCAGCCAGAGATCGTCCATTCGCACGCGCGGCACCATCTTGGACAGACGCGCGCGATCAATCAGCCAATCGGGTTGCGGATAGGAGCCGACCAGCGAGGTCGGAAAGAGTTTCCCCGTCATATTTCGCGTCTTCCACTGTCATGGCCGGGCTTGTCCCGGCCATCTCGCTTAGGATGGCACATTGCTCTCCTAAGTAGGATGCGTGGGTCACGCCCGCGCATGACAAATGAGAGTCAGTGCCCGGCCGCCGGGCCAGCCGCCGCGACGCTCATCGCGAGGATACGCGCGACGTGGGCAGCTTCCCGCTCGCTGCCATCATGAATCTGATGCCGGCACGAAGTGCCATCCGCAACGATCAGCGCATCGGGGCTTGCCCGGCGCACCGCGGGCAGCAATGACAGCTCGCCCATCTTGCGCGAAACATCGATGGTCGAGGTGTGGAAGCCGAAGCTCCCGGCCATGCCGCAGCAGCTCGATTCAACCGTCTCGACCGATAGCTGCGGGATAAGCCGCAACGCGCCCTCGACCGCGCTCATGGTGTCGAACGCCTTCTGATGGCAATGGCCATGCAGCAGGGCTTTTTTCGGCAAGGCACCCAGCGGCAATTTAAGGCGGCCCTGCTTGTGCTCACGCACGATAAATTCCTCGAACAGCAGAGCATTTGCCGCCAGCGCATCAACCGCTTCGCCCTTGAACAGGGCCGGCAACTCATCGCGGAATGTGAACAGACAACTCGGCTCAAGCCCGACGATCGGCAATCCGCGTGCAACATAGGGCGCAAGAGCATCCAATGTGCGCTGCATTTCCTTGCGCGCTTCATCGACGAGGCCCACCGAGAGAAACGTGCGGCCGCAGCACAGCGGCCGATCGTCCGGGTCGGCCGGCAACGGCGCGTAAACGCGATAGCCGCCGGCTACGAAGACATTCAGCGCATCGTCCAGATTTTCCCGCTCGAAATAACGGTTGAACGTGTCGGCAAACAGCACGACTTCGGGCGCGGCGGCATTTTCTTGCGCGGTGGTGTAGCGCCAGTCCGAACGGTCGCGATAGATATCCTTGCGCCATTTCGGCAGGCTGCGCTCGGTCGAAAACCCGCCGATCATCTGCGAAGCTCTGCGTAACAGGACGCTGCGGTCGCGCAAATTGAAGAAGTGATGCCAATCTGCCGCAAAAGGCGCGTATCGCGGCAGAAAGCCGACAAGCTTGTCATGCACCGTGAGTTCGAACTTCTTGGCGCGCGCCGCCAGCACCTCGATTTTCATGCGTGCCATGTCGACGCCGGTCGGGCATTCGCGCCGGCAAGCCTTGCAGGAAACGCAAAGCTTCATCGTGTCGTACATTTCATCGGCAATGAACGCAGCGCCACCAAGCTGACCCGTAATGGCAAGGCGCAAAGAGTTGGCGCGCCCACGAGTCACGTCACGTTCATCGCGCGTCACGCGGTAGCTCGGACACATCACGCCGCCGGTCAGTTTCCGGCAGGCGCCGTTGTTGTTGCACATCTCGGCGGCGCCCTGTAAACCGCCGCCGACGCCTGGATAGGCCGACCAATCAAGATGCGTCTTGAGCTGTTCACCGTGGTAGCCGGGCGCATAACGGAACAGGCTGCGATCGTCGAACTTGGGCGGTCGCACGACCTTGCCCGGATTGTAGAAACCTTTCGGATCGAACTGGTCCTTCACCTGTTCGAAGGCGCGCGCTAGCCGTGAGCCGAACATCGGCTCATTAAATTCGGAACGCACCAGCCCATCGCCATGCTCGCCGGAATGCGAGCCCTTGTATTCGCGCACCATCGCGAATGCCTCTTCGGCGATTTCGCGCATGGCATGCACATCTTTTTCCTGCCGCAGATTGAGAATGGGCCGCACGTGCAGGCAACCGGATCCGGCATGTGCGTACCAGGTGCCACGCGTTCCGTGTTTTTCAAAGATCGCCGTGAGACGGGAAGTGTATTCGGCAAGGTGTTCGAGCGGGACCGCGCAATCCTCCACGAAAGAGACCGGTTTGCCCTCCTCTTTCATCGACATCATGATGTTGAGGCCGGACGTGCGTACTTCGGTGATCGCCGCCTGCAGATCGGGGTTGAGCACCTCGACCACGCCACCCCACTTGGCGCCGCTCTTGTCCCAGCCGAACCCGAGGTCGCCCATCAGATCCTTGAGCTGTTGCAGCAGGCGCAGATTGACCTCGTGGTCGTCCTCACCGAATTCAACCAACAGGATTGCTTCCGGCGTCTCACGCACGAATTTCTCCAGCGTCGGCCGGAAGATGGGAATCTGCCGCGCGAGCGCGATCATCGTGCGGTCGATCAACTCAACCGCGATCGGCTTGAGCCGCACGATGTGCTGCGCCGAATTCATCGCCTCATAGAAGCTCCCGAAATGGCAAGCGCCGACCGCCCGCCTGCCAAGCAGCGGCGAAAGCTTCAATTCGATGCGAGTCGAAAAAGCGAGTGTACCCTCGCCGCCGACCAACACGTGCGCAAGATTGATGTCATTCTTGCCGGGCACAAGCGCGTCGAGATTGTAGCCGCCGACGCGGCGCTGGACTTTCGGAAAACGCGCAGCGATCTCGTCGGCTTCGCGCGCACCGATGGCCAGCAGTTCCTTGGCGAGCGGACGCAAGGGTGCCGGCACGTCCTTGAGGTTGCCACCGATGCGGCCGAAGTGCGCCAGCGTGCCGTCCGCGAGCAGCGCCTCGATCGTGATGACATTGTCGCGCATGGTGCCGTAGCGCATCGAACGGCCGCCGCAGGAATTGTTGCCGGCCATGCCGCCGATGGTCGCGCGCGAGGACGTCGAGATATCGACTGGAAACCACAGGCCGTGCGGCTTGAGCTGCCGGTTGAGATCGTCGAGCACGATGCCCGGCTCGACCGTGCAGCGGGCGCGCTTCACGTCGAGATCGAAGATGCGGGTGAGATATTTCGAGCAATCGACGACCAGCGATTCGCCGACCACCTGCCCGGCCTGCGAGGTTCCGCCGCCGCGCGCCAGCACCGTCGCGCCCTCGCTGCGCGCAATGGCAATCGCCCGATCGGCTTCTTCAATGGTGCGAGGCGCGACCACGCCCACCGGCACCATCTGGTAGTGGGAAGCGTCCGTGGCGTAGCGCCCCCGCGTAAACCGGTCGAAGTGCACCTCGCCGGTCAATTCAGCCCTCAGACGCCGCTCCAAACCGGGCATAACTACGGCCACGCTTCTTATCCTTTTTGGGCTGCACCAAACCTATGCATAAGGACTACTTCGCATTGCGGAAAACCGCTTGACCGCAATGTTGCATTCATAGTTCAACGCCACAAGCGTTGCCCCCTGACCGGGACACGCAAGTGGTAATATTCCCTAAAAGCTGCCGTTCAGGAGCGGACTGTCTATGGCCAAGAATTCCTCGCGTACGGTCGGGCGTCATTTTCTGCATATCCCGGGGCCTACGCCGCTTCCCGACCGCGTCCTGCGGGCAATGGATACGCCCATCATCGACCACCGCGGACCGGAGTTCGCCAAGCTGGCGAAGAAGTGCCTGGAAGGCATCAAGACGATCTTCAAGACCACCAACCCGGTGATCATCTACACCGCCACTGGGACCGGCGCCTGGGAAGCCGCGCTGGTCAACACGCTGTCGCCCGGCGACAAGGTGCTGATGGTCGAGACCGGCCAGTTCGCCACGCTCTGGAAAAAAATGGCGGAGAAGCTCGGCCTCGTGCCGGAGTTCATCACGACTGATTGGCGCATCGGCGCCGATCCCGCGGCAATCGAGGCGCACCTGCGCCAGGACAAGAAGAAAGAGATCAAGGCGGTCTGCTTCCTGCACAATGAAACCTCTACCGGCTGCCTGTCGCCTGTTGCGGAAATCCGCAAGGCGATTGACAAGGCCGGCCATCCGGCGTTGCTGATGGTCGATACGATCTCTTCGCTGGCGTCGGCCGATTATCGGCACGATGAATGGGGCGTCGATGTGTCCGTCGGCGGCGCGCAGAAGGGTTTGATGCTGCCGCCCGGCATGTCATTTAACGCGGTGAGCGACAAGGCGCTTGCGGCGAACAAGACGTCCCAGCTGACCAAATCGTTCTGGGCCTGGGACGAAATGCTGACCATGAACAAGGTTGGTTTCTTCCCTTACACGCCGGCGACGCAGATGCTGCATGGCCTCGCGGCCGGTATCGAGATGCTGCACGAGGAAGGCCTCGACAACGTGTTCGCGCGCCACGACCGGCTCGCGGAAGCAACCCGGCGCGCAGTCAAGACCTGGGGTCTCGAGATCATTTGCCGCGATCCGAAATATTATTCGCCGACCATCACCGCGGTTCTTTTGCCGGAAGGTCATGACGCCGATGCGTTCCGCGCGCTGGCGCTGGAACAGTTCAATATTTCCTATGGCGCAAGCTTCGGCCGTTTCGCCGGCAAGATGTTCCGCATCGGCCATCTTGGCGATATTAACGATGCCATGCTGCTGGGCGGCCTGGCTGTCACCGAAATGGCGCTGGCGCTGGCCAACATTCCGCACAAGAAGGGCGGCGTGCAGGCGGCGATGGACTATCTCGCGTCAGCGCACGGCACTTCGGCAAAGCAGGCCGCGGAGTAGCTTGTTATCTCCCGCTCGTCCCCACGAAAGCGGGGACCCGGTTTCTGGATTCCCGCTTGCGCTGGAATGAGCGGAGAATTTTACGCAATACTTTTCTCACTCGCGATGACCCGGCTAACAAACTCCGCAATCGCCTTCAGCGTCGGCTCCGCGGCTTCGCGCTGCGGTGAGTGGCGCGCGCCCGGCACCAGCGCAACCTCGACCGGGCAATAGCATTCTTGCTGCGCCACCTCGATCTGCTTCACCGTGCCGTACTGATCGTCCTCGCCCTGCACGATCAGCACCGGCACGCGGATATAGGCGAGGAACTCGGTGATATCCCACTCGCGGAAATCCGGATCGAGCCAGGCGCCGTTCCATCCCTTGAATGCGTTGTCGACGTCGGTATGCCAGCGCGCCAGCCGCGCGCGCAGATCGCCGGTTTCATAAGCTTTCTTTGCCTCGACGATCGAGGCAATGCCGGGATCCTCGGTAAAGAAATGCGGCGCGATCAGCACCAGCCCGCCAACGCGATGATCCTGATGCGATCCCGCGTAAATCGCGGCAATCGACGCGCCATCGCTGTGGCCGACCAGCAGCCCGCGTTTGAACCCGATGGCATCGAGCACGCGCGGCAGCGTTTCGCGCGCCTCGTCGTGCATGTAGCTGAGCGGGCGCGGCAATTTCACCGGGCTTGATGAACCGTAGCCGGCGCGCGAATAGACGAACACACCGGCGCCGATTGCCGCCGAAAGTTTCTCGGGAAAGTCATTCCACAAGGCGACGCAGCCGAGCCCTTCGTGCAGCAGCACGAGCGTCGGCGCCTTGTCGGGACACGGGCCGATGAACCGGTATTCCAGCTGCTGCCCGCCGATATTGAGATGCCCGGAGTCGGCAAGTGTCATCAGCGTGCGCCCGGCCCTTCCGCCCGGAGCTTGAACCGCTGGATCTTGCCGGTTGCGGTTTTCGGCAGATCCTTACGGAATTCGATCCAGCGCGGGTATTTGTAAGGGGCGAGCTTCTGCTTGACGTGATCCTGCAATGCCTGGATCAGCGCGTCGTTGGCTTTTTCGGGCGCCTTGAGCACAACAAAAGCCTTCGGTTTGATCAGCTTCTGTTCGTCATTCCAGCCGACAACCGCTGCTTCCAGTACATCGGGATGCGAGGACAGCGCCGCCTCGACCTCGAACGGCGACACGTACATGCCCGATACCTTCAGCATGTCATCCTGTCGGCCGCAGCAGATGTAATAGCCGTCGGCATCCTCGATATATTTATCGCCCGAGCGGGTCCATTCGCCCTGGAAGGTCGAGCGCGACTTCTCCCGATTGTTCCAATACATGATCGCGCTGGTCGGCCCGCGCACATAGAGCTCGCCCATCTCGCCTTTTTTCACCGGCTGACCGTCGTCACCGATGAGCTTGATGTCGTAACCCGGCACCGGCCTGCCGGTGGTGCCGTATTTCGTCGCGCCCGGCGTGTTGGTCAGATAGATGTGCAACATCTCGGTGGTGCCGAGCCCGTCGGAAATCTCCACGCCGAAGCGTTCCTTCCAGCGCTTGGCGATTTCTTCCGGCAGCGCCTCGCCGGCGGAAATGCAGCGGCGGATTTTCACTTCCGTTTTCTGCGGTGCGTTCGGACTTGCGAGAAACGCCGCATAGAAAGTCGGCACCGCAAAGAACACCGTGATCGGATACTTGCGCAGCAAGGCCGCAACGCCATCCGGCGTCGGCCGCTCCGGGTTGAGCACTGTGGTCGCGCCGACTGTAAGCGGAAACGTCATTGCGTTGCCAAGCCCGTAGGCGAAGAACAGTTTCGCCACCGAATAACAGATGTCATTCTCTTTGAGGCCAGCAACCGGCGTGCCGTAGAGATCCGCAGTGAGCTTAAGGCTCGCGTGCACATGCACCGCGCCCTTCGGCTTGCCGGTCGAACCTGACGTGTAGAGCCAGAATGCGATGTCGTCACAAGTGGTCGGTGCGGTGAACGGTTCCGGTTTCGCCGCCTGCAGGAGATCCTCGAAACGCTTATGGCCGTGCGCATTGTCGCCGGAAACGATGACGTGCTCGAGGTTCTTGCTTGTTTTGATCAGTTTCTCGAAACGCGGGTAGAGCGCCTCCGACACCACGAGACATTTCGCCCGGCTGTCGGCCAGCATGAAAGCGTAGTCGTCCTCGGTCAGCAGCGTATTGACCGGAACGGCAACGACGCCGGCCTTGAGGCAGCCGAGAAACGCGGTCGGCCAATCGATCGTGTCGAGCATGGCCATGAGAACACGTTGCTCGCGCCTGACCCCGAGTTCGCGCAACACCGTACCAAACCGGGCAACGCGATCGGACAACTGGCCGTAGGTGAAGGTGCCGCGTGCATCGATATAGGCCGGCTTGTTGGCACGCCCGGCGTCGAGATTGCGCTGCAGGACATCGGCGGCAAAATTATAGTCACGTGGGACTTCGCCCACCGTTTCGGCCGGATCCGCTTGCGCCGCGCGCGCTTCCGCGACCGTCATTGTTGTTCCTCCCAAGACCTTCGTATTATGCAGGGCATGAAAAACGGTCGCAATGCTCGCTTTTCTTGTCATGCCCGGGCTTGTCCCGGGCATCCCGAGTAGAAAGGCACTGCGCCCCTAAGCGAGATGGCCGGGACGAGCCCGGCCATGACGACACGAACGGGAGCCAATTTCATGATCTTTAGCCGGGATCGCATTCTCACCACCCATGTCGGCAGCCTGCCGCGCAACGAGAAACTGTCCGACCTGTTGATGGCGCAGGAGGAGGGTAAGGACTACGACCCTAAAGTGCTGACGGCGGAAATGGACAAGGCGGTCCGCTATGTCGTCGCCGAGCAGGTGAAAGCCGGCATCGATATCGGCAATGACGGTGAGCAGCGCCGCATCAGCTTCCAGACCTACGTGCCGCAGCGCATGACCGGATTTGCCGGGGTATCGAAACGCCGGCGCGGCCGGGAATTCGAGGAATTCCCCGAACTGCTTTCTTATCTGATGCGCCGCTTTCCGAGTGCGGCCAAAAGCCAGCAAGGCGCCCCGGAAGCGCAGGCTGACATCAAATATAAGGACCTCAAGCCGATCACCGAGGAGACTGCGGGATTCAATAAGATCGCCGACGAGCTCGGCGCATTTTCCGAGCGGTTCATGACCGCGCCCTCGCCCGGCATCATTTCAACCACGATGCTTAACGCTTATTACAAGACCCACGACGATTATCTCGACGCCATCGCGCGCGAGATGAAGAACGAATACCAGACGATCCACAAAGCCGGCCTGATCCTGCAGATCGATGCGCCCGATCTCGCCATGGATCGCACCATGATGTACCGCGATCTCGATGACGCCGGATTCGTCAAACGCTGCGAGCGGCACGTACAGGCGATCAACGACGGCATCGCCGGCATCCCGCGCGACCGCGTCCGGCTGCATGTTTGCTACGGCAACTGGGAAGGCCCGCATATTCACGACGTTGCGCTCGCCAAGATTTTGCCGGCGCTTTACCAGGCCAAAGTCGGCGCGCTGTCGATCGAGTTTTCCAATCCGCGGCACGCGCACGAATACGAAGCGCTGAAGAAGCACCCGCTGCCGAAGGACATGCTGCTCATCCCGGGCGTGGTGGAGACCACAAGCAACTTCGTGGAGCACCCGGAAGTGGTTGCGCGCCGCATCGAAGAGGCGGTGCGCGTGGTCGGCGAGCGCGAACGCGTTATCGCATCGACCGATTGCGGCTTCGGCACCTTCACCAAGCGGGAATGGGTGATCGAGCCGGTGGTGTGGCTGAAGCTCGCCGCGATCCGCCAGGGCGCCGACATCGCTTCTGCGAGATTGTGGGGGAAGAAGGTAGCGTAAGCCGCGCCGTTGAACCCAGCCGCTTATGCCCGCGCAGGCGGGCATCCAGTTTCGGC
>Ga0187779_10002180_pt1 | contig 12059 bp, 9 predicted proteins | sample 1015_Q2_SP10_10__FD_132435 | JGI IMG/M metagenome (GOLD analysis project Ga0187779, IMG submission 132435) | Tropical peat soil microbial communities from peatlands in Department of Meta, Colombia - 1015_Q2_SP10_10_MG | ecosystem: Environmental > Terrestrial > Soil > Wetlands > Peat | place... | reverse complement strand
TGCAGGTCGAGCTCATCACGCCGATCGCCCTCGAGCCCGGCCAGCGCTTCGCCATCCGCGAGGGCGGCCACACCGTGGGTGCCGGCGCCATCACCCAGATCCTGGAGTAACGGCGTGGCGAAGGCGGAGAACCGACCAGTCATCGTCCTGGCCTGCACCGAGTGCAAGGACCGGGGCTACTCCACCACCAAGAACAAGAAGAACGATCCCTCCCGCCTGGAGCTCAAGAAGTACTGTCCGCGGTGCCGCCGTCATACCATCCACCGGGAGGCCAAGTAAGCCATCGGAGGCGCGTAGCTCAATTGGTAGAGCTCTGGTCTCCAAAACCAGTGGTTGTCGGTTCGAGTCCGGCCGCGCCTGCCACCCCCATCCCCTGCCCCCGCCGCCGTTCGTAAGGAGACGATCCAGTGCAGCGCATCAGGCGCTACATCGAGGAGTCCTGGTCGGAACTGAAGAAGGTGACCTGGCCCACGCCGCGTCAGACGTGGAACCTGACCGTGCTCGTCTTCGTCGTCAGCGCGATGGTGGGCGTCTTCATCTTCGGGGTCGACGCGGTCTTCACGACCGGCCTCAAGATCGTCACGAGCCTGTGACCATGGAAGCCACCAACGAACAGGTCCAGGTGCCGGTCAAGCACTGGTACGTCATCCACACGTATTCGGGCTACGAGAAGAAGGTCAAGGCCAACCTCGAGCACCGCATCGAGTCGATGGGCATGGACGACCGCATCTTCCAGGTCCTCGTGCCGGAAGAGGACGAGATCGAGATCCGCGGCGGCCAGCGCGTCACGGTGCAGAAGAAGGTCTACCCGGGCTACGTCCTGGTGGAGATGATCCTCGATCCGGATTCCTGGTTCGTCGTGCGCAACACGCCGGGTGTCACCAGCTTCGTCGGAGGGGCCAACATCCCCGGCGTGCGCAACGAGCCCATCCCCCTCGACGAGACCGAGGTCAAGCAGATCCTGCGCCAGATGGGCGTCGAGGCCCCCAAGATGCGGGTCGCCTTCACCAAGGGCCAGAACGTGCGCGTCACCGACGGCCCCTTCGCCGAGTTCATCGGCACGGTCGACGAGGTCAACGCGGAGCGCAACAAGGTCAAGGTGCTGGTCAGCATCTTCGGCCGCGAGACGCCGGTCGAGCTCGACTTCCTGCAGATCGAGAAGCTGTGAGGCGCTGACCGGTGGCCAAGAAGATCCGTACCGTCCTGACCATCCAGCTGCCGGCCGGCAAGGCCACGCCCGCGCCGCCGGTGGGCACCGTCCTGGGCCCCCACGGCATCAACATCGTCGAGTTCTGCAAGACCTACAACGAGCGCACCGCCGCGCAGGCGGGGCAGGTCATCCCGGCCCAGATCACGATCTTCGAGGACCGCAGCTTCACCTTCGTCCTGCGCACCCCGCCCGCCGCCGACCTGCTGCGCAAGGCGGCCGGCGTGGAGAAGGGCGCCGCGACCGCCGGCCGCGAGGGCGTCGGGCGGGTGAGCCGGGAGCAGGTGCGCGAGATCGCCCAGATCAAGATGGCCGACCTCAACGCCAACGACATCGAGGCCGGCGCCCGCATCATCGAAGGGACCGCCCGCTCGATGGGCATCGAGGTCGTCAGCTAGCCGGCCCGCCGGCGCGAGGAGTCGCTCCATGAACCACGGCAAGAAGTACCAGGAGGCGGCCAAGCTCGTCGAGCACGAGCGGGTCTACGAGCCCGACGTCGCCGTCGGCCTGCTGCGCCAGACGAGCACGGTCGGCTTCGACGCCACGGTGGAGGCCCACATCCGCCTGGGCGTGGACCCGCGCCACGCCGACCAGATGGTGCGCGGCACGGTCGTCCTGCCCCATGGCACCGGCAAGCGGGTGCGGGTGGTCGTCTTCGCCCAGGGCGAGAAGGCCCAGGAGGCGCTCCACTCCGGCGCCGACGAGGTCGGCGGTGAGGACCTGGTCAAGAAGGTGGAAGGCGGCTGGCTCGACTTCGACGTGGCGCTCGCGACGCCCGACATGATGGGCATGGTCGGCAAGCTGGGCAAGATCCTGGGCCGCCGCGGGCTCATGCCCAACCCCAAGTCGGGCACCATCACGTTCGACCTGGAACGGGCCATCCGGGAGGTCAAGGCCGGCCGCGTCGAGTTCAAGGTGGACAAGGGCGGCATCATCCACGTCCCCTTCGGCAAGGCCAGCTTCGAGGAGGCCCAGCTGGCCGACAACCTAGCCACGCTGGTGGACGCCATCAACCGCGCCCGGCCCAGCGCCACCAAGGGCCAGTACTTCAGAAGCCTGACGGTCGCCTCGTCGATGGGCCCGGGCATCAAGGTGGATGTCCCGGCACTCCTCGCGCGAGCCGCCTGAGGGTCATGAGGACGGCCTGACCGCCGTCCGACAAGGCAACGTTCCGCCCCAGACAGCGCTGCGCCCGCAAGGGCTCAATCCATCGGCGGTCCGGCCAGCCAGCCGGCCCCGGTGCGCACGCCGAGGCGGGGTCACCATCCGAGGGCCGCTGCCCCCGGTGCTGCAGCCGCAGCGCGACCCCTGCGCGGGACATCGCAGCAGGGGCCGGCTCGTCCGGCGCCACCAGGGAAAGGAGGCTCCATGCCCACCGAGGCCAAACGGGCTACCGTCGCCGCCCTGACCGAGGCCTTCTCGGCCAGCAGCACGTCGATCGTGGCCGACTACCGCGGCCTCACCGTGTCGGAGATCACGGCCGTGCGGCGCGCCCTGCGCCAGCAGGGCCTGACCTACCATGTCGTCAAGAACCGCCTCGCCCGCATCGCGGCCGACCAGGCCGGGGTGGGGGAGCTGGCCGGCTTGCTGACCGGCCCGTCGGCCGTGACTCTTGGTCGGGGCGATGAGGCGGCCGTCGCCCGCGCCTTCCTGGATGCGACGCGGCCCTTCAAGGTCGTCGCCGTGCGCGGGGCCGTCGTGAATGGCCGGCGGCTCGCCGCAGAGGACGTGGGGCGGCTTGCCGCGCTGCCCTCCCGCGAGGTCCTGCTGGCCCAGCTGGCCGGCGCCATCGCCGCACCCCTCAGCAACATGGCCGGCCTGCTGGCCGCGCCACTGCGCAACCTCGGCGCCGGGCTCAGCCAGCTGGCCGACCAGCGTGGCGCGACCGGCGCCTGACCCATCCGCATCGACCCCCACCCGCTCAACCCCGGAGGTGACGATCACATGGCGACCCTGACCCAGGACCAGGTCCTCGAGGCGATCGACGGCATGACCGTCCTCGAGCTGTCCGAGTTCATCAAGAAGTTCGAAGCCCGGTACGGCGTCACCGCCGCGGCCCCCGCCGCCGCGGCCGCCGCCCCCGTCGCCGCTGCCGCGGCGCCCGCGGCCGCTGCGGCCGAGGAGCAGACCGAGTTCACGGCCATCCTGGCCGAGATCGGCCCCAACAAGATCCCGGTCATCAAGGTCGTGCGCGAGCTGACCGGCCTCGGCCTCAAGGAGGCCAAGGACCTCGTCGACGCGTCGCCCAAGCCGGTCAAGGAGGGAGTCACGCGCGAGGAGGCCGACAAGATCAAGGCGGCCCTCGAGGAGCAGGGCGCGAAGGTCGAGATCAAGTAATCGCGTATCCTGTGGCGGCGCCGGTGTGGCGCCGCCACATCCCGTCGGAGGCCCGTGGGTCTTTGACGACGCAACCGCTCAGTGGTATGCTGAGCGGTCTGTGAGCGCGGCCCCTCTCGTTTCCCTCCTCCGCCAAGGAGCGGTTCATGCTGCCTGCCGTTGAGTCTCCCCGCTGGACCTCCGTGGCCACGGCGCGCAAGACGTACGCGCGCATCCCGGAAGTCCATCCCATCCCCAACCTGATCGACCTCCAGCTGGATTCGTTCACCTGGTTCGTCGAGAAGGGCCTGCGTGAGCTGTTCGAGGAGATCAGCCCCATCCAGGACTTCACGGGCCGGGTCATGGAGCTCCACTTCGGCAAGCACGAGTTCGGCGAGCCCAAGTACACCCAGCTGGAATGCCGCGCGCGCGACCTCACCTTCGCCCGCCCGCTCTACGTGGACGTCGAGCTCCGCATCAAGGAGACCGGCGAGATCCAGAGCCAGCGCGTCTACATGGGCGACTTCCCCTTCATGACCGATCAGGGGACGTTCATCATCAACGGCGCCGAGCGCGTGGTGGTCAGCCAGCTCGTCCGCTCGCCGGGCGTCTACTACACCAGGACGGAAGATCCCAGCACGGGGCGGAACCTCTTCAGCGCCAAGGTCATCCCCAACCGGGGCGCCTGGCTCGAGTTCGAGACGACGGCCAAGCAGAACGTCCTCCAGCTGTGGGTCAAGGTCGACCGCAAGCGCAAGCTGGAAGCCACCAAGCTCCTGCGCGCGGTGGGCTACGAGCAGAACGAGGTGATGCTCGAACTGTTCCGTGGCATCGACACGAACGAGCCGGCCCAGATCGCGGCGACGCTGGAGAAGGATGCCACCACGACCCGCGGGGAAGCCCTCATCGAGGTCTACAAGAAGCTGCGCCCGGGCGACCCGCCCACGGGCGACAACGCGGAGAAGCTCGTCGAAAGCCTGTTCTTCAACTTCCGCCGCTACGACCTGGGCCGCGTGGGCCGCTACAAGCTCAACAAGAAGCTGGATCCGGTCGCCTCGCGCATGGGCATCGAGTTGCCGCGCGATGAGCGCACCATCACCAAGGAAGACATCGCCGCCATCGTCGGCCAGCTCATCGAGCTCAACGACGGCCTGGGCGAGGCGGACGACATCGACCACCTGGGCAATCGCCGCATCCGCGCCAACGGCGAGCTGATCCAGAACGCCTTCCGCATCGGCCTCCTGCGCATGGAGCGCGTGGTCAAGGAGCGCATGACGATCCAGGAGATCGAGAAGGCCACGCCGAACGCCCTCATCAACATCCGGCCCGTCGTGGCGGCCATGAAGGAGTTCTTCGGCGGCAGCCAGCTCAGCCAGTTCATGGACCAGACGAACCCCCTCGCCGAGCTGACCAGCAAGCGCCGCCTGTCGGCGCTGGGCCCCGGCGGCCTCTCCCGCGAGCGCGCCGGGTTCGACGTGCGCGACGTGCACCACAGCCACTACGGCCGCATCTGCCCCATCGAGACGCCGGAAGGGCCCAACATCGGCCTCATCGGCTCGCTGGCCACGTACGGCCGCATCAACGCCTACGGCTTCATCGAGACGCCGTACCGCCGCGTGAAGCGGGTCACGGCGTACGACGACCCGGACGTCGAGCGGGAGATCGCCGCAGCCGACCTCGTGACCAAGAGCGGCACCGTCGTCCTCAAGAAGGGCGAGCCGTTCAGCCGCGAGGCGGTCGCCGAACTGAAGAAGCAGAAGGCTACGGCCTTCCCCATCCGGCCCCGCGTGACCGACCAGATCGAATACCTGGACGCGCACGACGAGGAGGCCCACTACGTCGCCCAGGCCAACGCCCGCCTCGACGAGGCAGGCCACTTCGTGGAGGACCGCGTCTCGACCCGCCACCGGGACCAGTTCCCGGAGGCCCGCCCCGACCAGATCGAGTACATGGACGTGAGCCCCAAGCAGGTCGTTTCGGTGGCCACGGCCCTCATCCCGTTCCTCGAGCACGACGACGCCAACCGGGCCCTGATGGGCTCCAACATGCAGCGCCAGGCCGTGCCGCTCCTGGAGCCGGAGGCGCCCGTCGTGGGCACCGGCATGGAGGCCAAGGCGGCCCTGGACTCGGGCCAGGTCATCGTCGCCCGGCGTGACGGCGTGGTCACCTCGGTGACGGCCGACCGCATCCAGGTGGAGACGGACGCCGGCGAGCTGGACGAGTACCGCCTGGAGAAGTTCGTGCGCTCCAACCAGGGCACGTGCATCAACCAGCGGCCGCTGGTCAACGTGGGCGACCGAGTCGCCACGGGTGAGCCGCTGGCCGACAGCAGCTCGACCGATCGTGGCGAGCTCGCTTTGGGCCGCAACATCCTGGTCGCCTTCATGAGCTGGGAGGGCGGCAACTACGAGGACGCCATCGTCATCAGCGACCGGCTGGTGCGAGAGGACCTCTTCACCAGCATCCACATCGAGAAGCACGAGATCGAATCCCGCGACACGAAGCTGGGCCCCGAGGAGATCACCCGCGACATCCCCAACGTGGGCGAGGAGTCGCTCAAGGACCTCGACGAGGACGGCATCGTCTACATCGGCGCGGAAGTCCAGCCGGGCGACATCCTGGTCGGCAAGATCACGCCCAAGGGCGAGACCGAGCTGACCGCGGAGGAGCGCCTCCTGCGGGCCATCTTCGGGGAGAAGGCCCGCGAGGTGAAGGACTCCAGCCTGCGCCTCCCGCACGGCGAGCGGGGCAAGATCGTCGACGTCCGCGAGTTCAGCCGCGAGCGCGGTGACGAGCTCCTGCCCGGCGTCAACCGCCTGATCCGCGTCAGCGTGGCGGCCAAGCGCAAGATCTCCGTCGGCGACAAGATGGCCGGCCGCCACGGCAACAAGGGCGTGATCGCCAAGATCCTGCCCCAGGAGGACATGCCCTTCCTGCCCGACGGGACGCCGGTCGACATCATCCTGAACCCGCTCGGCGTGCCCAGCCGCATGAACCTGGGCCAGATCCTGGAGACGCACCTGGGGTGGGCCCTGCACGAGCAGGCCCGCCAGACCGGCGCACCCATCCACGCCGCGACGGCCGTCTTCGATGGCGCCACGGAGGAGCAGATCCGCGCCGAGCTCCTCGCCGCGGGCCTGCCCGAGAGCGGCAAGACGGTCCTCCACGACGGCCGCACCGGCGAGCCGTTCGACCGCGAGATCACCGTCGGCTACATCTACATGCTCAAGCTCCACCACCTCGTGGAGGACAAGATCCACGCGCGCTCCACGGGTCCCTACAGCCTCATCACCCAGCAGCCCCTCGGCGGCAAGGCCCAGTTCGGCGGCCAGCGCTTCGGCGAGATGGAGGTCTGGGCGCTCGAGGCGTACGGCGCCGCGAACATCCTGCAGGAGCTCCTGACGGTCAAGTCCGACGACGTCATGGGCCGCGTCCAGACATACGAGGCGATCGTCAAGGGCGAGGACATCCAGCCCCCTGGCGTGCCCGAGTCGTTCAAGGTCCTCATCAAGGAGTTGCAGAGCCTGGGCCTCAACGTCGAGATCCTGAACGAGAACGAAGAGGAGATCCACTTCGCCGAGGACGCCTCGGCCTATCCGCTGCCTGACCTGGGCGGCATCAACCTCGCCGGGTTCGAGGACTGACGCCCATCCGCTGCCCCGTCCCCGCAGCGCTGCCCCTCGGCCGGGGGTCGCGCTGCCCGCACCTTGCTCGCGCCGCTGCCGCCCCCAGCGTGGCGAAGGAGAACGATGCTCGAGGTCAATAACTTCAACGCCATCCGCATCTCGCTGGCATCGCCCGACCAGATCCGCGACTGGTCCAAGGGCGAGGTCACCAAGCCGGAGACGATCAACTACCGCACGCTCCGCCCGGAGAAGGACGGCCTGTTCGACGAGCGCATCTTCGGTCCCACCCGGGACTGGGAGTGCTACTGCGGCAAGTACAAGCGCATCCGCTACAAGGGCATCATCTGCGACAAGTGCGGCGTGGAGGTCACCCGCGCCAAGGTCCGCCGCGAGCGCATGGGCCACATCCAGCTGGCCAGCCCGGTCAGCCATATCTGGTACTTCAAGGGCACGCCGAGCCGGCTGGGCATCCTGCTCGATATCAGCCCGCGCAACCTGGAGCGCATCCTCTACTTCGCCCTGTACATCGTGACGTGGGTCGACGAGGACGCGCGCCAGCGCATGCTGCGGCAGCTGGAAGAGGAGGCCGAGGGACGTGGCGGCAAGGGCGGCCGTGCCCTGGCCGAGCTGGAGGACCAGCTGCGCGCCGACAACCATCGCCGGCGCGATGAGCTGACCGCCGCCCTCGAGGCACGCCGTGCGGAGCTGGAGGAGCAGCGCGCCACGCGCACCGCTGAACTGGTCGAGGCGCAGCACCGTTCGGAGGAAGCCCTCGGCGCCGCCGGCAGCAAGGGGGCCGCCGAGGCCGTCGTGTTCGAGCCGACCGGCGAGGTCATCCTGCCCGCCGGCGAGGGCGCCGACAAGGCCGCCCGGAGCCGCCTGCAGAAGGCCGCCAAGGACGAGATCGAGCGCGTCAACACCGACATCCAGGCCATCGAGGCGGAGGAGGAGGCGCGCGTCACCCGCGAGCTGGCCGACCTGGACCTGCAGCGCGACGCGACCCTGGAGGCCGAGCGCGAACGCCTCAAGGCGGAAGCCGAGGGCACGCGGGAGGACGTCCGCCGGGCGCGCGACGAGATCGAGCGCCTGAAGCCCGGCTTGATGCTGCCCGAGACCTCGCTCGACGGCCTCAACCTGCGCGACCTGGACCGCAAGTACGGCTCGGCCGTGCGCGGCTCACGCCTCTTCGGGGCGGGCATGGGCGCCGAGGCCATCCGCGAGCTCATCCAGCGCATGGACCTGGAGGGGCTGGCCAAGCAGCTCCACAGCGAGGTGCGCACCACCTCCGGCCTGCGCCGCAAGAAGGCCATCAAGCGCCTGCGCCTGATCGAGGCCTTCCGGCGCAGCGGTACCCGGCCGGAGTGGATGGTCCTGTCCGTCCTGCCGGTCATCCCGCCCGACCTGCGGCCGATGGTCCAGCTCGACGGCGGCCGCTTCGCCACGTCCGACCTCAACGACCTGTACCGCCGCGTCATCAACCGCAACAACCGCCTCAAGCGGCTCCTCGAGCTGGGCGCCCCGGAGATCATCATCCGCAACGAGAAGCGGATGCTCCAGGAGGCCTGCGACGCGCTGATCGACAACGGCCGCCGCGGCCGCGCCATCGCCGGCACCGGCAACCATCGCCTGAAGAGCCTCTCCGACATGCTCAAGGGCAAGCAGGGCCGCTTCCGCCAGAACCTGCTGGGCAAGCGCGTCGACTACTCCGGCCGCTCGGTCATCGTGGTCGGCCCGGAGCTCAAGCTGCACCAGTGCGGCCTGCCCAAGAAGATGGCCCTCGAGCTGTTCAAGCCGTTCGTCATGCGGCAGCTCGTGGAGAAGGGCTTCGCCCACAACATCAAGAGCGCCAAGCGCATCGTCGAACGCGTGCGCCCCGAGGTGTGGGACGTCCTGGAGGACGTCATCAAGGACCACCCGGTCCTGCTCAACCGCGCCCCCACGCTGCACCGCCTGGGTATCCAGGCCTTCATGCCCGTGCTCGTCGAAGGCTCGGCCATCCAGATCCACCCGCTCGTCTGCACGGCCTTCAACGCCGACTTCGACGGCGACCAGATGGCCGTCCACGTGCCGCTCTCGGCGGCAGCCCAGGACGAGGCGCGGCGGATGATGCTGTCGACCGCTAACCTCCTCTCGCCGGCCAACGGCAACCCCATCGTCTCGCCCACCCAAGACATGGTGCTGGGCTGCTACTACCTGACCCTCAAGGCGGAGAACGACGAGCGGCCGGTGCTGCCCTTCGCCTCCGAGGAAGACGCCGTGCTGGCCTACCACCTGGGCCGCATCGACCCGACCGCACGCTCGCTGGCGCTCGATGCGCCCATCGACGTTGAGGTCGAGTCGTGGGAGGCACTGGCCGCGTCGGCCGACGGCGAAGAGCCCGGCCCGACGGGCCACCTCGTGCGCCAACGGCTCCGGACGACGGTCGGCCAGGTCCTCTTCAACCAGGCCCTGCCCGTCCCGCTGCGCTTCAACAACGAAGAGATGACCCGCTCCAAGCTGGGCGAGCTCATCGATCGCTGCTACCGCGAGCTGGGGCCCATCGAGACGGCCCACCTCGTGGACGGCATCAAGTCGATCGGCTTCACCTACGCCACGCGCGGCGGCATGACGATCTCGATCGCCGACATCAGCGTCCCGCCCCACAAGCGCGAGCTGCTGGGCAAGGCCGACTCGGACGTCACCGACATCGACCGCCAGTTCCAGCGCGGCCTCATCACCGACGACGAGCGGTACGAGCAGGTCGTCCAGATCTGGCAGCGCACCACGCAGGACGTCTCCAACGAGATGATGGAGGCGCTCGATCCGCGTGGCCCGCTGACCATGATGACCCGCTCCGGCGCCCGCGGGAACAAGGGCAACATCGGCCAGCTCGGCGGCATGCGCGGCCTGATGGCCGACCCGTCCGGCCGCATCATCGACGTGCCCGTGCGCAGCAACTTCCGCGAGGGCATGACCGTCCTCGAGTACTTCATCTCGACTCACGGCGCCCGCAAGGGCCTCGCCGACACCGCCCTGCGGACCGCCGACTCGGGCTACCTGACGCGGCGCCTGGTCGACGTGGCCCAGGACGTCATCACCCGCGATGACGACTGCGGCACGCTCGAGGGCACGTGGATCACGCGAGACGAGACGGCCGAGTTCGCCGGCTCGGAGCCGGAGGCGTTCGCCCGCCGCCTGGTCGGCCGCCTTGCTGCGGCGCCGGCCAGCCACCCCGCCAGCGGCGAGGTGCTCGTCGAGCGCAATGTGCTCATCGACGAGGAGACCGCCCACGCCATCGACGAGTCGGGCCTGAGCGGCGTGCTGGTCCGCTCGCCCCTCACGTGTGCGTCACGGTACGGCGTGTGCCGTGCCTGCTATGGCCGCAACCTGGCCACCGGCACCCTCGTCGGGGCCGGTGAGGCGGTCGGCATCATCGCTGCCCAGTCGATCGGCGAGCCCGGCACCCAGCTGACCATGCGCACGTTCCACACGGGCGGCGTAGCCGGGCTGGACATCACGGCCGGCCTGCCGCGCGTCGAGGAGCTGTTCGAGGCCCGCGTCCCCAAGGGCAAGGCCGAGATCAGCCACATCGACGGCGTCGTCGAGCTCATCCAGGGGGAGAACGGCGCGCGGCGTGTCAAGGTCACCAGCCGCGAGGGGTACGACACCCCGCTGGAGCTGGGCAAGTCGCAGGAGCTCCTCCTGGAGCCGGGCGACAGCGTGGAGATCGATCAGGTCGTAGCCCGAGTGCCGGGCAAGGAGGCGGCCGACGAGCTGCGCAGCCCGGTCCGCGGCGTGCTGGTCAAGGCCGGCAAGCAGCTCTCCGTGCACAGTGAGGACGTCGTCGAGCGGGAGTACCAGATCCCGCACAACGCCAAGCTGCGGGTGGAGAACGGCCAGGAGATCCGCGCCGGTGACGCCATCACGGACGGTCCCATCAACCCCCAGGAGTACTTGGAGACGCGCGGCCGCGACGCCGTGCAGCGTTATCTCGTCAAGGAGGTCCAGAAGGTCTACCGCAGCCAGGGCGTGACGATCAACGACAAGCACATCGAGATCATCGTCCGCCAGATGCTGCGCAAGGTCCGCGTGGACCAGCCCGGCGACAGCGAGCAGCTGCCGTTCGAGCTCGTCGATCGCTTCGACTTCGAGGAGATCAACGACCAGGTGCTGGCCGAGGGCGGCGAGCCGGCGACGGCCGAGACCGTCCTGCTGGGCGTCACCAAGGCCTCGCTCAACACCAGCAGCTTCCTGGCCGCGGCCTCCTTCCAGGAGACCACCAGGGTGCTCACCGAGGCCGCCATCAACGGCTCCAAGGACCGCCTGCTGGGCCTCAAGGAGAACGTCATCATCGGCAAGCTCATCCCCGCCGGGACGGGCGCGCCGGCCGCCGTCGCTGCCCGCCGCGAGGAGGAGCGTCGCCGCGCCGCCGAGGCGCTCGCCGGTGGCGAGCTGCCGGAGGGCTTCGGCGAGGAGTACAACCCGCTGCTCGAAGAGGCCATGGAGACGCTGCCCACGGGCGAGGACTTCAACCCGCTCCTGGCGGAGGCCATGGCCGGCGATCGCGACGACGAGGACCTGGGCCCGAACCCGTTCCTGGAAGGGGAGGGACCGGGCGACGACATGGGCGACGAGGGCTTCGAGTCGGACGACGACATCGAGCCGGCGGAGCCCTCGCTCACCGGGGAGTAGCGCCGATCAGCGGGGGGCGGGCTCGTTCGTCGCTGAGCCCGGGCCGGTCGGCCATGCGCGGACGCGCCCCGCGCGGCCTATGCGGACTTGCGTGCGTCGCCTGGCGGACCCGCCCACCCGGCCGTTGCGCCTGACGGCGCTAACGACGGAGCAGGGCGGCCCGGAGCCCCCGCCGGGCTCCCCTGGTCGTCGTCCGTTGCGGCACGCGCGCCGAACGCCGGCGCAGGACCCGCTCCTCC
>Ga0187779_10002179_pt1 | contig 12062 bp, 10 predicted proteins | sample 1015_Q2_SP10_10__FD_132435 | JGI IMG/M metagenome (GOLD analysis project Ga0187779, IMG submission 132435) | Tropical peat soil microbial communities from peatlands in Department of Meta, Colombia - 1015_Q2_SP10_10_MG | ecosystem: Environmental > Terrestrial > Soil > Wetlands > Peat | place... | reverse complement strand
TTTAGCACGGTGACACCGCGTATGATTCCGTTGTGATCGAAGGCTTCCACGACGATGTTACCGCCAAATATGTTATTAACAGCCCGACCGACCCCGATGCTTACCTCAGCCTGATTTGGGGTTTCAAGATCAAAGAGATTCCAAAGCTGGATTGTTCCCACAATCACTCCTCCCGTATTCATGTGAACCGGATTCGGTTGAGGATGATTTCCCCAACCGACTCCTGACACACACTCGTCTCCTGGATCACGCATGCCTGGCATTGAAAGGATCGTGACCGGTTCAACTGCTTCTTGCAGATATCCGGAAATCCAAACATGCAACCATAATACGTAACCACCAGAACTTTGGTGAGCCACGGCAGAACTCGTTATTGCTGGTAACCCAGCAAATTCGGTTCCGTACGGGTCGGCGGCAACATATCTATTTCCCACACCTGTCATTATCCGGAATGCGTCGCTTGACAAGTTGGATGAAATATTCATGTAGCGAGCAAAGACCCGTCCCGGATTATTCAGGGCCGGCGAATCCGATACTTCAATAGTGATGTTCAGGACCTTGATGCCGGCTGCTGGAAGAGAAGTATCTGTCAGCGAATGTGGAACCGGTTGTAATGTTCCTCCGTTGAAGTAATTCAATATCCCGCAGACTTGAGGCGCACGATGCAGCTTTACTTGCATCCCAATAACTGAACCTCGTTGGACGGTCACGTAATCATTGCATGTGCCCTGCTCGAACGGGTCATTATTACAAATCCAAGGGGGATCTGAGAGAGAATACGCGACTGGGCACATGCCAGTCGAACACGTAACATTCCCGACGCCTGCTGAACCTTGCAAGTAGTAAATGCCTGGAGACAGCCCTGTAACATTGTACTGTCCAGTAGAATTGACGTAGGCTCGGGCGATCTGACCTGTGGAATTGTTGACAGCATATACCACTCCTCTGGCAAGGATTCGCGGGCAAGAGGATGGGTTATCTGCATCACAAATGAACCCAGAGACGCTTGCAGGGTTGTCTGAGAGGCTGACTGGTACTTGGATGGTTGTGTTCCAAGCATTCGCGAAGTCCGGATAACCAATACTGTTCGTTCGATTAGCGACATAAAGGGTGAAGTTGTAGTTTCCTGCAATTCGGGGAGCGTTTAATGCAACGAGCCGTACAAACTTGGGCGGAGTGAAATTAAGGAAGGTTCCATTCAGGTAATTCCAAATCTCAAGACACCAAGGGGCGTTGGGATCGTAAATCGTAAACTTCGGTTTGTAACAAGGGCCATCGCTTGGTTTGCCCTGCCATCCATACGTCCAATGCCGAGACTCATCTACCAGACTATAGTAGTAGTAGTCGTTCCTGATGTCACTCTGAACAAAATGTGTATCATTCTCGACGGATACAATTCCAACGAGGAATTCTCTCGGTATTTCAACCCGCACGGCGATTCCTGGCCGATCAATATCAATCTGGACATCGCCTGATGAACCAGTAAACGCACCCCAGTACCTGCTCGGCCGTAATGAGGCTGAGTTAGTAGGTTGTGCGTGAACGATTGAGGTTAATTCGCTGCCTGGCAACTGTGCGAATGTTGCAGCGGTTAGCATTAGGATGAGGGTCACAGCAGTGATGCTGGATTTGCGCTTCGTACTCGATGTCACCACTTTCCAAATCTTAGTCCTGAGCCCCGTGTCTGCTGACTTTCTTGCGCATGATCTTCCAAGGCTGTAGGGGGATTGCCAAGAATGCGTGCAAATATTTCAGCTGATTGCATGAGGTTTGATGTTGAGATATCAAATAATGCGCTAGTGCAATTTACCGTTCTCCTATAAGAGGGATTTCGAGGCCTCTTAAGCCGGGACCGGTTCATCCACTGGAACCGTGCCTCGTTTCAGGTCATATTCCGCATTTCACATATTGCTCTTATCCACTTGTAATTCCTATTTTCCACTTTCTATGATTCTAGCTACGACTTCGCTCGGTGTTACTGCATGACGTGTTGGTTCCTTAGCCTCCATCATATATTGCGCTAGGCTAATCATATTACCGACCGGATCTTCATCGAGCATTTTCCAAGCGGTCATAAATGCCTCGTTATACAATCGCAAAGCCTCCTTCAAATAGAAGAATGTCTCCGCCGTTTCCGATTCTCTAGATATTTTGACCATGAAGTAAATTTTCATGATGTTCTGAATCGCGTGTCTATCCAGGACTCCTTGTTCGAACTCCGAGAATACTGACTTGTAGAGCTCTTTGGCTCGATCTAGACGGTCACGCACGCGACAAGCCTTCTGCAACGCCATACTCCACTCGATTTCTAGGATTGAAGGGTTCACTGCAAAAAGCGTGAAGTCACCGAAGATTCGTATGCAGCGGAACATCTGTGAGCATATGGGGGTCAAGGCTGAGTATGCCTACTAATCCTCACCTGCGGCTCAGGATCATTATTTAAACGGGGTGTAACATTTCAACGTAACCAGTGGTTACGGATTGAGTTTGAGATTCGCATGATCATTCTAGAACTCCTAGACACGCTATCGATTCTCGTATCGCTCGTCTTCTTCTCGTTGGGGTCATACTACGATTTGAAGGCTCGCGAAGTATCCGACAACGTGTGGTTAGTGTATGCACCAATCGGGGCTGCATTGACCATTGGCCGCGTGATACTTGATCCTTCAACACTGTTTCTTACGGCTATCTCAGCGGCTGTAACAGCATTAACCGCATTCGGATTGTTCTATCTTGGGCTATTTGGGGGTGCTGACGCGAAAGCTATCCTCTGTCTCGGAGCTACGATGCCACTTGTTCCAAGTTCTTACCCAGGAATCATCGGCTACGTGTACCCGTTTTTTCCATTAGTAGTTACGATAACTAGCTATCTTTGCTCAACATTAATTATTGTATGGCTGGGTCTCTCCAATCTTGGCAGATACATTCATCGAGGAGAACGGATGTTCGAGGGTCTCTCGAAAGAATCAGGATGGAAAAAGGTCCTAGCATGTATTACGGGGTATCCCGTCGAACAGGCTAGGCTCCAATCGGTTTTCTACTTGTACCCTATGGAGGAAGTGTTGGAAACTGAATCTGAGCCTCGTAGAGTTTTCAAACTCTTCGTGAGCGCAGAAGAAGATAGGTCGGTGGAGGTTGAGAAGCTTGAGAGTCAATTTACTCGGATGGGATATATCGGGAAAGTTTGGGCCACGCCTGGTCTTCCTCACCTAGTTTTCATGTTAATCGCTATTCTCGCCACGCTAATGCTTGGGGACCCTCTGTTTGGAACCGTGATGAAACTGTCTCATTATCCACTTCGATAACTTTGACATCTTCTGCTTCCTTCGATCGGCGAAAGCATGTTCTGGGAATTTCAACTATGGCTTATGTTTCCTTCTTTTCTTCGTAACCGTTAACATTGCCCAGGCCAGTAGCGATGCGGGCACAATTACCCCTACCACGGCGGCTAGGACCAGAAGGCTGATTGGAGTAGTAACCGTCATCTCAAGAGCATCATTTTCAGATCCGTAATTTCCGAAGATGTCATGCGCCTCGAAAGTGAATACCAAAGTGATGGCATACAGTTTGAACCGTTGGTCAGGTGTGTAAAAGAGTACGTGCCATTTCGTATCGGTAGCATTGTACTGTAAGACAGTTGTTGAGAATCCTCCAGTGGAGTTGTTGTAAGTAGTGGTCACCGAACCAACGTTATCTCCTAATGCAGTGCCGTTGGGGTATGTCACACTTACAGCGATGTCGGTCAAATTCAAGGGAGGGACTTGAATCTGGTGTGCTGGAACAGAAAACCGGAAAGTTGCCGGGACGATGAGAACCTCAGTTGTGAAGCGTCCAACATTCCCGTCGGAATCACTTGCGTCAATTGTCACATTGTATCGACCTAAGGTCGCGTTCTGAGAAATGTAATACAACCCGTTCCAGGTCCCATTATTCGATACATATTGCAGATTAAGCGATTGATTCATAGTGCCGATGGATACGTTTCCGTTGACTCCATCGGTCAATGGTTGACTGTCCGGATAGTCCAAGACTACGGTTACGTTCATCTTGGTAGTTCGTTCGACAGGCTGCGGAAGCATTACTGTAATTTTGATCGCTGCCGGGACGACTTCGAAGGCGAAGCTTCCCTGTCCTTGATTTCCATAGTCGTCGACAAAATTCAAGTTGAAGTGCCACGTCCCTAGATGCGCGTCGGTTGGCAGGTCAAGGCTCTTCGTTGCTAAGGGGCCGTTAATGGTCATGTTAATCGGTGTAGCAGTTCCATTTGCGTCAACTATGGATGCCTTGATTGTGGAATTCTGTAGAGGGGATCCGTCGTGGTATACGGCGGGAATCGTGATCGTCTCGTTCTGTCTGCGTGATAACGTCGACAAGGCTTCGATGCTCAGAGTTACGCTTGCAGGGGTCAGCTTGAGATTGGATGATACTAAGGGAGGGCCCGCACCCGCGTTACCGTAAGCATCACGGAAATCCACGGGATTAAGTGTGAAGGAGTAATCTGTCAAATTTGCTGAGTATAGAGATGCCCACGTTGCAATCCATGCGCCTGAAGACTGATTCAAGTGGAGGGGGACCCTCGTGACAATTTGTCCCCCTAGTCCTTGGACACTTACCAGCCCGTTTTCAGAGGTCTTGACTGATGACCCGTTTGGGTATGTGAGGCTGTACGAGACGGTAACTGGTTCGGTCCTTTCAACGACAGGAGGAGGTTGCGTGAGCTCGATTGCAGTAATCGCGACCGACAGAATATGCACCTCTGACGAATGAGAAATCATGGGTTCGCGGTAACCTTCGGTCGCACTAGTGATGTCTTTGTCACATCCAACGATGCAAGAGTTGCTGCCTGTTCGATCAACATTTGCAGCAGACGAACTAGAGGACTGGATAAGACTAGGATCCGAGGGCGCCATGGCAAGCGATTTCTGTGTGTTCAGACCGTGTGCCTGCACAAAGTGGGGTGGGGTTGAGGCTACGAAGACACAACAGAACATAGCAAGTATCGCTATTGCCCGAATCGAATGTTTCACGAACGTTACCAGCAATCGAATAAACACGGGCTATTAGTTATATTTGGCTTCTCCAATCGATCTTAGAAGAGCGCATACTATGTCTATCTCTGAATCCAGTAACCCGATTGCTGAAATTGACACCTTATCAAGTGAACTGGCTAGTCTTCAGAGACAATTCGCAGAACATAAGATGAAACAAGAGGAATTTGAATTACTGTCGACCAATCTTAAAGAGCGAATCACTCGGGCCGAAGCAACTGCGTATGCGCAGGCAAGGAGAAATGAACCAATCGCAAGGAAGCTGCGACTAAGAAGTTACAATGACCCTGTCATACAGCAAGTCTTAACCCACTTGATATCAGCCCACTCACAATCGCTGGAACCCGAATTCGGTGCTAGTCGTCTCCCAGAATATACCGTGAAATCATCCACTGGAGAGAGTATGACTGTAGATCAGCGAGTGCTGCAACGAATGGCGGATATGAACTTCGTTACAGAAGCAATGTTTGAGAGAATGGTCTTCTGTCCACTCTGCACAAGTCCGTCAAAAGTGTACCCACGCTTCACTTGCGCGCATTGTGGATCCATCGATATTTCTATGAGTCGAATGATTGAGCACTTGAATTGCGGCACGATTCATCAGGAGGAAGCTTTTCGTGTTGGAAAGAGCATGATCTGCCCCACCTGTAAGAAGCTCCTGCAGCGGCCTGACGAGTATCGGCTCATTGGGTTAGTTTGTTCGTGCAGAGCATGCAAGGCCCATTTCGAGGATCCCACGCAGGGATATTTCTGTCGTAACTGTAAGCATAGCTTTACGCTTCCGACGGCCATGGTTGTCGACTTCTATACTTATAGTATAAACAAAGGTACGCTTGAGGAAGCGCGAGCGCATGTCGGTCTTAATACTCTAACAGAAATTCTTAGTGCGGAAGGGTTCGAAGTGAAGAGTCCGGGATTGTTGGCGGGAACAGCAAAAGAGGTTGAATTTTCCGTCGTCCTAACCAAGGATGGCAAGGTCTTCGCGGTTGATATTTCTCAAAGTGATTCGGAAGTTGATGTTGAACCCTTGCTACAGTTGTATGTAAAGACGCTTGAAACGAAGCTGACGAAAGCAATCTTCGGAGCGGTTCCTAAATTGTCAAGCAGGGCCCGAGATATGGCAACATTTCAGGGGATAGCGGTCGCCGAAGGAGCAACGATATCAGATGTTTCTCACAAGATTATCGAAATAACCAAGTCAAGTTAGAGTGTAACTATCCGGCTTGGATTCTTTACAATACGCATCTGTATGTTTCGATATGTCTGTGACCTTAACTATGTGCCTGGGTTGTACTAACCCCTGTGATTCGCGACAGTTTACAGTTGCGATCGGAGGGGAACATCTATCCAACAGCTTGATGCGCCTAAAGATCCAAAAGCTCAGGAAAACGTAGAGCCTACCGTCGCATATGTCAATTATGACGCTGACTGGAAGGACGGTAGAAGTAACCAATGCCAAATTGTATGCGAGGGCGCAAAGATCCGTCGCGGAGTCTATGTAAAGATTCAGGATCTCCCTGAAGACATAACCTACATCGCTCGAGTGATTGATGGCCCAATATACAAAGTGCAAGGACCGTATTACGTCCTTGAACTGACTACAATGATGGTTAACGGCACGCGTACAGTAATCCAAAGCAGACCGAAACCCGGAAGCCCAGTTTCCCTGCTCGGGAAGGCAACTCAAGCCTACATCGGCGCAGTGGGCGACATTACGCTCGGCACATTGATCGGTCAGAAGGATGTCAAAATCTCAATCGACTCGGTAAGCCTCACGAGACATATCGGAATCTTCGGGACAACCGGCTGCGGGAAATCGAACAGTCTTCAAGTAATCGCTGAAGAGTCTTCCAAACTGAAACAGAGCGTCTTGATTTTTGATATCGAAGGCGAATACCCGAAAATGAACGAACCAACAGATGAGCTTCAGAGTCTGCTGGCCGAATTCGGAGAAAGACCCGAAGGAATCAAGGACCTCAAAGTGTATGTTCCAGCGCAGAATTCGAGCTTCAGCCAAGATGCAAAGAAGTTCGGAATACTCCTTGCTGACTTTGATTTGGAAATATTCAGCGAGATACTGGGACTATCACCATTCGAGAGAATATACCTATTCGAAGTTGCAAGAAAAGCAAAGGATTCGTCCGGAAACTTTCACGCTTACGATTTAAATAGCCTCATAAACGCATTGAAGAAACGGATCGAAGCGCAAGTCGAAAACACTAACCTTCCTGAAGCAGTTGCCGAGGCTCATATGGGTCTCTACACAAAGCTTCACCTCGCACAAAGAGCTGGCATCATCGACTCCCATTACGAAAAAGTCACACCTGAGATTATTTGTGTTCCTGGTAGGATTTCAGTTATTGATCTAAACGAATCATCAGACTTGGTACGTAACATTTGTGTTGCCCACTTCCTGAAGGAGCTATTTCGGTACAAGACAAAGTTCCCAAACACACCACCAGTTATTATCTTCCTAGAAGAAATTCACACATTCATCAGCAAATCCAAACTGAAGAAAATGCTTGCGACACTAACGATGTTGGTCGAGATGGCAAGGCAAGGGAGAAAACGTGGGATCAGCCTCGGAATCGTTTCTCAACAACCTGCTCTCGTCCCATCGGAACTCATCGAGTTATGCAACACTAGGATCATACATAGAGTCAGTTCAACTCCGAACATTCATGTCCTTCGACAATCCACAGGTAACGTCCCTGAATCTCTCTGGTCTCTCCTCCTCTCATTGGGAAGAGGTGAAGCACTTGTATCATCACCATCATACGATCATGCTGTAATCGCGCACATTAGGCCGAATAAGTCAAGGCGATTGCGCGTAGAACGGTCAACGACAACAGCGGGGACTAATAATCACCGGAAAGAAAGTCAACTCAAACCCAAGCTGAGTGTTTGATCTTGAGTGAGATAGCTAAGACAAAAACTGGGATACCGGGTCTTGACGAGATCCTAGAAGGTGGTTTTCCGAGACATTACATGTACTCCATTCTAGGAAGTCCTGGCACAGGAAAAACAACGATGGGTGCGCAATTCTTAGTCAGAGGCGCAACGCAATACGCTGAAAACGGTCTCTATGTGTCGTTAATGGAACCAACTCATTCCGTTGCGAACAATATGATGAGATTTAACTGGAACATGTTTGACCTTGAGAGTCAGGGCAAGCTCGTTTTAGTTGACGCTTCTCCATGTCAGGATGAGCCAGGTTCAGAACTTAAGATACGAGGCGGCGTTTTAGGAAGCGAAAAGTATGACCTTGACGGTTTAGTCGGAACTATTGCAAACGCGCGCAAGCGTGTTGCCGCGAAGCGATGCGTTATAGACTCTCTTGCTTCCATAGCGGGCGCATACCGAATCGAGAGCGAATACATTTTTAAGCTGCATACGTTCGCCCGTGCGCTGTCGGAACTGGAGCTGACAACACTTGTCCTATCTGAGTCAGATACTCTAACAATTGAGAAATTACCTCCAGAAACACTGCTCGCGCATGGAAGTATTCTACTCCACAGAATTAGAGACCGTGAGGATGTATCGCATCTGCTCGAAATTCAGAAGATGCGAGGGGTGAGACTCTTGAAACGCGTTATGCGTTACGCGATTAATCAAGACGGTTTCGAAGTCAACCCTCAGGAGCCAGTACCAGAGGAGAGTGAATGATGACAAACGTCGCCAATACCATTAACGTTGAACCGCCGAAATCTCAGGAAATATATTCGGATACTGGAGCTAGACAAATACTCCAGTTTCTCTTACGGAACATAACTGTGGTCATTTCCCCGCAGTCTCTTCCAACTGATGAGATCACTTATCCTCAGTTGCAATCTGTTCTTGGAGAACATGCAGCCGAGGCCGATTCAATACTCGCACGTATGGCTGCGGTAGGAGTTCTAGTCGAGACATTGGCAGACAAAGTGCCTGCCTGTCCCGAATGTAATTCAAAACAAGTCAGCATCCGTTACCTTTGTCCTCAATGTTACACCTTCGACATTACTCGCAGCTTTCTCTTCGAACATCTGAAGTGCGGAAAGGTAGCTAGCGACGACACCTTCAGAAAAGGAACTGAGTATGTTTGTCCGAAGTGTCAAGCAGTACTTCACAATTTCGGAGTAGAGTTCAGAGCAATTGGAGCATGGTATAAGTGCAACCATTGTAACAATTCGTTTAACGCGACAGTCCAGTCACACTTCTGTAGACCAAAACATCATCAATTTACGCCTGAGAGGGCCAGGCTAATCCCCATTTATGAGTACAGAATCAACACGCGCATCCTTAACGAGATTAGAAACCAGGTACTCGTATATGGGGACCTCATAACGTTTCTCGAAGATGCAGGACTGACTGTGTCGGCACCCTACACGATTATCGGAAAATCCGGGGAACCTAGAACTTTCGACTTGATAATCAGCTCAAAGGGTCGCTGGGGAGGACAGAAAACCGTTGCCATGGATGTTGCTCAATCTGAATCTGAAACTGGACCAGATGTCGTCCGTGAATTCGCCGCCAAGGTGAGAGATGCCAAACCAACATCCAGTTACCTGGTGGCAATACCCACTCTGACTGGCGATGCTAGAGAGTTGGCAAAGAACCTGAAGCTAAACGTTGTAGAAGCTTCTTCCCTGAAAGACGCAATCACTCCAATACAAAACCTAACCGCGATTAAGGAATTGATCGCCTGATTGCATCATGAGGGGCTCTCGTTGAGTAACAATCGGGCGGTCGCCGAAGTTGTCGGAGCCTTGCTAATGATCACGCTCGCCGTAACTGCCGGGATCATGGTATACGTATACTCATCCGGACTCCTCGGATCACTTTCTGGATCAAAAGTCCAACAACCATACGTGGAGCACATATCACTGGACTATTACGCATGGAATTTAGTACAAAAGAGTGTGAACCTAACGCTTAGAAACACTGGCTCGTCGCAAGTGATACTTGCCGATTTCTTCATCGCTGGCAACACCATCTCGAACGTGACGTGGGGGAGTTCATCCGGGTGTTCAATAACTCACGTTGTTAATGTTAACTCTCTTCCCTGTTCAGTTACTCTACTCTATTCCGGGACGCAGTTCAAGCAAGGTATCTCCTATAACGTGAGAGTCGTTTCGAATGACGGTGCAGTTTTCGATTTTGCGTGTATAGCAGGAACAACGAGCTGAACTACTTGAAACTAGGAGGAGTGAAGTTAACGCGGCACGGAGGTTCCGTGATTCCTCTCGAGTGATGCTCTTTGCGAATCAACATCATCCATATGGGCTTCCTCTACTCTGGGGGCGGTGAACGTGTTGTTATTGAACAAGCAAAAGGTTTGAAAAAACGTGGACACGAAGTTAAGGTCTACAGTCCGGTAATTAGGTGGAACAAGTGCTTTCCAAATGAGCTGGCAGAGATACAACCTTCACGGATAGTGCCACCTCTCCAATTCTCAATGAGAGATCATGAATTTACGATTCCTTTTCCGTTCCGCGAAGCATCTGCAATGGTAGCCTCAGTAATCCTTCCATTCAAGTCGCGTGAGTTGGCCGATTGTGACATACTTTTGTGCCATTCCGAACCTAGCATGGCAATTGGGTACCGCATTGCCAAACTTAGCGGCATTCCCTATGTCGGTTATCTCCATCAATTTACGAGCTTCATCCATGAAAGACCAGCTTTCGCAGAAAATTGGGCGGGTACGGATTTTGCTGTCCTGGCGCTTTTTCTGGGCAAATTCCGACCATTCATTAGACCGATGGACCGCCTTGCTCATGCAGGTGCCGCACGGTTGCTGTTCAATAGTAAATGGACGCGCAAAAGGTTCGTCGAGGAGTACGATCTCTCAGGCGAAGTGTGCTATCCAGCTATAGAGACCGTCGGTACGAACCCGAAGAGTGTTAGACATGAGGAGCTGATCACTGCCTGTCGGCATTACGTTTGGAAGCGAATTGATCTAGCAATCGATGTTCTAGCCCTGCTTCCCTCAAACGTGACTCTTGAAATCTCCAGTGAACGAACACCGTTGACTTCGTCACTAGAGGAAAAGGCGATGGCGCTTGGGGTAGGCGATCGTGTAAAGTTTACTGGCTACATTGAGAACGAGATGCTGCAGCAGCATTTTGCTTCATCCAGAGTTTATCTGCAACCCAGCGTCGAGGAACCGTTTGGGTTAAGCATCCTTGAAGCTCAAAGTCTGGGTACACCAGCGGTTGCTTGGGGAGACGCTGGAGGAAATGAGACTGTACTGGACGGTGAAACAGGGTACGTTGTGTCCCCATATGATTTTGCGGACTATGCTAGTAAGGCTGGAAGCCTTGTCGAAGACGAATCTCTGTGGAACGCAATGTCTAGGAATGCAAGGATCTGGGCAAGAACGTTCTCGTGGGAGGATCATTTGGATATTCTTGAAGGAACTCTTGATGCAGAAAGATGAATTCTCGGTGAACATCGGTTGTGGTGGGACGTCGAATGGTGATGTTCGAGTCGACTTCATAAGAACTCAAAGTGTCACGGTTGTGGCGGACGGTCTACACCTACCATTCCGGGACAACACATTCACTTATGCTTACGAACGTAATCTGCTTGAACACGTACCTAATCCAGGATCTCACCTAGTAGAAGTTAGACGTATCCTAAGACATAACGGGAATTTGGAATTAATCACCGATAATGCTGCATGTCTAAAGTACTATCTTCTCGGAACCCATACTGGAGGGTACTCCAAAGCGGGCGGAAAAGATCGCCATTACGCAGTTTTCACGATCGAACATGTTCGTAATCTTCTTGCAGCTGCTGGTTTGATAACGGTGAAGGTCGAGCTAATTGACACCAGTTATTTTACAAAGTTGTTCGACAGGTTCATGCGCATGATCGTGCCCGAGTTATCTTTCCCGCGGATTCTTGCCATCGCGTTCAAACGGTGAGGAAGATTGAAGATTCGGATAGAAGTCGACACAGGCAAGGTTTGGGACCGACTAAGCAGGTTACCTACGATCAGTAATTTTCTATTGCTATATTTTTCGTTCCATATGC
>Ga0187779_10002178_pt1 | contig 12064 bp, 10 predicted proteins | sample 1015_Q2_SP10_10__FD_132435 | JGI IMG/M metagenome (GOLD analysis project Ga0187779, IMG submission 132435) | Tropical peat soil microbial communities from peatlands in Department of Meta, Colombia - 1015_Q2_SP10_10_MG | ecosystem: Environmental > Terrestrial > Soil > Wetlands > Peat | place... | reverse complement strand
GGCGGCCGCGAGCGCGTGCTGAGGGAAACGATCGCCGGGGGCGTCACGCTCGACGACACGCTGTTGCACTTCGGCAACGAGGCGCTGCCGTTCGGCGGCGTCGGGGCATCGGGGATGGGCGCCTACCACGGCGAGCGCGGCTTTCTCGCCTTCACGCACGAGAAGGCCGTGTTCAGGCAGCCACGGTTTGCGCTGACCTGGTTGCTCAACCCGCCCTATGGCAAGCGTTTCGATGCGGTGCTTGCGCTGCTCAACAGGCTCGTCTAATCGGCGCCGCTGCGCCTTCGCTGCCAGAGCATATCGGCCAGGACGGCGACCACCGCGAGGTTGACGGCCAGCGTGGTCAGCTTGAGCGGTGTTACGCCCTTGAGCAACGCGGCTACCTCGAGAGGCACATAGATGAGTCCCGACGCGACGCCGAGCCACGCGGCCCAGGTTCGTCCCTGCCACAGGCCATAGCCTTCGGCCAGCCGCATGAGCGCGTAGGCCGCGGCGCCGAGCGCGAGCAGCCATAGGTCGGCCGAGGTAATGCGCCCGGCGAGATCGATGAAGATCTGCGGCGCGCGCGCCGCCGGATTGAGATGCAGGTGGCGAATGAGCTCCGCCACGACTGCCTGGACGTCGCGATGCGTGAAGGCGAGCAAGCCCGCCCCGGCAACGAGAACGAGCGCACCCTTGGCGAGCTCCACCAACGCGACCATGCGCATGCACGCACGGCGCCAGGGTCCGGCGCGCGGTACCGGGAGAAGCAACGGACTCTACTTGGAAACGGGCAACTTGCCCTGCACGCCCTCGACGTAGTAGTCCATCTTCGACAGGACGTCGTCGGTCATCACCTTGCCGGCAGCAAGCCGCTCCTTACCCTCGTTGTCCTTGACCGGACCGGTGAAGGGATGGAGCTTGCCGGCAGCGATGTCGGAGGCCGTCTTGTTAACCTGATCCTGCACGTCCCTCGGCACGGCCTTGTTGAAGGGTGCCATCTTGATCATGCCTTCCTTGATGCCGCCCCACACGTTATCGGGCTTCCACTTTCCGTTCATCGCCTCGGTGGTCGTCTTCGTGTAATACGCCCCCCACTGGTGGGTCACGGCGGTGAGCTGCGTATTCGGTCCGTACTTCGACATGTCGGAGTGATAGCCGATCGAATACACCTTCTTCGCCTCGGCGGCCTGGACCACGGCGGTCGAATCGGTGTGGTTGGTCACGACGTCGGCGCCCTGCGAGATCAGCGTCTCCGCGGCCTCGCGCTCGCGCCCAGGGTCGTACCAGGAGTTCACCCACACGACCTTCACTTCCGCCTTGGGATTGACGCTGCGCATACCGCGCGTGAACGCGTTGATTCCCATCACGACCTCGGGGATCGGGAAGGCGGCAACGTAGCCAGCGACGTTGCTCTTGGTCATCCGGCCGGCGACGATCCCCGCGAGATAGCGGCCTTCGTAGAAACGCGCGTTGTAGATCCCGACGTTCGTAGCGGTCTTGTAGCCAGTCGCATGCTCGAAGTCCGTCTTCGGAAACTGATTGGCGACCTTGATCGTGGGATTCATGTAGCCGAAGGAGGTCGTGAAGATGAGCTTGTAGCCGGCCTGGGCGAGCTCGCGGATGACGCGCTCCGCGTCCGCTCCCTCCGGTACGTTCTCGACATACTTGGTGACGACCTTGCCGCCGAGTGCCTTCTCCATCTCCTTGCGGCCGGAATCGTGCTGGAAGGTCCAGCCGGCATCTGCGATCGGGCTCACGTAGACGTAGCCGACCTTGAACGGTTCGTCGGCCGCGAAGGCCTCGATCCCCAACGCAGTCAATCCCACCGACACCGCGAGCAGCAAACCTTGCTTGAACATTCTTCGTCTCCTTGAACTTGTGTCTCGCCACCCCATGCCTGCTGCACCCAGGCGCATTGACCGGCGCCGCGGCGCCGGTTCGACGCGCCGCTAATTGTACCGTCAGGCGTCGGGATGGAACGGCTGGCCGAGCGACGCGGGCGCATTCAGGCGGATCATTGCTGCGTCGCGCGAGATGATCGTCAGCACGAGGATCGTGGCGACGTACGGCAGCATCGACAGGAGCTGCGAGGGAACCGCCACGCCGATAGCCTGGGCCTGGAACTGGGCGAGCGTGACCGCGCCGAACAGATACGCGCCGGCGAGGACCCGTCTGGGCTTCCACGTCGCGAAAACGACGAGCGCCAGGGCGATCCACCCGCGCCCCGCCGTCATCCCCTCGGTCCACAGGGGGGTGTAGGCAACCGCGAGATAGGCGCCACCCAGCCCGGCACAGGCGCCCCCGAAGAGCACAGCGAGGTAGCGGATGGCAATCACCGGGTAGCCGATCGCGTGTGCTGACGCAGGGGACTCGCCGACTGCGCGCAGGACCAGGCCGGCCCGCGTATGGAAGAGGAACCACTCCACGAGCCCGAACAGCACGAGCGAGAGATACACGAAGGGGCTGTGCGCGAAGAGCAGCTTGCCGAAGAACGGCAGATCTGACCACCCGCTAATTCCGAGTGGCTTGATGCCGTCGATGACCACGCTCACGTATTCGAGCCCGACGAAGGCCGACAAACCTACGCCGAAGATCGATAGCGCGAGGCCGGTCGCTACCTGGTTGGCCATCAGCGAAAGGGTCAGAACGCCGAAGACGAGCGACAACGCGGCGCCCGCCGCGATCCCGGCGAGCGCGCCGAGCCAGGGCGCACCGGTGCTCGCCGCAACGATGAACGAGACGACGGCGCCCACCAGCATCATGCCCTCGACGCCGAGGTTGAGCACGCCGGACTTCTCGGTGACGAGCTCGCCGAGCGCCGCGAACACCAGCGGAGTGCCCGCAGCAAGGGTCAACGCAACGAGGGCGGCGATGTGCTCCATCAGCCGGTTCCTCCTGCCGCAACGGGCTGCACGTCGGCTGCGGGGCGGACAGGACGCCGCAGCACGCGCAGCCGGAAATCGATGAACACGTCGCTCGCGAGCAGAAAGAAGAGAAGCGTCCCCTCGAATAATCCGGTCACGGCGGATGGCAGGGACAGACTTATCTGCGCGGCTTCGCCGCCAAGGTACAGCAGCGACATGAGCAGGCTCGCGAGCAGCACGCCGAGCGGGTGCAGGCGTCCGACGAAGGCGACGATGATCGCGGCGAAGCCGTAGCCCGGCGACATCGAGGGAAGAAGCTGGCCGATCGGACCGGCCGCTTCGTTCACACCGGCGACGCCCGCGGTGGCTCCGCTGATCAGCATGCCGAGCCATACGGTGCGTTTTGCGGAGATCCCCGCATAGTTGGCGGCCGCGGGGGCGAGCCCGGCTACGCGCATCTGGAACCCGATCACACTCCTGCGCATGAACAGCCAGCCCACGGCGATCACGGCGAGCGCGATCACGAAACCCGTGTTGAGCCGGGTCTCGGCGAGCAGATTGGGAAGCAGCGCAGCGTCGGCGAACATCTTCGACTGCGGAAAGTTGAAGCCCTCCGGATCGCGCCACGGCCCATGCACGAGATACGACAGCGCGAGCTTCGCGACATACACCAGCATCAGGCTCACGAGAATCTCGTTGGCGTTGAAGCGCGTCTTAAGCCAGGCGGGGATCGCCGCCCAGGCCATGCCACCGAGCGCGCCGGCCAGGATCATCGATGGCAGCAGCCACGACCCCCCGCCGTCCTGCAGCGCAAGCGCCAGACCGCCGCCGCAGAGCGCGCCCAGGGTGAGTTGTCCCTCGGCGCCGATGTTCCAGACGTTGGCCCGATAGGCCGCGGCGAGTCCCACCGCGCACAGCATCAAGGGCGATGCCTTGAGCAGCAGCTCGGCAACTCCGTACAGGCTGTCCACGGGCTTGACGAAGAAGACGTAGAAGGCCTGCAACGGATTCTTGCCGAGGAGCGAAAAGAGCACGACGCCGACCGCAAGGGTCGCCGATACTGCGAGCACGGGCGACGCCCAACGCATCAGCTGCGAGGGCTCGGCGCGGGGCTCGAGTCTAATCCGCATCGACGAGTCCGGCCGGAGAACTCTGCGCGCGTGCCACAGCTTGCATGCCGATGAACGATCCGCTCATCAGCAAGCCGACTTCCTCTGCATTGGTTTCGCGGGTGGGCCTCGCGCGCGAGAGCCTGCCGCGCGCGATAACCATGAGCTGATCGCAGATCTCGAGCAGCTCGTCGAGCTCTTCCGATACGATCAACACGGCCACGCCGTCGTCGCGCAAGTCGATCAAGGCCTGGCGGATCTGCGCCGAAGCGCCGACATCGACACCCCACGTGGGCTGGGCCGCGATCATCACGCGCGGGCCCTGCAGGATTTCGCGGCCGACGATGTACTTCTGAAGATTGCCCCCCGAGAGGCTGCGCGCCGCGGCTTCGGGGCCGGGCGCTTTGACGTTGAAGCGCGCGATCGTCGCTCGGGCATAGGCGCGCACTGCGTCGAAGCGGATGAAGCCCCGGCTTGTCAGCTCCTGGCGGTGAGCCGTCAGCAAGGCGTTTTCCGCGAGCGACATGTCGGGGACCGCGCCGCGCCCCAACCGTTCCTCGGGGACGAAAGCGAGGCCGAGCGCGCGGCGCGAAGCCGCATCCATGCGGCCTGCCGCCACGCCGTTGAGGACGATCGCCTCCGCAGCAGCGACCGGTTGCTCGCCGGAGAGCACCGACAGAAGCTCCTTTTGCCCGTTGCCCGACACACCCGCAATGCCGACGATCTCGCCGCCACGCACCGAAAGGTCGATGTCGACCAGCTCGACGCCGAACGGATCCTCGGCAGCGAGCGACAGTGCACGCACGACGAGAGAGCCGTCGCCGCGCGTCGTGGCTTCGCGGTGACGCGGTTGGGGCAGCTCTCCGCCGATCATCATCTTCGCGAGACTCGAGGCGCTTTCGCGGCGCGGGTCACATTCTCCCGTTACGCGTCCGGCGCGAAGCACTGTCGCGCGCTGGCACAGGGCGCGGATCTCGTCGAGCTTGTGGCTGATGTAGAGGATGCTGCAGCCCTCGGCAGCGAGGCGGCGCAGGGTTTCGAAAAGCCTCTCCACCGCCTGCGGGGTCAGCACGGAGGTCGGCTCATCCATGATCAGGAGCCGCGGCTCCTGGAGCAGGCAGCGCAGGATCTCCACCCGCTGACGTTCCCCCACGGACATGGTGTGCACGTGCCGCCGGGGGTCGAGCGGCATGCCGTAACGCTCCGACACGGTGCGGATGCGATGCGCGAGGTCGCCGCCCAGCGCATGAGGATCGAGCGCGAGCGCGATGTTCTCGCTCACGGTGAGTGTGTCGAACAGGGAGAAATGCTGGAACACCATCCCGATCCCGAGCGCGCGGGCACGGGCGGGACTTCCGATGGTCACCGGCCTGCCGTCCCAGAAAATCGTGCCGGCATCCGGTTGGACCACGCCGTAGATGATCTTCATGAGCGTCGACTTGCCGGCACCGTTCTCGCCGAGGACCGCGTGAATCTCGCCCGGCCTCACGGACAGAGAGATGCCGTCGTTGGCGACGACCGACGGATAGGCCTTCGTGATGCCTTCGAGTCTCAGCCGGGGCGGCGCGGCGTCGGCGCCGCTGAGCGCATTCATGCTGCGATTATGCCCGGATTGCCCGCGGCCTTTAGCGCGCTGCGCGACGATCGGCAACCGAGGCGTCGTTTGCGCGCAACTGAAGCAGCTCGGCGGCGACCGCGACGGCGATGGCGCCCGGCGTCTTGCCTGGGACGCCTGCCAGTCCGATCGGGCAGGTCATGCGGGCGATGCATGCGGCCGACACGCCGCGGGCGCTAAGGCGGCGCTCGAACTGGGCGCGCTTGGATGCCGAGCCGATCAAGCCGAAGTAACTGAAGCCACCCCGCGCGAGAATCGCCGCCGCGAGCTCGAGATCGAGCGCGTGGCTGTGCGTCATCACGAGGAACATGCTGCCCGGCGCGGCGCGACGCACTTCGTCTTCGGGCGCATCGGTCGCCACGAGCGCAACGTTGGCCGGGACACTCGCCGGGAAGTCATCCTCCCGCTCGTCGATCCAGGTTACGCTGCACGGCAGCGTCCCCAGAACCTGCACGAGCGCCCTGCCCACATGACCGTTGCCGAAGACGAGCACACGGAAATCGCGGGGCACAATACGCTCGACGAACCAACCGCCGTCGGCGGTGAGCACCGGTGTCTGCGCTGGTTCCGTCAGGAGTTTCGTCACCGCGACGCGTGCCTCGGGCGCGAGCGCGGCTTCATCGACTGCAGTGGCGGTCGCGGTCTGCGGGAGGGCGGCGTCCGCGGCGATGCGCGAGACGAGCGCGCGCGGCGTTCCATCGTGTGCATGGCGCTCGATCTCGGCAATCCATTCCGACGCGCCGTCGTCGAAGTGCTGGAACAGCAACGTGGCCACGCCGCCGCAGCACTGTCCGAGCCGAGCGGCGAGCGGAAAGCGAACCAGCCACGCGCCCGACCCGTTCTGCGCCAGCGCGCGCCGTGCGATCTCGGTTGCTTCGAACTCGAGGTGCCCACCGCCGATCGAGCCGTTGGCCGTGTGCGCGGTGACGATCATCTTGGCGCCGGCCTCGCGCGGGGTCGAGCCGCGCGCTGCGGCAAGCGTCACCAGCACCGCGCGTCGTTCGTCAGCGAGCGCGATGCGCAGGTGGGTTATCCACTCGTTCATGAGACGGCGCCGACCGGTTGTTGCTCCCGTTGCACGAGCTCCTGCACGGCGAGGAGAATGGCTTCGTTCGTCGCCGGGGCGTCGAGCCTGGGCGAGAGCCGATAGTCAGCCAGGCTCGCCACGGCATCGCGTAGCGCATGGAACACCGAGAGAGCGAGCATGAGCGGCGGCTCACCGATCGCCTTCGACCCATGGATCGTTTCCTCGCGATTCGGCGCGCCGAACCACTCGAAGTAGAAGCGCTCGGGCCAATCGCGGCACGTCGGGATCTTGTAGGTGGAGGGTGAGTGCGTCATCAGTTCGCCGCGCTCGTTCCACCACAACGCCTCCATGGTGAGCCAGCCCACTCCCTGCAGGAATCCTCCCTCGAGCTGACCGCGGTCGAGCGCCGGGTTGAGCGACTTACCAACATCGTGCAGCACGTCGACGGCAACGACGCGGTTCTCTCCGGTGAGCGTGTCGACGATAACCTCCGAGACCGCGGCGCCGTAGGCAAAGTAGAAAAAGGGGCGACCGGAGAATGTCTTGCGGTCGTAGTGGATCTTCGGCGTCGCGTAATAGCCGGTGGCCGACAGCGAGATCCGCGCGCGATGAGCGATCGCTGCGAGCTCGGCGAGCGGCAGCTCCCGCTCCCCGGCGCGCACCTTGTTGGCGGCGAAGCGGATCTCGCTCGCCGCAATGCCGAAGTGCTTCTCCGCTATGGAGGCAAGCCGCTCGCGCAGCGCGCGTGTCGCGGCCTGCGCCGCCATGCCGTTGAGATCGCTCCCCGAGGAGGCGGCGGTCGCCGAGGTGTTGGGCACCTTGCTCGTGTCCGCCGCCGTGATACGCACGCGATCGATCGTGACACCGAGCTCGTGCGCGACGACCTGCGCCACCTTGGTGTAAAGTCCCTGACCCATCTCGGTGCCGCCGTGGTTGAGCAGCACGCTGCCGTCGGTATAGAGATTGACCAGCGCACCTGCCTGGTTGTAGTGCGTCGCCGTGAAGGAGATGCCGAACTTCACCGGCGTGAGCGCAATCCCGCGCTTGAGGACCGGGCTTCCCCGATTCCAGGCCGCAATCTCCGCCCGGCGCTCGCGATAGCGCGAGCTTTGCTCCAGGCGCGCGGCGAGTTGCGGCATCACGTTGTCTTCGATTTTCATCCGGTACGGGGTCTCGTCGCGCGGCGCCGAGGAGTAGAGATTCCTGCGGCGCACGTCGAGCGGGTCGAGACCGAGGTGACGCGCAATTTCCTCGAGCACGTACTCGATCGCGAACATTCCCTGCGGGCCGCCGAAGCCGCGGAACGCCGTATCCGAGACGGTGTTCGTCTTACAGCGGTAGGAGGTCAAGGCGATGTTCTCGAGGAAATAGCAATTGTCGACGTGAAACATCGCGCGGTCGTTGACCGGTCCCGAAAGGTCCGCGGAGAAGCCGCAGCGCGAAGCGAGCGTGAGATCGATCCCGCGAATCCGGCCATCGTCATCGAAACCGACCTCGTAGTCGTAGCGGAATGCATGACGCTTGCCCGTTTGCATCATGTCGTCGTCGCGGTCGACGCGGAATTTCACCGCGCGGCCGGTGCGCCGGGCGAGGAGGGCGGCGACGCACGCGAAGAGGGCCGCCTGCGACTCCTTGCCGCCGAACGCGCCGCCCATGCGGCGACACTCGACGGTAATGGTGTTCGAGGGCACGCCGAGCGCATGCGCGACCTGGTGCTGGACTTCGCTGGGGTGCTGGGTCGAACAATGCACGTGCATGCCCCCGTCGTCGCCAGGCCTCGCGAGCGAAATCTGTCCCTCGAGATAGAAGTGGTCCTGTCCGCCGCAGCGGAACCGGCCCGCGAGCCGATGCGGGGCGGTGGCGATGGCCCCCGCGGCATCGCCGCGCGCGAGCTTCTCGGTCGGCAGCACGAAGGAGCCCAATCCCAAGGCTTCATCGATGGTGAGAACGGCCGGCAGAGGCTCGTATTCCACACGCGCCAGCAGCGCTGCGCGGCGCGCGGCTTTCACCGAGGTCGCTGCCACGGCGAAGATCGGCTGGCCTACGTATTGCACCAGGCGATCGGCGAGGATCGGTTCGTCGTGGATCACCGGTCCTACGTCGTTGATCCCGGGAATGTCAGCCGCCTCGAGCACCACGACCGCGCCGGGGGCCGCGCGCACCGCAGCGAGATCGCACGCAAGAATCCTGCCGTGCGCGATCGTGCTCTTGCCGACGGCTGCGTGCAGGCAGCCGCGTGGTTCGGGGATGTCGTCGACGTAGTCGGCTGCGCCGGCAACGTGGAGGCGCGCGCTATCCTGAGCCAGCTCGGCGCCGATCAGCTCGCCGGCGGGGACGGCTCGCTCGGCGCGCTCGTTCATTGCGCCGCGTACTCCCGGACGCGCGTGCGCTCACCTTTATGGCTCGTTTCGATGAAAAAGCGGCGCAGCAGGTTTCTGAGCGCGATGCGGCGGTAGGCCGCGCTCGCGCGCATGTCGGTGATGGGCTCGAATTCGGATTCGAGCGCGGCTTCGCCCGCGGCGAGTGCAGCCGCGTCCCACGGCCTCCCGCAAAGGGCCTGCTCGCAGCGCAGGGCGCGCTTCGGGATCGCTGCCACGCCGCCGCAACCGATGCGAATCGCCGCGGTTCGCGCCGCGGGCGATGCGCTCGCGCGGCGCAGCGAGAAACATGCGAATACGGCCGATATGTCCTGATCGAATCGCCGGGAAACCTTGTACGCGCGAAGCTCAGTCGCCGGCTCACGGTACGGCACGCAAACCGTTTTGACGAACTCCCCCGCCTCGAGCACTGTGCGCTGATAGGCGAGGTAGAAATCGTCGAGCGCGATTTCGCGCTGTCGCGCGCCGCGTCGCAGAATGAGGCTCGCGCCGAGCGCGAGCAGAACGGGCATCGAGTCGCCGATCGGCGAGGCGTTGGCGATGTTGCCACCCAGCGTCCCGGAGTTCCTGATCGGAGGTGAGCCGAAGCGCGACCAGACTTCGGCGAGCTCCGGATACTCGGCCCCGATCGCGCTCAACGCGTCCGCCAGCGCAACCGCCGCACCGATCTCGAGACGGGCCGGTCCGACGCGAATCTCGAGCAGCTCTCGCACGCCTCCCGTATGGATGATCGTGCCCAGGTCGCGGTGCAGCTTGGTGACGCGAAGGGCGACATCGGTGCCGCCGGCGAGCAGGCAGGCCTCCGGATGGGCGAGACAAAGCGAAGCAAGCGAATCCTCGTCGGCCGGCGCGAAGAAGCGCTGTCCGCTGCCCTCGTATGCAAGGTCCGCAGCGCGGGATCGCGAGAGCTTCGCTGCGAGCTCGCGCTCTTCGGCGCTCACGCTGCGCCGGCCCTGTGCATCGACGCCGGGTGCTCGCCATCCGCGAGGTGCCGGCAGCTCGTGCATGCGCTGGGCGGCTGCGATGATAGGGCGATATCCGGTGCAGCGGCATAGGTTGCCGGAGAGCGCATCCTCTATCGCGGCGCGAGTGCAGCGCTCGCCGCTCTTGTACAGACCGAAGAGCGACATGGCGAAGCCGGGAGTGCAGAACCCGCATTGGGAGCCGTGGCAATCGACGAGGGCCTGCTGCACGGGATGCAGCGTGCCGTCCGCCTGCTTGAGGGCTTCCACGGTGAAGAGCGCCTTGCCGTCCAGCGTAGCGAGGAGGCGGATGCAGGCATTGATCGGGCGCCAGGCAAGCCCGCCGTCGTCGGCGGGCTCCGCGAGCACCACCGTGCAGGCACCGCAGTCGCCCTCGGCGCAGCCTTCCTTGGTGCCGGTGCGGCCCAGGTGCTCGCGCAGGAAGTCGAGCATGGTCGTCTGCGCTGCGACATTGCAGACGCAGACAGGCTCGCCGTTGAGCAGGAATCGCAGTTCGCCGCCGGATGGGTTCATCGCGGCTGTATCGCCGGCGTGCATCCGTTGCTCCGCGCCGCTACCCCGGGCGCTTCGGCGAACCTCGCCGGCGCGGCTCGAAGGCCGCGCCGGTGTTGCGAGACGCTTACTTCTTCGAGGCCTTGGCCAGCTCGTTGCTGAGGGCCGCGCCGCCCTTGGAGTGCACAGACATCCGAACGAAGATGTCCGGGGGCGTGATCCCCTTCTTGTTGTAAAACACTTCGTTCCAGTCGTTCGAGATGCCGATCACCGTGCCGTCCAGATTGAGCCCGCCGTACACGCCCTTCGAACGGCTGAAGGCGATGAAATCGGCGACGACGTCGGATTTCGCGCCTGCGCCGACCGGGCCCGCAGCGACACTGGCGTCACCACCGAGCTTGACCGACGTCGAGAGTAGCGAGTTCATGCCCTTGTCGGTCATCACCAGCGTCAGCGCCTCGGACACGGCAATACCCGCCTGGAAGCCAACGCTCGCGGTTGCCATCGTGTAAAAGCCGGGACCGACCCACTTCCCGCTCTTGGCATCGTGCACGTACACGATCGCACGGCCACCCGACCCGCCGAAGATGAACCCGGCCTTGAGCAGCTCGGGGGCGATGACCACTGCCTTCGCGCGCCCGATGTTCTGCTGCAGCCAGCTCATATCAGGATCGCGCATGAAGTTGGAAAATGACTTGGCCGCTTGATCGACGAGTTTCTGCTGCTCGGCCTGGGCCAGCGCAGCGCTGCTGCCGATGGCCAGCACCGAAACCAGCAGCCAGCCGATCGCGCGGATACCACGTAATTTCAGCATGATGCTCCTCTCTTCGTGTTCGATGACGGGACTCCCCTGCCAGGCAATTATAGCGCGAGCGCCCGCCCGGTGCCTGCCCGCGTGCTATAGTCGGGCCGCCCTAACCCGGTGCATGCGGGGCCCCATGTCACACGACGCGGCGGTCTTCCTGTCGCGGTTCCACTTCTCCCGGATCACGCTCCGTGGCAACTGCTCCGGTGCCGGATCGGCGGCTTCGAACGACCTGTTCCCATTGTATATGGCGGGTCGTGCCGGTCGGTCCTCTGCAAGGTAAGCGCCGACAGCGGCTATCATTGAAAGGCCTATGCGTTCCCCGGCCCCCGACCCCGAAGAAGGCCAAGTCGAAGGCGCGAAGCCACGCGCCAAGTCGCTACTCGACGCTCCCGTGCTGCGGCGCCGGCAGCCGCGCGGCGATGCGGGCGCCGCCGGAAGCATCGGCACTGCGCTGACACGACTGGCCGTGGTGCTGCTTTCGACCGTCAATGCGGTGATGTGGGAGGTCTACACGCAGGCGCCGCTCATGGCCAGCCTCTGGGCGGCCATCGCGATCTCCTTCGTCGGCTGGATGATCTACGAGCGCCAACGCTGAGCGGTGGCGACGGGCGGAGGGCCGGCGACGCTGCCCGAGCTAATGGACCAACTCGAGGCCGTTGTCGGTGACGCGCACGCGATCGCCAACCTTCAACCCTGCCGGAGCGCTCTGGCGAATCGTCGCCCAGGTTCCGTCGTCGTACCTGATCCCGATCTGATAGATAACCTGGGTTTTCGACTTCTCTAGCTGATTGCCCACGTACCCCCCG
>Ga0187779_10002177_pt1 | contig 12071 bp, 19 predicted proteins | sample 1015_Q2_SP10_10__FD_132435 | JGI IMG/M metagenome (GOLD analysis project Ga0187779, IMG submission 132435) | Tropical peat soil microbial communities from peatlands in Department of Meta, Colombia - 1015_Q2_SP10_10_MG | ecosystem: Environmental > Terrestrial > Soil > Wetlands > Peat | place... | reverse complement strand
CCCCGCCCCGAGCTCGACTTCCGCAGCGCAATCCTCTACTTCTTCGATCCCGACATCCGCGCGACGCACGCGGAGCTCTCGCGGCGCGGCGCCGCCTTCACGAACGAGCCCCACCGGATCGCTCGGATGCCCGACCACGAGTTGTGGCTTGCGGAGTTCCGCGACACGGAAGGCAACGCGCTCGCCCTGATGAGCGAAGTGCGCTCCTGACGGGCCGCGCCGGCCGACTGGGTTAAACTGCGCCGCTCGGAACGGACGCACGAAAGGAAAGGACCACGAGATGAAGAAGACCCTGGCAGCGCTGCTCGGCGGAGCGGTTCTCCTGCTCCTCGCCGCGCCGGCCCTCCTGGCCGACGATCAGAAGGAGCAGAAGATGGAACCCAAGTGGAAGATGACCGGGACCGGCCTGAAGTATCAGGACGAGAAGGAAGGCGATGGCGCCACGCCGAAGAACGGCCAGATCTGCGTCATGCACTACACCGGCTGGCTCTGGGAGAGCGGCGAGAAGGGCAAGAAGTTCGACAGCTCCGTCGATCGCGGCCAGCCCTTCGAGTTCAGCCTCGGCATGGGGCGCGTGATCAAGGGCTGGGACGAGGGGGTCTCGACGATGAAGGTCGGCGGCAAGCGCCTGCTCCTGATTCCGCCGCAGCTCGGTTACGGCGCCCGCGGCGCCGGCGGCGTCATTCCGCCCAACGCAACGCTGCTCTTCGAGGTGGAGCTGCTCGGCGTCAAGTGATTTGCTGCGTATCCCGCGCGGCAAATCGTCCCGAGCGACAGCGAGGGATCCGGGCCCAGGTGGAAGGTCGAAGGTGACAGCCCCTTCGACCTTCTATTTTCTACCTTCCACCTTCCACCCTTCACCTTCCTCCCGCCCCCGCCTCGTTCTTGTAAACCACGCCGCCCTTCATCACGAAGGAGACGCGCTCGAGGAGCGTCACGTCCTCGAGCGGATTTCCGCGCACGGCCACGAGGTCGGCGAACTTGCCCGGGGAGACGGATCCGACCCGGTCCGGCCAGCCGATCAGGTCCGCGGCGCGCAGCGTGGCGGCGCGGATCGCCTCGAGAGGCGACAGGCCGTTTCGTGAAAGCCAGGTGATCTCGCGCGCGTTCTTCCCGTGCGGCAGGACAGACGCGTCGGACCCCATGGCAATCTTCAGTCCCGCGGCAACGGCCCGGCGAATGGACTCGTGGCTCGCCTTTGCGAAGAGCTCCAACCTCTCGCGGCGCTCCGGATGCTCGGCCAGCTCCTTCTCCGGCGGCAGCTCTTCGATCGCGCCCGTCGGCACGAGCCACGTGCCGCGCTCCTTCATCAGCCGAACACCCTCCTCGTCGAGGAAGGTTCCGTGCTCGATGGAATCGACCCCGGCACGCGCGGCCACCTTGATGCCGTCGGCGCCGTGCGCGTGAGCGGCGACCTTCTTGCCATAGCGGTGCGCCTCTTCGACGATCGCCTTCATCTCCTCGAGAGTGAACTGCGTCTCGTTGACGAGGTTGTCGCCTTCGCCGGCCCCTTCGGTCGCCATGATTTTGACGACGTCCGCCCCGTACTTGATTTCGTAGCGCGCGAGCCTGCGGACCGCGTCCACCCCATCGGCGATTCCGGATTGGCCGCCGATCGAAATCGTCGGCGAGAGGCCGAGGACGTCCTCGTTGTGCCCGCCGGTCGAGCCGATTGCGAGAGTTGCGACCAGCATGCGCGGACCGACGACTTCGCCGCGGTTGATCGCGTCGCGCAGCGCGACGTCGATGAAGTCTTTCGCCCAGAGATCCCGGACCGTCGTGAACCCGGCCTCGAGCGTCTCGCGCGCGTGGACGTGGGCCGTCACCGCGTCATGCATCGGGCCGCCGTAGAGAAGGAACCGATATGTCGTGGTGATGTGCGTGTGGCAGTCGATGAGGCCCGGCAGGAGGGTCGCGTCGGCGAGATCCAGGACCTCGTACCCCGCCGGAACGGCGAGGTCCGTCCCGACGGCCTGGATCCGATCGCCGTCGACGAGCACGACCGGGCGCGGCACGAGCTTCCCGGCCGCGACGTCGAGCAGAGCGCCCGCCCGCACGGCTTTGCGCGCGACGGGCGTCGGCGTCGCCTCCGGCGGCGCCCCGCTCGCCGCGAAGGCGATCGAAAGAATCGCCGCGAGGAGTGCGGCGGCCTTCGAGGCCCGCCTCACCAGATGTCTCCGACGGTGAACCCCTCCGGAAACGGATCCTCCGCGTCCACGACGTAGCTCGCGAATCCCGTAATCCACGCCTGGCCCGAAAGGGTCGGGACGACGGCCCGATAATCCCCGACCGTCGTTTCCTCGATCAGACGGCCGGTGAAGACCGTGCCGAGAATCCCCTCATGTCGGAAGTCCTCGTTCAGGGCAAGCTTGCCTTTCGCGTGGAGGGCCGCCATCTTGGCGCAGGTCCCGGTGCCGCAAGGCGAGCGGTCGATCACGCCGGTCCACGTCGAAGGCCGATTCCAGTCGAGCTTTCCCGTCGAAACCGTCACCGCGTTCTTGACGTCCGCGTCGGCGCGCGAAGGCGGCCCGGAGAGCTGCGCGATCGTGACGCCCGAGAACCCTGGCTGCTCCGGATGCGTGCAGGGAAGCTGCTCCTGCGCCGCCGCCTTGATCATTTCGCTCACCCTTGTGATGTCGCGCCCTTCGTCCGGCGTGAGCCTTAGCCCGAGCGCCGCCGCGTCGCCGATGACGTAGAACATGCCCCCGTAGGCGACGTCCACCGTCACGGTGCCCAGGTGCGGCACCTCGAGCCTGCGGTCGACGTGCACCGCGAACGCCGGGACGTTCCGGAAGGTCACGCGACGGACTTTCCCGCCGGCGCAGTCGGCGCGTACGCGAATCAACCCGGCCGGCGTCTCCAGCGTCAGCTCCGTGACGGGCTCGCGCATCGGCAGCATCCCGGTCTCGAGCAGCACCGTCGTCACGCAGATCGTGTTCGTGCCCGACATGCCCGGATACTCGACCTGCTCCATGATGACAAAGCCGGCATCCGCCTCGGGCAGCGTCGGCGGCAGAATCAGATTGCAGTTGGCGGCCGGGTAGCCCCGCGGCTCGCGCAACATGCGGCGGCGCAGAGCGTCGGCGCGGGTCTCGAGGTGCTTCATCTTCGCGAACATCGTCTCGCCCGGCACGTCGAGCACGCCGCCGACGATGACCCGGCCGGGCTCGCCGCACGCATGCGCATCCACCGCCTGGATCATGTTTGTGAGGCGCATCGTCGGCGGATTCTGCCACGGCGGAGCAGCCCGCCGCCGCAGGCTCAGTCCGTGTCGGCGGGCGGCTTGCCGGCAGGCTCTCCGGGAGCCGGTCGCACCTTCAGAACGATTTCCTTGTCGATCTCGACTGTCCCCGCCGGCGCTCCCCGGGGTTTGCGGACGTTGCGCGCGCGCGTGCAGGACACGGGAACGACCCCCGCCTCGCGGGCCTTGCTGTGATACGCGGCGATCGCGGCGGCGCGGCGCAGCGTCGCCCGGTCGGGCTCCTCGCCGGCCGGGACCTGCAGCACGACGTGGCTTCCCGGCATCCCCCGCACGTGAAACCACCAGTCGTTCGGCTGCGCGACTTCGAGGCTCAGCCGTTCGTTGTCCTCGTCCGAGCGGCCGGCCAGGACTCTCCATCCTCCCCGCAAGGCATATTCGACCAGGCGCATCCGCTCAGGACGCCCAGCGCGAGATCCACGGAATCCTGCCGCCGACCGCGTAGTTGAGCTGCACGGCGACGATGAACCCGATGCTCCAGTACGTGTTGATCGCGCAGAGAGCCGCGCCCACGGCGTAGAGCGACTGCGCGACGACGATCCGGCGCTCGACCGCCCGGAAGACGTCGCCCGACGCGTCGTCGCGAATGAGGCGCGCCCGGCTCGCGTACCGCCAGCTCCCATAGAGCGTCGCGCCGAGCATGAGGGTGTTCGCCCAGTAGAGCAGCAGCGCCGTCCGGAAGGTCATGAACTCCGCCAGAAACTCCGTCGAGAACGGCATGAGCGCCACACCGGCCAGGAAAGCGAGATGCCACCAGGCCAGACTGCGGTTCGCCCGCGCGAGGTGATTCAATTGCGTTTGCTGCCCGACCCAGAAGATCCCGAGCGTCATGAAGCTCATGCCATAGGTCAGCAGCCGCGGCGCCAGGGCGACGAGCGCGCGGACGAGCTCGTATTCTCCGTGCACCCTTCCGGGCGGCGGCACGTGAATCTCGAGCACGATCAGCGTCATGGCGATCGCGAAGAGGCCGTCGGAGAGCGCGGCGATGCGCTCGCGATTGGCCCCGGCGATCTGGTTGTAGAGCGTCGCCATCGCTCAGCCGGCTGCGCCGCTCCTCTGGAGCTCCCGACAGCGGCGTCCGCCGAGAATGCCCGCGACAACCACCGGCGCGCACAAAACGACGAGGCTCTTCGCGATGTAGGAGGAATCGCCGGGGTCGCTCGCGCGGTACAGCCAGTACATCGCGGGCGCAGCGACGAGGCTCGAGACGAGGAGAACCTGGCCGAAACGCGCGTTCGTCTCGTACCAGAGCACGTCGCTTCCGAGCGTGGCGCGGGTTCGATAGCCGTAGATCCGATTGCGGGGAACCTTCCGGAACATGAGAGGGACGGCGACGATCACGAAGAGTACGTCGCAGGCCAGGACCGTCAACAGGCCCTTCAGCAACATGCGACGTCATCTCGCGGCGACATCCTCACCGGAACCCGAACCGGGCGCCATCCAGAGAGCCGCTCGAGATCTCCCGGCACTTCCCCCTCCCCCGCTCGCGGGGGAGAGGGGCAGGGTGAGGGGGCGTCACTCACATGCTTCCACCTAGTCCGGGTTCAGGAAGTCGATCGCCATGAAGAATCGCGACGCATCGAGCATGTCGTGGGCCGTGTAAACGATCGTGTTTCCCTTCGGCCGCTCGACGTTCTGAAAATACGACACGATCTCCGCCAGAACCACGCTCTTGAACGTGACTTCGAGCTTCACCGGCCTCGAGAGCTTGTACGGCTTGAGCTGCCGCCGCCTCTCGACGCCCCTCTTGACCCCCTCGCGAATGAGCCGCTGGCATTCCTCGGGGTGGAGCATCGTGCCCGAGTAAAAGCCGCCCGCGGTCTTCACCGCCGCGGTCTCGATCGGGCCGAGCAGCCGCCGGGCCTCCTCGCCGATCGTCTGATCTCCGGAGAGGAAGACGACGGGCACGCCAAACTCGCCGGCGATCGCCGCGCTGATCCCCGCCTCGGGGACCGTCACGCCGTTCAACTTCACCTCGAAAATCTTGTTGCCGCTCTCGGTGTGCGCGAGGATCGCGTTTGCCTGCCCCTCGCTCGCGTGATACCCCACGAAAACGACGGCGTCGTAGGTCTCGTCGATGCCCTGCATCATTCCGAGCGGCCTCGGCCAGGCGCGCACCATGCGCGCCCGCCGATCGAGCAGCTCGGGGTCGATGTTCTGCCCATCCCAGTGCGAGTCGCTCACGAGAACCTCCGTGGCGCCCGCGTCGTACGCTCCGGCGATCGCTGCGTTGACTTCGAGCGTCATGAGCCTGCGAAATTTCTCGTAGTCCGCCCCCTTCGGGCTCGACTGCTTGTCCCACGTGCTGACGCCGCCGACGCCTTCCATGTCCGCGGAGATGTAGACCTTGAGCTTCGGCGCCGCCTCGCCCGCGCCGACAGCCGCCGCAAGCGTGATGGCAGCGGCCGCCATCAGACCTCGCATGTCCCCTCCTCGAAAGTGAAGCCAGCGTAGCACGGGCGCGCGCTCGCTCCTCGCGATCAAGCTTCCTCTTCGGCGAGCGCGAGCAGCTTCAACGTGGTCGCCCAGTTCCGCGAAGTCCCGGCGTCGCCCAGCGCGCGGCTCACCGCCAGGTTGAGCGGACCTTTCAGAATGCCCGCCGCGCACCAGAGGTAAGCGGCGCGCCTTCCGACGGCGAGCGCTTCGGGCGCCCAGTTCTTCTTCTGAAGCTCTTCGAGACGGTTTCGATCGGCGGCGCTCGCGAGGACCGTCACGAGAAACCGCGACGGATCCTCCATGAGCCCGCCCAGAGGATTCTCTGCGACAATCGCCGCGAGCTCCTTCGCCTTGATCACGATCACGCGCGCCGAGACGCCGAGCCTCGTCGTCATCGCCTTCTCGATGCGGCTCCCGGCATCCGACGCTGCGGCGCCCGAGACCGTGAAGACGAGGTTGCCGCTGTTCAAAAGCGTGCGGACGTCGCCGTACCCGAGCCGCTCGAAGAGCGCCCGCAGATCCCCCATCGCGATTCGGTTGGCGCGGCCGACGTTGATCCCGCGCAGGAGCGCGACGTGTCTCTCCTTCATCGGGATCTTCCTTCCCTGCCGCCAACGCGCCGCAACAGGACGGCGCCCGCCGCGACGACACATCCATAGAACGCATACATCAGGAACTCGAGCGGCCACAGGTTGTGGCTCGTCGAATCGGAGATCATCTCGGTGACCGCAAGCGCGGGAAACAGAAGCATGGCGGCTGCGCCGAGGACGAGCGTCCGCCAAGACGAGATCGCGCCGAGGAAAGCACCGACGAGCAGAAGAAGCACGAAGTTCCATGGGCCGACGTGCTTGACCGCGGTGCGCACCAGCGCGTGGACCGACTCCATCGCTTGGCGAGACGGCTGCCGCAGGAGCGCCGGAAGCAGCATTGCGAGAAAGCCGAGAAACGGCGCGAGGACGAGTGGACCCCACTTCCTCACGCCTTCGCCTCACGAGCGGCCGGCTTCATCCAGTCCATCACGGCCGCGACGAATCGGTCGGGCTCCTCGACAAACGGCTGATGGCCGCTGCGCTCGAAAATTTCGAGCCGCGCCGAGGGCAGCCTGGACGCGACGCCCTCCCACATCACGTGAGGGACCGTATAGTCGTACCTTCCGTGCGCGAGGAAGATCGGCGCCCTCGAGCCACCGGCGCCGATCAGGACGTCCCAGCCCGGAGTCACGTCGCCCATCAGGTGCATCAGGAGACCTGGTCGCCGCTCCGCCTCTGCAAAGAGAGGCGCGGCGTCAAAGCGGGCGTCGTAGAAGCGCATCGGCGTCTGCGCATACATCGTCTGCGCCATCGAGGCGCCAGCCGGCAATCTCGACATGTTTTCGCGCAGGACTTGCTTCCGATCCTCGGAGGCATCCTCATCGAAAAAGGAGCGGGACCGGGCTGCGACCGCGGCCATGTCGCCGGTCGGGGGCGTCCCGACGGCGATGACGTGCGAGACGCTGCGCGGGCGGCGCCTGCCGTACTCGATCGCGACGATCCCCAGGAGCGAATGGCCGAGCACTGCGACCTTCTCGACCCCGAGGCTGACGCGGACCGCTTCGAGATCTTCCGTCAGAGAATCGAGCGTGACCTGGGAGGGCTCCCCCGTCGACTTCCCGCTGGCGCGCAGGTCCACAAAAACGAGCTTGAGGCCCTCGCTCAACCCCGACGGAATCTGGCGCTCGTAGGGCCGCGTGCCGATCGCGCTCAGGACGAGGCAGACGGGCCCTTCGCCCCGGGTCGAGTAGAAAAGCTCCGCCCCTCTCGCCGGAACGATCATTCGCGGCAGGAGCCTATATCTTGCCTTCGGGAGACTTGACATGCAAGTATTTACTTGCCTAAATTACGGGGCGTGAAATGGACAAGGTCTTCAGGGCGCTCGCAAGTCCTGCGCGAAGGCGGTTGCTCGACGCACTCCGGGCGCAGAACGGACAGACGCTCGGCGAGCTTTGCGTGCATCTCGACATGACGCGCCAGGCGGTAACGCAGCATCTCGAACGCCTCGAGAGCGCCAACCTCGTCGCGACCGTGCGCCGGGGCCGCGAGAAGCTCCACTACCTGAACCCCGTTCCCATTCACGAGATCCACGCGCGCTGGATCGCGAAGTACGAGCGCCACCGCCTCGACATTCTGCGGGAGCTCAAGAAGGGACTGGAAGGAGACGACAATGGATAAGCCTCAATTCGTCTACGTCACCTACATCGCGACCACCCCGGAGAAACTCTGGAATGCCCTGCTCGACCCCAGGATGACGGAGCAGTACTGGCAGCACGAGAACGTGAACGCTTCGGAGTGGAAGGCCGGCTCCAGGTGGGAGCATCGCGCGTTCGACAAGGAGCGGACTCTCCGAATCGTCGGTAAGGTCCTCGAGAGCTCTCCCCCCCGCCGCCTCGTCCTGACGTGGGCCTATCCGGCCGACGCGGGCAACGAGTCGAAACACTCGAGAGCGACCTTCGAGATCGAGCCGCTCCATGACGTCGTGAAGCTCACCGTGACGCACGACGACTTCGACACGGCCTCGGACATGCTCAAGCGGATCTCCGAGGGCTGGCCGAAGGTGCTCTCGAGCATGAAGTCGCTGCTCGAGTCCGGCCGGGCGTTGCCAAAGCTCTGGTAGCGGCCGGGTCGGTCACACGAGCCAGGGAATGATCGCCCACGAGCGCCGCCGGTATTCGTCGTACGCCGCCCCGAAGGCCGCGCGGAGATTGCGTTCCTCGAGCAGGATCTTCCGCCAGTACGCCGCGCCGATCAGAGCGACGGCAACGAGGGCATGCACCTCCCCCGAGACCAGCGCGGTACCGGAGAACATGCCAAGCATCGCCGTGTAGATCGGATGCCGCAGGACGCGGTAGGGGCCCGACCGGACGAGCTCGTGATCGACCTTGATGGCGACCTTTCCGCTCCAGTTGCGGCCAAGGTGGCGGCGCGCCCAGATCGCCAGGCGGAAGAAGGCTGCTTGTAGCGCCAGACCGCCTGCCACGATCGGGAGCGACAGCGGCAGGAAGCGGGCCCGCAGACCGGGTATCGGGGCGAAGAGAAGAACGAAGGCGGCGATCATCAAGTCCTGGTGCAACATGCGCGACCCCCGCGACTCCGAGCTCTTTGCGGGAGCGGCCCCCCGGGCCGCGACGTTCCAGTAAACCTGAAAGGCGATCCAGAGAGCCGCGGAAAGCAGCATCCGCACCGACGGCCTCGAGAGAACAACGAGGGTGAGGACTCCAGCCAGCAGAAAGAGGGAGACCACCTGCGCCGCCGGCCCTTCGAGCCTCAGGCGCCCGATCTGAAAAACTGCTGTTCGGCGCTGCGGCGGAGGCGACGACATCTCGATCCCTCAGGCGCCGGGTTCCCGCCGCGCTCTAGCGGATGGCGACCGAGGTTCTCTGCGCCGCCACGACCGTCCCGGCCCTGGTGATCCTGACCTCAGCGGTGACGCGGGACGTCTTCGAGTCCACGAAAACGCTGAGCTCCGACATGCAATCGCCGTCGGCTGATCTGGCGTTCGCCGGTGAGTCGGCGGAGAGCTGTATTGCGGGACCGAACACCAACTCCCCCGTTTCGAGATTCGTCACCGTGGCCCGGCACATGTAGAAGCCGGTTTCGTCCGTGGGAGAAACGTCGAGATCGAAGGAATAGACGGGCTCCGAACCGAGGGCGACAGTGGATAGAAAGGAAGTCGCGAGAACGATGAGGGCTCGTCTCATGAATCCCTCCTGTCGGGAAATTGACTCACGCGAGCCTCGGCGCCACCGCGGCCTGAGCCTCGGCCGAGGTCATCACGGGAATGATCTCAAAATCGACGAGATCCGCCCAGTGAGAGGTCCACTCGGAAAGCAGGCTCCGGTCCTCGCACTCCATGACCTGGAAGCACTGTCGAAGATCGCTCGTGATCCAGCTCCCGACGTACCGGAGCCCTTCGGGCGCCAGTCGGCCGCGATCTCGGAATCGGCGGTAGACCGGAGCCGGATCGCCGCCGCGAAAGCGCTCGATGACCATGTACGTCATGTCGTCTCTCCTCGAGAGGCCCCGGCGAGGCGACGAAAGGAAATGAGAGTTCCCCTACGAACGCCTCGGCGGAGGACCCATGGTCACGGCGCTGACGGGCGCGTCCGCGACGATTCGCCATTGCCCATCGGAATCGAGCCGCCAGTACACGAGGTAGTTGCCGTGGTCCTCGGAGGAGTGCATTCCGGCCGGCGCACCGGTTCCGGGCCTGAACCGCAGCGAATACTTGCCTCGCTCGACCGCCATCGAGCCGCTCACGTCCACCGATTGCGCCTCGAGCTTGAAATCCCACTTTCCCCAGGTGACCGCCTGGCGCCAGAACGCGCGGATGGCTTCGCGGCCGACGAGAGGATCGTGGTTGGGTGGCATCTGCCAGGCGTCGGCCGCGAAGATGGACGCCAGCGAATCGACGTCCCCTGCGGCGTACCAATGCGTCGCATCGGCATTGTGGCGGTCCACGATCGCGCGCACGTCGGCGCTTCGCGGCAGCGTGGGCTGCGCTTCCCAGACGCGCTTCTCGCCCTTGCGAATCAAGGGCTCCATTTGCTTGCGAACGTCCTCGAACTCCGCATTGCTCGTGGCCGCCTTCAGGGCGCCGTCGAGAGCCGCGGCATTCGGATACTCGCACTCCCACATCACGTCGGGGTCCTTGGCGGACCCACTGGAGCGGCGCAGGATGCGCCCGCGCGGAAGGCCGAGCTTCTCCAGAACGTCGCTCGCGCGCTGGCGTTGTGCGAAGACGTCGTTCGCCTTGCCCGGCTGCGCGTAGTAAGCGACCTGAATCACCGTCGGCCCGCCGAGCTTGCTGTCGCTCTGTGCCGTGGAACCTGCCGTGGCCGCCGCGATTGCAATCAGTACCGCGATGATCCGACGCATCGGTTTTGTCTCCTTCCGGGAAGGCCGTTTCTGCGAGCGAGTCCCCTCAGTTTCGATCGGTGTTGCGGCGGCGCTGCTGCCAGACGACCAGGGAGAGCACGAGGACGACCAATCCCCCCCACAGGACCTTGCCCGAGTGCACGAGGTTCACGATGACGGTCGCCAGGGCCATTCCCGCGGCGACGAGCGCCAGCGCCGCGCCGCGCGCTTCTTGAATCTGCTCACTCATTTGCCTGCTCCTTCGATCTGTCCCTACCGCACCTCGAAAAGGGCTTCCACTTCGACTGCCACGTCATAAGGCAACGCAGCCACGCCCACGGCCATTCTCGTATGGCGGCCTGCCTCGCCGAAGACCTGGACGAAGACGTCCGAGGCGCCGTTGACGACCTGCGACTGACCGGTGAAGCCGGGTTCGGAGTTGACGAAGCCCGCGAGCCGGACACAACGCGACACGCGGTCGAGGTCGCCGCCGAGCGCCGCCCTGGCATGGGCGATGAGGTTCAGCGCGCAGAGCCGAGCCGCGGCCTGCCCCTCCCCGACACCGAATTCGCGGCCGAGCTTTCCGATGAATCGCCGCTCGCCGTTCCACTGCGAAAGCTGGCCGGTCAGATAGAGAAGATTGCCGACGACGTGGAACGGCACGTAGTTCGCGCCGGGCGTGCTGGGGCTGGGAAGCTCGATGCCGAGCTCTCGCAGCCGCTCGTCGATTCGCGATGCCATGGAGACGCACCTCCTGCCCGAAGGGTCGGATCGGGCCTGACGACGGCGGCCTACGTCTCGCGTCCGCGGCTTCGCGCCGGCAGCTCGACGAACCCCGGCGCCCGGGGCGCTTTTGCGAACGTCGCGAAAACGGAGGGAGGGGGCACGACGAGCTTGCGCTCCTTCAGGTCCAGCCAGCCTCCCGTCGAGCGCACGACCGCCGCTCGCTCGTCGCCGGTTCGCCAGATCTCGTTCTCGATGACGAACCGCGCGCCGTCCGCGCTCATCGCCAGCACCGCGTAGGTGACCGTCACAGGCTCGTGGAGACTCACTTCGCGAAAGTACTCGAGCTCGTCCTTCTGCATCACGGGGCCGACGCCGAGGCGTCGGAATTCGCTCGGCGGAAACCCGTGCTCGGCGAAGAACGCCATGCGGACGTCGGCCGCGAGGTCGAGGTAGGCGGTATTGGCCATGTGGCCATTCAGGTCCATCGTCCCCCAGCCGGCGAGAAACTCCCTGGCGTAGCGGCCTTCGGCGAACGGCGATTCGAGCTTCATCGAGGGCGCGCGATCGGAGTGGCCACCTGCCATACGTTACCCCAGGGATCCCTGAGCATTCCGCGGCGATCTCCGTAAGGCGTCTCCCGAACCTCCTCGAGCGACGCGGCGCCCGCTTCCACCGCGAGCCGCCATGTGGAGTCTGCGTCCTCGACGTAGACGTACAAGAAGGCGGGGAACGCCTCCCGCTGACCGGCGCCGCTGATCATG
>Ga0187779_10002175_pt1 | contig 12078 bp, 10 predicted proteins | sample 1015_Q2_SP10_10__FD_132435 | JGI IMG/M metagenome (GOLD analysis project Ga0187779, IMG submission 132435) | Tropical peat soil microbial communities from peatlands in Department of Meta, Colombia - 1015_Q2_SP10_10_MG | ecosystem: Environmental > Terrestrial > Soil > Wetlands > Peat | place... | reverse complement strand
TTGGCGGAATCCACGCTGGTCGGCGTAATTTCATTCCCGAAACCGGGGAGCGACTATCGCGGACAAGCAATTCCGTCGGGCTATTACACCCTGCGCTACGAATTATTGCCGGATGACGGCAATCACCTTGGCGTCGCGCCCAATCGCGATTTCGTTTTGTTGATTCCGGTTGAGAGCGATCCGGATCCGAATGCGACTTTCAAGTTTGACCAACTCGTGAACCTGAGCCGCAAGGCCACCGGAACTCGCCATCCCGGTCCCTTGAGCTTAGTGCAGCCAGGCAGCGCAACCGGCTTGAACAAAGACGAAGAAGACCATTGGATTTTCACGACGTCGTTGAAACAGCAATCCGGTAAAGACCTGCCGTTTGCTTTGGTGGTAAAGGGAACTGCTCCGCAGTAGGGCGCTAGCGGAACTTCAGCACGAGAGCGAGCACGGTGAGCAGAGCCATGACGATGGTTCCGACCGTATAGAAGTGATTCTCCAGCCAGCCCTGCTGGTCTTCCCGTTCCAGCTGCGAAAGGAATCCGGGCGCCGCACCGGGCTCTGCACCAGTTCGGCCTTCTTCGCAATCGAGACAAAGCTTTCGCCCTTCCGAAACCGGAAAACCACAGGATTCACAAAACTGGACTTTGACGTTTGTGGCTGCAGGCGGAGCCTCTGGAGATTCGACGGCTGCAATCGGAGTTTCCTTTAGGCCGGAAATGCTCTCTGGCGGGATCTCAACTTTTTTCTCAGGGGCAGTCTGCCACACTGCGCTCGCTGCTGCCGGCGGAAGCTCCGGGACAGCCGTGGCACTTGACGGTGCAACCGAGGCAATCGGAATTTCACGTTGCGCAGGAGTGCTCTCCGGCAAGATTTCGACTGTCTTGTCGGGCTGAGTCTCTATCACTGCGCTCGTGGCTTCAGGAACTGGACGGCCAGTGGACACAATGGGAACTTCCTGCTTCGGCCAAGGCGTACGCACGGGGATCTTGACTTTCTCCTCCGCGATAGTCTCGATCGCAGCACGCTTGGCTGCGTCGGCGTGCGCCAAGGCGGTAAAGACCATTTCCGCAAAACGCTCCAGAAGTTCACCATGGGAATCATTGAAGGCGTTGGTTCTGTCCGCCAGCAGTTCCAACACGCCCACCACTTCCGACCCTCGGAAAAGCGGCATGACCATGATTGCTTTGATCCCGAGTTCTTTGTAGCTCTTCCCGTCGCCGCTGATCGCGTTCCGCGTGTTGTTGCAACAGAAAATTTGCTCGGCGATGATGCTTTGATTTATGAAATCGGGATCGGCTCTGACGCTGGCCCCCAGCTCCGTGGCCATAGGTCCTGCACTTGCCTCGCAAAGCAATTCCGGTCCTTCGCGCAGCGCAATCGTCGCCGACGAAGCTCCGGTAAGATACTGGATTCGATTCGTCAGCAACTGAAGGCTCGCGTAGAGGTCACGCTTGGCCATCTCGACTGCGGAGGGACCAGTTTTTTGAAGGATTACGCGTACCTCATCCAGGCTCGGAGGTTCTGGGTTTCCGGCTAATACTCCCGGCTGGGGAACGTGCGACCCAGCTGATGCGAAGCTGGAATGTGCATCCATAGCGAATGAGATCTGACAAAATGTTATCGCGGAGGTTGGTGTGGAGGACAAGAAAGGCGGCGTCGAAGGTTCTAGACCAAAAGTTTTCCGGTCTGTGAGGGTGAGCAAACCTGGCGGGTGCTCCACCCTTACAGAGCGTGTTTTGCGAGGTTAGGGTGGGGCAATCCGAACGAGGACATCAGGAAAATCTCGCCTAAGCGGACGCACTATTATTTCTTCGCCGGCAGGAACTTCTTCTCAATCGAGGCGACCACCACGTAGTTAGGGTCGACCATCTCGTTCAAATGAATTTTTGCCACTTCAGACAGAAGTTCGTAGGCATCCGTTTCTGACAAGCCGTAGTCGCGGTGAATCCACGAAACCAGTTCAGTGAAGGCGATACGCACACAATCGTCCAAGGGACGATACGCGCCCACCGTCATGATTGCGTTTTCATTTTCGAATCTTGGCCAATTGATCTTCTGGCCCTTGATCACATCCACCTGCACCTTGGCATGAAGTGGAACTTCAATTGCCGTGCCGGCAACTTCACCGTCTCCCATGGCAGCGTGTCCATCGCCCATATACAGCAAAGCTCCCGCTACGTTCACCGGGAAGTAAATGGTGTTGCCAACGCTGGCCTCGGGAGAATCCATATTGCCGCCAAATTCCGCCGGCACAACCGAGCTGCGCGCTTCGCCTCCAGAGGGCGCAACTCCGATGCACCCAAAGAACGGATGCAAAGGAATTTTCGTGCTGAAGTTCGAATCGAGCGCTTGAAAGGTTGCTGTATTGGATGCGTGATCGATGGAATAAAACCAGATTTTCTCCGGCGTAGGAGGCGCGAGCATAGGAGTGTAGTTTGTAGGAACGATCGCGCCGAACCCTGCTGCAAATGCGCCCAGGCCCTGGTTGCTGTCTACGTCTAGAGCAAGAATCTTTACCGCCAATGTGTCGCCCGGTTCCGCCCCTTCAATGTAGAAAGGCCCAGTCAGCGGGTTATCCCCTTTGCTCATGCTGAGCGTGTCCCCTGGTTTCTTAACCGCGTTGCCAAAGCAATCGAGTGTGTTGGTATCGAGAGTGTCTCCGGGTCTAAGCCGCGCCACCGGCGGCACCGACGCGTAGACGTATTTCACATTGTTGATCGTGGCCTGATACTTCACGACATTCTGTGCGTCAGCCATCACGCCGGTCGCCACTAGAATGAGCAGAAACCAACTCGAAATTCTCATTGGACTCCTTTGCACGCCTGCAGAATCGCACTACGGCGTGTTTCGCTTTAGTAATGAAGGAATGCCAGCCAAACCGAGCCGAAGACCAACGTTGCAATCGTAATGGGTAAGCCTACCCGGAAATAGTCCCAGAATCCAATCTCAATTTCCGGCTTGGCCGTTTCAACCACGATAATATTGGCAACGCTTCCGGTAATGGTCAGATTACCCGCCAGCGTCGAAGACATCGCGAGTGCCAGCCAGGCCGTATGCGCATTCGCAAACCCGGGAATCAGGGATTTCAGCAGCATCACGGCTGGCACGTTGCTGACGATGTTGCTCAGGATCGTGACCGTCACAACAAACGACCCCATGTGTTGCAGATTCAAGTGCTCAGCGATTTCCAGAAGCTTGCCGACGATGCCGGCGTTTTCGGCTCCTCCCACGATCAGAAACAGTCCGACAAAAAATACGAGCAGTCCCCAATCCACCTCTTCATAAAGTTTTCTTGGTTCAATCGTTCTTGTAATCAGCAATGCTGCTGCGCCCAGCGCGGCCATCATGGCGGGCGGAACACCGGAAAAGAAGCCAACCACTACTGCAGTGACAACAATTGCCGGTTTCGTCAGGTGGGAGAGGTCCAGCGGGGGAAGCGCGATCTTCTCCTCTTTGCGGAGCAGCGTTGGCGATTTGCGAACATACACCCAATGGAGCACGGCCCAATCCAGAAACAGACCCACGAAGGCCACCGGACCCAGTTCGAAAAGAAACTGCCGGTAGTGGATGCCGGAAAACGAGCCAATCAGCATGTTCTGGGGGTTCCCGGTAATGGTGGCGACGCTGCCGACGTTCGAGGCCGTCGCCACTGCTAGCAGATATGGCAAGGGTTCCAATTGCATCCGTTTAGCAATGCTAAGTACGAACGGCACCATCACCAGACACACAATGTCGTTCACAAAAAACGCAGATAAAAATCCAGCCGTGAAAATGACCGCGGGCAGAAGTTGCGCAGGATGGAGGCGCTCCAGAACGAATGCCGCATTCCACTCAAAAAAGCCCACCAGATGCAGATTACCGACGATCAGCATCATGGAAAACAGCAGGACCAGCGTAGGGAAGTCGATAAAGTGAAGCGCATCGCGGGCATGCACCACGCCACTGGCGATCATAGCCACGGCGCCTATGATTGCAGCGCCTGGCCGGTCAATCTTCAGGCCCGGAAACTTGCCAATGGCAAAAACCAGATAGCTGGCAATGAAAATGGTGTAAGCGGCGATCTGCTGTGCGTGCGAGAAAACCACTGACGGAACCGAGTGCATGCCGTAGCAGCATAGCAGCAGCCCCTAACCAGTCAAATGGCGTGCCCAGTGAACAGCTCTCAATCGGCAGCGAATTCCGCTCTTCGAAAACGAGCAGGCAGAGATCTTTGATTGTCTAACGCCTGCTTTCTCCGTGTCCCCACCAAAATCACGCCGCCGACGATCACCACGGTCGCAATCATCGTGCGTAGTCCCAATACTTCATGCGCGACGGCCCATCCGAGCAGAACCGCAATCACCGGATTGACGTATGCGTATGTCGACAGCATCGAAGGAGAACTCACCGGTACCAGCCAGGTGTACACCGTAAATGCCACGATCGAACCGAAGACGATCAGATATGCCAATGAAAGAACAGAGAGCGCCGTGAGCGAGTGAAGATGAATACGACCCCCTTCGCCAGCTGCAAACCCTGCTAACAGCAGCAGCGCTCCTCCGCAGATCATCTGCATCGCAGCGGACAGAATTTTCGAGGAAGGTAACTCCACTCGACGCGTGTACCCGGTCCCAACCGCCCATAACAGGGCACTCGACAACACTGCAGCAGCTGCTAACAGATCCAAGCGTTGCGCCAGAGCGTCCGGACCAATCAGTAACGCGACTCCGCCGAATCCCAGAAGTATGCCGGCCCAAGCTTTCAGTCCAAGCCTGGTCTCTGTCCCGTCCACTCGCGCGAGCATGACTGTCCACAACGGCAGCGTTGCGCACAGCAGTGCTGCCAGACCTGACGGCACTTTCTGCTCTGCCCACGCCAGCACACCATGGCCGCCCAGGAAGAGTAGAACCCCGGCCCCGAGTGCCCAACCCCAATGCCTGAGTTGGGGCGTCGCTGCACCTCTCATCCGAGCATAGGCAAACACGACAAGTCCGGCCGTGAGATGGCGAATACCCATCATTAGAAACGGAGGAATGGTTTCGACCGCATAGCGGATTCCCAGATACGTCGACCCCCAAATCAGGTAAATCGCAGCGAATCCCGCGATAAGCTGCGTGCGGGACGGCAACGCCTGATGCGGTGATCGCGCCCGGGTTGTTTCCGCGGCGCCAATGTTCAGGACTTGTCCGTTGCGAATCAGAGCCATGATTTGCGCGGGTTGATCAAGCAGCATAGGAGCGTACCTCACCGTTTAAAAACGATTACATGGTTAGATACTAGATTTAGTAAACTAACTTGTCAAGTGGTTTTTGATAGTTATATAAAAGCATAAGGTAATCTTGGATTGAAAATGTCACCGTTCAGTCAAAAATCGCCGTTTGAGTTCACCGGAGGAAATCTGTGCCTGGATTTTGCTAACACCGTCGATCATCGCGGCACCGAGCGTGAGACTGAGCTTTTAACCGACTATGCGCGGCTGGTGCGCTGGGGGGAAGAAGCAGGAGCACTCACTAAGAAAACCGCAGAAAAGCTCACCAACCTGGCAACTGACTCTCCCGGCAATGCGCAGCTCGTACTTCGCCGCGCGGTGCAATTGCGCGACGCGATTTACGATCTGTTCTCGGCAGTGGCGCAGCGAAGGGGAATTCCGAGCACAGCTTTGGGCGCTGTGAACCGCGCTGCCCAGGTCGCCGCGGAACACGTGCAAGTGATCTCTACAAATCGGCACTTCAATTGGGACTGGGTCTCGCCGGAAAGCCATTTGGACTCGACGCTTTGGCCCGTTGCCCGGGCTGCCGCTGAACTGCTCACTTCTGAAGACGTGGCCAAAGTTCGCCAGTGTGCGTCGGCAACCTGCGATTGGCTATTTCTCGACAAAACCAAGAATCATCGCCGGCGCTGGTGTGATATGAAGACCTGCGGCAACCGCGATAAGGCCCGGCGCTATTATCAGCGGCAAAAAGCGGGGTAATTCAGCTTCTACTGGGTTTCATCCCGGTGGCGGAGCCACTCCAGAAACATCTGCTCCAAAGGCTTGTCATAGCCCATCATGACGTGGCGAATGGTATGTCCGCTTACAAAATGGCAAACCTCTTCGGCAAGGTTTTTGGCGTGATCGCCGGCTCGTTCCAGCGATTGGGTCATGAAGATGACTTGCAAGCTGGCCCGCCGCTCCAAGCCTTCAGGATTTTCGATGTGGCGTAAGAAAATAAGATTGCGTAGACGGTCCATTTCCGCATCGGCCCGCAAGACCTCGACCGCTTTTTTCACATCACGGCCAGAGAATGCAATGCCTACATCATCGAGCATCTTTTCGAGAACCGTCGCCATGCGTGTCAGTTCGCGCGTGTCCTGGGGATCCAGCTGCCCGTTGGCGGCCTGCGCACTGCTGCCGAAACTCAGCAACAAGTCTCCAATGCGCTCCAGGCCGATCATGAACTTCATACAAGCGAGCAGTTCGCGCGCTTCCGGATCACTTACCCGAGTGATCGCGATCGTCACACCATCGTCGATTTCCTGATCCAGCGTATCCAGTTCTTTTTCTTTGTCTCGCAAGCTGCCAAGCAATGCAGCTGAACCTGTCGCGATGCCTTCCGCAGCGGTAGCCGCGGCATTCTTGGCGACGCGGCAAGCTTCAATGGTGCGAGTGACCAAATGCGCGTAGGGCCGTTCGGGAGTAGGCGTGTTCGCCGCAGCAGTGCTCATACCAGCATTCTTCTCCCAAACTGGCTGACGAGGAACTCCGGTTTGGTTTTGCAACTTGGGGGATCCTTCAAACACTTTAACAGCATAGGTTGCATACCGGCGGGAGGTTGTTAAAGTTCCGTAAATTCTGGAACATTTTCAGGGGAAGATTTCGCCTGATCAGTGTTGATTCCAAAAGGCAGGGTGAAGTAAAACACGGAGCCGTGATTGAGTTCACTTTCGGCGCGAATCGTGCCACCATGCGCGAAGACAATGTGCTTAGCAATCGCCAATCCGAGCCCTGTGCCCCCCGATTCTCGGGAGCGCGCCTTATCGACTCGATAAAATCGTTCGAATAAACGCGGCAGATGTTCCGACGGAATACCAACCCCGAAATCACGCACGTAGAACTGAACCCCGTATTCCGCAGGTTGCGCGCCCAACACCACTCGGCCGCCCGAGGCGGCATACTTGATCGCATTGTCAATCAGGTTGGAAAAGACCTGATGGATCGCCTCGCGATCGGCGTCCACCAGGGCTTCCGTGGAATTTTCTACCTGCAGCTCAATTCCCTGTGCCCGCGCCTTTTCCTGGAAGCTTTCCACGGCTTCATTCAGAAGTTCAAGAGGAGCGGTGGGCTGCACGTCGAACTGGTGCTCGCCCGATTCCACTCTTGCCAAAGTCAACAGATCTTCAGTTAGCCGCGACATCCGGCTTGCATTCTTGCGGATAATCTCCAGAAACTCGCGGGAATGATTATTTTCACTACTGTCCAGCAGCGTTTCCGCATATCCCTGGATGGAAGTCAGAGGGGTACGCAACTCGTGAGAGACATTTGCAATAAAGTCTCGCCGGGTCTTCTCCATACGCTCGGTTTCGGTGAGATCGCGAAGCACCGCAACTGCGCCACCCCCCGGCATCGGTGCGGCTGTGACATCAAAAATGCGGCCCGGCAGAATTGAGCCCGCCCGCCCGGTAACCACCTGACGCGATTCGTTGGCGCCGCGGATGATTCGCAGGAAGTCGGGATCGCGCACGGTTTCTACCACTGGCGCATTGAAGCGAGTGCGCTGCAAGCGATCCATCGTCCGGTTGGCCCATTGCACACGGTTATCCGCGCCGATGGCAATCACCGCGTCTTCCATACTATTCAGCAAAGTCTCCAGTTGCCGTTGGCTGGTTTGCAGGGCAGCGAAGTTCGTTTCCAGTTGCCGTGCGGTTTTGTCGAGAGCGGCTGCTAGTTGTCCAATCTCATCGCCGGACGGCTCTGAGATGCGCGCCGTCAGATCACCCGCAGCAATCCGTTCCGAAAAATGGACGATCCGGCGCAGCCGGTGTGCGGTCAACTGGGCGGCCGCTCCGGCGATCAGTAACGCTGCCAGAAACGCAATGGACGAGCCCAGTAAAAGCGTGTTGCGGCTGCCGGACATGCCTGCGGCAAGGTTGGATAACGGATAAGCGAGTCGAACCGCACCTCCGGAGATCGGTGCGGCCGCGTACAGGTACGGAACCCCCAGGTTCTCACTGTTGCGCTGGTCGCCACCGACTTCACCTTTTAGCGCTGAAACAAATTCCGGCTCTCGATCTAAATTTCGCAATGCAGCGGGTTGAGCTTCGGAATCTGCCAAAACCCGTCCTGTCCCATCAATGATCGTCGCGCGTGCACCCGCTGCCTGGGCCTCTTGAGCTGCGATCTCCTGCAGGCTAGTGCTGCGATCATGATTCACGCGATTCGCGAACATCGCAGCCTTTTGCCGTAAGTTGCTCGCGGTTGTCTCGCGGAGAGAATCTTCCCAGGAGCGGCGAATCGAAATGTCGAGGGTGACGGTGCCCGCGACAATCACGAGGAGGAAAGCCGCCAGCAGTTTGAAAAATATCCTGTTTCTCACTTGGGAGCCTCAAAGCGGTAACCGGCTCCACGCACCGTTTTTAGATAACGTGGATTTTCTGCGTCAGGCTCGATCTTCTCACGAATTCGGCGAACATACACGTCCACGGAACGTGGAGTAACATACGCAGTGTCCCGCCAAACTGAATCAAGCAGCTGATCCCGGCTGAAAACGCGTCCCAGGTGTCGAGCGAAATAATCCAGCAGGCGAAACTCGGTCGCCGTCGTCGTCACCGGCTGTCCCCGCACAGTCAACGTCATGGCGCCCGGATCTATCTCAATTTCGCCAACTCGAATGGGCGACTGCGACAGTGGCCTTTCAAAACGCCTTAAGACTGCTTTCACCCTCGCCACGAGTTCGCGCGGGCTGAACGGTTTGGGGATGTAGTCATCGGCGCCCATCTCAAGGCCGAGGATGCGATCCGCTTCGCTACTTTTTGCCGTCAGGAAGATGATGGGAGTGGAAGCCAGCGATTGGGTTTGCCGGATCTGGCGGCAGAGTTCCAGACCATCCTTGCCCGGCACCATAATATCCAGGATAAACAGGGTTGGCCTTTGCCGGTCTGATTCGGCCACAACCGTATGACCCGTAAGGAAAAGTTTGACGTTGAATCCCGCCGCCTCCAGGTGGTGGCGCACCAGCCGCGAAATATCCGGATCATCCTCTACTACAAAAATGCTTGGTCTCACAAGAATATTGTAGCCGTGCAGCTGAATTCTCGTGCCGTTTGTAACCTGATTGAAACAATTCCAATTACCAGGAAGAAACGGATTTACGACGCTTTACGTCAATCAGCAAGTTTGCATGTCGATCTATCCAGAACACTTTTCCCGCGGGAACTACGGTGGTTGCACTATATTCGGTCACGATCGCGGGCCCGGCTAGCTTTCGTCCCGGGGCTAACGATTCGCGAGCGAAAACGCCAGCTATCGTTTTCCTGCTGTCAAGCACTATCGGAGCGCGCTCCACTGGAGAGGAGGCCGCCGAAGCCGCTGCCGTTCCCGACAGGGCCCGCTTTGCGAGTTTCGCTTGCGAAGTCTCCAAGGTCGCTCGCAAACGTAGCGTCACCAATTCGATTTCGCGGTCCGGATAACTGTATCCATAGCGTTTCTTGTGCTCGCGACGGAATGCCTGTTTAAGTCTGCGACTGTAGGGCACATTCAGTTCGTAGCCCTGCCCACGATAGCGAACGTCCACGCTGAACTTGTAAGTGATCCTGCCCCGCCACTTCTCATTGCGAAAGTCGTGGTCAGCTTTGTGTCGCAACGAACGAAACTCCCGATCGAGATGGTGGAATGGGAGTTCATCGAGAGCTCGCCAGAGGACTGTCCTTGAGTAGTCCTTAACCACGTTGCTTACCAGAATGCCAAATGCCGACAGCGCTCCCGGCAATGCCGGAACAATCACCAGCGGAATATTTAGAGCTTCCGCCAGTTCACACGCATGCAGGCCTCCTGCTCCACCAAACGCCACCAATGCAAACTCCCGCGGATCATATCCGCGCTCAATGGAAACCACGCGAATGGCTTTCTCCATTGTGGTGTTCACAACCCGGATCACTCCGCTCGCGAATCGCTCCAAAGTGATCTTGGGAGCATGTTGCTTGAGCCATTCTGTGCAGATTCGCCGAGTGCGTTCCAGGTCTGGTTTGAAGTCTCCACCGAGAAAGCGGTCTGGGCGCAAACGGCCAAGAATCAGGTTGGCATCGGTGACGGTCGGCTGAGTTCCGCGTCCGTAACAGATAGGGCCGGGGTCGGCGCCCGCGGATTCCGGCCCGACTCGTAAAGCACCGGCCGTATCAAAGCGTGCGATGGAACCGCCCCCGGCCCCCACCGTGTGAATGTCGAGCATCGGTACTCCGACCGGGAGACCGGCAATCTCTGATTGGCTGCTCGCTGTAGCTTCGTGCTCCAACAGCGCCACATCGGTTGACGTACCACCCATGTCAATGGAAATGATCCGCTCAAATCCGCTGCGCCTGGCCGTTTCGGCAGCGCCGATTACACCCCCCGCTGGCCCGGAGAGCAAGGTTCGCACGGGTTGACCCGCTGCGGTCTTCACCGCTGTTATGCCACCGTTAGATTGCATTACAAAAACAGCCGTTTTGCCGTTGTACGCAACGGTTCGTTTTTCCAGGTTGTGGAGGTATATCTGCATGATCGGCTGCAAATATGCATTGACCACAACCGTGCTGGTCCGTTCATACTCACGAAATTCTGGAAGAATCTCATGCGAAACCGACAACGGGATTCGGAGTTCTTTCAGCACCTCTGCAAGTTGCTTTTCATTCTCTGGATTGGCGAATGAAAACAGCAACGAAATCGCGACTGATTGTGGATTGGCCGCCCGCACAGCTTCCGCCAAGCTTCTCAAATCGTCACCCGCGGGCTGCCGCAGGATTTCGCCATCATATGCGGTGCGCTCATTCACCCCGAAGCGCAGTTCTCCAGGCACAAGAGGCTCAATTCGATCGAAGAAAAAGTCGTAAAGTTTCGGACGCGCCTGTCGTCCGATCTCGATAACATCCTCGAAACCGGCAGTCGTAACCAGTGCTACTCGTGCCCCTTTCCGCTGTAGCACCGTATTGGTGCCCACGGTTGTCCCGTGAAGCAGGATCAAGGAACGCGCGATTCCAATTTTGTCCAAGGCTTCTGCGATGGCCCGCGAAGGATCGTCCGGCGTAGAAAACACCTTGAGCATCCGCAGCTTACCCGCTTCTGCCCAAACACAGTCCGTGAACGTGCCGCCGGTATCGATCGCGACACAGAATTGCCGAGATGGAATGCGGTTTTTCACGGGAAACCGGAACGCTAGGGTACCATCTTGAGGCGTGTATTTGTTGATCGGAGGCACTGATCCGTGCGTTACGACTTCCTCATCGAAACCTATGCGACTGAGCGCGTGAAAGTGATTAGCGTCTGGAGCGAGTTCAGGGACGAGGACCTCCCATTCCGGCCGCGAACTGATGACCCGCGCGGACGCAGTATTCGCGAACACATGGTGCATCAGTGCGTCAGCGAGGATCTATGGTTTCGCAACATGCTGGGTATTGATGTCGGTGCGCCGCCGCTGCCCCACCGAGAAACACGCCTGGAGTTCATAAAACGGTATGCCGAAGACAGCGGAAAACGATTGTCTTCGTTTCGCGAGAAACTGGAACCGTGGTGGGAACAGGAAACGAACTTTTTTGATGTGCAACGCTCGCGCGCTTGGGTCATGGTACGCCGAATTGCCCACACATCACATCACCGCGGGCAGCAAATGGCGATGCTGCGCATGCTCGGTTGCGAGCTGCATAGCACCTACGGTCCTACCGCAGATACTGGAGGCCTGATGCAAAATCATGCGCCAACGATTTACGCCTATCCCAATCTGGATGCTTTGCTTAGCGCCGAATCGATTCGACCCGCCAAAGTACCTCTTCCTGGACCAATCGGAAGCGCGGTTACCGAACGGCCTTAAAGCATCGCTGACAGGCCAAAACAACAAGTGTCTCCCTGCGTCAATTTAACTCCGGTTGTGTACTGTCTTCTGATTC
>Ga0187779_10002171_pt1 | contig 12085 bp, 13 predicted proteins | sample 1015_Q2_SP10_10__FD_132435 | JGI IMG/M metagenome (GOLD analysis project Ga0187779, IMG submission 132435) | Tropical peat soil microbial communities from peatlands in Department of Meta, Colombia - 1015_Q2_SP10_10_MG | ecosystem: Environmental > Terrestrial > Soil > Wetlands > Peat | place... | reverse complement strand
GATCTCGAACATCGTCGACTTCGGCGCGTTTGTCGACCTCGACGGCATGGACGGGCTGATCCACATCAGCGAGCTCTCGTGGTCCCACGTCAACCATCCGTCCGAGGTGCTGGAGATCGGACAGCAAGTCAAGGTCAAGGTGCTGGACATCGACCGCGATCGACAGCGCATCTCGCTCGGGCTCAAGCAGACGCAGACCGATCCGTGGCAGCAGGTGCTCGAGCAGTACCAGCAGGGCGACACGGTCGAGGGACGCGTCACGAAGGTCGTCACCTTCGGCGCGTTCGTCGAGATCCTCCCCGGTGTCGAGGGTCTCGTGCACATCTCCGAACTCGCCCACCATCACGTCGAGAATCCGCGCGAGGTAGTCGCGCAGGGTGACGTCGTGCCGGTCCTGATCCTGGAGGTCGACGCAGAGCGCCGACGGCTGTCGCTGTCGTTGAAGCGCGTCGAGAACGGTCATCAGCCGCCGGAGTCGGACGAGCCGATTCAGGGAACGCCGCATCTCGATCTCTCCGAGGACGTGTTCGCAGACGCAGAGAACGCGCCGCCCGCCCCTCCGCTCGACGACGGGCCGGTCGAGCCGGACGCAGAGGCGACACCCGCCGTCGAGGAGACGGAGAGCGTGGGCGACGACATCGTTGCGCCGGCGTCCGAGGACGTCGTGGCGGAGGCACCGGCGGCCGACGAGCACTGACCGGACCGGTCACGGTCACGGTCGCGATCACCGGAGGAATCAGCGCCGAGCTCGAGCGACGAGATCGTGCACCGGCTCCTGCAGGAGGACGAGGACGTCCGCCGGGCGCTGCGCGAGCACTTCGGTGCCGCGATCGTCGGGCCGGATGGCGCCGATCGCCGGGCGCTCGCCCGAATCGTGTTCGCGGATCCGGCAGAGCTCGAGTGGCTCGAGCAGCTGCTCCACCCGAAGGTCGCGCGCGAGCACCTTGCCTGGCGCGGCCAGCTCGCGGCGACGGCGAATCCGCCGGAGATCGCCGTCACCGAGGTGCCGCTCCTCTACGAGACCGGTGGCGAGTCCCGCTTCGACGCCGTCGTCGTGATCACCGCGCCCGCGCACCTTCGCGCGGAACGCGCGGCCATACCGCCGGACGCCCGCGAGCAACGTCTGCTGCCGGACGAGGAGAAGGTGCGCCGCGCCGACTATTCGTACGTCAACGACGGCTCGTTGGACGAGCTGGATGCGTTCGTGGCCGACGTGATGGCGAAGCTCGGGTGACCCGCCGGCTCCTCGTCGCGGGTGCGCTCGTGGCGGTGGTCGGCGTCGTCATCGGCGGCGTCCAGTCCGCGAAGCCCGGCTGGTGGGAGCGGATCTGGTACCCGCTCCGCTACGAGCAGATCATCCGCACGCACGCGCGCAACTACCAGCTCGACCCTGCGCTGCTCGCCGCCGTGATCTACCAGGAGTCGAAGTTCCACGCGAACGCGAGGTCGAAGTCGGGCGCGATCGGGCTGATGCAGCTCCTGCCGAGCACGGCGATCGGTATCGCGATCCACACCGGCGGGACTGCGTTCCGCGTCCAGGATCTCTACGACCCCGAGATCAACGTCCGCTACGGGGCGTGGTACCTCCATCACCTGATGCAGAAGTACGGTGACGAGAAGACGGCGCTCGCCGCCTACAACGCGGGTCAGGACAACGTCGACCGGTGGCGAAGCGAGGGCGTCGGCATTCAGTTCCCCGAGACGAAGGCGTACGTCTCCCGGGTCGAGGAGCTGAAGCGGATCTACCGCGACGCCTACGGTTCGAGGCTCGGCGGCAGCTAGGGCTTGTACGACGTCGGGGGAGTCGTCACCGAGCATCCCGACGGCCGCATCGGGTCGTTGTCGACCCTGAAGCGCTCGATCAGCACGCCGGTGTTGCCAGAGAGGTCCTCCGCACGGACGACGACGCGGTAGCGGCCGTTCCTGAGCTTCTCCGTGTCGAGGCTTCGCGGGGTCAGCTGGTAGAGGAAGAGGCCGGGCATGATGTATTGCTGCCGGCCGAAGCGCGGTCCGTTCTGGTACGTGCCGCGGGCGTAGACCTTCCAGAAGTCGCGCGCCGGGGGAAGCGTCGTGCGGAAGTCGACCTTGCCGCTCGCAGCAGCCAGGCGCCGGGTCGTCCCGACGCGGTGGACCGACCAGGTCAGTAACGCGGGCGCGAGCGGAAAGCCGTGCCACTTCCCGGGGACCGGGACGGGCTGCGAGTCGAAGGCGTCGGCGACGATCGACACGCGTCCGCACACGTCATTCGGGCTGAGGAGGCCGAGTGTGTTCCAGCGACGGATGTAGATCGCGCGCACGGTCGGCGTCGTGACGTCGTGATAGGGCGCGAGCCCGCCCTTCGCCAGCGGGTTCCAGATGCGACCGCCGCGGAGCTCCCCGAGATGCACGTGTCCGAAGCCCTTGGCGATGAAGCCGAGCACCGTCCGAAGCGCCTTCACATGCTGGCCGTCGACGACGAGGGGATCGATGTGGAAGTAGTCGATCGATCTGCCGACGCCCACGATCGCCAGCGCCTGGTCGTCGATCTTCTTCACGATCCCCGAGATCACGGCGTAGACGGGCGTCCCGTCCGGCGCCGCGATGTCCACGCCGTTGTGGAAGCGGAACCGGACCGGTCCGTCGATGCCGTCGTCGTAGAGTCCGTTATCGAAGACCATTCGTGGGTCGCCGAAGTTCGCCCGGATCGGATGTTGGCGGTGGAACGGCTTCACCGGCCATGGGAACGCCCGCGCGCGGGCAGGCGAGAGCAGGGCTGCGACCGACAGCGCAGCGCAGGCGGCGCTCACGCGCATTGCTCCAGGCACGATTCGGATCAACGGGAGGTTAGTCCGCGCCACGGCCGGTCCCGGACGGAGTCGCGCGAGGTGGCGACGCTACGCTTGACCTCGTGCCCGAGCTCCAGACGTCCGACGGCTACCGGCCGACCGGCGACCAGCCGGGCGCGATCGCGTCGCTCGCCGAGGGGCTGATCGCCGGAGAGCGTTACCAGACGCTGGTCGGCGCGACCGGCACGGGCAAGACGGCGACCATGGCCTGGACGATCGAGAAGGTGGGGAAGCCCGCACTCGTGATCGCCCACAACAAGACGCTCGCTGCGCAGCTCTGCAACGAGTTCCGCGAGTTCTTCCCGTACAACGCGGTCGAGTACTTCGTCTCGTACTACGACTACTACCAGCCGGAGGCGTACGTACCGCAGGCGGATCTCTACATCGAGAAGGACTCGTCGCAGAACGACGACATCGCGCGGCTGCGGCTTGCGGCCACCTCGGCGCTGTTCACGCGGCGCGACGCGATCGTCGTCGCGTCCGTCTCGTGCATCTACGCGCTCGGCTCGCCGGAGGAGTGGCGCGAGCGGATGATCTGGCTCGAGGTCGGCGAAGAGCACGACCGCGACCTGTTCCTGCGCAAGCTGATCGACTCGCAGTACGTCCGCAACGACACGCTGATCGGGCGTGGGAAGTTTCGAGTCAAAGGCGACGTCGTCGAGGTCCAGCCGGCGAACCAGGAGACGGCGTACCGCATCTCGTTCTTCGGCGACGAGGTCGAGGCCGTGACGCACTTCGATCCGCTCACCGGCGAGATCCTCAGCAAGCTCGACAACATCGCCATCTGGCCGGCCACGGAGTACGTCACTTCGAAGCCGACTATCGAGCGCGCGGTCGTCGAGATCCGCCGCGAGCTCGACGAGCGAGCTGGGATCCTCGAGAGCGAGAACAAGCTGCTCGAGGCACACCGGCTGCGTCAGCGGACCGAGTACGACCTCGAGATGCTCCAGGAGCTCGGGTTCTGCAACGGCATCGAGAACTACTCGCGGATCATGGAAGGACGGGCGCCCGGCACGCATCCGTTCACGCTCCTCGACTACTTCCCGTCCGACTTCGTCGTCTTCATCGACGAGTCGCACCAGACCGTGCCGCAGATCGGCGGCATGTACGAGGGCGACCGGTCGCGCAAGCAGACGCTCGTCGACTACGGCTTCCGGCTGCCGAGCGCCCTCGACAACCGCCCGCTGCGTTTCGACGAGTTCATCCAGAAGGTGCCGCAGATCGTGTTCGTCTCGGCGACGCCCGGCCCGTTCGAGCTCCGCCACTCGACCCGGCTGGCCGAGCAGCTGATCCGGCCGACCGGCATCGTCGATCCCGAGGTCGAGCTGCGTGCGACGCGAAACCAGATCGACGACCTGCTCAATGAGATCCGCCACCGCGAGGAGGCAGACGAGCGCGTCCTGGTGACGACGCTGACGAAGAAGATGGCCGAGGACCTGACGGACTACCTGCTCGAGTCGGGCGTCAAAGCTCGATACCTCCATTCGGAGATCGACACGCTCGAGCGCATCCAGATCATCCGCGAGCTTCGGCTCGGTGAGTACGACGTGCTCGTCGGCGTGAACCTCCTCCGCGAGGGGCTCGACCTGCCCGAGGTCTCGCTCGTCGCGGTGCTCGATGCCGACAAGGAGGGCTTCCTGCGCGGCAAGACGGCGTTGATCCAGACGATCGGACGGGCCGCCCGCAACGTCAACGGCAAGGTCCTCCTCTATGGCGACAAGGCCACCGAGGCGATCCAAGGCGCGGTCGACGAGACGCGACGCCGTCGCGCGATCCAGCTCACGTACAACGAGGAGCACGGGATCACGCCGGAGACGATCCAGAAAGGCGTCTCCGACATCGCGGAGTTCCTCTCGCTCGAGTCGCCGACCGTCCCGTCGACGAAGCGCCGGCGGGGTCGACGCGACGTCGAGGGGATGGCGCCGAGCGAGCTCGAGAAGCTGATCATCCAACTCGAGGAGGAGATGTTCGCCGCCGCCGAGGAGCTCAGGTTCGAGTACGCAGCCAAGCTCCGGGACGAGATCAAGGAGCTCCGCCGCGAGGTCGTCGCCTCGGAGACGCCCGCGGCCGCCGGCGGCGCCTGAACGGCCCATCCGGCCGGTACGCGGAGCCTGGGCGGCAACGGGGACTGCCTAGACTTCGACCCATGTTCACCGCCGTGATCGTGATCATGGCGGCCGGATTCATCACCGGTGCGCTCGCCCGCCTGGCCGTTCCGGGCCCGGATCCGATGCCGATCTGGTTGACGATGGCGTTCGGACTTGCCGGCTCGTGGGGCGGCGGCATCATCGCCGCGGCGATCTGGGGCTGGCGCTCGGCGGCCGTGCCGTTCTTCGGATTCTTCGCCGCAATCCTGCTCGTGGTTGCCTACCGGCGCTTCTACCAGGGCAGGCCGATCACCGGCCCCGAGGCGCTGAAGTTCCCCGAGCGGGGCATCGGTCTCGACCGGTTCCGCGAGCGCCGCGATCGTCTCCAGCACCTGATCCGACAGCAGCAGCACAGCCAGGCGCAGGCGGACGTCAACGCGGTCAACGACCACCTCCAGAAGCTGGCCGACCTCCACGAGGCGGGCGTCCTCACCGACGAGGAGTTCGAGCAGAAGAAGCGCGAGCTGCTCGCCCGCCTCTAGGCAGGCGCGGGTGTGAGCGGCTCCCGGCCGCGCGGAAACCGGCGCTCGGCGGTCAGTTCCCACGAGCTTCCGCGCCAGACGCATGTCTGCACGCGGAGGCTCGTCTCCTCGAGGTCGTAGACGTGCAGGCCACGAGCCTCGCCCTGGCGCCGCGGACGGGGCTGGCCCAGTCCGGGTGCGACCGAGACAACGACGCCGCTTTCCGTACCGGTCGAGATTTCGAACTCCCGGCGTTCGCTGACGGCCGCCTGGTGGATGTGGCCGGCGAGGATCAGGTCGGCTCCCGCCTCGATGAGCGACGCGAGGACGCGGTCCCGTCGCGACACAGGGCGTTTGCGCGTGCGCCACGGCGCTCCGATCAGGTGGTGGTGCAACACGACGACGCGAAAGAGGTCGTCGGGCGCGGCCTCGAGACGCCTCGACGCGCGCGCAAGCTGCGCAGTGCCGATCCCGCCAGACTGGTGGCGCCACGGCCGGACCGAGTTGAGACCGATCACGTGCAGCGCCGACGACGTGTACGTCGGCTCCGTCGACTCCCACTCGTGGTCGAACGCCGCAAACGGCCGCGTGAACCTGCGCGGGAGCGTGTGCGGGAGATCGTGGTTGCCGGGCACCGCCAGCACCGGCCGCCCGAGTCCGCGGAGGAACCGCGATGCGCGGGCGAGCTGGTCCGCCCGGCCACGATGGCTCAGGTCGCCGCTGGCGACGACGAGCTCGGGCTCGAGCCGCTCGATCAGCGCCGGCGTGCCGCGCTCGATCGCATCGTCGTCACCTGCTCCGAAATGGAGGTCAGAGAGGTGGATGAGCCGCGTAACCATCGGCCGGAGCAGGCTATAGACTCATATTCGTGGCCGACGAGTCCGCCGAGATCTTCGACGATCTCTACCTCGGCCTCCGAGCCGGCGGCGCGATCAGGAAGCAGCGCCGCGGCGAGCCTCTGACGGAGGAGGAGCGCGAGGCGCTCACCCGCTGGCAGCGTCTGTCGACCTGGCGCAAGGCGATCGCGATCGGCGGGTTCGCACTCGGGACGTTCGGTCTCGGCTTCACCCTCGGCGGCCTCGTCTTCGGCCGCTGGCGCAAGGCGTAGCAACGCCTCCGGCGACGCCGGCGACTCCTACCCGATTCATACCGCAGCGACCCTGAACTTCATTTCGGCGTCGCCGATGGTGGGCGTGTCAACCACGAAAGGAACGACACGCAGATGTTCAAGCAGTTCACGCTCAAGAAGGTGCTTCTCTCGCTCGCAGCGATCTCGCTGGTCTCGGTCGCAGCTTTCGGCGGCACCTTTGCGAACTTCACGGCAACACCGACCTCGATCTCGTCCAACGCCTTCACAGCGGGATCGTTGACCATGACCCGCTCCGGTTCCGGCGCGATCTTCTCTGCGGCAACGATGAAGATCGGCGACACGGCGACCGGCTCGGTGACGATCACCAACACGGGCAACCTCGCAGGCGCCTACACGCTGGCCGGCTCGAACTCCGGCAGCGCCGCGCTCGCGGGCCAGCTCACACTGAAGATCTACGAGGACACCGACAACACGGGCACCGTCGTCTACAACGGCACGCTCGGCGGCTTCAGCTCGGCCAGCCTCGGCACGTTCGCCGCGAACGGCGGTGCGCACACGTTCTACTTCCACGTGTCACTGCCCTCCACTGGGTCCGACACGTCGGACAACGCCTTCCAGGGCCTGACGTCCACCGAGACGTTCACCTGGTCGGCCACCCAGGCGTAAGGGACGAACCGAGTGCGTTCCTTCCGGGTGCTCATGCGGACGACGACCACTCTCCTCGCGGGAGTGGTCGTCGTGAGCCTGGCGGCCTACGCGGCGCTGCTCGTGGCCGGATACAAGCCGGCGGCCGTGTACTCGGGCTCGATGGTGCCGACGCTCGGCGTCGGCTCACTCGCCGTCGACCGCTCGGTGCGCGCATCGACGGTGCACGTCGGCGACGTGGTCACCTTCCAGGATCCGTTCGTCAAGGGCCGCTTCGTCACGCACCGCATCGTGCGCGTGATCCACACCGACCACGGTCTCGCATACTGGACGAGGGGCGACGCGAACGCGAGCCGTGATCCATGGACGATCCAGCTTCCCGATCGGGTCGGGCGTGTCTGGTTCTCGGTGCCCGACGCCGGCTACGTCCTCTGGTACGCGCACACGCGTGAGGTGCGGACGGCGCTGATCATGCTGGCGTCGCTGATCGTCCTGATCGCGCTCCTCCAGCGCATCTGGAGGGACGAGGAGACGGCGACGGCAGCCGCTTGATGCGCACGCTCGTCGCACTCGTCTGCATCGCGCTCGCACTGGCGGGCGGATTCGCGCGGTTCACCTCGGCCGCGTTCACGAACGCTCTGGCCGTCCCGAGCAACGCGCTCGGAGTCGACCAGCTCTCCAACCACTTCTCTGCGACGCCGGGCAGCGCGGTCCAGGCGGGAACGTCCACGCCGATCGCGAGCGGCAACGTCAACAGCATGACCCTTGCGTTCGGGACGGTGCCCTCCGCCCGGACCTTCACGAGTGTCTTCCAGGTCACGAACGTGACCGGTTCCAGCCAGACCGCGACGATGACCCTGTCCGGAGCTCCGCAGATCTCCTCTGTCGTGTTCGCCTCGTCCGGGACGACCACGGCGACGCTCGCAGCAGGAGCCTCGACCACCGTGACGGTGACGACCTCGAACACCGTGGCCGGGCACGGCTCCGGCACGCTGCAACTCGGCCTCTCGGGCCTGAGCTGGATGTACCGCACGTACAACGTCACGATCGACGAGCAGCCCGAGGCGCCGCCCTCGCTGACGGCCACTGCGGCCGCCGCCGGCAGGATCAACTTGAGCTGGGGCGCGTCGACCACGACCACGAACTTCGCCGGCTACAACGTCTACCGGTCGACCGGCGGCGCCTACACGAAGCTGACGGCGTCCCCGATCGCGGCGACGACCTACGCCGACACGGCGACCACCAACGGCACGACCTACACGTACAAGGTGCGAGGGGTCTCGACCGACGCGACGCCGCTCGAGAGTCTCGACAGCCCGACCGCGTCCGCGACGGCCGACTCGACACCGCCGACTCGCCCGACGTCCGTCTCGCTCGCCAACGGCGGGGGCAGCGGGGGCGCGTACATCAACATCGCGAACTCGTCGTCCCTGTCCGTCTCGGTTGCGCTCGCCTCTGGCTGGCTCAGCACCGACACGGTCTCGATCACGCTCTCCAGTGGCTCGTCGTCGATCACGAAGAACGCGAATCCGAGCTCGTCGACCGTCATCTTCACAGGCATCGATCTCTCCTCCTTCGGCGACGGGACGGTCTCGATCTCGGCGACGCAGACCGACCTCGCCGGCAACGTCTCGACCGCGCGCTCCGCGAGCTTCGTCAAGGACACCTCGGCGCCGTCGATCTCGAGCGCGTCCTTCAACGACCGGAACAACAACACCAAGGACCAGATCCTCGGAACGACCGAGGCCGGAGCCACGGTCAAGGCGACCGAGAGCGCCCCGAACGCGGGCAGCACCTTCTCGGCAACGGCCAACGGGTCCGGCTCCTTCACGATCACCGTGGAGGCGTTGGATGGGAATCCGACCCCGATCAACTACTCCTACTCCGTCACCGCGACCGACGCCGCGGGCAACACCGGCCCGGCCAAGATCGTCTCCGGCACGGCGACGAAGTAATGCCCGGGCGGCTTCGAGCCGACAACGGAGTTGTGAAGCGCTCCTGGCGGCAGCCCTGGCTCGTCTACCTGACCGGCGGGATCGGCCTGATCGGCCTCTACTACGCGCTGCCCTGGAACTCTTCAGCCCAGGCGTTCGTCTACGACGGAATCGGCATCTCCTCGGCGGCCGCGGTCGTGGCCGGCACGCTGATCAACCGGCCGACGCGACGGTTGCCGTGGTACCTCTTCGCAGCCGGGCTGCTCTCGTTCGCGATCGGCGACACGATCTTCAACGTCTACGCGGACATCCTGAACACGAGTCCGCCCGTTCCCTCGGCTGCGGACGCGTTCTACCTCGCGGGCTACCCGTTCCTCGCCGGCGGTCTCGCCCTCCTCATCTTGCGCTTCGACTCGGCGCAGCGGCGTGCAGGCCTCGTCGACGCTGCGATGGTCACGGCCTCCTTCGCGCTCGCGCAGTGGGTGTTCGTCATGCACGGCCAGCTCCAGGAGGCGACCTCGTCGGGCGAGAAGGCAATCGCGCTCGCATATCCGGCGATGGACATCGTCCTCCTGTCCGGCCTCGCGATCTTCTTCCTCGCGCCCACGTGGCGGACGGTCTCGTACCGCTTCATGCTTGCGAGCATCGTCCTCCTCGTCGTCGGCGACGAGATCAACGCCGTCTCGGGTTACGCGTACGTGAACGCGAGCTGGCTCGACAGCACCTGGCTACTCTCGTACGTGCTCTGGGGCGTGGCCGCGCTTCATCCCTCGATGACCTCGCTGTCCGAGCGGCGTCCCGCGTCGCCGCCGCGCCTCACGACGGCGCGGTTCGCCCTGCTCGCGGCTGCGCTGCTGACGGCACCGGTCGTCTACCTCGTCCAGCGCGGTCGCGGCGAGAGCGTGGACATCCTTGCGATCGTTCTCGGAGCGAGCGTGCTCGGCCTGCTCGTCCTCGTCCGGATGGTCGGGCTCGTCAAGGCGCTCGACCGCCTGCGCGAGGAGGAGCGCTCGGCGCGCACGAACGCCGAGGACGCCCACCGGCTCATCGCCGATCAGAACGAGCGGCTGCGCGAGGCCGATCGGTTGAAGGACGAGTTCGTCGCGCTGATCTCGCACGACCTGCGGACACCGCTGACGTCGATCATGGGCTACCTCGAGCTCGCAATGGACTGCGCCGGCGTCGACGAACGGCAGTACGGCTACCTCGAGATCGTGCAGCGGAACTCTGACCGGCTGCTGAACCTTGTGAACGACCTGCTGTTCGTCGCGCGGCTCGAGGCCGGCCAGCTCGAGCTCAACTGGAAGGACCTCGATATCGCCGCGATCGCGCGCCAGTCGGTCGAGGAGGCCGAGCCCCGTGCGAACGCGAAGCGGATCGAGCTCACGTGCTTCACGGAGGAGGTGCCGCTCGTCTCGTCCGACAAGGGCCGCATGTTCCAGCTCTTCGACAACCTCATCTCGAATGCGATCAAGTTCACGCCGGACGGCGGCAAGATCGAGGTCAGGGTCACCGGCGCTGCGGGGCGCGTGTGCATCGAGGTCTCGGACACGGGGATCGGCATCGCCTCGGACGAGCAGCGGCAGCTCTTCGACCGGTTCTTCCGGGCGACGAGCGCACGCGACGGTCAGGTGCCTGGGACCGGACTCGGCCTCTACATCGCCCGGGCGATCGTCGACGCGCACGGCGGCGAGATCTCGGTCGAGAGCACTCAGGGCAGCGGCACGAGCTTCCAGGTCGGGCTGCCTGCGGTGCCAGTCCCGTTGCGCCAGGTGCGGGAGCTCGTGACGTGAGCGAAGCGCGGCCGCTCGTCCTCGTCGCTGACGACGAAGAGGACATCCTCATGCTTGTCGACGCGGTTCTCTCCGGTGCGGGCTTCGACGTACTCCAGGCTCGTGACGGAGCCCGGGCGGTCGAGCTCGTGCGCGAGCGCCGCCCACAGCTGGCCGTGCTGGACGTCGCGATGCCCGAGCTCGACGGTCTCGAGGTGATGCGGCGCGTGCACTGCGACCCGGCGACGGCGAACCTGCCGATCGTGTTCCTCAGCGCGCGTGCGCAGGAGGCCGACGTGAAGCGCGCCTACGAGCTCGGCGCGTCGAAGTACGTGCGGAAGCCGTTCAGCCCCCGCGAGCTCGTCTCGATCGTCTCCGGTTTGCTCGACGACGTCTAGGCGTCGCTCGGCGGCCGGTACCGGTAGCCGAAGCCACGGACGGTCTCGATCGGCACGTCCTTCGACGACTCCGGGTCGAGCTTCCTCCTCAGGTAGCCGACGTAGAGCTTCACCTGGTCACCGGAGACGCCGTAGGTGTCGCCCCAGACGAGCTCGAGCAGCTGGTCGCGGCTCAGCACCTGACGAGGATGGCGGACGAAGGTCGCCAGCAGCCTGAACTCGAGGGGAGTCAGCGTCACGTCGCGCCCCGCATACGTGACCGCGCGCTGCGCGAAGTCGATCGTGAGCAGACGGTCGGCGTAGGTGGACTGCTGCTCGGTCGCGCTCGGCCCCGACCGGCGCAGGAGCGCGGCGACGCGCGCGATCAGCTCCTGGCGTCCGAACGGCTTCGTGACGTAGTCGTCGGCGCCGCCCTGGAGACCGCGGACGCGCTCGAGCTCCTCGCCGCGCGCGGTCAGCATCAGCACGGGCACGTCCGTCAGGTCGCGGATCCGCTCGAGCGTCTGCCAGCCGTCGAGCCCCGGCATCGACACGTCGAGGATCACGAGCTCGGGCGAGGATCCGTGCAGGGCGCGTAGGCCCGCTTTCCCGTCCTCCGCCTGCTCCACCTCGTGGCCGGCACGCCGGAGGAGCTCCACGACGAGCCTGCGGATGTCGGGATCGTCGTCCACGACGAGGATCCGGGCGCCACTCATACCTGTTTCATACTCGCGCGGCGGCGTGTTCCCTACCGGGAGAACCGACACTGGCGGTGATGGCACGAGTCCTGATCAGCGAACCCCACCCTGACCACAGGACTCTGCTCGAGTTGAT
>Ga0187779_10002170_pt1 | contig 12085 bp, 1 predicted proteins | sample 1015_Q2_SP10_10__FD_132435 | JGI IMG/M metagenome (GOLD analysis project Ga0187779, IMG submission 132435) | Tropical peat soil microbial communities from peatlands in Department of Meta, Colombia - 1015_Q2_SP10_10_MG | ecosystem: Environmental > Terrestrial > Soil > Wetlands > Peat | place... | reverse complement strand
CGGTTCCCGCGAGAGCTGTACGGGAAGCTGGCCGAGCTCGGCCTGCTCGGTGTCTGCGTTCCCGAGGAGTACGGGGGCGCGGGCGCCGATTTCCTCTCGTACGTGCTCGTGCTCGAGGAGCTGTCGCGTGCCGATGCAGGCGTGGGTGTCACGGTCGCCGTTCACACGAGCGCGGCGACGCTGCCGATCCTCGCTTTCGGCACAGAAGAACAGCGATCGCGGTTCGTGCCGCCGCTCGCACGAGGCGAGGTGCTCGGCGCGTTCGCGCTGACGGAGCCGGGATCGGGATCGGATGCCGGTTCCCTGCGGACCACTGCCGAGCCGCGGAACGACGGCGGTTGGACGGTCTCGGGCTCGAAACAGTGGATCACGAACGGCCGCTATGCGGGTACGTTCCTCGTGTTTGCCCGGACCGACGCCCAAACGGCCGGACCGCGTGGCGTCAGCGCATTCATCCTCGACGGCGAGCACGTCGCCGTTACGCGGGACGAGGAGAAGCTAGGCCTCAACTCGTCGGTGACGAGCGACATCGCGTTCGACGGCGTGAGGATCGACGCCGACCGGCTGCTCCACGAGGAGAATCGCGGCTTTCGTGTCGCGATGAGCACGCTCGACGGCGGCCGGATCGGCATCGCCGCGCAGGCAGTCGGGATCGCGCAGGCGGCGTTCGACGCGGCCCGCGCGCACGCCCTCGAGCGACGACAGTTCGGCAAGCGAATCGGCGACTTCCAGGCGATCCAGTGGAAGTTGGCCGACATGGCCACCGAGATCGACGCAGCACGGCTGCTCGTCTACCGCGCCGCGTGGCTGAAGCAGCAAGGAGAGCCGCACAGCGAGGCCGGCGCGAAGGCGAAGCTGTTCGCCTCCGAGATGGCACGACGTCAGACGTCCGAGGCGATCCAAGTGCTCGGGGGCTACGGCTACACGAAGGAGTTTCCGGTGGAGCGGTACTACCGGGACGCGAAGATCACCGAGATCTACGAGGGGACGAGCGAGATCCAGCGGCTCGTGATCGCGCGGGAGCTGCTCGGCCAGGCGGAGCACTCGGTTGCGGTGCGGTCGTAGATGTGCGCGCGCGCGTACGCCCACCCGGGTGGGGCCGGTAGCCCGCCACCCTCGCGGTCGACGATAGCGGTGATCCACGCACGTCGATGTGCCGACTTCGCACCGAGTTCACGCGCGGCGGTTTGCCGCCGATGACGTCGCGCAGACGCGACGAGCCGGTTCGCCTCACACGGATCTACACGCGCGGCGGCGACAAGGGCCAGACGTCGCTCGGCGACGGCTCGCGCGTTTCGAAGCTCGACGAACGCATCGCCGCCTTCGGAGCCGTGGACGAGCTCAACTCGTCCATCGGCGTGGCACTGGCGCTCCCGGTGGTGCTGAACCCGTTGCGGGGATGGCTCGAAGAGATCCAGAACGACCTCTTCGACGTCGGCGCCGACCTCGCCGTGCCGTCGGAGGTCGCCGACCGTCTGCGCGTCACGCAGGAGGAGATCGTCGGCCTCGAGCGTCGCTGCGACGAGCTGAATGCCGATCTGCCCGAGCTGCGCAGCTTCGTGCTGCCGGGGGGCACGCCGCTCGCCGCGCAGCTCCACGTGGCGAGGGCCGTCTGTCGGCGGGCCGAGCGCGCCGCGCTGCTCGCGGACGAACGGCACGGCGTCAGCTCGCCCGCCCTCGTCTACCTGAATCGCCTCTCGGACTTTCTGTTCATCGCGGCGCGCTGGGCCAACGCGTACGCGGATCGAGACGAGCCTCTCTGGAAACCTGGAGCCGGCGCCTAGGCGGCGCAACGCGAGGCGTCAGCGCTTCTTGGCTAGCCGCTCGATCATCGCCACCAGACGGGAGGGCGGTGCCGAGCTGCGCATCGCGCTGCTCGCGCCGACCTTGAGTGCGGCAGCGCGGAGCGAGGGCTGGCGCGAGACGGCGATGATCCGAACGGCCGGGAAGACGACGTGGAGCTGGTGGACGAGCGACAGGCCGTACTCGTCGACATCGACGACAACCACCCTGACGTTCCTGCTCCGTGCAGCCGTGAGCGTGAACGTGTGGTCGACACCGTCGGCCCGCAGGATGTGGCCCTTGCGCTCCCCGACTCCGCTGATCGGAAGGTTCTGCGGGATCGTGTCGCCCGCGACGACGATGTCGAGCGGCCGCGCCGGGCCGAGCCATGCCGCGCGCGTGCGCACGAAGCGGACGCGCATCGTGCGCCGGACCGTGTCGCCTCCGGAGACCGCGGTCCACCGGATCGAGTACATGTGCGCGCGGCGCAGCTGCCGGGGGATGCGCAGCTTCGTGATCGTCCGTCCCGCCGGGACCGTGTACGTCCACGTGTAGAGCCGGAGATTGCGGCGGCCGTACAGCGTCCCGGTGATCTGGGCCTTGCGCGTCAGCAGGAAGCGCACGGCGTACGAGCCGTGTTTCAGGGTGCGGAAGCGCTTCGAGCCGACGACGCCGAAGACGAACTTCGTGTCTCCCGAGCCCGTCGCGATCGTCAGGTTGATGGTCGCGCCGGGCTGTGCGTAGACGAGGCTTCCGGGACCGGTGACGGTGCCGGGTGCACCCGAGCCGTCCTCGGTGACGGTGCCGATCTTGAACCCGGCAGCCGTGAGCGCGTCCTCGACCTGACTCAGCGGCTTGCCGACGAGCGAGGGAACCGGGAGCAGTGCCGCAGTCTGTGAGCTCGTGTTGCCGGAGAAGTCGGTCTCGTCGAGCGTGATCGATCGGTTGTCGCCTGCGCTGTACGGGCCGACGTCGCCGCTGGTGATGCCGGTGCCGAAGTCGCCCAGCGTCGTGCCGTTCGCCATGACGCTGACGTGGTCGTAGGTGCCGCTGTTGTCCGTGCCCGGCGTCCACGTCAGCGCGAGTTGGCCGGCGAGCAGGTAGCCGCGGACGTCGGTCGGGGCGGACGGGGCTTGGACGTCCTTGAGCAGCGTGAACTGGGACAAATGGTGGGTGAGCAGGTGGAACCCGGTGCTGTCCGTGTAGTAGCCGTCGCTCCAGCCGTCGGGCAGCGCCGGCGGGTTGGGGACGCGGCGCATGACGGTCCAGTCGCCCGTGCTGTCTTCGCGCGTCGCCGGGATCAGCTGGTTGCCGGAGGCGTGGATGAGGATGTCGAGCGGCCGGTTGAACTCGTGGACCGCGATGCCCGACAGCGCCCAGTGGGCCGTGACGTCGAGGACCTCAGTCCCTGGGACGAAGCCGTTCCACGGCGTGGTCGTGCCCGCCGGTGTGATCCGGATGATCAGCCAGTCACTGCCGTTCGGCGACCAGGCGCCGGGCGGGGTCGTCACGCTCGCGACGCCGTCCGCAGAGCCGAGCGTGGTCGCGCCGGACGAGGTCGTGTTGCCCTGGGTCGGCGGCGGCGTACCGGGCGTTCCTTGCTGCCAGACCGTGAACGAGAGCGTGAACTGCGAGGTCTTGCCCGCGGCGTCCCGCAGCGTCCCGGTCAGGACGTGGAGGCCGTCGGAGAGCGCGCCGGTTCCGTACGACACCTGCGTGCCGTTGATCACCGGTGCGACGGTCGGTTTGCCGTCGAGCAGGACGTCCTGCATCGTCACGGGCTCGCTCGTCACGAGTTGGATCGAGCTCGCTGCGTCGATCGTTGAGCCGTCGGCCGGATCGGTCGAGACGATGCGCGGCGGCTGGTTGTCGACGCGGATCCCGGTGACGAGGCTCGACGACGTGTTGCCGACCGAGTCGGAGACCGTCGCGCGCAGGTCGTACATCCCATCTGGGAGGTGCGTCGTGTCGAACGTCGCTCCGTACGGAGCAGTGCTGTCGGTCGAGATCGAGTGCCACGCGTTGGCGCCTGCCGGGCTCCACTCGAAGACGACGTGGGTCGCGCCCGATCCCGTGACCGTAGCGTTCAGGTTGACGGTACCGCTCAGCGTCGAGCCCGGATCCTGGAGCACGACGGTCGGTGCGGCCGCGTCGACCGTGACGGTGACCGGCGAGCCCGTGAAGGTGTTGCCGGCCCTGTCGGTGACGACGATCCGCAGGTCGTAGCTCCCGCTGGCGAGCCCGCTCGTGTCCCAGCTCCCGCCGAACGGCGCGGAGGTCGAGGTCGTGATCGGCGCGAACGAGCCGCCGCCCGTCGGTCGCTCCTCGTAACGCACGGAGGCGACGCCCGAGCCGGAATCGGAGACCGTTGCGGCGAGGTTGACGCTCGAGCCGCCGACCGTCGCACCGGCGGTCGGAGCGGTCAGCGAGCCGGTCGGAGCGGTGTTGTCCACACGGACGTTCGCCCGGATCGCGCTCGTGCCGTTGTTGCCGCTGCCGTCGGTTGCCTCGACGCGGAAGTCGTACAGGCCGTCGGCGAGCGTGGTCGTGTCGAGCGAGGCGGAGTACGGAGCGCTCGTGTCGGTGCTGAAGATCGACCACGTCGAGCCACCCGCGGGGCGAACCTCGAAGTCGACCTGTGCGGTGTCCGGATCCGAGGTCGCGTTCAGCGTGATCGTGCCTTCGACGTTCTGGCCCGGGTCGGCGAGTGTCGGCGAGGGTGCGTGGTTGTCCACGGTGATCGTGCGGATCGGCGACGTCGTCGAGTTGCCGGCCATGTCGGTGACGACCGCGTAGATCTGCGCCGGCCCGTCGGAGACGGCCGTCGAGTTCCAGGTCAGGTCGTACGGCGCCGTCGTGTCGGTGCCGACCGAGACGCCACGGACGAAGAACTGGACCGAGGCGATCGGTGACGTCGCGTCGGCGGCGGAAGCAGCGATGTCCACGTTGCCGCTCACGGTTGCACCCTCGGTGGGAGCGCCAATCACGGCGACGTTCGGAGCCGTGTTGTCGACGACCTTGTCCGGCAGGTCGGTCGCGGTCGTGTTGTTCGCGTTGTCGGTGACGAGGATCTGAAGGTCGTAGTGACCGTCGGGCACCGAGGTCGTATCCCAGTCGACGTGGTACGGAGCCGGGCCGGTGCTGTCTGTTCCGATCGTCGTCCAGGTGTCTGCGCCGGCGGGCGAGTACTGGAAGGTGACGGACTGGATGCCCGCGCCGCTGTCGGACGGGCTGGCGTTGAGGGTGACGGTGCCTCGCAGGTAGTCGGCCGCCGAGCAGGACGGGCAGACAGGCGGCGTAGCGTCGATCAGCACCTGCGCGCTCTTGACCTGCTCGACGTTGCCGGCGTTGTCCGCCGAGAAGTAGGCGATCGTGTGCGTGCCGTCGTTCGATCCGTCGGCGGGCGCCGGGATCGTCACGGTCGTGCCGGTGACGAACGGACCGCCGTCGACGCTGTACTCGGTGACGTTCACGCCGGAGCCCGCGTCAGTGGCGGTCAGGTGCACGACCACGGCGGTCGACTGCCAGCCACTCGGCGCGTCGTCGGTCGTGACCGGCTTCGTGTTGTCGACGAGCGTGGTGACCGGCGTGGATGTCGTGGAGTTGCCGGCATGGTCGGTCGCCGTCACCCGCAGCTCGACGTTCCCGTCCGGCAGCGTGGTCGTGTTGAGGCTCGAGCCGGTGGGCGTCCAACTGGTGCCGCCGTTGGTCGAGTACTCGTAGGACGTCGAGGCGAGTCCGGATGCGTTCGCGCCGCCGGGGTCGTCCGTCGTGGACGAGAGCGAGATCGTCCCGCGTGCGTACGGTCCGGGACTCGTCATCGTCGCGGTCGGCGGGGTGTTGTCGATCAGGCGATCGGTGACGGGCGTCGAGGTCGCCTGGTTGCCGGCAGCGTCGTACGCGACGGTCTGGAAGTCGTAGTGCCCGTCGGCGAGGGCCGTCGTGTCGAGCGAGACGGAGTACGGCGCGGTCGTGTCGGTCGCGTAGGTCGTCCACGAGCCGGATCCGGCGGGCGCGATCTGGAAGTCGACGTGGTCCACGCCCGAGCCGGTGTCCGCGGCGGAGCCGGTGATCGTCTCGGTGCCATGGAGGTACGGACCGGGGTCGTCCTGGCTCGTCGTCGGCGGCGTGTTGTCGATCCGGACGTTGGTGACCGGGGTCGAGATCGTCGTGTTGCCGGCCACGTCGGTGACGACGACGCGCAGCTCGTACACGCCGTCGGCAATGCCGCTCGTCGCCCAGTTGATCAAGCCGAACGGTGGGGAGGTCAGCGTGCCGATCGGCGCCCAGGTGGTGCCGTCGGCCGAGTAGTCGTACTCGACCGAGGCGATGCCGGAGGCGTAGCCGTTCGAGGTCGGATCGCTGCCCGAGGCGGTGAGCGTGACGGTGCCGCGGACGTTGCGACCGGGGTCGTCCATCGTTGCGGTCGGCGCCGTCGTGTCGCGATGCCACGTCCAGGTCGCCGGCGTCGGGTCGACGTTGCCGGCCGGGTCGATCGCGCGGACATCGACGGTGTGCAGGTTGTCGGTGAGACCCGCGAACGTCTTGGGGCTCGTGCAGGCGGCCCAGGCGCCGCCGTCGACGCGGCACTCGAAGGTCGATCCGGACTCGGTCGAGTCGAAGGTGAACGTCGGCGTTGCGCTGCTCGGATCTGCCGGATGGCTCGTGATCGTCGTGTCGGGCGGCGTGCGGTCGATGTCGACGTTTCGGATTGCCGAGGCGGTGTGCCCGGCGTTGTCGGTCGCGACCGCGCGCAAGGCATGGTTGCCGTCGCTCGGGACGTTCCAGTTGACCGTGTACGGCCCGGGTGCGGCGACGGTGCCAAGCGAGTTCCAGGTGCCCGTGGAGCAGTCCGTGCTCGTGTCCGAGCAGTCGAAGAACTCGACCTGGGCGACGCCGCTGCCCGAGTCGGAGGCGTTGGCGCTGAAGGGCGTCGGGCTCGGCACCGAGCCGTTGATCGCGGCCGGTGGCGCCGTAATCGCGACCGTGGGCGGCGCGTTGTCGACGACGATGCTGGTGTTCTCGACGCGAGTGACGTTGCCCGCGTCGTCGGTCGCGGTCGCGCGCAGGTCGTAGACCCCGTCGCCGGCAGGAAGTGTGAGCGTGTTCCACGACGCAGGAGTCGACGCATACGCGCTGGCAGGAGCGCTGTGGAGCTTGTACTCGAACGTGACGGTCGGGCTTGCAGGCGCCGCATCGCTCGCGGTCGCGGTCAGGGCCACGGTGCCGCTCACGACCGCGTTCGACGCCGGGCTCGTGAAGAAGAGCGACGGCGGTGTGTTGTCGACGCGCGTCGTGACCGGCGCGGAGATCGTCGTGTTCCCGGCGACGTCGGTCGCGACCACGCGGAGGTCGTAGAGACCGTCGGCGACGCTCGTGGTGTCCCACGTTGCCGACTGGCTCGAGAAGGAGCCGCCGTGCGGTGCGATCTCGTACGTGACAGAGGCAAGGCCTGAGCCGGAATCGCTCGTGTTCGAGCTCAGCGTGACCGTGCCCTTCACCGGGTTGCCGGGGCTGAGCATCGTTGCGCTCGGCGCCGTGTTGTCGATCACGCGGTTGGTGACCGGCACCGGCGATGACTCGATGTTTCCTGCTCCGTCGGTCGCGACCGAGCGGAAGTCGTAGGCGCCATCGGGGACGGTGGTCGTGTCGAACGAGGTCGAGTAGGGCGCCGTCGAGTCCGTGCCGATCGTGGTCCACGAGCCTCCGCCCGACGGCCGGCGCTGGAAGGCGACCGAGGCGACGGTCGAGCCGCCGCTGTCGGATGCACTCGCGTTCAGCGTGATCGTGGTGCGGAGGTTCGTGCCCGGATCGGCGATGGCGCTGGTCGGCGCAACCGTGTCCGACTTGACGACGTTCGGGCTCGTGGCCGCGGCGACGTTCCCGGCGTTGTCGGCGACGCTGTAACGGTACATCGCGCATTCACCGGACGGGACGGTGTCCGGGCTGCTGACCGTGGAGAAGCTGCCGAAGGCGCCGCACGTGTCGTTCGTCAGTGCCGCGGTCTGGCGCTCGAGGACACCGCTCGACGGATTCACGTCCGGATCGGAGCCGTTGCTCGTCGTGATCGTGACCGGGCCGCTGGCGTACCCACTGGGGTACGACACCGTGACGCCCGTGGGAGCGGTTCGGTCGATGGTGATCGTCCGGATGGCCGCGCCGGTGTTGCCCGCGTCGTCCGTGGCGACCGCCTCGATCGCCTTCGGGCCGTCGGTGACAGGCGTCGTCCAGGTCGCGTCGAACGGCGCCGACGTGTCGCTCGCGAAGATGTTCCACGTGCCGGTCGCGCAGCCGACGCTCGCATCGGAGCACTCGTAGAAGTCGACCTTCGCCACGTCGGAGTCTGGCGTCGAAGCAGTGACGGGATAGTCGACCGGGTCGGTGCCGTTCACGTACTGCGTCGGCGACGTGATCGCGATGGTCGGCGGCGTCAGGTCGATCGTCCACGTGAGGGTCGCGGGGGTCGGGTCGGTGTTGCCGGCGCCGTCGGTCGCGCGCACGTCGAATGTATGGCTGCCTTCGGTGAGCGTCCCGAGCGTGTCCGGGCTCGCACACGCCGTCCAGGCGCCGCCGTCGACGCGACACTGGAACGTCGAGCCGGGCTTCGTCGCGCTGAACGTGAAGCTCGGGTTCGGGTTGTTCGACGGGTTGGCAGGGGCGGAGTCGATCGACGTGTCGGGCGGCGTGTTGTCGACCGTCCACGTGTAGCTCGCCGGAGTCGGATCCGTGTTACCTGCGGCGTCGGTCGCGCGGACGTCGAAGGTGTGGCTCGCCTCGGCGAGGGTCGGCAGCGTGTCCGGGCTGGTGCACGGCGCCCAGGCGCCGCCGTCGAGGCGGCACGCGAACGTCGATCCGGCCTCGGTCGAGCTGAACGTGAAGGTCGGGTTCGGGTTGTTCGACGGATTCGCGGGATGCGAGTCGATCGACGTGTCGGGCGGCGTGTTGTCGACCTGACGGTTCGTCACGATCGAGGTCGCGCTCGCGCCCGCGCCGTTGGTGGCGACGGCGCGGAGGTCGTACGCTCCGTCGGCCACGCTCGTCGTATCCCAATTCGCGGAGTACGGCGCGCTCGTGTCGGTTGCGATCGTCGTCCAGGTCGAAGCTCCTGCGGGCGAGCGCTGGAAGACGACCTGCGCGACGCCGGTGTCGGAGTCGGATGCGGTCGCGTTCAGCGTGATCGTGCCGCCGAACGGCGAGCCCGGATCGGAGAGGTTGACCGTCGGCCCCGTGGTGTCGACCTCGGCGGTGACCGATGTGCCGGCCGTCTGATTGCCGACGTTGTCGGACTCGACGAACGTGTACCGGTAGCAGTGTCCGCCCGAGACAGAGGTGTCGGGGCTCGTGAACGTGCCGGGGTCAGCGGTGAACGTGCCGCACGCGTTGGCGGTCAACGGCGCGGTCTCGCGCGTGACGGTGCGCGAGGTCGGGTCGACGCCCGAGCCTCCCGGGTTATCGGTGCCGTCCGCGAGCGAGAAGGTCACGGACGGCGTCGTGTAGTACGGCGCGGATGCTCCGGTCAGCGTGATCGTCTGGCCCGTCGGGGCGGTCGTGTCGTCCTTCAGCGTGATCGTGTCGTTCGCGGTGTTGCCAGCCTTGTCGGTGGCGGTGACGTTCACCGCGCCGGGCGCGCCCGCGCCCGACGTCCACGCGTAGGTGGTCGGCGAGGCGTACGGGCTCGTCGTGTCTGTGCCGCCGGTCGATCCGCTCCAGCCGCTCGTGGCCGAGACGTCGGGGAAGGCGACCTGGGTCACGCTCGTGTCCAAGTCCGACGCGGTGGCGTTGAGCGCGAACGAGCCGGAGCCCGTCGAGCGGAAGAACTGCGTCTTGGTCGCCGAGTCGTAGTACTGGTTCCCGGTGCCCGTCAGCTCCGTCGGCGCGGACACCGTCACGGACGGTGCCGCGGTGTCGACCTTGGCGACCGCGGTGACCGCGGAAGAGACGTTGCCGACGTTGTCGGCGATCGCGAACGAGTAGCGGTAGCAGTGTCCGCCCGAGACCGAGGTGTCTGGGCTCGTATACGTCCCGGGGTCGGCGGTGAAGGTTCCACACGAGTCGCCGGAGAGCGGGGCCGACGCGCGCGTGACCGTGGACGAGGACAGGTCGAGCCCGGATTGCGCGTCGGTGCCGTTTGCCAGGCTGAACGAAACCGATGCCGTCTTGTAGTACGGGGCGGACGGTCCCGTCAGGGTGATCGACTGGCCTGCCGGCGCCGTCGAGTCGGCGGCGATCGTGACGCTCGCGTTGCCGCTCAGGCCTGCGCCGTCCGTCGCGGTGATCGACTTCGCTCCTGGTGCGGCCGCGCCCGACGTCCACGAGTAGGTGCTCGGAGAGGAGTAGGGGCTGGTCGTGTCGGTGCCGCCGGTGGAGCCGCTCCAGCCGCTCGTGCCCGACACGTCCGGGAACGCGACCTGGGCGATGCCGCTCTCGGGATCGGATGCGGTTGCGTTGAGCGCGAACGAGCCCGAGCTGCTCGGGCGGAACCACTGTGTCTGCGTGGTCGAGTCGTAGTACTGGCTGCCGTTGCCTGTCAGTTCGGTCGGTGCCGTGACGGAGACCGTCGGAGCGCTGGCGTCGACCTTCGCGATCACGGACACCGGCGCGGAGACGTTCCCGACATGGTCCGCGATCGCGAACGTGTACCGATAGCAGTGACCGCCAGAGACCGAGTTGTCCGGGCTCGTGAACGTGCCAGGGTCGCTCGAGAACGAACCGCACGTAGCGCCGGCGAGCGTCGCGGTTTCGCGTGTCACCGTACGAGTCGTCGTGTCGAGGCCCGAGCCGCCGACGTCGTCGCTGCCGTCGCCGAGCGCGAAGGTGACCGACGAGCCCGTGTACCACGGAGCGGTGCCGCCCGTCAGTGTGATCGTCTGGCCACTCGGCGCAGTGCCGTCCGCCTCGAGCGTGATGTTGTCGGAGCCGGTGTTGCCGACCTTGTCGGTCGCCGTCACCGACTGCACACCCGGCTGCGCGGCCCCGGACGTCCACGAGTAGGTGGTCGGAGAGGAGTAGGGGCTGGTGGTGTCGGTGCCGCCGGTGGAGCCGCCCCAGCCGCTCGTGCCCGACACGTCGGGGAACGTCACACCGGTGACGGCGGTCTCGGCGTCGGATGCTGTCGCATTGAGCGTGAACGAGCCGCTGCTCGAGGGCCGGAAGAAGAGCGTCTTCGTCGAGCCGTCCCACCACTGGCTCGATGCTCCACTTCCCGCCGTCGGAGCAGTCACGGCGACCGTGGGGCCCGCACTGTCGACCTTGGCGGTCGCGCTGACGCCGGCGGAGACGTTGCCGACGTTGTCGGCGATCGTGAACGTGTAGCGGTAGCAGTGGCCGCCCGAAACCGAGGAATCGGGGCTCGTGTACGTACCGGGGTCAGCCGTGAACGTGCCGCACGAGTCGCTGCTCAGCGGCGCCGACGCGCGTGTGACGGTACGGGACGTCGTGTCGAGGCCGGCACCCGAGTCGCTGCCGTCGCCGAGCGAGAAGGTGACCGCGCCGTTGTAGTAGGGCGCGCCGGCGCCGGTGAGCGTGATCGACTGGCTGGTAGGCGCGGTGGAGTCAGGCGTGAGGGTGAACGAGGCGCTCGACGTCATCCCGGATCCGTTCGTTGCGACGACGTTGTGCGAGGCGGCGTCGCTGGTTGTCGAGTTCCACGTGTAGTCGGACTGGTACGGAGCCGAGGTGACGCTCCCGCCGCCGGTGACGTTCGCGATCGCCGGGAACGAGACCGACGCGATCCCCGTCTCAGGGTCGCTCGTCGCCGCGCCGACGCGGAACGTGCCGGTCGAGCCGGGCCGGTAGAAGAGCGTGGTACCCGAGACGTACTGTCCGGCGCTGTTCGGATTCTCGGTCAGGGTCAGCGTCGGGCCTGTCGGCGGGGTCGTGTCGAAGAGAATCGTCTGGGAGCCGACGGCCTCCTCGTTGCCGACGTTGTCGTACGAGCGGAACTTGATCGTCGTGGTCGTGCTGACGTCGATTGTCCCGATGTAGTCGTTGCCGTTGACCGGCGACGGATCGGTGCCGTCGGTCGTATAGCGGATCCTCTGCACGCCCGAGCCGGTACCGTCGTTCGCGGAGAGCGTGACGTGGACGGGCGACGACGTGTAGTACGTCCCCGTCAAGCACGCGACGCCGTTGCACAGGATCGTCGTGGTCGGCGCCGTCGAGTCCGAGGTGACGGTGAAGCTCGAGCTCGCCGTTGCTCCGGCGCCGGCGTTGTTGGTGGCGGTGATGTTTTGGCTGCCGTTGCTGGTGGCGGTGGCGGTGTAGCTGTAGGTGCGGGTGGCGCCGCTGCCGGACACGGTCCAGT
>Ga0187779_10002168_pt1 | contig 12090 bp, 12 predicted proteins | sample 1015_Q2_SP10_10__FD_132435 | JGI IMG/M metagenome (GOLD analysis project Ga0187779, IMG submission 132435) | Tropical peat soil microbial communities from peatlands in Department of Meta, Colombia - 1015_Q2_SP10_10_MG | ecosystem: Environmental > Terrestrial > Soil > Wetlands > Peat | place... | reverse complement strand
CATCGGATTATGGCATAAGCCATAGAGCGACGAGTTACTGCACACGAACTGGAGGTGCTTGACAGTAGTATAGCTGCGCCGGTGGAACGTACTGGTAGGTCACCGGAGGAGGCTGGTAGACGTAATTGACTGGAGGGGGTTGATATGTGCACGGCTGTGGAGGTGGCTGATAGTAAACTTCAGGTGGCTGTGGAACAACGCATTGCGCCTGAGTATAGCAAGTGGTAGGTACTAGACAGTTGTAGGATACTGGTGGTCTCGGAACGTAGATGTACGACAATTTTTATCCAAGATTAATGCGCCATGAACATAGTCAATAAGGCTTCGCTGCGGTATATATTGCCATTTTGACGTATAACGCAACTACATTATCCATGCATTTTCGATTTCGCAGATACGTGTCTATGGGTAAATTGTATTGGCCCGCTGCAGTCCAGAATCACTATTAGGTAAGTTGGCTACGGTATCTGCGTTCAACTAGAAGGTATCAGAATGAAGATCGTGCATATCTCGGATATTCATTGTGGGCCGGAATTTCAAAGGTCTGTGTTCGAGAGGGCTGCCGATGAAATTAATGACCTCCATCCCGATGTCCTGGTCGTCTCGGGAGACCTAACCGAGAACGGCCTTCTTTCACAATTCAGATTGGCAGAAGAAATGTTAGAGCTAATCGAGTGCAAACGAAAATTGTACTGCAGCGGTAACCATGATTACCGTTCCACCGGATATCTACTGTTCAAGAGATTTTTCCCATCTAAACCAATAGTAAGGCTTGGGGGTTGCATCTTCGCGACGGTAAGCACGGCTCGACCTGAACGAAACGAAGGCGAAGTGGGCCACAGGCAAGTGGTTTGGCTGGAACATACGCTCGCTAGATACAGGAATCTTACGAAGATTGTCATAATTCATCATCACCTGATTCAGGTGCCCGATACGGGACCGGACAACATCCCGGTTATCGACGCAGGAGACACGCTCAGAGGCATCCTGGAATCAAAGGTAGATTTTGTTCTTGCGGGTCATAGGCATCGGCCGTGGCGTTGGTCTCTCCGTGACACTCAAATTATTCATGCAGGCACATTGTCCAGTGAGCGGTTCAGGGGTTTCTTCGCCAACTCATACAACATAATCAAACTTGATGGAAAGAGAATTGATGCGAGACTCAAGATTGTTGGTGGGAAGTCGATGTCGTATGATGATGTTGTGAAGGGGCGAGTTAGGTTTCCGGGTGGACTGCCTTTCCAGCCTGATGATAGCGGATTGGCAGCTTGATCATGGCCCAATTAGGGCTTTATTTCAATTTGGTCGACTAGTGGTTACTCTCCGTAGAGAGGTGTTGACCAGTATCTCTCGCCTCCATCTGGGAGGACCGCGACTATGGTCTTTCCTTTTCCAAGTTCTTTCGCTTTCTTCAATGCAACGCGAATGATCGATCCTGCACTCATCCCAATCAGTAACCCTTCCCGTCTAGCAACCTCCCTAGCGGTCTTGAAGGATTCTTGTTTTTCTTCCTCAGTGACCTCAATGACTTCATCGAATGCTTCGGGTCTGAATAGTTGAGTTGGGAACGCTTCTTTCGGATTTCTCAGTCCTTGCACTGCGGTTCCTAACTTTGGAGTTACGCCTATAATTTTGACAGCAGGATTTGTTTCTCTTACCCGCATTGACGTGCCGACTCCCGTTCCAGCAGTACCTACGCCGATCACGATCATGTCCAGGTTTCCATGCGTCTGCTCCAGTATCTCTCTTCCCGTTGTCTGATAGTGGGCGAGAATGTTTGCTGGGTCTTTGAATTGGTCCACGTCAATATAGATGTCAGGTTTCTCTTTGAGGATATTCTGTTTCATCTCTATGGCGCCAGCGGTTCCTTTTGGTCCGGGGGAGAGGATTAGTTCGGCTCCGTATGCTTTTATGATTCTTCTCCGTTCGGTGCTAACTGATTCGGGCATCACTAGGGCGATTTTGTAGCCTTTTGCAGCAGCGATCATTGCTAGGGCGATTCCCGTGTTTCCTGATGTGGCTTCGAGAATCGTTTTTGTAGGATCCAACCGACCGGCTGTGCGCGCGTATTCAAGTATGTACAAGGCGAGTCTGTCTTTGACGGATCCTCCAATATTGTACCACTCAAGTTTGGCGTAAAGGGTCGCGTCATTTGGTCCGGTTAGATGGTTTATTCTTACGATCGGAGTTTTGCCGATCAGGTCAGTGATGCTGTTTGCGACTATCATGTTAGACCGCATCTTTTATTGTATTATTACCAGCACTTTAGGTTACCAGTATTAATTGATGCGTGATCACTAGATTCCTAATGGAATATTATGCATTTTGAATATTCCAAATAGAATTCCGGGCCAGTTACACATCAGTTAAGTTATGGGTAGACGAAAGTCTTCTTTTATTGTTGTCAATACGACGCGGGTGTTGGTTCTGTCGACGAATGGCATGCTGAGTAGTCCTTTGGTGAACTTGCTCAACTCTTCACGACTATGAAACTTGGCGATCACGAGCGCATCGGTCAGACCTGTAACGTCATATACTGCGCACGTGTTCGATAATTTACTTATCGCCTGTTCCATATCCAGCAGTTTCCCTTTTGAGACGGTTATTTCAGCGATGCCTGTGAGCGGATAACCAACCTTTTCCTGATCAACAATCGCCGAATAACCCTTAATCACTCCGCCCTTTTCCATTCGCTTAATTCGGTTCAGGGCGGTTCCGACTGATACTTTGGTTTTCTTGGCTACTTGGCGATAGGACATTCGGCAATCGCCAGTCAATTCCTTCAATATTTTGCGGTCAATTTCGTCAATCTTCAACGTTTCGTCTCAGTCTGCATCACTCCAGCTGAATAAAAATACAGTTGTACCCGAAACTTTGTAACGTTTGATCATATTTTTCGACCTAAATGTTATATATGTTCAGAGATAATGCCCGAACTTCATAGTTCAAAGCGTGGTGTCATAGATTCCTTTCGTTCGAAGACCAGATGGATCGTTAGCTGAGAGGAAAATTTCAGCGCGTGAAGTTCTCGATCAAATCTCCAAGTACAAGGCACGTTTTGTCGATATGCAGTTTTCCGACGTGCCCGGTCGGATGCAGCATGTGACGGTTCCCGCCGAAATGCTGACCGAGAAGACATTCACTGAGGGAGTGTCGAAATTAGATGGATCGTCGATCAAGGGGTTCACGGAAATTTATGAATCGGACATGTTATTGATGCCAGATCCTTCAACGTTCGGCTTCGTTCCTTGGTCGGATGAGAGCCTGCGAACGTGCAGAATGATTTGTGATGTGCATTGGGGTTTCGGGAAACAAAGATTCTCACGCGATGTCAGATACGTCGCTGAGAAGGCGGTGGAGATGCTTCAGAAGGAAGGATTCACCGGGTCCCTGTGGGGCCCTGAGGTTGAATTTTTCGTATTCGATAATGTGACGTGGGACGTTAACGACCCATTTTCAGCGTCCTACCAGATTTCTTCGAAAGAATCGGCACTTGAGACTAGAGGAACCAGCTTTCCGATTCGTTTCAAAGAAGGATACTACCCCGCTCCGCCGACGGATACGCTCATGGATTTCAGGAGTCTATGTTCACTGTATCTCTGGGAAGGTTTCGGAATAGCATCCGACGCCCATCACCATGAAGTTGCAACCGCAGGTCAATGCGAGATTGACCTGTATAGAGATAGTCTAGTCGAGATGGCTGACAGTATCTTGACGTACAAATACGTCATAAAGAATGTCGCATCAAAGAACGGTCTCATCGCTACAACGATGCCTAAACCGATATTCGGCGATAATGCGTCTGGGATGCATGTCGCCTCAAGTCTATGGAAGAGAGAGGACAATCAATTTCATGATCCTCAAGATGAATACGCAGAATTGAGTCAGGCCGGTAGATACTACGTTGGAGGTCTATTGGAACATAGCCGAGCGTTATGCGCCATAGTAGCGCCTACAACCAACTCGTACCGTAGACTAGTCCCAGGTTATGAGGCCCCGGTGTATATTGCGTGGAGCCGGAGAAATCGTTCCGCGAACGTACGAATACCAGTATACGAGAAGGGAAAAGAGGCGCAAGGTACCAAACGAGCCGAATTCAGAACTCCAGACACGTCCGCAAATCCCTACCTTGCCTTTGCCGCAATACTCTGTGCTGGGATGGATGGAATAAAGAAGAAGACTGATCCCGGAAATCCTGTTGACGAAGACATCTACAAATTGACTCCGGAACGAAGAAGAGAGTTGGGAGTTGGCGATCTGCCTGGCAGTTTGGCCGAATCGATCGACAACCTCAAGAGCGATTCAGAATTCCTGAAGGGCGTCTTCTCAAATGACTTGATCGAGACAATAATAGACATCGGAATGGAGGGGCATAAGATGGTCTCAGCCCGACCGCATCCCTACGAATTCTACCTATATTTCGACATCTGATATGCGCGGTGCTCAGTACGTAGACTAGTGGAGAAACCGGCCCGTGGTGGGCTGTTTCGCTTATTCGAGCAACTTTCTGTCATCCATCGCTTCTTTGGCTAATAGATCAATGAGTTCCTTAGTTGTCTCCTTTTGTCGACGTATTATGAAGTAATTCCAATTATCCTGGAATCTCTGCAATACAACGTTCTTTCCAGGTTTCGGGTAGTTCCATGCAAACGGGTTAGTGGTCATGAGTTTCTCGGCGAATTCTTGACGATGGCATCTCTCCTTCCTGTAGGGCAACGGGCTATCCGCGATTAGGAGAAGATAGGCTGCGAAATGGTCTAAGGTGTAACTGGCTTGTTCTGGTTCCACTTCGGTTATTGAACGTCTTGAAGCTTTCATTGCTTCAGCCAGTTGCATGTAATATGCTTCCCCGAGATGGTCCCTATTGCCCCAAATTCTGCATTGACGAACTCGTCCAGATTCCAAAGTGAAACAATCGTCGAGAATTTTCATCTCCGGTTTTTCAGCCGAGAAGAGGATATTTGCGAAGGCGAAACTGAGCGGGGTCTTGCCATGCCGACTCTCTCCGAAGAATCCGAAACCGTTCCAAGACCGCTTTGCATTCTTCCATATCACGATGTTCTCATGAAACTCATATGGCAACTTCGACTCACTCAATCACTAGTTCTTGTCGGCCTGATCGAGCTCACTAATAGAGAATAATAAACACCTACTTAGGCTGCGGGTCGCTGTCTCCTCTACTTAGTCTCTTGAAACCTGCGTCAAGCAGTAGGTAATACAATTTGCATCCTACATTGACAGCGTATGAGAGAATAGAGTGGCTCTAGTCGTGGAGCGAGATGAATTAACCCTTGTTCAGCGGATGTCGGGGTGAGTAATAGAAAGAAAATGTGACGCGCTTTATCGGCAGGGCGACTAATCAGGCGGACCTGCACTGAAATTGCGTGGAGATCGAAAGAGAGTGGTTGTCCGGGAGAAAGCTCTTCGTCTGCGCGTTTGTCGGGAAAAATCGTAACCCAAGGCGGGAGTCTATCTACATTGAAATTTGCGAGATTCGCAGTTTCGAAGGATGTGTGGCAGATGTTGAGAGTGAGTTGCAGCATGTATTCTACTCCGAAAAGTTTTGCTTTCTCCCATATCTTTGACCAGTCGATTTCCACTTGGGAACATAATTCATGAATGTCAACCAACCATTTCAGTTTCTGCCACGTGTGATGATAGGTGGCGTGAGAGGCTAGGTAGAGCAGCTCCCATTCTGGACTTAGCGTGTAGATTCTGTGGTCGAATATTGATTTGAGGCGGGCGTCAGTCCATAAATCGTCCAGCCCACGTTGGATCATAGGACCCCAGAGTGCACTCCAATGAAGCTCCACGAGATAGCGAAGTTGTCCGTCCAGGCGAACCAATTGGTACTCCCCTGAAGTGGTTCCTAGTTTGACTGCGTCATCGTAGGCGATGTTGGTTTTGTATCCTATTGAGAGAAGGAGGTTGAGGGCTTGAAGGATTTTGTCTCGCGGAACGAGGATGTCAATATCCCCGGCGTCTCTTAGTTTGATATCCCCATAGAGCGCAGTGGCCAGGGGTAATCCTTTGAGAGGAACTACAGGTATGCCTCCTTCAGATAGTCGTGTGAGTACGCGTTTGAGTTCGCGGAGAGAAAGGCTACTCCAAACAACATTAGTACGATATCGATTCTCCAACTCTCCGTAAATTTCTCGAGGCAACTGCTTAATGTTGAATTCGCAAAGGTTATGGTAGAGAAGAGGGGTGACGTGGTGAATGGCCGCTCGTCTCAAGATATGTGGCCAATCGAGCCCTTGGTCGAGTAGGCGGCTAGCTTCCTCACGAATATCATGAGTAAGCGTACGACGTGCGAGAAGGAGAAGGACTCTATCCTCGCGTGAGATCCTCCGGTCCTTGCCCATCTTGCCAGTCTCAGATAGTTATGTGGAAGTTGATTAGGTTGATATTTTATCGCTCAAGCTTTCAGAACTTTTGCATTGCGTAATGTCTTTTTTGCCGGATCGATTTTCGGTTGTTGAGTTAATGTTTTCAGGATTCATTTTCACAAATTTCAACGCGACGTCTTTTCCATCGTGTTCTTGGAGCCACGCGTGAAATTTGTAGTCCTGTTCCTGTCCCATGACGCCGATGAAGAGTGTGGCTCCGTGCCCGGCTTTGCGGATTTCTTTGATCTTCGCTAGTGAGTCTTCGAGACATGTCAGGTAAGGCATTCTCGAGGTGAGAGGCATAGTTGTGTGGTGGTTGGATGTCGGTCTCGCGGCGAGTAGGTTGAGCGTCCTTTGGAAACCGAGCGTCCGAAGCATTAGTCTTACTAGAAGTCCATTGGCTAGGAGTGAAAGATGGGCGATTGGTTTATTCTGATGGAGTTTCAATTAATTTTCTCTTCCGCAGCTCATCCATCAGTTCTGTGATTCCGGCGAGGTCTTTTTCGTCAGCTTCGTACTGTTTTTTGATTCGACTTCGGATTTCCCGCACAGTTAGTGGTCCGTCGTGTTGTAGTAATGTCCAGACGTAGCTGGCGGTCGGGTTTAGGGCGTGGATCTTGCCAGTTTCAACGTTCAGTAAGATGGACTCTTTGCCAACTTCGACTAGGCGTACACTTGGCGAGATTCTAATCTTTTCCGACATCGCGAAGGATCATCCTGGCTGCTTTGTCAACATTGTTCCATCCTCTTGGCACATATAGAGCCTTTACGCTCAATCCATCCGTTACTAAACCCGCCAGGGTTTGCATTTCAGCCCGTAATTTCTCTATGTCGAAGATAGAGACGAGTTTGTAGGAATTTTCGACGAGCGCCTGGACGGCACGCGCGTCGTGTAGCGTTTCGATGTGTAGACGTTTTCCACGCCTCAAACTGTACAGGACAGTTATGGGGGCTGGAGATCTTTGGAAGAATCCCCTGTTGAGCTTAATCCATCTCTTAATGGGTCCTTCGTAGATGGTTTTTCCTAAAATGTCGATGAACGGGTTTTCGTTTGCGACGGATATGTATGGGAGATAGGGTTTGACGACGCATTTTCTTCTATAATGGCCTAGCTGGCAGAGGTCGTCTGAGAGGATTTTGCAGCCTTTCATCAGTAGACTGATTGAAAGTGAGGTTTTACCAAATCCCGACGGTCCCATCAATGCCACGGCTTTCGTTCCGATCAGCACTACATTGGCGTGGAGAACAGTATGTCCTCTCAGTGTGAGCAGTAATGGCTGTATGTTTCCGACGATGAAGTTCTCCAAAATTTTGTTTTCTGAGCTGTATCTCTTATGTCTCACCAGATGGCCTCTGTTGGAAATTTGGAACCTCCCTACGCCTTTTACGTCAACAACGTAGCCTCGTATGTGTTTCGAGATCGCGATTCCCTCGACGAGTTGAATCGTTCTCGATACTAGTGTGACTTGACTTGCTGCGTGCTCACGTCGTTTAGTCAAACAGTCACAAGCCTGTCGTATCTATTTGCCGAGCTCGTTTGAGGTTTCAGCGACAGAGTGGTAGATTGTTTTGACTTCGTCCTCAGATAATGAAGGGTACAATGGAAGATTGAGAATGCTGTCTGCAGCTTTCTTCGCGTTCGTGTAACGATCAGCTACATTGGCGTGTGAGAAAGTTGAAGTGTGAGGGAGGGAATAGTTGAACAATCGGCCTGGCCTTATGCCTTTGGAAACTAGTCGTTTGTAGAATTGGTCGCGTTTATTGACTCTGATTGTGTAGTGGGAGAGACATTCATCGCGTCTGATGGGTGGCAGTTCTATACCTTCGCAGCCCTTTAACTCTGAACTATATAGTGATGCTAGCTTTTGTCGTCTCTCCTTGATGTTTTGAATTTTGCTTAGTTGAGCGAAGCAGATGGCCGCTTGTACTCCACAAAAATTATCGGCGAAATCTCCAGGAAGTTCCAGTCGATCGAGAGTTTCTGTCGTCTTGGCGAATGGTTGCAAGCTTTTATGAAACGCGTAATTGAAAGAAAATGCCGTGGCGTAGCAACCGGTAAATCGGAAGAGTACATCAAGAGTGTGTGATAGTCTTCTGATCATACTTCTCTGACGAAAATCGATCAAGCCTCTGTAAATGTGATCATCATTGGTGGTCACTATTCCTCCAGAGGTTGCCCAAAGTTGTTTCTGAGGGGCAAGGCTAAAGACGGCAGCGTCTCCATGCAAACCGACCTTTGTCGCCTTGGAATTCGATAGCAGACACATTGCTGCATCCTCGATTATTAGACGATCACCGACCAATTCTCTCGCACCTTGAACATCTGACGTGTGACCATACAGGTGTGCCACCATGACGGCTTTCGTTCTATTCGTTATCTTCAGGGAAGACTTGGCCAGTCTCATGTGGTATGTAGGTAATTCTATGTCGACGAATACAGGAAGGTTTCCAGAGGCGGCGATTGCGTAAGGTACAGCGATCCCGGTGTAAGCGGGAGTTATGACTTCTCGTCCTTTCAAGCCTGGTGATCTGAGGAGGGCGTAGATTCCAGTTCGCGCATACGGAAAAGTTACCGCGTATTCGACCCCTACTAGCTTAGCGATGGTCTCCTCCAATCGCTCGCAAATGTCCTTCTGCCATGCATATCTTAAGGCATATTGGACCTCCGTGAAGTCTATGTGGGGTTTCGAAACAGGAATCAAGGCGATTAGGAGCGAAGAGTGGTCGATAACTTAAACGCTTTAGTGAATTTGTAGGATACTTTTCTTGAATTTACAAATCATTAAATACACTACTCTAGAAGGAATCGGGCGTTCAGCCATGAAGAAGCGATTCGTTAGACCTCAGGTGAGTGATATTGGTGATGTTAGCACAATAGTTCGAGGAAACGTTACGGTCACAACGACGGAGGCCTCTTCTCGTCGGTGGAAGATGAACATTAAACCGATTGGAGACGCTCTGAGCAAGGTGCGGAAATTGCGCGGGGTTAGCTTTGATTGGAAAGATTCGGGTCGACGGGATATTGGTTTGATTGCTGAAGAGGTTGGCAAGATTGTTCCTGAGGTTGTGACTTACGAGGACAATGGTGTCGACGCTAAGGGCTTGGATTACGCACATCTAATGGCTCTCATGATTGAGGCTGTGAAAGAACAGCAACGTATGATTGAAGAACAGCATAAAGAGATTCAGGAACTCAAGGCGGCAGCAAAGATTCTTGCCTCACGCCAGACCGGACCTAAGATCCGCGCGCTGACGTAAACCTATTTCAAACTACATTCAGCATCGTCACGAACCGCATTTCGAATTACGATTAGCAATTCGTTCGTTGAAAAAGAAATGAATCCTACGTAGGATCCCTACGTAGGTATGGAGGTTTTATGAGTTGGGGCCGAAGGTGACTGTGTTCATTAATGGGGCCGTAGCCTGTCCTGTCCAGATCGGATCCGTATAGAACCCGGTGATTACCCCATTCTTCCAGACGATGGATCCTCCAGCAGGCTCCCATAAGCCGAAGGTGCCGATCCACGCGTAAGGAGCGTCGTCATTGATTTTGGCCTGAGCGGCTTTGACTAGGGACTGGATGTAGGAAGTGTCTGAACTGCTGGTAAATGCGTTGACGGCTTTCTGCACGATTGGATCATAGTATATTGCGTAGTTGCCCCAAACTGATTGGTTGCTCACGAACGTCACCCAGTAATCTGCTGGGGTCAGTGTTGCGGGGCCCCATCCGAATCCTGCGTTGATGAACGCAAGCTGACCAATATCTGGATGTGTAGTTTGGAACTGATAGGTTCCGAGTTGAGAGAAGAATAGGCTTGGTTGTTGAACTTCTATGTTTACCGTGATCCCAATGTCACTAAGGTCGCCTTGTACTACTTGCGCAGCGCTAGTGCAGACTGCGCATCCACTCTGTGATCTGAGTAGGAAGGTTGGCATACTGGTGGTTAGGTTTGGATATTTGGCTTCTGCCTGTGCCATATATTGTTTGGCGAGGGTAAGGTCGTATTGGTATGGTTGAGAGTTGCCGAGGTTGTAGTAATCTTTCCACGCTGGATACTCGGGGCCTACGTAAGGTGTCATTTCTCCTAAGTACGCTTTCTGGTAGAGGTCGGTATAGTTGATAGCGTGCACAATCGCCTGTCGAACCTCACGAACATCTGTCGGCCATAGATGTGTATTCAGACCCATCAATGAGACTTCCCCATTCCACGGTGGAAGTTTCATGTACGAATACGTTTGTGGTTGGGATGTGATGAGGTTCCAATCGGGGGTTTGTATGGCGGCGAGTTGTACGGCTCCCGTAGAAAGGTCAGTGTATCTTGCGAGGTCGTCGGTCTTGATGTATACGATGACATTCTTAACGTGCCCTGGGTCAAGCATCGGATTCGCGCGTATTTCATCAGCGGTCATGTTGGCACCCCAATAGTTCGGGTTCTGGGTGAACTTCATGTACGCATTCTCTGATATCGCCGAGAACATGTACGGTCCCGTTCCCGGAATCGGCTGTTGATTGAATGCGGAGTTGGGTGATCCTGGCGTTCCGAATCCGCCGTTATCCAGTACGTATTGGGTGTCGAGCACCATGCCTGCGTAGGCAACCAGTGTCTCCGGGAACCAGAGAAACGGTGCGGACAGGTGGAAGACGATCGTGTTCGGATCGGTAACATAAATCGGCCAAGACTTATCCATCATGACGTTTAGCAGGTCTTGCGTGGGATTGATCAAACCGCTCTTCGTCATCAACGCGATTGTTGCAGGCCCAAAATTAGCAGTAGACATGTCGAATACGGGGTATGACTCAAGCCATGCGGTACTATTGGCGGAGATATAGTAATACCCATACATTTCGCCCCAGACTTGATACGCGTTGAATGGATCTCCGTTTGAAAACTTCACGTTCTGTCTTAGAGTGAAGGTGTAAGTCGTAGCATCCGGAGAGGCCGTCCAACTCGTCGCCAAACCTGGCAGGAACTGGAGAACTCCTTGTTGATACTCGGCAGTTAGATTGGTCTGCACAAGTGGCTGATAGGTTGCGTAGGCCATAGGATTCGGCCACGGTACTTCAGCATAGTTCCACAGAGCGTTGAGGTCGTTGATCGGCCAAGTCCAATCGTCTATCGCTAGGGTATCACGAACAGCAGAGGCACTAGATGATGTAGTGGTCACAGGGGTAGTTGACGACGTCGCAAAATAAACTGCTGCTCCGATTACAGCAACGATCACAACAATTAGAACTGCCGCTTTAGAAGCTGAGATTGCTTTTCTATAGGACATAACGTTCACTCACAAACTGTCTAACTCAAGCCTTTACGAGCCATATTTCTCCATTGTTGTAGATAACCAACTTTGGTTATACTCGCTCACGCTGATACCTGAAATATTAATGCGACGTGGGACGTTAAGATATTCATCGCCTTTGCGTCGAAGAAAATATCCGGCGATTTTCAGACGATGGGTTTGCTATTTTGTAGGGTTGGGTGTCAATCAGACGTGGCACAAATTTATCTAGCCCTTGATATGCATCCTGCCTGTGAGCCTTGATCAGCATCATCGCTGCTGATCACAGAACGTAACCTAATAGCGGGGTGGGGTAGCCAGGTTTAACCCGCAGGGCTCATATCTGGCGAGAAACCCTGAGATCGGTGGTTCGAAAGACGAAATCGTCCGAACATCCACTCCCCGCTACCAAATTCTCTGATTT
>Ga0187779_10002167_pt1 | contig 12092 bp, 10 predicted proteins | sample 1015_Q2_SP10_10__FD_132435 | JGI IMG/M metagenome (GOLD analysis project Ga0187779, IMG submission 132435) | Tropical peat soil microbial communities from peatlands in Department of Meta, Colombia - 1015_Q2_SP10_10_MG | ecosystem: Environmental > Terrestrial > Soil > Wetlands > Peat | place... | reverse complement strand
TCTACTTCTCCATCGTCCAGCGCAAGGTGCTCACGCCCAACGACTTCACCAACCTCGACACGCTCGAACAGCAGCTACTCGCGTTCGGCCGCCGCTACGAGCAGATCGCCCAGCCGTTCGAGTGGAAGTTCACCCGCACCGACCTCGACCCCCTCGCACACCGCCTCGACCTACCCACCGCCCAAGCCGCCTGACCGAATACGTCGGCGAACTTCCGAGCCAGAGCACTTAAGCGAGTCAAAAGCGGGTCTCGCTGACATCGTAGGTCTGGACCTGCTCCTCGCCAGATCCTGGCATCTGGTGCTTGCAGCCTCGTTGCAAACAATCGGGCAAAGCGACAGTCCGCACTGTGGCCGAGCGGGCTCCTGCAGCTGAGCACGCGGGCCGCTCTCGCTATGGCGTCGACGAGATGCCCGTTCCCACGAGGCAATCCAGAAGTGTCGGCGGTCGCATCGAGACTGTGCTCCGTGGCGGAGCGGGAACCAACCTCCGGCGAATCGAAGGTTCTGACACAGCCGGATCGGACGAGAAGGAGGTGTGACGCCGCACTCCTGCTTCCTTGAGAAACGACGACCTTCGATGCCGGTGCGGTGACGTCGCAGTCGCCCGGATCCTCACAGCCCTGGGCAATGCTGCATCTGAGCAAAGCAGCTGTCGAGCCTGGCTCCTCCTGCTCGTCCGTAGCGAGTGTCTCAGACCTAGATCAGTGGATAAGGGCTGTCGGGTCGTTGAAGGGCGACTTGACTGTCGGGATTGGGATCGGGAGTGGCCCGGCGGTGCTGTCGGGTGGGTAGCGTGAGGCGGGTTGACGTGCCCGCGGGTGGGGTTTGGGCGGTGTTCGGGGTCGCCGAGTTGGGTGGGCGCTGGGGGCGGCGTCGATGTCGGCGGGCGTCGGGGTGTGGTGTCAGGGCCCGAGCGCGTAGATCGCGTCGAGCGTGGCTTGGAGGAGCGTGCGGTGTTGGTAACCGGATGGTGGGCGCAGGATCAGCCGCCGGCCGGCGCGCACGATGCGCGCGGGAATGTGGAACATCAGGTTGCGAAGTGTCTTGGCCGCGCGCCTGAGCGGCGCGTTCTCGGGCGCCTTGCCGGAGGAACTGGCGGCGGGGCAGAGGTCACAGCAGAACGCGGTCAGGTTGAGCGCCAGTAGCGCGCTGTTGAGCTACACGCGGTTGGCGTGCTCGTCGCCGGAGGACAGGTGCCGCAGCGCCTGGCCGAGCTTTGACTCTTTCAGGCGTTCTTCGATCTGGGCGCGGTGGCGGTGGAAGTGCTCGATCCAGAGAGTCGGCTGCCAGTGGATGTCGGTGAGGATGAAGCTGTAGCCGTAGACGGAGTCGATCTGTCCGCCTAGTTTAGCTGCACGATGCCGAACGCCAGGACGCCGATGCCGAACGCGGGGGTAAGCGGTGCGACGACCACCGGCCAGTGAGCCCATAGCCAGTCGCGCACGGGACCGAGGATGCGCTCGGCGCGCTCCCCCATCACTGCGATCAGGCCGGCGATCGCGATCAACGGCAGTGTGTAGATGACGCAGTAGAGGATGAGCAGGAACAGCTTGCCGGCGCTCGACGCGCCAGAGCCGACGATCATCGCGATCGCGGCGAAGTAGGGAAACGCGGTGAGCAGCTCCAGTCCCGCGATGCCGGCCCCATCAGCGCCGCCGGCTGGTGCAATTCGTGCCGATGATCGCTTGCCTCGGCACTCACCAGCGACCTGCGGCGGATGCAGACGACGGCACCGCCGGTCATGAGCACGACTCCCGCCGCCGTGATCGGCCCATATTTGACCGTCCGGCCCGGCTTCGGGACCAATGCCAGGATCAGGTCTCCCAGTCCGAGTGCGAGGGCGAGGCCGACGACGAACGTGATGGTCCACGCGGCTACTGTGAATACGATCGTCTTCCGCCGGGGGTGCTGTCTAGTGGCGACGAACAGCTCGCCGCCGATCAACGAAGGGCAGATGCAGTCAGCAAGTGCGATCGCGACGACGGCAACGGCGACCTTGAGCACGGTGACCGAGCATCGCACTCGGCTCGTGCGCTGCGGGAACGATCGGCGGAACGGCCGCCGAACGCCGACATTCGACGAGATCTCCCGCACAAGCGCCGTCGACTGCACGTCACTGGGTGGAACAGCTCGACCGGCGCGCGCGGGAGAGGTCGGCGAGCATCGCGTCGACGCGGGCGCGGATGCTGGTCCGGCGGCGCAGGCCGGCCGCGAATGCGTCGCTGCCAAGGTCGGAAGGCGTCACGATGCTTGGCGGCCTCTCGCCCGGCGGCATGGAGCAGCGCGGTAGCGTGGGCGCTCTGCGAGTCGGTGAAATCACGGGCCAGCGCGGTCGCGGTAGGAGCGAGATCGGTCTCGCTGCCTTCGCAGAGAGCAGCGCCCGCGAGACACCGCATGCACGTGTCTATGATGGCAGAGTCGAGCACGTCCCAACGATCGTGAGTGCCTTGTCCTGTCGCATCCGCGGCCAACGAGCGCGATCCGGTGAGGAATCCACAACTAGGCGCCGATCGTCGCCAATGCCCAGGTAGGACGTGGAGCGGCTGTTGGCGGTAGCGCAGGGGCAAGGCAGGCGCATAGCCGGTGCGAGGTTTAGCGGTACGCGAGCTCGCACCCGAACATCTGCGTGAGAACTTCGCGACGATCCCACCAGATCAACGGTTCTTGGACGCCGCAGGCCCCAGGCCGGGTCGACATGCCGCCGCCGCTCACGCCAGCGGAACGCCGCTTGTTTCCGCCACCGCGGCGTCAATCCGCTCGGCGATCCGCGCGCCGGTGAAGCCAACCTCTTCGTGCAGGAGCTTCGGGGGCCCGTGGGTCACATATCGGTCGGGCAGCCCTACCCGGAGGATTCGGCTTCCCCCCGCAGAGAGACCCGCATCGGACAGGCTCTCCCACACGGCGGCCCCGAAGCCACCAGTCAGCACGCCCTCCTCGACTATGACGAGCAGTTGGTGCTCGGCGGCCAGCTGCGCGGCCAGGCCGACATCGATCGGCTTAGCGAAGCGCGCGTCGGCGACCGTGACCGACAGGCCGTGCTCGGCCAGGATGTCGGCTGCCTCGAGCGCCTTGCCGACGCCAGAGCCGTAGCCGAGCAGGGCCACCCGCTCGCCCTCGCGTAGGATCTCGCCCTTCCCGATCTCGATCGGCTCGGGGCGCTTTGGCAGCGGCACGCCAACCGCCTCGCCCCGTGGGTACCGCATTGCCACAGGCCCGTCGTCGTACACGAGCGCGGTCCGCAGCATGTGGACGAGCATGGACTCGTCGCGCGGGGCCATCAGCACGATGTTCGGCATGCAGCGCAGGTAGGCGATGTCGAACGCGCCGTGGTGGGTGGAGCCGTCGTCGCCGACCAGGCCGGCCCGGTCCATCGCGAACACGACGTTCAGCTTCTGCAGGCAGACGTCGTGGACGATCTGGTCGTAGGCGCGCTGCAGGAAGGTCGAATAGATCGCGGCGACCGGCTTGCAGCCCTGGAGGGACAGGCCGGCGGCGAACAGCACGGCCTGCTGCTCGGCGATGCCGACGTCGAAGTAGCGCTCGGGCAGCTCGCGCTGGAGGATGTTCAGCCCGGTGCCCGAGTTCATCGCCGCGGTGATCCCGATCACCCGCTCGTCGCGCCGGCACTCCTCGACCAGTGCCTGTCCGAACACCTGGGTGTACTGGGGTGGGGCCGGTTTCGCGCCGGACGGCTTGCGCGCCGCGACCGCGGGCAGGCCGTTGGCGATCGACTTCGGCTTCGCCGCGTGCCACTTCTCCATTCCCTCCAGACCGCCCTCCTCGGCGGGCGCAAAGCCCTTGCCCTTGACCGTCGCGCAGTGGACGACCGCCGGCCGCTCGGCGGTCAGCGCCTCGCGCAGGGCGCGTCGGATCGCCCGGACGTCGTGGCCGTCGATCACGCCGATGTATGCGAAATCGAGCTCCTCCCACCACAATCCGGGAGCCCAGAACGCCTTGATTGACTCCTTGACGTGCGGGCCCACGCGCTCGAACGCGGCGCCGATCCCGACCGGAAGCTTGGTCAGGCCCTCCTCGAACTCCTCGCGCGCCCGCCACAGCTTCGGATTCAGCCGGATGCGGTTGAAATGCCGCGAGAGCGCGCCGACATTTGGCGCGATCGACATCCCGTTGTCGTTTAGCACGAGCACGATCGGCGTCCCCTCGCCGCCCGCCTGGTGGACCGCCTCGAAGGCCACGCCGCCGGTCATGGCCCCATCGCCCACGACTGCCACGACGTGCCCGTCGTCTCCGTGGCCGTGGCGCATAGCCTCCTTGATGCCGAGCGCGTAGCCGATCGCCGTCGAGGCGTGCCCGGCGCCCATAATGTCGTGCTCGGACTCGGCCATCGAGCAGAACGGGGCCAGCCCACGGTACTTGCGGATCGTGTGCAGCCGGTCGCGCCGGCCGGTCAGGATCTTGTGCGGATAGGCCTGGTGACCGACGTCCCACAGGATCTTGTCGCGTGGGGACTCGAGCATCGAATGTAGCGCGACGGCAATCTCGCACGCACCGAGATTGGCGCCGAAGTGGCCGCCGATCTCTCCCACCGTGTCGATGATGTGCTCGCGGACCTCCTGGGCCAGGAGCTGGAGCTCCTCTTCGCTGAGGGTATGCAGCTCCTGGGGGTTGTCGATCCGCTCTAGAAGTGTCATCAGAAGGATCGGGAGGCGATGAAATCAATGATCGGCTCGAGCTCGGCGCCGGTGTCGCGGGCCGCCAGGGCAAGTGCCGCCCTGGCCGGCGCGTGCGACTGTGCGGCCAGATCGGCCGCCCCGTCCAGACCGAACTCTGTCAGGTACGTGCACTTGCCAAGCGTTTCCGAGCCCGTCACGTCCAGGATGTCGTCCACGATTTGGAAAAGTACGCCGAGCTCTCTGCGAAACGGCGAAGTTGTGAATTCTCAGGGTCCTCGAGCCTGGCGAGCAGCAGCACACATTGCACGATCGCCGCGATCAGCCGAACGGTCTTGAGCTCGTGCAGCCGGCGTGGGCCGTCTGCGCCCGCCAGGGCGGCGTCCGCGACGTCCATGTACTGACCCGCCACCAACCCCTGGGCCCCGGTGGCGCGAGCGAGCTCGCGAGCAGCGGCGAGAAGCCGCGTGGGTGGGTAGCGCGGGCGGGCGAAGCCCGCCCTTCGCGTTCGCGATGCGTGGATGGCGAGCGCGGCGAACCTCAACGATCCTCGAAGGTCATGTGGCGCTCGAGATCGAGTGTGCCGACAGGCTGTATCTGACGGAGATGGGTGAATAGGCCATAGCGGGAGCTGACAGGCGCCGGAGTGTCTGTGTGCCGTCATCACGTTGCTCGGCGGGCGCTCAGCATCGCCACGTGCCCGCCCTGCTGGCCATAGCCGCCATCAGGATCACAGACGCGGGTTCGGACTATTGCGATGTGCGGTCACCGACACGCTCCAGCCGCAGTCCCGTCAAACAGCCAGTGGCAGCACCATCATATCGCCCTCTACGCCGTGCCGTTCAGGGTGCTCGGCGGACCGCCGCCGCAAGCTGCTCTTGAGCGACGGCTCTATGAGCGCGACTCGGTGGTAAGCGCGCGCTCATAGAGCCCTGGGCCAGCCGCGACGTGTTTGCGACCACGCTGGCCTCGACGCAGCTTTCTAATCCGGGCCGGAATACTCTGGCGACACGCGGCGGCGAGACGCCGGCTCGGTGTAGTAGTCGTATTGTGCATCGAGGCCAGCGCGGATCAGCTTGGCTCCGAGGCGGGGAGGCCACCGCAGCAGCAGGTCCACCATTCCTACCCGCGCGAGATACGCCTCGCGCCGAAGACGCCGCTCAAGCTCGCGCTCGAGCTCCGAGTCGGATAGATCGCCTGCATCGAACCGTTCCCCCACCTCTCGGCGGTCGCGCTGTCGGCGCAGCCACTCGCGCTTCTCGCCTTCGCTCGGCCCGGCAAGCCACGCCTCGCGACGTTGCTTCTCGCGCTCGGCCCATTCCTCAACTGATTGTTCGGTTGGCTCAGCGGCCACGACGCCCTTCCTCTTTCGCTGTTCTCACTCGTCCGACCGATCCGAGTCATAATCGGACCCCGGACATCAACTCACGGTGTGTCGATTGCGGTCCAAGGCTATCTTATCCGACGCTATCTGATCAAGGCTGGCCGTTCGAGCTACGATGCGGATCGCTGGCGTGCGACAATCGCGCCGCGTCGCCTCATCGCGACTCGAGCAGTCCCCGAGCGCGGGATCTCACCTTGTCACGTCTGCCGCAAACCACTACTGGCAGTCCTGGACCAGCCGAACCGCGGCGACATCCGCTGACGCTGCGAGTCGCCTGACCGTAAAAGCTTCCGTCCGGGCGTCTCGCCGATGAGAGGATTCGCCCGCTTACTCCAGATCGTCGGGGCCATGCTTTAATAGGTACGGTCTGATCCCAGACCTGAGGTTGACACGACGACGCGGCCTGTCCGGCTTCGCCTCGCGGTTGAGGAACTCGGAGCAACATGGATCAAGCCGGCGAAGCCCTTGCATTACGGTTCGACCTCCTTCCGGCGAGTCACTGCTACGAACTCTTCGGTCTGTTCAACGAGGTCGCTCCGTCTTCTCATCCTGAAGTCAAGACAATAATCCGGAGCGAGTTTGGCCGGGACGTCGCCGATGTTTACGCCTCGTTCGATCCCGAGCCGTTCGCCGCCGCGTCAATACGTCAAGTCCATCGTGCGACGCTTCCATCGGGGGAACGCGTGGCGGTGAAGGTTCAGCGGCCCGGCATCCAGGACCGAGTGGAAATGGACCTACGTCTGATGTACCGGCTGGCCTTCCTGCCCGACCTCATTCACCTGTTCGGCGGCACGCCCACGCGGGACGTTATCGATGAGTTGCTAGCCGGCTCGACGAGGAGCTCGATTACGCGACGGAGGCGATGAACGCATTTACCTTTCGGGAGAATGCCAGGTTCGATCCGATCGAGTACAACCCGAAAGTCTGGCTTGAGTAACCGACGGAGCGTGTTCTGACGATGGAGTATGTCAATGGCGTGTTGTTGAGTGACATCCTGACAGGTGTTCGCCGTGACCGCACGGCATGCGTGGCCGAGTTGCGCCAGCGAGGCTGCGATCCCGATCGAGTTGCCGCAAACATAGTCTGCAACTTCCTTAACCAGGTGCATGCGAGTGGGACTGTTCCACGCTGATTTGCACCCAGCCAATTTACTAGTCCTTCCAGGCAACCGCATCGCCTACGACGCGCGACAGATGAATCCAGGCAGTCCCTCGCCGCCGGCTACCAGATCGCGTTACCAACTACGGTTCTTTAGCGCCGTGACATTGGACGAGGTTCACGACTCGCTCAGACCAGCGGAGCTGGTGAACACGGTGATGGAATTCCGCTATCGGATCGACCGTGCGTTGGACTTCCTCGATCGGGTGATCACCGAGGAACGGGCTGTCGCGGACATCCTCGGCACGGCGAGGACCTGGATCGAACGCCTGGCCCTGGCGGCCGTGCTTGGCGTACTCGTGGCGTGGTTGGTCGAGCGGTTCACCGGCTACACGCGGGGGATATTCAGCACGAACGCCGGATTCGTCCTCATCATATTCGCGGGGGTCTTTGTTGGCGCGCTCCTACGCCAGACTCGCAAGCTGCCTGACACCCGATCCCGAGGACGGAGAAGGCGGAGGCTGAAGCGACGCCAGGCAGCCAACGTGCGAAACGGTCGGCTCGCACAGCGGGCTGTCTTGGCACAGCCGCATGGGTCTCGACGTCGCGGATCGGATGAGGCAGACCGCAGGCGACCCGATGATACGTCCCCTTCCGACAGCACCGTCGACTTCTGAGCCGGCGGCAATTCGTGAGCCGGTGAGGACATTCGTGTAGGGTTAGGTAGCGCAGTTGCTGGCGTCGGGGCAATGTCAGGATGAGTTCGAGCGACCAAAACCATCTCTTCGAGGCTCGCGAGGTACCCTCTGGGCGAGGCGTAAGACGGAGCGTCGAGCCTCCGCCTTCGCGCTTTCAGGTTGCGCGGCGAGGCCGGAGGGGGATGCGGCTCGAGGCGAGGGGCAGATAGGAGTGTTCGTGCGCGAGGGGCTGGAGCTGGCGATTCAAGATGGTTGCGATCTGCGCGCCAGGATCGGTGGAGTATCTCGCTCCCGTCTCTTGCGTCGCGCCTGGCGTCCGGCTGGGCGTACCCCGGGCAAAATCCGGCGGTCGTTGGATCCGCAGCACGTGGCGCAGCTCGAGTCGGCCCTGTGGATGTCGTATTACCGGCGTGAGTGGACGCGATTTCTCCGCGTCGCACTTGCTGTCATGCGCGACGTCTTCGGCCTGCCGTGGGCGTCAACAGCTCGCGGCTCATGGTTTCTGCTGCGCGCGACCCGCCTGTGGTCTCCGGACCCGGACAATGATCCCCCAGCGGCGCGAGTCGCGATGGAGCGGTTCTACCGTGTACTCAAGCAACATACCGAGGGGCCGTTCGACCCCGCTGAGGTAGCGCGGCTCGAAGTCGAATGGTGGCGCATCCACCGCGTGCATCAGCACACCAACGCGAGTAGCGACGGCCGAGCGCTGGTCGATGCGTTGGCGGCGCTTTACGCCTACGCGTTCGACGTGCCGGAGACAACCGTCCGCAGAGCTGCCGAGCAACGTGCGCTCGCCATGCGGTTCTGCGATCAGTGGGTGCGAGCAGGTTGTGATCCCGAGAGCTCTCTCGTCTCACAGAAACGCGAGGCTCTCGTGCGATCGTACGCGTCACTGGTGGCAGCCGTTCAGCGGGCATGACAGCGGGAGCCTTCTCAGATGCCGGCAATTCCTGACTTGTCCTCGTTGCCGAGCATGGACCTGCCCGAGACGCCTCCAGAGAAACTGCTGCTCGCTGCGCCGCGGGGTTACTGCGCCGGCGTAGATCGCGCCGTGCAGACGGTCGAGCGCGCGCTCGAGCAGTACGGTGCGCCCGTGTACGTCCGCAAGGAGATCGTCCACAACAAGTACGTCGTCGAGCAGCTGAAGCAGCGCGGCGCGGTGTTCGTGGAGTCCGAGACCGACGTGCCCGAGGGCGCCACCGTCGTGTTGTCCGCCCACGGTGTGGCTCCTGGCGTCCACGTCAACGCCCGCGCACGCGACCTTGCCACGATCGACGCGACCTGCCCGCTGGTGACCAAGGTCCACGTCGAGGCCAAGAAGTTCGCCGCGGACGGCTACACGATCGTGCTGATCGGCCACGCCGGCCACGAGGAGGTCGAGGGCACGATGGGTGAGGCGCCGGAGAACATCGTGCTCGTGGAGTCAGAGGAGGACGTCGATCTGCTCGACGTCGACGATCCCGATCGGATGGCCTACATCTCGCAGACCACACTGTCGGTGGACGAGACCCGCGCGATCATCAACCGCCTCCGCCAGCGTTTTCCCGCCATCGTCGGTCCCCGCACCGATGACATCTGCTACGCGACCACCAACCGCCAGGCCGCGGTCAAGCAGCTGGCCCGCGAGTGCGATCTCGTGCTGGTGATCGGCTCGCGCAACTCGTCCAACTCCAACCGCCTGGTCGAGGTGGCGCGCGAGCACGGGGCGGACTCGCACCTGATCGACAGCGAGGCGGAGGTGCGGGACGAGTGGCTGACTGGCAAGCGCGTGGTCGGCATCACCTCCGGCGCCAGCGTGCCGGAGGTGCTGGTGCTCCGTCTGGTCGAGTTGTTCCGGGCCCGCGGGACGACCCACGTGCAGGAGTTCGAGGTGGTCCGGGAGGACGTGCGCTTCATGCTCCCCAAGGTGATCCGCCAGGCAGTGACGGGCGCTGGGTAGCTATCTCGACAACACTACCCGGCCGCTGCTGGGTTCCGGTTCCACGCAACCTGGGAGAGCACCGAGCCGGTCGAGGGCACGACCGAGCCGACGACCGCGGACATCCCGAGGAAGTTGCAGCCGAGCAGGTAGACGTCGGACTGCCGCCGTCTCTGGCACCGCCGTCCACGGGCGGCCACCGTGGCAGTCGTAGCGCTGCGACGCCCGGTAGGCGATCAAGCCTGAGATCAGGGAGCAGATCGAGCTGCAGTTCGCGGCCGTAGGGATCGCAATTCCGCCTGATGCCATAGGGACTCGTGCCGCGATCGAGCGGCCAGACGCGGCAGCGATCGAGATTCTGCCGACCAGGCCCAACCCCGCCCGAGACCACAAGGAGGGACGGTCCGCTACCACCACGCATCGCGGTTGAGCCAACGGTTCGTCGTGACGAGTAACCCGGCGCCGCTCCGGTCTCACCAAGCCGCCGTGGAGGCGTATACCGGACGTCCTCCTCAACAACCTTGAGTTCCCGCACGCGTCGTCCCGCTCTGTGCTGCGTCAGCGGTGCCGGCGCCTCAGCCTGTGCGCGACGCGCTCAAGCGAGTGATCAATGTCGCGTGAGCGCTGAATAAGCTTGCGACGCCGGTGTTCGGGAATCAGGTGGCCGATGACGAAGTCCATCCAGGCCATGACTCGTGGACCCAGGCCGGCCGCATGCACGTCGCCTTCGGGCCAGAGGGGTCTATGGCCGTTATGGGACTCCGGCACCGTACCCTTGCTGGCTGCGAGCCGCCGAATTCGTCGGCCGTCCGCTGAGGTGCCGACGCGCCAGCCGTTGAGCGGACCGTTCGACACAAGCATGAATCTCGCGCAAACCGCAACGGCCGACTGTCGCCCACCTGATTGGCCAACCCCGTTCCCTACTCCGAGACTGCAGGCGTCGCATCACTCGCCGCGTATCGTCGTGACGATGTCCCAATCGCCCGATGTGAACGCCTCGATGAGCAGGTCGAACCGCCCGTGGCCGAGGAAGGCGTCCGTCGAGTGCCCGGCAACGACGCCGTCGACCACAAGCCCCGCTCTGGTTGGTTGCGATGCCGCGGGCTCGGCGTACCGCCGGGGAAGCCGATTGGAACGCCCTGCGGCGCACGTGGCCTTCGTCAGCCGCCGCGACGTGAACCCGACAGCGCGGATTCCGGTCGCTCTGAGCGGAGTCTGAATCCGTGGTGTAGAGATGCCAGCCCTGATTTCCAAGCATCGCCATTATCGCGGATGTTCGCATCCGCAGATCCGGCGCCATCACCCGTACCGGCCGACCGTGCGCTCGCGGCGGTAGTTGGCGCGACGGAGCCCGGATGCGTCGCCTGCCCCCGCCTGACGGGTGCAGGCCGGCGGGGGCGCAGGCACGCGGGTTGACCCCATGTTCACGCACCCAGCGGTGAACGTCGTACTCATAATACTGCTTGCCCCACAACAGCCCGGCCAGCGCCTGGCGCATCACCATCGCGGCATCGGGGGCAGCGCCGGGGGAACGATCGTCGCGTAGAACTGATCGGCCTCGTTGCGACGCGCCCCCAAGACGCGGTCGAAGCCGGCACCCAACGGCGCACCTCTTTGCGAGCTGCCCTTGCCGGTCGCATCCGGGCCGGTAAGACGCATGCGGATCGAGGCGCTCTCGCCCGACGCCACGTCCGGGACATGGTGAGCCGCGACCTTGGTGCCCGCCCGCTCGGCATTCACCGCCTCGCGCACGCCGCCGACGACGAAGTCGTTGATCCCGTCCTTCGGGTAGAGCGATGCGTTGGGTGCTCCAAACAAGCGCTGGTTGTTGGTCTCGTTCTCGCAGAACAGCAGCTCCGCTGAGGCGTCTGCGCGCAACCGCCATTCACCGAGTTCAGCGTGGGTTGCGCGCACCTCGGCTTGTTGCCGGTCGCCGTCGACGGCTGTAATCGTTGGCCTGGGGACCTGGTCGCCCCCACGACCACGTGTTGCGGAACCACAAGGTCGGCAGGAGATGGAGCGTCGCCGGATCTGGCCCGCGGTTGTACGCAGTCACCTGCATCAGGATGTCGTCGGCGGCGGCCTTGGCGTACTCCACGATCACGTCAAAGTAGCGGTCCTCGTCGAAGATTCCGGTGTCCAAGAGCTCGTACTCCATGTCCTGCTTGCCGCGCCGCGCGTTGGTGGACACCGGGTCCTCGTACGGGTACGCCCCCTGGAGGTACTTGTACTGGCACTTCAGATACGAGTGGGTCGGCGTGCTGTCCAGGTAGAACCAGTGCTCCTTGTCGTCCTCGCCGTGGTTGCCCTGGCTGTTCGCGAGGCCGAACATGCGCTCCTTGAGGATCGGGTCGGCGCCGT
>Ga0187779_10002166_pt1 | contig 12094 bp, 6 predicted proteins | sample 1015_Q2_SP10_10__FD_132435 | JGI IMG/M metagenome (GOLD analysis project Ga0187779, IMG submission 132435) | Tropical peat soil microbial communities from peatlands in Department of Meta, Colombia - 1015_Q2_SP10_10_MG | ecosystem: Environmental > Terrestrial > Soil > Wetlands > Peat | place... | reverse complement strand
GATTAAGGCCGCTACTGTCTCGAATGATCATCAAGAACGAAATCCCCTGCCATGAATGTATTCCTGATTAAAGCCCATGTCAATGCGGCAAAGTCCGGGAGGCAAGATGCTCTTCCTTCTCTCGGTAGCGGTGAACATATCCAGATCGGTTAAACCTTGATTTCCGTGTTAAACAGTCGTCTGACCTCTATTTGCGGCAGAGGTCCTTCTCCATGATTATAACTGGACAGGAGTGATATAGTGTTTTCTCTTTCATTATCCAGCCTAATTTTGAATAGAACAGCCCGGGGAGAGCGGCATCGGTCGTGAATAGAAACAGTTTGTGAAGTCCCAAATGAGCGGCCTTTTTTTCTGCAATCTCCACCAGCTTTGAGCCGATCCTCCTTCTCCTCCATGGTTCGACCACGTAAAGGCTCGTAAGCCAGTGTGGCAGATCGTTTCGGGTCTCCATGTCAAACATCTTAAGAGATACTGTGCCTACAGGCTCACCGGATTCAAAGGCCACCAACGTAAGAGGAAGGCCCTCTTTATTCACTCTCTCCAGCAAAAAGCCGACGACATCTTGCAGCGTCATCTCCGGATACAGATAGGACCACTCGTCGTGTATCCATGAAGCAAGAGTCGGCACTACTTCCCGGCAATCTGCCAAATATTGAACATCCACCTGCAAACCCTTCTTTCGTGACTTGAATATAGGTCTTCCCTCGGTCGATGTCAATAGCATCGCACGGTGTTTTATGGATGATGCCTACAATTATGGAACGGAATGCGATGAATTTCAAGGCATCGTACCTTAACCCGCCCAGAGGAATACGATGTATGGCAGTACTATTGCATCTAGGCAGGTGTGGCGTTGATGCTGGATTGTGACATGCCGGAAGGTGGTCGATCACGATTGGACGGATGCAGAAAGCGCGTGATTCGGGAAGAGACCGACACTCACTTGTCGGATACGCCCCATTGTTGAAAATCAGACCGCTTTTTTCAAGTACATCATGGCGTCATCTTCCCCCTGAAACACGTCTACGCGGTTCATGAGGTCTGCCAGGTCGAATATTTCGCGGTGGAGCCTGTTTATATTGGTGAAGCAAACACGACAGCCGCGTTCGGATGCCTTCCGCAATAATCTCTTGAAGACTGAGATGCCGTGGGTATTTATCAATTCGACGTTGGAGAAGTTGATGATGAGCTTTTTGAAGCCTCTGTCAAGAAACTGTTCGCCGGTTTTTTCAATCTGATGCGCTCCGACGTCAGTGAGGTACCCTCTCGGCATCATGACGGCTACGTCCATTTCTAATTTTGATGATAAAGTGAACTTGATCACAGTCTCGTTTTCTTCCTGCTATGTGCGTTCCAAATTCGCTCTTTCCGTGAAATGATGCCTCACAGTGTTCTTATCGGGATAGTTAAGGGGAATCTTTAGCTGGCTGTTACCTTCCCATGGGCACGCGCACGTCCCTCAAGATTCCCATTCCCCATGCCAAAAGCACTACGTCTTTTGTATTAGATTCCCGTGCCGGCATTTCTTGACTGAGCCGCTCTCCTTGCAGTCCCCGACGACACGTGTATCGATGCGTCCTTTTCACGGGAAATCGCACAGAGCACGTGCAGAACGGCGGAATCAGGTATAATGATAACTATGAAAAATGTCAGAGGGGTAGCGGAAAGGATTTCGTTCCGGTTATGGCTTTCACATTAAAAGTGGTTCTCTTTGATTTCGGTGGGGTAATAGCCGAGGAAGGCTTCCATGAAGGTCTAATAGCCATCGGGAAGAAGAACAGCCTGGATCCGGAACGTTTTTTTGCCGACGTCGACAGGCTTATCTACGAAACGGGATATCTCGTCGGCACAGCCGATGAAGCATTGTTCTGGAATGAGGTCAGGAGAATAACAAGAATAGCCGGGAGCGATCAAGAGCTCCGCGAAGAGATCCTTGCAAGGTTTGTGTTCAGGCCTGCGATGCTCGCGTGCGCAGACCGTTTGAGAGCGGCGCGGTTGAAAGTCGGCATGCTGAGCGACCAGACGAACTGGCTCGAGGAAATCGACCGTAAGACGCCCCTGTTCCGGCATTTCGACATCGTTTTCAACTCCTTCAGGCTCCACAAAAGTAAGCGGGACCCATCGGTATTCCGGGATGTTTGTTCGATCATGGGCGTCCGGCCCAATGAAGTGCTCTTTGTTGATGATAATAACAACCACATCAAACGGGCAGCGGACGAGGGACTGATCACGATCCATTTCAAGACGCCAGAGGACTTTGAGAAGCAGCTGCGTGCATTCATATGACCACGAATTGCAATAAGGGGATGATGCTCCGTGACGGGTCAATAAGCGGGCCGTGTCCGCCGTGGGAATATTTTGCCAGTCATGACCTGCTCTCTCTTCAAGGGAGGGAAAAAGTGAGCGGTCTATGAACAGCGATAAGATCTATGACTGCACTATCATCGGCGCCGGGCCCGGAGGGCTCCAGGCTGCCATCTACCTCGGGCGGTTCAACAGGGATGTCCTGCTCATCGACCGGGGGGGAGGCAGGACCGCACACGCGAAATCGGTCGAAAACTTTCTCACGCAAAGGTCCATTTCGGGAAAAGAGATCATTGAGCTTGGCATGGAGCAGGCGAAAAGCTTCAATGTCCGCATAGAAAAGGCGATTGTGACCTCGGTCGTGAAAAAAGAGCACTTCAATGTCCAGACAGGCGACGTCTTCTACCGCTCGCAGTTCGTGATCGTCTCATCGGGCGTTCAGGACAACTTCCCCCCAATCGAGAACTTTCACGGATTCCTCGGAACGTCCTTCTTTACCTGCGTCGACTGTGACGGATTCAAGACCCTCGGCAAAAAGCTGATCATCATCGGCAATACCATAAACTCCGTCCGGCTGGCGTTCGGCATGAAGGAAATGTACACCGACGATATAGCCCTCATCCTCTATTTCTACGACCCGCCCGAAGATTATAAAGAAGAGCTGCGGAATGAGGGCATCAGGCTCATCAAAGGCGAGCCGATCAGGATAATCGGAGACGAGCGCATCGAGGCGGTGGAGCTCAAGAACGGGACGCGCATCCCCTGCGAGGCCGTCATGTCGAACTTCGGTTTCAAGCTGAACGACAAGTTCCTCAAGGGACTCGAATTGAAGCGGGACGCGAAGGGGTTCAAGTATGTCGTGAACAACGCCTACGAATCGTCGGTGAACGGCCTGTACATCGTCGGCCCGCTCAATACCGGCAACGACCAGGTCGTCATCGCGGCAGGCGAGGGCGCAGTGGCGGCGATCGATATCAATAAGCGCCTTCTTGAGATCTGAGCAGCGAGCAGCAATGCCATGTTCGCCATTACCAAGGTCGTCCGCCGTTCATCGCGACTTCGTCGTGGGCGATTTTCTCCGTTTGCCTTTCTATTTTTCGCGAGAGGATGCCATGCATCATTACAATTCATCGGCTTCTTGCGGCGTGGGATTTGTCTGCAACACGAACGGCGCCAAGAGCCACGAAATTGTGTCCATGGGTATCGAAGCGGTCAAGAACCTCACCCACCGGGGCGCCGTGGGCGCGGACGGCAAGACGGGTGACGGCGCCGGCATACTCACCCAGCTTCCGCTGAAATTCCTCCAGAAGGAAATTACCCTGCTTGGTTTTTCAAATGCAGGTCTCTACGACCTTGCTGCCGGCTTCTTCTTCCTTTTCGGTGACGTGGAATCCGGCATCGAGGATATCCTGCGGGGGTTCAACCTCAGGCCCATCGCCTGGAGGGATGTACCGACCAATCTCGATGCGCTCGGGAGATCGGCATTGCTGTCTAAGCCGAGGATCCGGCAGGTGCTGATTGATACGTCCGGAATCCCGCTGGCGGGAAAAGAGGCTTTGCTCTACCTCGCCCGCAGGACTGTAGAGAAATCCTACGATCGGAGCGTCTCCGTCTGCTCCCTCTCTTCGAAGATCATGGTTTACAAGGGCATGCTCGTTGCACCGCACCTTGATGAGTTCTATCCGGACCTCAAGGACGAGGCGTTCGAATCGGCCTTCTGCATGTTCCACCAGAGGTTCTCGACCAATACGTCCCCCGACTGGCCTTTGGCGCAGCCCTTCCGCGTGCTCGCGCACAACGGCGAGATCAACACTCTCCAGGGCAACCGGAACGCGATGACAGCGCTCGAGCACGAAATCCGGCACGAGGCATTCGGGAAAAAGGCAGATGTTCTCAGCCCGCTAACTTCCCAGGAGGAAAGCGACTCTGCGTCGCTTGACCGCATCGTTGAACTGCTCATCCTATCCGGGTATTCGCCGGAGCACGCCATCATGCTCTGCATCCCGCCTGCCTGGGAGCAGACCGACCTGAGCCCCCAGGAGAAGGCATTTTTCGAGTACCAGTCCTTTCTCATGCGGCCCTGGGACGGACCGGCGGCCGTCACGTTTACCGACGGCGAGACAATCGGCGCGCACCTGGACCGGAACGGGCTGAGGCCGCTCAGATACGTTCTGACGCGTGACGGCCTTCTGGTCCTCGGCTCCGAGATCGGAATGGTGGACCTCGGTGACCGGCCAATCCAGGAAAAAGGCAGGCTTGGTCCGGGCGAGATCATTGCCGTCAACCTGCGGACTGCTGAGGTCAGGTTCACCTCAGAGATCATCAAGAACCTTGCATCGCAAAAGCCCTACCAGGAGTGGATCGAGAAGCATCACGTGAAACTGAGTAGCGGCCCCGTCCCCCCCCCGGTCATAGACGGAGACATCACGAGCAAACAGATCGCCTTCGGGTACACCGAGGAAGAGGTCCGCATGCAGTTGCAGGAGATGGCCGCATCTGGCAAGGAACTGATTTTTTCCATGGGCGATGACACGCCACTTCCGCCGCTCTCGGAAAAGCCCCAGCTGCTCTTCCGCTACTTCAAGCAGCGGTTCTCGCAGGTCACCAACCCGCCCATCGATCCCATCAGGGAGCGCATGGTCATGTCCCTGAGGATGAACCTCGGGTACAAGCGGAATTTCCTTGACCCGACGCCCATGCATGCGCGGAGGCTCGGCATCGATTCTCCGATCCTTTCTCACTCCCAGCTCCAGTCGATCAGGGAGCAGGGGAGCTTCAGAAGCGCGAAGGTCCCCATGACCTTTGCACGGGCCGGCTCCACGCTGTCCGGCGCTGTTGCTCTCCTGCAGAAGCGCGTTCTCGACGCCGTTGCATCAGGCGCTGAGATCATCATTCTGTCAGACCGCGGCCTCTCGCCTGACCGCGCATCCATCCCCTCCTTGCTCGCGGTCGCTGCGTGTCTCACTGCCCTCAGGAATCGCGGGCTCGCAAACCGCGCGAGCGTTGTCATGGAGAGCGGCGAGGCCCGCGATGTTCATCATATGGCCTGCCTCATCGGGTACGGCGCTTCCGGCGTCCATCCCTGGCTCGCTTTCCAGACGATCGGGCAGCTCTGCCAGAGCGGCGCCATCGCACTGCCTTACCCGGAAGCATGCGGGAATTACGTGCAAGCACTCGAAGAAGGCCTGTTGAAAGTCATAGCCCGCATGGGCATCTCGACGGTCGCCTCGTACCACGGCGCCCAGATATTCGACAGCGTCTGCCTCAGGCGCGATCTCCTCGAGGCGTTCTTCAGCAGCACGCCGGCGGCTTTCGAGTCCGACGGCCTCGCGGAGATAGAACGCTCGCTCCTTGCGCGGCATGACACGGGATTTGGCAATCGAGCGCCATCGCTCGAGTACGGCGGCGCGCTCAAACACCGGAAGGACGGTGAGCTGCATGGGTGGTCGCCACAGGCCGTGCAGTCATTGAATAGTTTCATGAAGAGCGGAGACTACGAGGCCTACAAGGAATTCTCGCGCAGGGCTGACGAGCATCCGACGTCCGTCAGGCAGTTGCTCGGATACAAGAAAGGAAGTGCCTTGCCTCTGGAACAGGTGGAGCCCGATGAACTCATCCGCAAGCGGTTTTTCTCAGGGGCCATGTCCGTAGGAGCACTGTCACCCGAGGCGCACGAGACCATTGCCGAAGCCTGCAACAAGCTTGGCATCAAAAGCAACAGTGGTGAAGGTGGCGAGGACCCGGCGCGTTATTTTACGATCAAAGGAAGCGCCATCAAGCAGCTCGCGTCCGGCAGGTTCGGGGTAACTCCCACCTACCTCGCATCGGCGGCGGACCTCGAGATCAAAATAGCCCAGGGTGCGAAACCGGGCGAGGGCGGACATCTCCCGGAGATCAAGGTCACCGATTACATTGCCATGCTTCGACACTGCAAGCCGGGCATGCTGCTCATCTCCCCTCCGCCGCACCACGACATCTATTCCATCGAGGATCTCGCTCAGTTGATCCACGACCTCAAACAGGCGAACCCGCACGCCCATGTTTGCGTCAAGCTCGTTGCAGAGACCGGTGTGGGAACCATTGCTGCGGGGGTCGCCAAGGCCTATGCCGACATCGTTCAGATCAGCGGCTGCGAAGGCGGTACGGGGGCCGCATCCATCACGTCCATCAAGAACGCCGGCAACCATTGGGAGATGGGGCTGGCAGAGACCGTGCGCGTTCTCAGTGAGAGCGGATTGCGCGGCCGGATCAGGGTGCGGGTGGACGGGGGGCTGCGCACCGGCAGGGACGTGATCATCGCTGCCCTGCTCGGCGCCGAGGAGTTCGGTTTCGGAACGGCCACGATGGTCTCCGCAGGCTGCGTCATGGCGCGCCAGTGCCATTTGAACACCTGCCCCACAGGAGTTGCCACGCAGGATGAAAAGCTGCGGAAGCGGTTCCGCGGCACGGTCGACGGGATCACGGCCTATTTCAAGGCGCTGTCGCGCGAGGTCAGGGAGATCATGGCGGAGATGGGCGTGAACAGCCTGGCAGAGATCATCGGCAGGACGGACCTGCTCGTCCCCGCTCCGTCGGACGCTGCTCCGGGCTCCGGCCGGATCGACCTCCAACCGTTGCTCCGCGAATATCCCGGAGATGGGCCGAAGCACTGCTCCGTCGACCGGAACGACAATCCCGCACCGTCCCTGAATGACCGGATCACGGAGGACCTGCTCCCCTTCATCGATGCGGGGCAGTCCGTTGCGGTACAGTATGATATCAGGAACATCCACCGAAGCATCCCGGTAAAATTGAACTATTTCATTGCCCGCAAATACGGCGATCGCGGTCTCCCTGACGATACGGTTCAGCTCACTTTCAAGGGCACGGCGGGCCAGAGTTTCGGCGCCTTCAACCACCGCGGCCTATCGCTCACGCTCGTCGGCGATGCGAACGATTATACCTGCAAGGGCATGTACGGCGGAAGGATCGCGATCATCCCTGCTGACATCCCGCACGAGCCGCACAAGCATGTCATCGTCGGGAACACCGTGCTCTACGGGGCGACCGGCGGCGAGTTCTATGCCGCAGGCATGGCAGGAGAGCGGTTCGCGGTGAGGAACAGCGGGGCCCGTGCCGTGATCGAAGGCACGGGCCATCACCTCTGTGAATATATGACAAGGGGAACCGTCGTGGTGCTCGGCGATGTAGGATTGAACGTTGGCGCCGGCATGACCGGCGGCGTGATCTATGTTCTTGACAGCCATGACCGGCTCGGGAGCAGAATAAACGCCGCGTACGTGAAGGCCGGGAGATTGGAAGCAGAGGGAGATATCGGCGAATTGAAAACGCTCGTCGCGTCTCATTTCCGGTATACCGGAAGCTTGCAGGCCGATGACATCTTGACCGACTTCAAGAACGCGCTTAGGCGCTTCAAGAAGGTCGTGCCGGTTTGACCGAATGACGGCAACTGGGGGCGAACTGGCTGGAAATAAATCCGGCAGGGCGCCGGGGGAAGGCAGCTCATCAGGTTATTACGGCGCAGCAAGATGGCCCAGCTCTTACGAAAGCAACTTGCTGAACTCTAGTGGAGACAAGGCGGGGCTGAAATAGAAGCCCTGCCCCATGTCGCATCGCAGGAGACGCAGGATTTTCCATTGCTCCTCGGTCTCGACTCCTTCGGCGATTGTCTTGAGGTTTAGGTTTCTGGCAAGGGACGTGATCGCCATGACGATCGACGCGGCATCGGGGTCTGTGGTGATGTCCTTCACGAAGGACATATCGATCTTCACATTATCGACGGGCAACCTTTTCAGATAGCTGAGCGATGAATAACCGGTCCCGAAATCGTCTACGGAAATGGAGATGCCGAGGTTCTTCAACTCTCCCAGGACCTTGCTCGTGTAGTCCAGGTCGTGCATAACAATTCCTTCCGTTACCTCCAGCGTCAGGCGCGCGGGGTCGACCCCCGCCTCTTTGATCGTATTCTCGACCATTTCCACCAGGTACTTATGGTGGAATTGCATCGATGAGAGGTTCACGGCGACGGGAAACAACGAGCTCCCGCGGTCCCATTCCTTGATCTGGCGGCAGGCCGTCTTCAATACCCACTCCCCCACATCGATGATCATCCCCGTATCTTCCAGCATGGGAATGAATTTCTTGGGAGACACCAGCCCGTGCTTGTCGCTCTTCCATTTTATCAGCGCTTCGGCGCCCCCAAACCTCTTCGTCGTCATATCAACGTACGGCTGGTAATATACGAGGTATTCCTCTTTCTTGAGGGCGCTGGACAGGCGCTTTTCCATGACCAGAAATTCAGAGGCCTTTTCGATGATGCCTGGAGTATAGAATTGGAAGTTATTCTTTCCCTTGTCTTTAGCCTTGCTGAGGGCCAGGTGGGCATTCCGTATGAGCGTCTCAGCGTCCTCGCCATCATCGGGGAAGAGGGTGACACCGATGGCGAACGACATGATGATCTCTTCCGCCCTGATGATGACGGGTTGAGAGATCTTTTTCATGATCTTGTCCACCGCGCTCACGACATCGGATGGCCGGTCGATGCTATGGAGCGCCACGTCGAACTCATCGCTTCCAACGCGCGCTACCGTGTCCCCTTCACCCACCGAGGCCAGCAATCGTTCAGTGATCACCTTGAGAAGCTCATCGCCGGCATCGAACCCGAACACGTCATTGATGAGCTTGAACCGGTCGATGTCAATGGCAAGAACCGCCATATGCTTGGAGGAACCCTGCGCCCGGACGATCCCCTCCTGCAGACGACCGACAAAAAGGGCCCGATTCGGCACTCCCGTGAGCGCGTCGAAATACGCAAGGTAATCGACCCGCTCTTCCAGGGACTTCTGGCTCGTAATGTCCCTTCCCGTGGAAACGATGTGCGTAATCTTCCCTGAAGCGTCCCTCAGCGGGGTCAGCGTGTCGAGGAGATAGAAAAGGTCGCCGTTCTTTTTTCGGTAGGTCACCGTCGCCTGAAACGTTCCTCCCGAACGCACCGTCTCGCGTCTCTTTTGGAAGAATTCCTCATCATGCTTCCCGGAGTACCACAGGTCCCTGCTCTTGCCGACAAGCTCCGCAGCAGCATAGCCGGTCGTTTCTTCGACAGCCCTGTTTACGTATTCGATTTTCCCTGTCAGGTCGGTCACCACCACAAGGTCCGTCGCCTGATCAACGGTCAGTGACAGCCGCTTCCGCATCTCGTCTGCCCGCCTGCGCAACCGGTATTCTCGGAAGGCAACAGCGCCGAACAGCACGACGATCAGGATCGCAGCGAGGTAGCTTATACCGATGAGCCTAACGGACGTCCTGATACCTGGATTGATCAGCGTGTCTTGGAGCTTCAAAAGCTCGTTCTGGGCGTTCCGCATGTCCGAAACGGTGCTTTCAATGTTCTCGGCTATCTCACCGTCTCCGCCGGTCTCGGCCATGCTCTCGGCTGACGCACGTCCCTGCTTCGTGAGGACATCAATGAGCTGATGTGAATATTCGAGTCTCTTCACGATCTGAAATTCGAGGAGTGCGAACCTGCGCTGCTGGTCGGGATAATTCACGGTCAGCGTTTTGAGGGCGGTTGTTTCCTCCTGGATCTTGTTCACGGCGGCCTTATAGCTGTCATGATCGGTCAATCGCCCGCCCGAAACGTATCCTCGCTCGCTTGCATCAAGGTCCCGGAGGCCCGAAAGCATGCCGTCGAGATGCATGAGGATACCCTCTGCAGATCTGCGGGTCTCAACCGCGTTGATCACCGGAACGACGCTCTCGTACAGAAAAAAGCCGATACCGATGAATGCCAGCAACCCCAGCCCTACAACAACGCCGTACTTCCAGTTCAAGGAATGTCCCATGCTAGAGCGCACCGAAAGCCTCTTATCCTGACGCCAGTATTTACCCACAACGGACTGAATATAATAACAGTTTCCCCAAGGGGGCGCAATTAAAAATTGGCGATATATGGGCAATCAAGGCGGAATCGCATGAATCGTTGTCACTTCCCACCCCAGACATGTCGATGACGGGGTAGCGTTTTAATACTTTTCTCCTATCGGCACCGGCATCTCGCTTGACATCATATTCTTGTTTTGTTATGGTGCTGAAATTACGCAGGGACACGGGCCGATTACCTGCCTTATCCTTCCCAATCAGACAAGACGACATCGGCGCTCATCGGAGTTCGACAGGCAAACCACGGGGCGGATTGAATGGGTAAAAAGGGAGCGGTCCTTTTGCACGGCCGCACGTTGCCGTGAAAGAATTGAGGGATGGGGAAGAGGTGAGGAAACGTAAATGAAGAAGAACGAGCGCAAGAAGCTTGCGTTCCCAGGCATGTCAATAAAAAAGGTTGCTATTTGTGAATTATCGTGGATAATGAACGAACGAACTTGCAAGAGCAAAGGATGAGCATATAAGCCTTTTCTATCACACGCGCTCGACCGGCGTGAAGGAGCCCACTCATGAAAATCCTCCTCGTCTATCCAAAGTACCCTGACACCTTCTGGAGCTTTAAATATGCCTTGAAGTTCATTTCGAAAAAAGCCAGTGTTCCTCCGCTCGGTCTGCTGACCGTTGCGGCAATGCTTCCCGCCGAGTGGGAGCAGCGTCTCGTTGACATGAACGTGCAGCACCTCACCGACGCCGACCTCCGATGGGCGGATTATGTGATGCTCGGCGCCATGTCCATCCAGAAAGAGTCTGTAAATGCCGTCATTGCCCGGTGTAAGGCGCTCGGGGTCAGGATGATCGCCGGCGGTCCCCTATTCACGGCGAGTCCGGAGGAGTTCTCCGATGTGGACCATCTCCTTTTGAACGAGGCGGAACTCACGATGCCGCTCTTTCTGGCTGATCTGCGAAAAGGGCAGGCGGGTCATTTATATTCTACTCCCCAGTGGGCCGACATCACCAAGACGCCGGAACCGCGTTTCGATCTTCTGAATATGAAGGCCTATGCCTCCATGAACATCCAGTATTCCCGGGGGTGCCCGTTCGACTGCGATTTCTGCAACATCACGGTGCTCTACGGCCGCGTGCCAAGGACGAAGACCCGGGATCAGATCCTTGCCGAGCTCGACGCTCTCTACGCACGTGGCTGGAGAAACGGCGTGTTCATCGTCGACGATAATTTCATCGGGAACAAGGGAAAGCTCAAAAAGGACATCCTTCCGGCGGTTATCGAGTGGATGGAAGAACGAAAGCACCCCTTTGCCCTGAATACCGAGGTGTCCATCAATCTCTCCGACGACGAAGAGCTGATGCGGCTCATGGTCCGGGCGGGGTTCGACACGGTCTTCGTGGGCATCGAGTCGCCGAACGAGGAAAGCCTGATCGAGTGCAGCAAGGTCCAGAACCGGAACCGGGATCTCATCACCAGCGTGAAAAAGATCCAGCAGGCGGGACTCGAGGTGCAGGCGGGATTCATCGTGGGATTTGACAAAGACCCGGCATCGATCTTCGAGCGACTGATCGCGTTCATCCAGGAAAGCGGGATCGCGACCGCCATGGTCGGGCTTTTGAACGCGCCTCACGGGACAAAGCTCTATCATCGCCTCAAGCAGGAAGGGCGGCTCGTGAAGGCCCCGACCGGCGACAATACGGACTTCTCAATCAACTTCATACCCAAGATGAACACCGAGCACCTGATCAACGGCTACCGCAAGATACTCAACACGATCTACTCTCCGAAGCACTACTACGCGCGCGTGAAGAGATTCCTGAAGGAATATCGCCCTCCGAAGGCGCGAGGCGGCCGCATCCAGCTCAACCACCTCAAAGCCGTGATCAAGTCCGCGGTGCGCCTCGG
>Ga0187779_10002165_pt1 | contig 12104 bp, 12 predicted proteins | sample 1015_Q2_SP10_10__FD_132435 | JGI IMG/M metagenome (GOLD analysis project Ga0187779, IMG submission 132435) | Tropical peat soil microbial communities from peatlands in Department of Meta, Colombia - 1015_Q2_SP10_10_MG | ecosystem: Environmental > Terrestrial > Soil > Wetlands > Peat | place... | reverse complement strand
TAAAGCAGATATAGCGTTTGACCGGCGATGCCGGCTCGTGCGTGCGAACACCCCTAATCCAGTTGACCCATAGATATGACTGCAGCAGCCACTGCTGGACTTTCGATTACCGCCACTAGATTGATGAGGCAGAGGATTGAACAAGATAGCGCCAGTGTCCGCACCCACTGCTTTTGAACCTTAGCCTCTCTTTGGGCCAACAACCTCTTCATGACCGCAAACTCTAGATCGGTTGGCATTCAACGTCTCCTTTCGATGGCGGCTTCAACTAATGCAAAAAGCTGGCCAACCATGCGTCCGACGATTGGGGGATGCGCATGAAACTTTTCGTGAAAAGGGAGTTAGCGCGATTGCGCTGAAAGGCCTGAGAGCGGGGTCACGCAAACCATAGTTGATGTCGATTTTGAGTTCTTTCGTCTGGGCGCCAACGACGAGAAATAGGCCCACACGTCTGATTTTAGCCTCAAGCAGACACGTCGGTTGCGAAGCGGACGACACGAGCGCAGACCATTTCGATCAAGTTACTTGGCCTAGAAGTTGCAGCGCGTGAGCGAAAGATTCGCTAGTGAGCGCGAGCACCAAGCTGACGAGGCAGAGCGCGATGAGCACCAGGGCGAGCGTCCAGATGTAGCTCTTGTCATTCGCCTTCGCCGTGGTTTCGCGAGAAGTAGGAATAAAGGTGGACATGGTTTTCCCCTTTGCGTTGTACTGCCCGCATATTTATGGCCGTGAAGAGCGGCCGAATGTGAGGGTGCTCACAGAATTCAGAATTTTGTCTGATTATTACGATGTCTTGTCTTGAGCTTCGCGAGGCTAATCGGCTGGCGCGGCTTCATAAGAGTTCGAGGAAACTGCGAGCCGCGAGATCGGCCGGGTGCGACAGGACAACCGCGCCAAGAGTGGTTGCAAGGATCAGCTTGTTCACGGCCTGATGTTTCCGGCACGCGGTTGCGAACGGCAAATCAAAAGGCAGGTTTAATAAGCAACGGCAAACGTCGGGGCTGTTTCGCATAGGAAAGCCGCGGAATTACCTCGTTAGCCCACAACTCAAGCAGAACTTTGCCGATGATAATGTAGTGTCTATCCGCGAATCGCCTGTTTTGTCATAAGTGACTGCCTCAGGGGTCGCATGCATCTTCAATCGCGCATTCTGGTCACCGGCGGTTCGGGCTTTCTCGGCTCGCACCTGTGCGAAAGGCTGCTTGCGCAGGGCGCCAATGTCATCTGCGTCGACAATTTCTTCACCGGCACGCGGCTCAACATCGAGCACCTGCTGGACAACAAGCACTTCGAGCTGATCCGCCACGACGTCACGTTCCCGCTCTATGTCGAGGTCGACGAGATTTATAATCTCGCGTGCCCGGCGTCGCCGATTCACTACCAACACGATCCGGTGCAGACGACCAAGACCAGCGTGCATGGCGCTATCAACATGCTGGGCCTCGCCAAGCGCGTGAAAGCGAAGATCCTCCAGGCCTCGACCTCGGAGGTCTACGGCGATCCGAATGTTCATCCGCAGACCGAAGATTACTGGGGCCATGTCAATCCTATTGGCACACGCTCCTGCTACGATGAAGGCAAGCGTTGCGCCGAGACGCTGTTTTTCGACTACTGGCGCCAACACAAATTGCGCATCAAGGTCGCGCGTATCTTCAATACCTACGGCCCGCGCATGCATCCGAATGACGGCCGGGTCGTGTCGAATTTCATCGTGCAGGCTTTGCTCGGGCGCGACATCACGATCTTTGGTGACGGCTCGCAGACACGCTCGTTCTGCTACGTCGACGACCTCATCGACGGGCTGATACGGCTGATGGCGAGCCCGGAGTCGGTGACAGGTCCGATCAACATCGGCAACCCAACCGAATTCTCGATCCTTGCGTTGGCAAACACAGTCATCGAGATGATGGGCTCGCGCTCGAAGATCGTGCACCGGTCGTTGCCGGAAGACGATCCGCGCCAGCGGCGCCCGGATATCTCGCAAGCGCGGGAGTTGCTGTCGTGGAAACCCGTGACCGCGCTCAAGGACGGCCTGACGCGCACCATCGCTTATTTTGAGAAACTGATCGAGGACGACAAGGTGCGCGAGGCGCTGCGCCAGGAATTCGCGCGCTAAAATGCCGGTTGCGCGCGGCGCTGAATTTGCTACCTAAATCCTTGAAAAACAGCCGCGATTTTAACCCTTCTGCGGTCGAAAGTCGCCGTTGTCGACCAAATCCCGCTATAATTCGGCGCAATGCAGGCATCGGCCCGGACGAACCCACGCGAATGAGACGGCTAGTGAAACTGACGCCACGTCAGCTTCTGATCGTGTTGCACGATTTGCTCGCCACCGCGGCGGCGATCGCGCTCACCTTCGTGATGCGCTTCGAGGATTTTCGCCTCGCTGCGAAGTTGCCGCTTCTCGAACGTTTCATGCCGTTTTTCCTCGTTTACGCTGCGGTCGTCTATTTCATCCTCGGCCTGCATCGTAACAAGTGGCGCTTCACGTCCGTTCCCGACCTCACCAACATCTTCCGGGCTTCGACCGTGCTGGCGCTGTCGTTGCTCGCGCTCGATTACGTCCTGGTCAGCCCGAACCTCTACGGCCAGTTCTTCTTCGGCAAGATCACCATCCTGCTGTACTGGTTCCTGCAGATGTTTTTCCTCGGCGGTTCGCGCATTGCCTACCGCTATTTCCACTACACGCGCATTGTTCAGCGGGCGCGGATCGCCGACGCGGCGCCGACCTTAATCCTCGGCCGCGCCGTTGATGCCGAAGTCCTGCTGCGTTCGATCGAAAGCGGTGCCGTCAAAAAGGTCTGGCCGGTCGGTATTCTCTCTCCTGCGAAGAACGACCGCGGCCAATCGATTCGCGGCATTGCCGTTCTGGGCGACGTCAGCGATCTCGAAAACGTGGTCGCGGACCTCGGCAAACAAGGCACGGAGGTGACGCGCGCAGTGCTCGCCCCGTCGGCGCTGTCGCCAGAAGCCCGGCCGGAATCCATCCTCGTCCGTGCTCGCAAGCTCGGCCTCAATCTGAGCCAGTTGCCGTCGCTCGATGCCGGCGGCCCGGCTGTGCAGCTTACCCCGGTCGCCGTTGAAGACCTGCTGCTGCGACCGAGCGTGAAGATCGACTATCAGCGTCTCGAAAAATTCGTCGCCGGGAAGTCGGTGGTCGTCACCGGTGGCGGCGGCTCGATCGGATCGGAAATCTGCGAACGAATCCTGATTTTCGGTGCCTCGCGCCTGCTGGTTCTGGAGAACTCGGAACCGGCGCTGCATGCCGTTCTGGAGAAGCTCGCGGGAATGCAAGTTCAGTCGGACATTTCCGGCCGTCTTGCCGATGTGCGCGACCGCGAGCGCGTCATGGCGCTGATCGCGCAATTCAAGCCGGACATCGTCTTCCATGCGGCCGCACTGAAGCACGTACCGCTGCTCGAAACCGATTGGGACGAGGGCATCAAGACCAACGTCTTCGGCTCGATCAATGTAGCGGATGCCGCGGCCGCCGCTGGAGCCGCGGCGATGGTGATGATCTCGACTGACAAAGCGATCGAGCCCGTGTCTGTGCTGGGCGCCACGAAACGGCTCGCGGAAATGTACTGCGAGGCGCTCGACAAAGAGACCGCGCGGCATTCGGGCACGCGCCTCATCTCGGTACGCTTCGGCAACGTGCTGGCTTCCAACGGCTCGGTGGTACCGAAATTCAAGGCGCAGATCGAGACCGGCGGCCCGGTCACCGTCACGCATCCCGACATGGTGCGCTACTTTATGACCATCCGGGAAGCCTGTGATCTGGTCATCACCTCGGCGAGCCATGCGCTTGGCGCGAAGAGTTCGGACGTCTCCGTCTACGTCCTCAACATGGGCCAGCCAGTGAAGATCGTCGATCTCGCCGAGCGCATCATCAGGCTGTCCGGGCTCGAGCCCGGCCGCGACATCAAGATCGCATTCACCGGCATCCGTCCCGGGGAGCGCCTGCACGAAATCTTATTCGCGCGCGAGGAGGAGACGGCTGACATCGGCATCTCCGGCATCGTTGCCGCCAAACCGGTGCAGCCGACGCTCGAGGCGATCCGCGCCTGGGTCGCGCGGTTGGAGCAGGGGCTTTCCCGCAACGAGCGCGCTGTCATCGACAAGGCGCTGCGCGACGCGGTGCCGGAATTCCGCGGCGAGGCCGCCTGATGGATCTGACCGCGTTCTTTAAGTCCGAATTCGCCGAGCATCAGGACGTCGCGCGCAAGAGCGAAGCGGCGCTCAGCGCAGCGTTCGCCGGCTTGGTTGGCGCCTGCGTCAAATCGATTCGTGGTGGCGGCAAGCTGATGTTCTTCGGCAATGGCGGCAGCGCAGCCGATGCGCAGCATCTCGCGACAGAATTGACCGTCCGCTACAAGTCTGACCGCGCGGCGATCGCGGCGATCGCGCTCACGACCGATACCTCGACGCTCACCGCCGCGGCCAATGACCTCGGCTTTGAGCGCGTCTTCGCCCGCCAGATCGAGGCGCTTGGCCGGCCTGGCGACGTCGCCGTCGCGATCTCGACCTCCGGCAAGAGCGCCAATGTGACTGCCGCTTTGAAGCAGGCCAAGGCGATGAAGCTTGTGACCGCGGCATTTGGCGGCAAAGGCGGCGGCGATCTGAAGGGCCTCGCCGAACATCTGCTGGTGGTGCCCTCAGACACCACAGCCCGCATCCAGGAGATGCATATCCTTCTTGGGCAGATGCTCTGCGGCGCCCTAGAGCTCGAACTCGGGCTGACGAAATCAGGCTGAAACAGCGGTTTTGGTGTCGCAAAAAGCCCGCTTTTGCGGGCTTTTCGTTTGCGTTTTCAGAATCAGAAAACAGTCTTGGTGATCCTGAAAACTGCTTGACTCGCAGCCCACGCCCTATTTCCCTGTCGCGCAACAGAGAGAAACGAACCAATGGACGCAAAAATTATTCCCGGTCCGGGTGCCCAGGGCGCCAAGGCCCGTCCGCCACGTTCGCGTGCCAACGGCGACCGTCACAGCATCCAATCCGTCGATCGCGCGCTCTATCTGCTGGAGACCATCGCGGAAGCCGGCGGCGAAGCGACGTTGACCGAGCTCGCCAATCGTACCGGCCTCAACATTTCGACGTGCCATCACCTGCTGGCGACGCTCATCCAGCGCGGCTTCGCGGCAAAGGTACCAGGGCGCAGGCTTTATGCGCTCGGTGCCCGCATTCTCTATCTCAGCCACACCTGCCTGCAGGTCGACCTGCCTCGGCGCGCTCAGCCTTATCTCGAGAATATCAACCGTGTGACCGGTGAAACCGTGCATCTCGCAGCGCTACAGGGCGACAATGTCGTCACGCTCGCCGTCCGCGAAGCGCGTCACGCGGTGCGCGTCGAGACCGGAAAGATCGGCCGGGTGGAAGCGCCGCATGCGACGTCGGTCGGTAAGGCAATCCTCGCCTGGCTGCCTGAAGACGAGATGCACCGCATTCTTGCCGGCGGCATGAAGCGCTACACTGACAAAACGATTACCGACTTTCCAGCGCTTCTTGAATCGCTTCGCATCGTGCGGCGCAACGGCGTCGCCATAGATCGCGAAGAATATCTGCCGGGCGTCATCTGTGTCGGCGCCGCGATCCGCGATCAGGCCGGTACGGTGATCGGCGCCATCAGTGCGTCCACTCCGACCATGCGCGCGAACGAAGAGCACATCGCGTTGATCAGCGATGAGGTCACTGCGGCCACGCGTGCGTTGTCAGCCGAGTTCGGTGAGCCACAAGCCAATAGACAGAAGGCCGCCGCCAACTGAGACGGCGCGGCTGAAGCTTCAAGGATTTCCGGAGGAACGATGTACGCACCGGCCGGCGTTAAAACTAATCATAACGAGTTTCCGATCCCTGACACTATGCGTGCCTGGGTGCTCGGCGAGCCCGGACAGCTCAGCATCGGGCAGAAGTCGGTCCCGGTGCCGAAGAAGGCCGAGGTGCTGGTGCGTATCGACGCGGTCGCAATCTGTGCGACCGACCTCGAGATCATCTATCACGGCCCGCCGGCGTCGATCCAAGGCGGCCTGCCATTCAACAAGAACTTCACGCCGGGTCACGAATACATGGGCACGGTCGTCGCGCTTGGCCCGGGCGTCGACGAATACAAAATTGGCACGCGGGTCGCGGTCGAAATCCATGCCGGCTGTGGTCAGTGCAAGCGCTGCCGCGAGGGCATGTACACCTCATGCCATAACTACGGCCTCAACTACGGCGATGTCGACAAGGGTCATCGCGCCAACGGTTTCACCACCGATGGCGGCTTCTGCGAGTACCAGGTCAACAACATTAACACCCTGGTCGAGATTCCCGACGCGATGTCAGACGAGGAGGGCACCCTCGTCGTCACCGCCGGCACGGCGATGTATGCGTTGACCGAACTCGGAGGCCTCGTCGCCGGCGAAAGCGTCTGCGTCACGGGGCCCGGCCCGATCGGTCTCATGGCTGTCGCCGTTGCCAAGGCGCTCGGCGCGCAGCCGGTGATCCTCACTGGTACGCGCGACAATCGCCTTGAGATCGGCAAACAGCTCGGCGCCGATGCAGTGGTCAACATCCGCAAGGAAAAAGACGTCGTCGCGGCAGTAAAGAAGCTCAATGGCGGCAAGGGCGTCGACTATGTCGTCGAGTGCTCGGCTGCGACCAGCGCAGTCAACGACGCCGTACGCATGGTCAACCGCGGCGGCCGTGTCTGCCTTGCTGCCTTCGCTCACGAGGAGGTGCCGGTCGATGTTGCGCACATCGTGCGCAACAACATCTACCTCTATGGCATCCGCGGCGAGGGCAAGAGCGCGACGCACCGTGCCGAGGCCTTCATGCAGCAGAAGCGCTTCGACGCGACCAAAATTCACACCCACACCTTCCCGCTCGACGACCTGCCGACGGCGATCCGCTACGCAAAGGATCGGGTCGATGACGCCATCAAGGTGGTGGTGAAGGCGAAGGTGGACGCCGCGCACACGGTTGCGGCGGAGTAAGCGAGCGGGCGGTTCTCCGATGTATGTAACAACGACCAAGCGCCTCACGTACGAAGGTGCTCGAAAGATGATTGCGGCCGCTATCGAACAGGCGCGCGCTGCGAAGATCGCGATTTCCTGCTGTGTCGTGGATGCGGGAGGACAGGTCATTGCGCTCGATCGCATGGACGGCGGACCGTTTCACACGATCCACTCTTGCAGCACAAAGGCGGTTTGCGCCTCGTCCACAAAGCGCAGAACAAGCGCCAAGGGCGCCGTCGGCCAAACTCTTGACGTTGCGCATGCCCTGGGATTGACGCTGGCTGCCGGGGCTGCTCGCTGGACGGCTATGGAAGGAGGAGTCCCGATCATGGTCGACGGTGAGTGCGTCGGTGGCATCGGTGTCAGCGGAGGCGATTGGGAGACCGACCAGCGGATCGCACAGACGGCGGTCGAGTCGATCGGTGCAAAGGGGGGATAGTCGATACGGCCCTGGCGGCTCTGCCGTGCTCTGATGGTGACGCGCGACAAAGAACGTCAGGAAGCAACCAATAAAACAAGGCGTGCGTGTGGAGGGAGGAGCAGATGCGTAAAATTCGGGTCGGGCTGCTTGCCGCCGCCGCTCTCGTGATCGCCGCTTTGCCGGCGATAGCCGAAGATTATCCGACACGCACGATCAGGATGGTCGTGCCGTTCCCGCCCGGCGGCCCGAGCGACGTGGTCGCGCGTATCATTGCCGAAGGCATGGGCCGCGTACTGGGGCAGGCCGTCATCATCGAGAATGTCGGCGGTGCCGGCGGCACGCTCGGAACGGCGCGCGTCGCGGAAGCATCGGCCGATGGCTACACGATCCTCGGTGCCAGCATGGGCTCTCATGTCGCCGCGCATGCGCTGTACACCAACCTGCGCTACGATTCGACCAAAGACTTTGCGCCGATTGGCATGGCGGCGAATTCCCAGGTTGCCATCGTTGCCAAGAAGGATCTGCCGGCCACAAGTCTCAAAGAATTCATCGCCTGGGTGAAGAAGGGCGGCGAGACCGTCAAGCAAGGTCACGGCGGCATCGGCTCGTCGTCGCACATGGCTTGTCTGCTGTTCAATAGCCAGGCGGGCGTGCATCCGACGCCAGTCGCTTATCGCGGCACCGGTCCGGCGCTCAACGATCTCATCGGCAGCCACATCGACTACTTCTGCGAACAGGTGCTCAGCGTCGCGCCCGCTGTGAAGGGCGGTACGATCAAGGCTTTTGCCGTCTCCGGCGATGCACGCTCGGCGGCCCTACCTGACGTGCCTTCCGCCAAGGAGGCCGGTTTGCCGAAATACCAGCTCAACATCTGGAGCGCAGTGTTCGCGCCGAAGAACACGCCTAAGGACGTTACGGCCAAATTGAGCGCTACGCTGGACAAGGCGTTGGAAGATCCTGCGGTCGTCAAACGGTTGACCGATCTTGGCGGCGCGGTGCCGACAAAGGCCGAGCGCGGGCCCAACCATCTGGAGAAGGTGCTCAAAGCCGATATCGCGCGCTGGGATACGATCCTCAAGCAGGCGAACGCCGAGTCGGCCGAAAAGCCGAAGTAACGGACCTCTCGGTGGAGGTGTCCAGTTTGCTAGGATTTATAGGCATTTTCGGAAAGCACCCCGCACCATAATCCAATGTCGTGGAACCGGTTCTCGGGTTCCGCGGTTGGCCTCCTGAACATCCGATTTGGAGGCCTCATGGAAAAGCCGAAGCAGTACATTGAAAAAGAACGCGAGCGCATCAAGCGCGAGAAAGATACCGTCGTCGTTAATTCCGACGAGAGCTTCCCCGCAAGTGATCCGCCGTCATTCAACCCGGGCGTGACCGGCGCCGGTGACGGCAAACAGAAGAAGAACGCGACCCGGCACTAGAACGTCATCTTCAGTAATTTCTCGGCGTTGCCGCACAAAAGCTTGCGCTCGTCTTCGGTTGCGAGCTTGAGCGCATTGATAGCCTTGATCGTTGGCGCGATCGGGCCGAGCGGCGCGTCGGTCGCGAACACGACGTTGTTGGCGCTGAAAAACTCGAGACCGCAGCGGAGCGCATAGGCGCCGCCGCCGAACATTGCGGTGTCGCCGTAGAACTCGTGTAGGTAGTCCATGTGCGGCCGCTTCAGCGATGGAAGTATGTTTGAATAGTCCTCGTCCGAAGTGCGCGAGCCGAGCACCTTCAGGCCATTGCCTACGCGTCCATCATAGTACGGGATCATGCCGCCAAGATGGTGGGTGATGATCTTGAGCTTTGGATAGCGGTCGAACAAACCCGAGAACACCATGCGCACCATGGCGACGGACGTCTCGTAGGGCCAGTGGAAGCACCACCACATCTCGTACCGCGACTTCTTCTCGGTCGGGTAATCCGGCATTGACGCGGTACCGACCGGATGCAGCCAGATCGGCAGATCGAACTCCGCCATCGTCGCGAAGATCGGCTCGAATTTCGGCTGATCGAGCGGCTCGCCGGCGACGTTGGTGTAGATCAGGACGCCACGCGCACCCAGGTCCTTCACCGCACGGTGCGCCTCGGCGACTGAGCCCTCGACGTCGGTCAGGCATAGCGCGGCAGCGAATGCCGGGAAGCGGTCCGGGTACTTGCGGCAAAGTTCAGCCATCGAATCATTGGCAATGCGCGCCAGGCCGAGCCCGACATCGGACTTGGCGATGTCCTCGATGGCCGGATTCGGCAGTGAGATGATCTGCCGGTAGTCGCCGAACTCATCCATCTCCTTGAAGCGGGCGTCGAGATCGAACAGCTTGGTGATGCTACGCAGCCGCTTGCCGAGATTGCTGGCCATTGGCGTGACTTTGGTCATCTCCTGGAAGAAGCGCTCAGGAAAGATGTGCGTGTAGATGTCGATGAGCGGGCTCATGGCTTTCCTTTCGTCCCTTCCACAATCACCAAGCGCCGCTGCAGCGGCAAGGCCTGCCAGCCGAACCGCTCGGCAAGGAGGCCCCACAGTCCTTTCGGCGCAAACAGCATGACGGCGATGGCGATTGCACCCATCATCAAAAGGTAGATGCTGCCGAGATCGGCCAGCATCTGGCGCATCGCGAAGAAGATGATCGTGCCGATGATCGGTCCTTCGATGCGGCCGATACCGCCGATCACCGTGATGAAGATGACAAAGGCCGTCCAGTCGTTCACGCTGAAGGCGGTGTCCGGCGAGATACGAAGCTTCATCAGGAAGATCAGCGCTCCGACCATGCCGGTGCCGAACGCCGTCAGCACATAGACGATGAACTTCAATCGCGTCACGTCGATGCCGCTGCTTTCGGCTGCGAGCTCGTTGTCGCGGACCGCGGTTAGCGCGAGGCCGTGACGGGAGCGCAGCAGCACAAAGATCGCAACCAGGACGACGACGACAAGCGCCAGCGCCAGCCAGTAGATCCCGAATTCGCGCGCCTGACGGCTCGGCGCCATGGCGATGACGATCGATACCGGGAGGCTGATGCCGGAGCCACCGCCCATCACCGACACTTGCGACGCGACCAGGCGAAACACCTCCGCCACGACCCATGTGCCGATGGCGAAATAGGCGCCGCGCAGGCGGAAAATCAGCGCCGCGACCGGCACCGAGACGAGCGCCGAGATTGGCCCTGCCAGCAAGATCGCGGCGATCGGATGCACCCCGAGAAGCATAGCGAGCGCAAAGAGCAGGTAGCCGCCGAGGCCGACGAAGGTCTGCTGGCCGACCGACACCAGCCCGGCATAGCCGGCGAGCAAGTTCCACAGGCTTGCCAGCGCCACATAGGTGAACATCTCAGCGAGGAGGCGCAGCGTCTCGCGCGCGCCCCAGAATGGCGCCAGCGCAAGAATAACCACCACGGCCAGCGCGAGGGCGACGCCGATGCGACTCGATTGGGTGGCGTGTTCGACCTTCATCCGGCCACCTTCGGGAAGAGGCCTTGTGGGCGGACGGCCAAGACGACGAGGAAAACGATATGGCCGGCGAGGACCTGCCAGCCTGGGTTGATCTGCGCGCCGATCGCCTGCGACACACCGAGGATGACGCCACCAGCAAGGGTGCCCCACATGCTGCCAAGCCCGCCGATGATCACCGACTCGAAGCCGAAGATCAGGCGCGCCGGGCCGATGGCCGGATCGAAATTGGCGCGCACCGCGAGGAGGACGCCGGCGACGGCAATGACCGCAAGCGCCAGCGCCATCGCCATGGCGAAGACGTGGCGCGTGTCGAGGCCCATCAGCTGCGCGACCGATTGGTCGTCCGATGTGGCGCGGAAGGCGCGGCCGAGCGGCGTGCGGTAGAACAGCAATTGCAGGCCGGCGATCACGGCGACCGCCACGATGAATTGGACCAGCGGCAGCACACCGATGAAGAAGCCGCCGAGCTGAAATGACTGGATCTCGATTGGTCCGGCCTGAAGCCTGCGGCTATCGGCGGTAAACAGCTCGAGCAGTCCGTTCTGGATGATGATGGACAGGCCGAACGTCACCAGCAGCGGAGGCAACAAGTCGTCACCGAGCGTGAAATTGAGCAGGCCGCGCTGCAGCGCGTAACCGATCAGCGCCATTCCCGGTACGACGAGCAGAAGCGACGTCAGCGGGTCGAAGCCGAGACCCTGCGTTACCAGCAGCGCCAAATAGGCGGCCAGCACGATCAGGTCGCCGTGCGCGATGTTGACGAGCCGCATGACGCCGAAAATGAGGGACAGACCGGCGGCGAACATGGCGTATAGCCCGCCGATCAGCACGCCTTGCAGGATGACGTTGATCCATTCCGTCATCTCAGACCCCGAAATAGGCCGCGGAAATCTTGCCGCGCGTCATGTCGGCGGCTTTGCCTTCGAGCGCGATGCGGCCCTCCTGCAGGCAGTAGATATGGCTTGCGGCTTTGAGCGTCTGCACGATGTCCTGCTCGACGATGATGAGCGATAGGCCTTCCCCGACGATCTGCGGCAAGCGCGCATAGATGTCGCGCACCACCATCGGCGCAAGGCCGAGGCTGATCTCGTCGCACAGCAACAGCCGCGGATTGGCCATCAGCGCGCGCGCGATCGCCGCCATCTGCTGCTGGCCGCCGGAGAGTGCGGGCGCCGGCAGGTGCCGCCGCTCAGCGAGCACCGGGAACAACTCGTAGACACGCGCGAGCGTCCATGGGCCGGGTCGTTTCG
>Ga0187779_10002162_pt1 | contig 12113 bp, 12 predicted proteins | sample 1015_Q2_SP10_10__FD_132435 | JGI IMG/M metagenome (GOLD analysis project Ga0187779, IMG submission 132435) | Tropical peat soil microbial communities from peatlands in Department of Meta, Colombia - 1015_Q2_SP10_10_MG | ecosystem: Environmental > Terrestrial > Soil > Wetlands > Peat | place... | reverse complement strand
GTGAGCTCCTGATGCTCGGTCTCCACGCTGCCACCCGCCATGGGCGCGATCGGCGGTCGGTCGGTTGGTTCGTAGCACACGGCGGCGACTCCCTTCAGGCGGCTGCGGGGACGGGGGCGGTGAGGGCGACCTCGAGCGCCTGGCACAGGCGATCGACGACGGTCTCCAGCTCCTGGCGGGTGATGACGAATGGCGGGCCCAGCAGCACCGCGTCACCCTGCGTTCCATCCGCCATGCCGGTACCCGAGTAGAGCAGCAGGCCGCGTTCGCGCGCCGCGGCCAGGACGCGCTCGGCGAGCCGCTGCGAGCGCGGGAACGGCGCCCGGGTGACCCGATCGGCGACCAGCTCCAGGCCGGCGAACAGGCCGCGACCCCGGATCTCGCCGACGTGCGGATGACCATCCAGTCGCTCGTGCAGCAACCCCAGCAGATGGCTGCCCTTGGCCGCACTGGCCTCCACGAGCCGCTCCATCACCAGGATGCGCAGCACCTCGCGGGCCACGGCCGCGCCGACCGGGCTGTGGCTGAAGGTGAAGCCGTGGGTGAAGGCGCCGCCCCGATGGATCGTCTCGAAGACCTCACCGCTGGCGGCCGCGAACCCGAGCGGCGCATATCCGGACGTGGCGCCCTTGGCTGCCACCAGGATGTCCGGCTGGACTCCGAACCCCTCCATGGCGAACCAGCGGCCGGTGCGGCCGAAGCCGGTCATGACCTCGTCGGCCACCAGCAGCACCCCGTGGCGGCGGCAGACATCGGCGATGGCGGGCCAGTAGCCGGGCGGCGGCTCGACCACGCCGAGCGTGGCGCCCACGAAGGCCTCCGCCACGAAGGCAGCCACGCTGCCCGGTTCGGCGCGTTCCAGGACGGCGTCGAGCTCGGCGGCGGCGGCCTCGGCGGTACCCAGGGCATGGGCGTCGTGGTCCGCGGCGCGGTAGGGATAGGCCGCGCTGACGTGCCGGAAGCGGCCCAGCCAGCCCTCGTACGGACGGCGCAGGGGCTTGCGGCCGGACAGGTCGAGCGCACCGAGGGTGTTGCCGTGGTAGCTGCCCCAGCGTGCGATCACGACCCAGCGGTTCGCTTCGCCCCGGGCGACGTGGTACGTGCGGGCCATCTTGAGCGCCGTCTCCATGGCCTCCGACCCGCCGCTCACGGGATAGATCGCCGGGTCGGGCATGGGCAGGTGCGGCCCGATCTCCGCCGCGTATGCCTCGAGCGGCTCGCTCGTGAAGGCGGTGCCGTGGGCATAGGCAAGGCGCCCGGCCTGCTCGGCCATCACACGGGCGACCGACTCGCGGCCGTGGCCGATGCCGACCACGATGGCCCCGCCGGCCGCATCCAGGTAGGCGCGGCCGTCGCGGTCCCAGATCGTGCTGCCCTCCGCCCGCACGGCGACCGGCGGCTCGCGGTCGAGCACCCGCCGGAAGACACGACCGCTGGTCACGCCGCCGATCGTAGCGGAGTGATCAGGCCAGGTCACGGTCGACCGACAGGCGGCGCGGGTCGGTCCGCAGGTGGACGAGCGTCACGCCGGGGTCGGCCAGGGCCGCCCGGATGGCCGGCGCGACGTCGCCGTCGCGCTCCACCCGCCACGCGCGGGCCCCGCATGCCTCCGCCACCGCGGCGAAGTCCAGGGGCCCCAGGTCGGTGGCGACGACGCGGCCGGGGAAGGCGCGCTCCTGGTCCATGCGGATCGTCCCGTAGCGCAGGTTGTCATGGACGATGGCCGTCAGGCGCACGCCGGTGCGTACGGCCGTCTCCAGCTCGGCCATGAGCATGGCGAAGCCGCCGTCGCCGGCCAGGGCCACGACCGGCCGGCCGGGCTCGGCGATCCCGGCGCCGATGGCCGCCGGTAGCGCGTAGCCCATGGCCCCCGACGTCGGGCCAAGGAACCGCTGCCCGGTCCCGATGCGCAGGCCCCTCGCGTACCAGCCGGCGAAGTTGCCGGCGTCGGTCGTGACGACGGCGTCCGGTGGCAGGGCCGCGGCGAGGGCGTGGACGGCGGCCGCGGGGTCGACCGGAGCGTCCCCGGTACCGGGCGGCCGGGCGCGGAGCGTGGCGGCAGCCACGTACGCGGCGCGGTCCGCGGCGATCGCGGCACGGCGCGCCTCCAGCCGCGCCGGGTCGGGGAGGGGCGGGTCGGCCACCGCCAGGACCGCCTCCAGGAAGTCCCGCGCGTCGGCCGTGACCAGCATGTCGGGCGGACGGCGGTCGCCGGCGAAGCCGGGCGCCAGGTCAACCTGGATGAGACGCGCGTCCGGAGCGGGCAGGGTGTACCCGAAGGTCGTCATCTGGTTGAGTCGCGTGCCGATGGCCAGGATCAGGTCGGCGGCGGCGAAGCGCTCCCGCACCGTCGCCGGGGCGCCGAGCCCGGTCATGCCGATATAGAACGGATGTTCGTTCGGCATGACGTCCGGCCGGCGCCAGCTGGCGAAGACCGGGACCGCAAAGCGCTCCGCGAAGGCGGTCAGGGTCCGGGTCGCCCCCGCCCGCAGGATGCCGGCCCCGGCCAGGACCAGCGGGGCCGACGCGGCAGCCAGCTCGTCCAGCACCCTGGTCATCGCCGCCGCGCTCGGCGAGGGGACGGGTCGCGGCGGCCGTGCCGAGCGGAGAGCGGACGCCGGCACCGCTGCCTCCACGACGTCCTCGGGTACGACGAGCATGACCGGCCCGGGCCGGCCGCTGCGGCTGAGGGCCAGGAGGCGGGCCGTCTCGCCGGCCAGACGGCCGGGATCATCCACCTGGACCGCTGCCTTGCAGAGCCGCCCGAAGGTCGCCACCTGGTCGGCCTCCTGGAAGGCCTCCCGCCCGTGGAAGGCGCGTGGCACCTGGCCGATGACCGCCAGCAGCGGGGTCGAGTCGGCGGTCGCCGTGTGCAGGCCGATGGCCAGGTTCGCCGCGCCCACCGCCCGCGTGGCGAGGCACACGGCCGGCCGGCCGGTCAGCTGGCCGTAGCCCTCGGCCATGAAGGCGGCGCCGCCCTCATGCCGCGTGGCGACCGTCCGGATCGGTGCGTCGTGCAGCGCGTCCAGCACGCCCAGGAATGACTCGCCGGGCACGGTGAACGCGTGCCGGACGCCGCCGGCGACGAGGGCGTCGACCAGCGCCCGGCCGCCGCTCGCGGCCGGCGTCACGCCGAGCGGCGGAACGACGAGGCGATCAGGGCGGCCCCGATGATGACGAGGATCACCGGCCAGAAGCGGCCGATGTCCAGGTCCGGCACGAGCTCCTGGGCCAGGAACGCCAGGCCGAGGAGCACGAGGAAGAGGCCCCCGACGATCGCCCCGCGGCGTTCGTTGTCGTGGTGGTGGCGCGGCTGCCAGCCGGGCTGCCAACCGGCCTGGCCGTAGGTCGGCGGGCCCTGGGGCGGCTGCGGGCCCACGGCCGGGGCGGCCGGGTCGGCCGGTGGAGGGCTGGTCGGGGTGGTCGGGCTGGTCATCCGCAGGTACCTCGTGTGACGGTGAGCGAGCCGAACGACGTGGACAGGTGCAGGTCGGCCCGCTGGCTTGCCGTGGCGTAGTCGCCGGTCTGCCACCCGTCGGCGACCTGGTCGAAGCCGTCGCCCACGCTCGTCGAGCCCAGGCCCGAATGGGCCGTGACGTGCACCGCGACGCCGGCGGGGGCGCACACGTCGAGGCTGCCGAAGCTCGACGAGAGCGTCCCCGTGTAGCTCCCGCCGGGCAGGATGACCGTGCCGGAGCCGAAGCTGAAGCTCCCCTGGAGCGTGCCGTCCAGCGTCGCCCCGGTCAGGTCGATGACGCCGCTGCCAAGCGACACGTCGGCCTGCAGGCCGGTCAGGTGGGCTCCCGGGAGGGAGACCGAAAGGTCGCCCAGGCCGGACTTCAGGTGGAGATCGAGCTGCGGGTCGGTCGGCAGGGTCACGGTCAGGGTGTTGCGGCCGTGGAAGATGTCGCCGCCAGGTCGGATCGTGATGCTCTGGGGCTCCGCCTGGACCTTGAGGCCCGCGGCACCGTCACCAGAGGCCTGCCAGGCGCCGCCCGGCTGGGCGTTGACATGCAGGTCGCCGCAGCCGCCCTCGATGGTGACGCTCGTGCCGCTCGCCAGGGTGCCGCCGGGGGTCCCGTTGCCGACAGCGCCCGGGGAGCATGATCCGGAAGCCAGGACGCCGCCACCGGCGCCGGCGAGGACGCCACCCGCGGCGAGCCCGAGCGAGATCGAGACGACCAGCGTGCTGACGAGGGCGCCCCTGGCCCGGCCGAGCAGCAGGCCCACGCCCAGGCCGATCAGGACGAGGGGCCACAACTGCCAGGCCTGCCGGACGGTGCTGCCGTCCAGGACGGTGGTCGCCACGCCCAGCGGCACCAGGCCCAGGAGCGTCAGGAAGAGGCCCCAGCCGAGGCGGCCTCGATCCACCTGCATGCCGCCAGCATAGCCCGTGATAGGCTGCCTGAGATGCGGCTGAGCGAGTGGCAGAAGACGACCCAGGGCGCCAAGGTCATGACGGCCAAGGTGGCGGCCGCCTATGAACCGGCCCTGCGGGGATTGGGAGCGACCCGGGATCCCATGGCCTACGTCGTGTGGGGCGAGGACCCCGGCGCGCGCTACACGATCATGGCCGCGACCGACGCCGGCCTGGGCGTCTGCAACGTGCGCGTCAACGTGCCGCAGGAAGGGCCGCGTGCCACGGCCAAGCTCATCCGATGGCACCGCGTGACGATCGGTGATCTCAACGTCGACGCGCACCACGGCCACCGCTACGTCACGGTGCAGGTGGAGGGCACCGTCCTGCAGGGTGTGGACGATGCCGCGGACGCCATCACGACCTGGATCGCCCACCTCTTCGCCCGCATCGACGGCCGTGTGCCCTCGGACCATGTGAGCGGCCTGCTGGGCGCCGGCACGACCGGCGGCGGCGACTCCGCCGCGTGAGCGAGGTGCTGGGTACCATGCACCGATGAGCGAGACCGGCCTGTCGCCCGACCCGCAGGAGTATCGCCGCCGGCTGGACGGCCAGCCCGACGCGCAGGTCGACGCGTGGGCCATCGAGCTGATGCGCGACGTGTCGATCAGTCGGGGGGTCCGCCGCGTCCTCGCCGACTTCCGCAAGGCGACCGGGCTGAGCGATCGCGAGCTGGAGCGCGTCTACGCCGCGGGCGGCGGTCCTCCGGCGACGGTCGGCCGCACGGTGGAGGGCGAGTTGATGGTCCCGGCCATCGCCCTGCACTGCCTCGTGCCGGGCCTGCACGCGCAGGTCAAGGATGCGCGCGGGCGGCTCATCGGGTACCTGGTCGAAAACTTCGACGAGATCGTCTACACCTGATCGGGGCGGACCGCGCCCGGCGGACCCGCCGACTGCCTGGCGGCCCGTCCGCGCGCTGCGTCTCATCCATCCCTTCCCCAGCCTGCTCGACGCGCTGGCGACGGCGGCGTTCGTGGCCCTGGCCGGCGGCGCGCCGCTGACCGCGGCGAGCCTGGCGGCGGCGATGTTCTGCCTGCAGGCATCGATCGGGTCGGCCAACGACGTGGCCGACGCCACTGCGGATCGCCTGGCCAAGCCCACCAAGCCGATCCCGGCGGGCCTGGTCGCCCGGCGGATGGCCGTCGGTGTGGCCTGCCTCGCCGGCCTCGCCGGCCTGGTCCTGGCCGCGCTGCACGGCCCCGCCGTGCTGCTCGTGGCGCTCATGGGCTACGGCATCGGCCTGGCCTACGACCTGCGCCTGAAACGCACCCCCTGGTCGTGGCTGGCCTATGCGCTGGCCCTGCCGCTCGTGCCCGCGTTCGCCTGGCTGGGCGCCGGGGCCGGGTTGCCGCCGCGCTTCCCGATCCTGGCGGCTCTCGCCCTGCTGGCGGGGACCGGCCTCGCGGTGGCCAACGGACTGGTCGACCTGGAGGGCGACCTGGCGACCGGCACCGCCGGCGTGGCAGCGGCCCTTGGCCGGCGCCGCGCCCTGGGCGTCCTCGTCGCTTCTGACGCGGCCGTCGTCGTCGTGGCGGCGGCCACCGCCTGGTCACCGGGCGCCTCGTCGTCACCGGCTTGGCTGGTCGTCGCGATCGGGGCCCTGGTCTGCGTGGCCGGCGCCCGGCTATCTGCCAGCGGTCCCGAGTGGCAGCGGCGACTGGGGTGGGAGCTGCAGGCCGTCGCGATCGCGCTCGTGGCGGTCGGCTGGTTCGCGCTGCAGCCTGCAGCCTGACGGACGAGGATTCCCCGGGCGGGGCGGGTAGCCCGGAGGTCGGGTCCGTCCGGTCGGGTCAGCTCTTGGGCTCGCCGGCGCGCACGACGGCGATCGCGTTCTCCAGCCGCAACTTCACGATCGTGAGGTACTTGGCCAGGTTGGCCCGGTCCACCCCGCCGATCTCGCCGAGGGCCTTGGGATCGTCCAGGACCTGGACCAGTTCCTCGAGCGCTTCGGCGAAATGGCCCTTGGCATCGACCAGCGTGTCGTCGGTCAGCCTCTTGGCGGGTCGCACGCCGGTCCAGGCCGCCGTGGCCTCGTCGACAGGTGTCGTATCGTCGCTGGCGACCGTCGCCGCGGCTGGCTTCGCGCGGGTCGAGCGGCGGCCCTCCACGCGGTCGCGCAGCTTGACCAGGCTCAGTTCGCCCCGCGCGACCTGCTCGGCCAGGCGGCGTCGCTTGCGCGGGTCCTCCACCTTGAGCAGCTCGTAGGCGTGCGAGAGGGTGTCTTTGCGCAAAGACACGAGCTGCTGGACTTCCGGCGGGGCATCGGCCAGCCGGAGGCGGTTCTCGATGTAGCCCTTGTCCTTGCCCAGCTTCTGGGCCAGCTTGCGGACGCTGTAGCCGTGGTCAGCAGTCATGCGCTCGAACATGAGCGCCTCGTCGAGCGGTGAGAGGTCCTCGCGCTGGAGGTTCTCGATGATGGCAATCTCGAGCGCCGTGTCGTCGTCGATCTCCTCGATCATCGCCGGCACGGTCTGCAGGCCGGCTCGCTTGGCGGCGCGCCAACGGCGCTCGCCGGCGACGAGCTGGTAGCGGCCGCCCTCCCGCGGGCGGACCAGGACCGGCTGGAGGACGCCGTGCTCGCGGATCGACGCGGCCAGATCGTCCATGGCCGCCTCGTCCCACGTCTGGCGGGGCTGGTCGGGGTTGGCCTCGATGCGATCGACCGGGACGAGACGACTGCTCGTGGCCTTGGTCTGGCCCTCCGGCGAGAGCAGGCTGATGATGGTTGACGAGAGCTCGCGTTCCTCCGAGAGGCGGCGGGCGGCCGTCCCGCGGAAGTCAGGCCTGGCCAAGGTCGATCACCTCCCGGGCAAGCTCGCGGAACGAGCGTGCCGCCTCCGATGAGCTGGCGTACGCGGTGACCGGCCGGCCGGTCAGGGGTGCCTCACCCAGCTTGACCGTCTGCCGGATGATGCTGCTGAAGACGTGGTGGTCGCCCAGCTCGCGCAGCTCGTCGAGCATCTCGCGACCCAGGATGGTCCGGCCGTCGTAGAACGTCGGCAGCAGGCCCATCACGCGCAGGTCACGGTTGAGGCCTTTGGCGCGGATCTGGTTGATGACCTTGAGCAGCGCCGTCAGGCCTTTCAGCGCGTAGTACTGCGTCTGCACCGGGATGATCACGCTGTCGGCGGCCACCAGGCCGTTGATCGTCAGCAGGCCCAGCGTGGGCGGACAGTCGACGAGGATGTAGTCGTACTGGTTCTGAGCCCAGCCTCCGAGCGCCTCGCGCAGCGCCTGTTCACGCCCGATGGCGGTGAACAGCTCCACCTCCGTGGACGCGAGTTCGAGCGTCGAAGGGGCGACATCGATACCCGGCGTCTGGGTCGGCAGCACGACCTCGTCCATCGTGGACCGCGAATCGGCGAGCACGTCGGCCATCGATCGCTCGACCGTGCCAAGGTTGATGCCGAGTCCGACGGTCAGGTTGGCCTGGGCATCCATGTCCACGCACAGCAGGCGGTAGCCCTGCTCGGCGAGCGCGCCGGCCAGGTTGATGGCCGTGGTGGTCTTGCCCACGCCGCCCTTCTGGTTCGCGATGGCGATCACATCGGCCACTGCTGCGTCACCTCATTCGGTTCAGGGGTGCGGAATCTACTCCACTCGGGGCCGTCGCGATACATCTGGTTTTCCACAATGGCGGCCAGTTGTGCACCGTGGTTGTGGATATCTCGCCTGGCCGCGCTAGGATGGCACGGCCAGTGCCGCGTGCGCGAATGGTGGAGGTGCCCGTGACGACCAAGCGCGACCGCCTTGCGGAGTTGCGCCGGATGCGTGAAGCGGCGCGCGCCGGCGGTGGGCCGGAGCGCGTGGCAGCGCAACACGGGCGCGGCAAGCTCACGGCGCGGGAGCGCCTGGAGTTGTTGCTGGACCCCGACTCGTTCGTCGAGCTCGACGCGTTCGTGACCGGGCGCACGCCCGAAGCCGAGGGGGCAGGGGAGCGCTATCTGACCGACGGCGTGGTGACCGGCCACGGGCTCATCGATGGTCGGCCCGTCTTCGTCTTCAGCCAGGACTTCACGATCTACGGCGGCTCGCTGTCCGAGGCCCATGCCGGCAAGATCTGCAAGGTGATGGATCTGGCGATGAAGGTCGGTGCGCCGGTCGTGGGCCTCAACGACTCCGGTGGGGCGCGCATCCAGGAGGGCGTCGTCTCGCTGGGCGCATACGCCGACATCTTCCTGCGCAACACGCTGGCGTCCGGCGTGATCCCGCAGCTGTCCGTGATCCTGGGACCGTGCGCCGGTGGTGCGGTCTACTCGCCGGCCATCACCGACCTGATCGTCATGGTGGAAGGCACGAGCTACATGTTCGTGACCGGGCCTGACGTGGTGCGTGCCGTGACGCACGAGGAGGTGGACTTCGAGCGGCTCGGTGGCGCGCAGACGCATGCCACGATCAGCGGTGTGGCGCATCTCGCGGAACCCGACGAAGCGACGGCCCTGGCCACGGCGCGCACCCTGCTCGGCTTCCTGCCGCAGAACAACCTGGGTGACCCGCCCCTGCGCCCGACGGACGATCCGGCGTCACGATCCGATGCGGCGCTGGACACGATCGTGCCGGACGATCCGAGCCAGCCCTACGACATGCACGAGGTCATCACGCGCCTCGTGGATGACGGCGAGTTCGTGGAGCTCCAGCCTGCCTTCGCGGGCAACATCCTCATCGGCTTCGCCCATGTCGGGGGCCGAAGTGTCGGCGTAGTCGCGCAGCAGCCGGCCGTGCTGGCTGGCGCCCTCGATATCGACGCGTCGGACAAGGCAGCCCGCTTCGTGCGCATGTGCGATGCCTTCAACGTGCCGCTGCTGACGCTGGAGGATGTCCCGGGCTTCATGCCGGGCGTGAGCCAGGAGCACGGCGGCATCATCCGCCATGGGGCCAAGCTGCTGTACGCCTACTGCGAGGCGACCGTGCCCAAGGTCACGGTCATCACCCGCAAGGCGTACGGCGGCGCCTATGACGTCATGAGCAGCAAGCACATCCGCGGCGACATCAACCTGGCCTGGCCGACGGCGCAGATCGCGGTCATGGGCGCCGAGGGTGCGGTCAACATCCTGCATCGCGCGGAGCTGGCGGCGAGCGATGATCCAGCCGCCCTGCGCGCCCAGCTCACCGCCGACTACGAGGCGCGCCACGCGGGGCCGTGGATCGCCGCCTCGCGTGGCTACGTGGACGACGTCATCGAGCCATCGACGACCAGGTCGCGTGTCGTCGCGGCGTTCGACCTGCTGGCCACGAAGCGCGACCGCAACCCGCCCCGCAAGCACGGCAACATCCCGCTCTGACGCGGGGCCGATCGCTTCGTCCCCGGGCGCATGGTGTCTTTGCGCAAAGACACCCCGGGGACCGGTCAGCCGGCGGCGCGTTCCAGCGCCAGGCGCTGCAGGCCGATGATGGTCAGCGCGTCGGTGATCTCGCCCTGCTCGACCATCTGCAGGGCCTCGCCCAGGGCGACCCAGCGCTGGTCCAGTTCCTCGGTCGGATCGGGTGCGGCGTCACCCGGCACGAGGCCGGTGGCGACATAGAGGACGCCGGCCTCGTCCATCACCGAGTTCGAGGTGTGCAGGGTGACCAGCTCGCGCCACGTCATGGCCCGGAAGCCGGTCTCCTCGGCGAGTTCGCGCTGCGCGCCCAGCAGCGGCGACTCCTCGCGTGGCGCCCCGCCCTCGGGGATCTCCCACGAGTAGCGATCCAGCGTGTAGCGGTACTGGCCCACCAGCAGGACCCGGCCGCCTTCGTCCACCGCGACGACGCCGACGGCGAGGTTGCGCGGGTGGACCACGCCGTAGATGCCCGGCTGGCCGTCGGGGCGGGTGACCTCGTCGTGCCACACGACGAGCCACTCGTTCTCATACGCCACCGTGCGCCGGCGGCGCACCCACGGTCCGTGGCGCGAGGGGAGGGTCGGGTCGTCCATCGGTCTGCCTATCGTAGGCTGGTTAGACTGCCCACGCGGCCGACCGGCCGCAGGACGGAGGGACGATGCCGCGCACCTCGGCCAAGGCGGGTCGCTTCACCGAATCGGTGATCCGCGACATGACGCGGCTCGCCCTGCGTCATGGGGCGGTCAACCTGGCCCAGGGTTTCCCCGATTTCCCCTGTCCCGCGGAGCTGAAGGCGGCCGCCATCGCCGCCATCGAGGGCGACGTCAACCAGTACGCCATCACCTGGGGTGCGCCCGCCCTCCGGGCCGCGATCGCCGCCAAGACCAGCCATTGGTACCCGGCCCGGCCGGTGGATCCCGACACGGAGGTCACCGTCACGTGCGGCGCCACGGAGGGCATGATCGCCTCCATGCTGGGGCTGCTCGACCCCGGGGATGAGGTCGTCGTGTTCGAGCCGTTCTACGAGAACTACGGCCCCGACGCGATCCTGGCTGGTGCGACGGCCCGCTTCGTGACCCTCCACGAGCCCGACTGGTCGATCGACGAGGCAGAGCTGCGGGCGGCCTTCGGGCCGCGCACCCGCGGCATCGTCGTCACCTCGCCCCACAACCCGACCGGCAAGGTCTTCAGCCGCGCCGAGCTGGAGCTGATCGCAGACCTGTGTCGCGAGCACGACGCGGTGGCCTTCACCGACGAGATCTACGAGCACCTCGTGTACGACGGGGAGCACCTCCCGCTGGCCACCCTGCCCGGCATGGCCGAGCGCACCGTGGCCGTCAACTCCCTGTCCAAGACGTACTCCGTCACCGGCTGGCGCGTCGGCTGGGTCATCGCCCCGCCGCCCCTCACCTCGGCCATCCGCAAGGTGCACGACTTCCTGACCGTGGGGGCCGCCGCCCCTCTGCAGGCCGCCGGCACGGTCGCCCTGGGCCTGCCCGATGCGTACTACGCGGCCCTGCTGGCCGAGTACCGCGCGCGACGGGAGCTGCTGGTGGATGCCCTGGAGGCCGCGGGGTTCGGCGTCTCCCGGCCGGCGGGTGCCTACTACGTGATGACCGACATCGGACGGCTGGCCCGGCCTGGCGAGGACGACACCGCCTTCTGCCTCCGCCTGGCGGCCGAACCGGGCGTGGCCGCGGTTCCCGGCTCCTCGTTCTACTCGGATCCGGCCCTGGGCCACACGCGCGTCCGCTTCGCCTTCCCCAAGCAGCGCGCCACGCTGGAGGCGGCGGCCGAGCGGCTCGCCCGGCTGGGGGCCCGCGCGGCGTGAGCCCGCACGGCAGGGCGCCGGCGACGCCGTCCGGGCCCTTCTCCCGGGTCCTCATCGCCAACCGGGGCGAGATCGCGGTCCGGCTCATGCGGGCCTGCCGGGAGCTTGGCCTGGAGACCGTGGCGGTCTACAGCGACGCCGATGCCGGTGCGCCCCACGTCCGGGCCGCCGACCAGGCCGTCCGGCTGGGTCCCGCTCCGGCGACCGAGAGCTACCTGCGCGCCGACCGCATCGTCGCCGCGGCCCTGGCGACGGGGGCCCAGGCGGTCCACCCCGGCTACGGCTTCCTCGCCGAGCAGGCCGCCTTCGCCGAGGCCTGCCTCGCGGCCGGTCTGGTCTTCGTGGGCCCCGCGCCGGCCACCCTGGCCGGCCTCGGGGACAAGCTCGCCGCTCGCCGCGCCGCCCGGGACGCGGGCGTGCCGGTGGTGCCCGGCACGCTGGAGCCGGCCCGCTTCGACCGACCGGCGGCGCGGGCCCACATGGCGGCCGTGGCGGACGACGTCGGATGGCCGCTCCTCGTGAAGGCCGCCGCGGGAGGCGGCGG
>Ga0187779_10002157_pt1 | contig 12125 bp, 13 predicted proteins | sample 1015_Q2_SP10_10__FD_132435 | JGI IMG/M metagenome (GOLD analysis project Ga0187779, IMG submission 132435) | Tropical peat soil microbial communities from peatlands in Department of Meta, Colombia - 1015_Q2_SP10_10_MG | ecosystem: Environmental > Terrestrial > Soil > Wetlands > Peat | place... | reverse complement strand
AGTGCCGGCGTGTTGGGCATGCTGCGCACGATGCGGGCGCCCGCGCCGAGCAGCCGCCGCAGCGCCGCGCTGGTCGCGCCCGCGACGATCGACAGGTAGAGCGGCCCGCCGTCGCGCGGCAGGGTGTGCGCGGCGCGCTCCAGCTGCTGCGGCTTCACGGCCAGCACCACCACCTCGGCGCGCTGGGCGACCTCGGCATTGCTCTCGCAGGCGTGGACGCCCAGCTCGCGGACTGCGCGCCGGCGCTCGGGATCGGGATCCGATGCGCACAGCTGGTCGGCCGACAGCCCCGCGCGCAAGAGGCCGCGCAGGATGGCCTCGGCCATGTTGCCGGCCCCGATCGTTCCGACGGACTTGGGCAGACCGATCATTCCTTCTCCCGCGGGCCGAACAGCGCCGTGCCGATGCGCAGCCAGGTCGCACCTTCCTCGACCGCGACCTCGAAGTCGTCCGACATCCCCATCGACAGCTCCCCGAGCGGCGCCGCCCGCCCGCGGTTCAGCTCGGCGAGCAGCCCGCGCATCCGGGCGAAGGAGGGTCGCACCCCTTCGGGGTCCGCGCACGGCCTGGGAATCGCCATCAGCCCGGCGAGCTCCAGGTGGGGACAGGCGTCGACGGCGCGCACGAGCTCGGGCAGATCGCCCGGAGTGCAGCCGCCCTTCTGCGGTTCCGCGTCGACGTTCACCTGCAGGAGCACGCGCAGCCGGCGCCCGAGCCGAGCGGCCTCGCGCTCGAGCGCGGCGGCGAGCGGCGCGCGATCGAGCGATTGGATCACGTCGAAGAGCGCCGCCGCGCGCGCGGCTTTGTTGCGCTGCAGGCTGCCGATCAGGTGCCACTCCAGCGGCTCGGAGGAGTGCGCGCGCACTGCGGGGATCTTCGCCTCGCCCTCCTGCACGCGGTTCTCGCCGAGCGCGCGCACACCCGCGCGGACTGCCTCGAGCACGCGCTCGGGCGGCTGGGTCTTGCTCACGGCGAGGAGCTTCACGGCGGCGGGGTCGCGGCCGGCCCGGCGGGCGCTCGCGGCGATGCGGGCCCGGATCGCGGCCAGGCGCGCAGCGAAGCCACCGGGGTCGCTCACGAGGGCGCGACCCCCAGCTCGGCGAGCCTGGGCGCCAGCGCCTCGAGCGGGAGCCCGATCACGTTCGCGCGCGAGCCGCGAATCTCGGCGACGAAGCGGCCGCCCTCGCCCTGGGCCGCGTACGCGCCCGCCTTGTCGAGCGGCTCGCCCGTCGCGGCGTAGCCCTCTGCCGTGGCGCGGTCGACCGGATGCATGCGCACCAGGCTCTCCTCGACGCCGCTCTCCTCGCGCGCGAGCGCCGGCACGACCAGCGCGAAGCCGGTCAGCACGCGGTGGGTGCGGCCGGCCAGGCGCAGCAGCATCTCGACGGCCTCTGCGCGGTCGCGCGGCTTGCCGAGCAGGTCTCCATCGATCACCACGACCGTGTCGGCGCCGAGCACGCAGGCCTCTCGCGGCGCGCGGGGGACGACCGCGCGCGCCTTGGCCAGCGCCAGCCGCCGCGCCAGTGACTCGGGCGACTCGCCAGCGAGCGCGCTCTCGTCGACCTCGGGCGCGTCGATCTGGAACGAGAACCCGGCCTCGGTCAGGAGCTTGCGGCGGCGCGGGGAGGTCGAGGCGAGCACGAGCGGCCTCACCGGGCGGGAAGCTCCGCGGCGAGGCGCTGGCGCGCGTTGACCGCGGCGCGCGCGAGCGAGGGATCGGCAGCGCGCTCGAGCGCCCCGAGCACCTGCTCGGCGCGGGCCCGCAGGTCGCCGTGGTGGCGCACCAGCTCGGGCAAGATCACCGCCGCGATGCGCGCCATGCGCGGGTCCGGATCGCCTCGGCGCGCGAGCTCCAGCACCCGCTCGGCGAGCGCCCGCTGCGGATCGCGCAGCTTGGCGAAGCAGGAGAGGGCGGCGCGGCGCACCGCGCCGTCGCCATCGTCCAGCGCGCCCAGCAACGCCGTGCCGGTCTCCTCGCGCTCGGGCGCCAGCTCGCGCAGCGCGTACAGCGCCATGCGGCGGCGCAGCGGCGAGGCGGCGGCTCGCGCCTCGACCAGCAGCACCGGGAAGACCTCGCCCTGCAGGCGGCCGAGAGCGGCGAGCAGCTGCGCCGCCTGCCAGCGCGCGTCGCCGTCCGCGAGCTCGAGCGCGTCCAGCAGCGCGGGCAGGAGCCGCAGCGTCGGTCGCTCGACGTGGAAGAGCACCCAGGCTGCTGCGAAGCGCGCGCCCGCCGCGCCCTGCTGCAGCAGATCGCGCAGCGCGTCGCGCAGCCCCGGCTCCTTCGCGACCCGGGCCAGCGCCTCGTCGCAGGCGCGGCGCTGCTCGGCGCGGTCGCCCGACGAGAGCCGCGCGACCAGCTCGGCGCTCGAGTCACTCATCGGAGCGCCTGGCTCACGCGAGCGCCCAGTGCTCCTCGCCGGCGGCATCGCGGCTGCGCAGCGCGCGGCGCTCGCGCTCGAGCTTGTGCAGATGCGAGAGCACCGACTGGCCGGCCGCAGGCCAGAGCGCGCGCGGCGTGTCGACGTAGATGCGCTCGACCATGCCATTGACCGTGGTCGCGCCCGCCCGCACCGCCGCCACGATCTGGCGCTCGCGCTCGAGCCGGTGCTCGATGTACTCGCGCAGCTTGCCCTTGGGGTCGGCGATCAGCGGACCGTGGCCGGGATAGATGCGTTCGAGCTCGAGCTCGAGCATGTGCTCGAGCGAGCGCAGGTAGTCGGCCATGTCGCCGCCGTCGAGCGGGATCACCGTGGTGCCGGCGCCGAGCACCACGTCGCCGGTGAACAGCGCCCGCTCCTCCTCGAGATAAAAGCAGATGTGATCGAGCGCGTGACCCGGCGTGTGGATGGCGCGCAGAGTCACTCCGTCGCCGCGAAACACGTCGCCCGGGCGGATCGGCACGAGCTCGAGCTCGAAGCGCTCGTCGCGCCCGGGCCAGGGATGTTTGGCGACGCGGCGGGAGCCGTAGCGGCCGAGCACGTCCTTCGCGCCGCCGATGTGGTCCGGGTGCACGTGGGTGATCAAGAGGTCGCCCGGGCCGTTGCTGCCGTGCTCGCGCTCCAGCGCTTCGTCCAGGAGCGGCAGATAGGCGGCCACTCCCGCTCCGGTGTCGAGCAGGAACGGGCGGGCGCCGCGTCCCACGAGATAGGTGTTGGTGCCGGGCCCGGTGAACGGGCCGGGGTTCCGCCCGCGCACGACCACGACCGATGGCGACCAGCGCTCGATGTCCGGCAGCTTCATGCCCCACATGGAGTCCACGGCGCCACTCTAGCGCCCCTGCGGCGGCGCTGTCGCCGTGAGCCTCGGCTGCGCGAGCGTTCCTTCGAGCCCGATCTCCACTGGCAGCGGACCGGTCGGCAGCTGCATCAGGCCGAAGACGCTCTTCACCGGCTCTTCGAGCTGGCGGATCTGTGCGCGCAGCGCGAGCGCGCCGTCGGCTCCCACCCGTCCCTGGGCGCTGCCCGCGAGCTGCGCGCCCTGCAGGTCGATCCAGCTCACGTCCCAGTCGCGGCTGGCCTCGTCGCGCGCGGCGGACACCACCAGCTGCGCGAACGGGAGCTCGAACGGCGCAGGGCGCGACAGCTGGATCGCGCCGCGGCTCACCGTGCCCTCGACGCTCGCCGCCGCGCCGAAGCGCCAGACTCCGTCGGCACGGCCGCGCAGCGCGACCGGCGAGGCGAGCACGGTGTCGAGCGACTCCAGCGCGACGTCCTGGATGCGCACGAAGCCGCCGTTGCCCCAGAGCCCGTCGCCGCGCACGAGGATCGTCCCCTGCGCGACGCGAGCGTCCAGCCGCGGCCCGCTCGGCAGGAGCACCGCGCGCACGTCCTCCAGCACCAGCTCGCGGCCGTCGCGCGCGACGCGCAGGTGCCCCGCCGACACGCCGAAGGGGAGCGCCGGCCACACGCCGCTCGACTCGAGCGCGCCGCCCGCGCGCGCCGCCAGGCCGGGCAGCACGAAGCGCAGCGCGAAGGCGGGAGCGAGCCAGAGTGCGAGCGCCGCGCACGCGAGCGGGACGACCCCCCAGGCCAGCCAGCGGCGCTGCGACACCGCGCCGCTCTACGCGCGCTCGAAGCTCGACACGGAGAAGCTGACGTCGAGGACGGTGTCGCCCGACGTGTCGGTGCGCGAGCGCATCTTCAGCGAGCGCACGATCAGGTGCGAGGTCGAGTTCTCGATGCGGTAGAGGAAGTCCACGGCCTGCGCGAGCGTCGTGCCTTTGAGCCGCACCTCGGCGCGCGTCTCGGGATACTGCGCGTTCGCGGAGGGTTGCTTGGGCTCGATCGACTCGAGCTGGTCCTGCGAGATCTTCGCCTGCTGAGCCAGGTTGGAGAGCGCGGCGATCAGGTTGGTCTTGGCGCCGGGCTGGATCTGGCTCTCGACCTGGGCGAGCTCGCCCTGCAGGCCGCGCATCTCGGCGGCGATGTGGAGCGCTCGGGTCACCTGGGCTTCGAGATCGTCGCTGGTCGCACCGGAGGCCAGCGCGCGCGCGCCGAGCGGCGCGACCACGAGCTCGTAGACGAGCAGGAGCGCCACCACGCAGCCCGCCCCGACCAGGATCCAGCGCTCGCGCGTCGAGCGCTGGTTCAGGTAGTTGCTCAGCGCGGCGAGCCAGGCGTTCACTGCGAGTCCTCGTCGCCGAGCCGGATCGAGACGGTGAAGGTCTTGCCGCCGCGCCGTGCGTCGGTCTTCACGTCGGTGACCAGCACCCGCTGGAAGCCCTCGTACTTGGCGAGGTCGGCCTTGAGCTGGTCGGCGGAGACGAAGTCGGTGCTGTGGCCGCGCGCGCTGACGCTCTGCCGCTCGATCGAAAGCTCGTCGAACGACACGTCGAGTGACTCGGGCGTGAGCGCGGAGATCTGGCGCAGGATCTCGAGCACCGAGAGCCCCTTGCCAGTCACGCCGAGATGGGCGGCGAGCGCGCGCGTCTCGGCGGCCTTGCTCTCGAAGGTCTTGAGCGGGTCCGCCCCGGGTTCGGCAGCGGGGAAGGTCTGCTTCAGGATCGAAGCGATCTGGCCGCGCAGCTCGTCCGCTCGGTGCGCCGCGAAGATCGCTCGCGCGGCGGCGCTGCCCATCCACAGCACCAGGAACAGCACGAACAGCCCCACCGCGAGCCGCAGCTGAGGGCGCAGGCCGGAGAGGTCGGGCGCGTAGCCAAGCTCGCCCTGGCGGAAGTCGGTCTCCGTGACCCGCTCGGTGGAGCTCCCGCGCAGCGCGAGCGCGGCCGCCTGGGCGAACAGCGCCGGGCCGGCCTCGGCGAAGTCCTCGGCCCCGTCGCCGCTGCGGGTCACTTCGAGCACGCGCGCGGGCAGGCCGGTGCGCTCCTCGAGGAAGCGCGCCAGCCCGGGGATCTGCGCCGACCCGCCGACGAGCAGGATCTCGCTCGGCGAGACCGGGTCGAGCGGGTCGCCCACCACCGACTGCACGCTGCGCTGGCTCTCGCGCACCAGCTGCTCGAGCAGGTCGCGGATGCCGTTCGACACGGGCTTGGTGCTGCCGCGCTCGAAGATTCCGTGGGCGTGCTTGTGCTGCAGCGCCGCATCCGGGCCGAGGCCCAGGTCGAGCGCCAGCGCGGCGGTGAAATGCGCGCCGGCGATCGGGATTCGCCGCAGCGCGATCGGGTGGCCGTCCACCAGGATGCACAGGTTCGTCTTCGAGTGACCGACGTCGAGCACCAGTCGCGAGACGTCGGAGAGTCCCAGGAAGGAGGTCAAGTTGGCGAGCGACGCGCCCTCGCTCTCGACGATGCGCGGCTCCAGCTCCATGCGCCGGCACGACGCCAGGTGCTGCTCGACGTCGGAGCGCGATGCGAGTGCGACCAGCACGTCGGTCTGGTCGGGGCGCGTGAGCACCTGCTCGTGCGCCACGATCATGCTCGACAGCGGCACCGGCAGCTCCTCGTCGATCTCGTAGGCGATCGCGGCGGAGATGCGCTTGGCGCCCGCGAACGGGAAGCGCAGGTGACGCTGAGTGAGTCGCTCGGTGGAGAGCGCGGTGACCAGCACCTCCGGCGAGAGCCCCCGGCTCTGCAGCCAGAGCTGGATCGTGGCTTCGACCTCCTCCGACGGCGCGCCCTGCGGGAGCGGCAGCTCGGAGAACCGGGTGAAGGACGCCCCGCGCAGCCCCGCGGCCATCTCGGCGAGCTTGAGCGAGAAGCTCCCGAGGTCGAGCCCGACCACGCTGCGCTCGAACATCAGCAGCCGAGCTCGTAGTAGAGGGTCTTCACGTCGCTGCCCTTGCCGCGGTCGATCACGGAGTGCACGCACGCGCGCGTCTCGCCGACTCTCGCCTCCACGTCGATCGAGAACACCCGCGCCTGGTAGGTCAGCGGCGGAAACACGCCCTCGCCGTCGGCGATGCCGAGCGTCTGGAAGGCGCTCGTGCACGGCGGCTGCCCGGCCATCGGACAGAACACCTGTCCCTCGTCGCGCGCCTTGAGCAGCGTGAACACGTCGCGCTGGTCGATCATGCGGAAGTCGTCGCCGACGCCGTGATAGATCAGACCCAGCACGTGCGCGGGCGCCGTGTTCAAGTTCACGCCCCCCCCGTCCTTGTCCGGGAACATCGGATACGGCGTAAAGTAGGCTTTGAGCGCCTCCAGCAGCAAGGGATCCATGCCCGGCACGGGCGCGAGCTCGTCGATCGAGAACACCGGCCGGTTGAGCGGCGCGCTCTTCGCACGCTTGATCTCCATGTAGTACTCGCGCTCGGGCGTGCCCAGGCGCGTCTCGTCGTCCTTGTCGAGCCAGTCGAGGATCGCATCGGACAGGTCGTCGATCTGCTGGTCGCCCAGCAGGCTCGAGCTCTTGAACTGCGGGGTGGTGTCGCGGATGTGCTCGAGTGTCGCCTTGAGGAAGTTCTTGCTCGACTCACCGATGCGCTTGCCGTCCTGGTCGATCAGCGCGTTGATGTCGATCTTGTTCCCCGCGTCGTGGACCTTCACGCGCAGGAGGGCGCCGCCGGGCAGCTCGATCTCCTCCTGCGAGAGCACCGCCCAGGCGTCGAGATCGGACTCCACCGCCTTGTTGATGTCGCTCCCCGCGACCAGGTCGTCCAGGATCGCGCGCTGACCCAGCGCGATGCCCGAGCGGGCCAGCAGGTCCGCGCGTGCGTATTGTTCGCGCTGGCGCGTGGACAGCACCTCGATCAGCGAGCTCTTGCTCATCGCATAGGCGGTCGAGATCGCCACCACCACCAGCACCAGCACCAGCAGCAGGACGACGCCCTCCTCGCCGGGTCCGGGCTCGCGCGGGTGGAGCGCCCTCACTTGCACTGACCCGGGTCGAAGCCGGACACGCCGCCCATCAGCACCTTCAGCCGCTGCAGCGCCGGCGAGGGCGTCTGGGGGTTCCAGCAGCCGTCCTGGACCTGCGCCTGCGCGTCGCTGATCGCCTGCGAGAGTGACTCGCTCGCGGTCGCGATCTGCTGCGTGAACGAGTCCATGCACTGCTTCACGGTGAAGCCCGTGCCGCAGTCGGCGTTGGGCTGGTTCGCGTCGTTCCCGCTCAGCGAGAACGGGCGCACCGGCAGGTCGATTGCGCGCGCGAACTCGGGGCCCTGGGTCGGCTGTCCGGAGGCGTCGGTCTCCCACAGTGAGACGGTGATCACGAGCGACCTGGGAATCTGGTCGAGCCGGTCGACGCCCGTCGAGTCCCAGCTCTCGCCGCTCGCCTCGTCGTCGCCCTCGTAGCGCGCCAGGAACAGCGCCACGTTGTCGGCCACGACGTCGGGCTGGCTCCAGATCACTTCCTTGGCCAGCTGGGGCGGCAGCGGTTCGGCCTGGCGCAGCAGCGACAGCCCGGGCCCCGTCTGTGCGGGCACGGCGCCGTAGGTGACGATCTCGAGGCCCGGCGAGGGCACGCCCGGCGAGCGCAGCGGGGTGCGAGTCACGAAGCGCAGCGTGTCTCCTTCGGAGTCGGCATACGGGTGCGTCTCGCCGAAGAAGAAGTACGGCTGGAGCAGCGGGTCCGATCCCTTGGCGCGCTCGATCATCACCGTGCCGACGAGCTCGCGCTCGATGCGGTCGAGCACGATGCGCGCCGCGCGATCGCGGCTGCTCGAAGGTCCGGTCACGCGCGAGTAGGCCTCCTCGATGCCCTTGTACGCCTCGAAGGCGAAGGTCAGGACCATCGCCATGATGAACACGGCGACGAGGATCTCGAGGAGTGTGAAGCCCGGCTCGGAGCTCCTCACGGGCCCGTCCCTGAGCCCATGCCCGAGCTCATGCCGGACCCCATCCCGGGGGTGGTGCTGCCCGTCGCCGGCCGCTGCGCGCCGAGACCGTTCGGATCGCCGCTCTGGGGCGTGGCGTTCGGGTTGTTCTGCAGCTGCGACATGTCCGGCGCGGAGGTGATCAGGAAGACGAACGGCTCGACGGTCTGCGGGTCCGAGCCCTGCGGGTAGACGCGGATCTCCACCAACCGCAGCGGCTCCGCCGGTCCCGCGTTGTCGCCGGGCTCGTGCGACGAGGCCGGAGCGGGGGCGGGCACGCGCGGCGCGTTGCTGGCGTAGAAGAGGGGCGAAGGCGGCATCTGGCCCCGGTACGCGGCCGGCAGCGCCAGCGTCTGCGGGCTGACCGCGATCTGCCAGTGCATGTCCTGGTCGGGCTCGTCGAAGGTGCCGTCGGTGACTCCGTCATCGAGCCGCGTCCCGGCCGCGATGCCCATCCGCACGTCGCGCAGGCGATCCTCGCAGAGCTGCGCCGCTCGCGCTTCCGCGCGCACGCGCGAGAGGTCGGCGAGGTTGCGCGTGACCGACTCGAGCAGCAGCCCGAACACCAGGCTGACGATCAGGACCGCGGCCAGCACCTCGATCAGCGTGAAGCCGGGGTCCGCTGATCGCGCCGTCGACTCCCGCGAGTCACTTCTGGGCAACTTGCGGCTCCTCGATGTGGACCTCGCCGGTGAACGCGACCATCCGGATGCGCAGGTCGTAGCCGTGGTCGTCGTGCAGCCAGATCACCGCGGGGTCGGTGCTGCCGTCGATCGAGAAGCCCACGGCGACCACCCCATCCTGGTGCACCTCGTCGCCCAGGCTCACCGCACGGATCGCCACGTCGTCGGCATCGGGCAGCGCCCGCCACTCGCCGAGCCGGTCGTCGATCGGGAGGAAGCCGCGCACGTCGAGCGGCGGCGCAAGCGACAGGCCCTCGGCGTGGTCGGGCAGGGCCGCGCTCGGGTCGTCCTCGGCGGGCGGCTGCTCCATCTCGACCCGGAACACCTGGTGGTCCAGGTCGATGACGAAGCGCTGCACGTGGCCGGTCGTGACCGCGCGCTGCGCCACGTACTCGAGCTCGGAGGCCAGCTCCAGCGCCGAGTTGCGCATGTGCACGCCGAAGCCGCCGTTGATGTTGGTCGCCATCGCGCCCGTGATCAGCACGATCAGGAAGATCACGACCAGGAGCTCGAGCAGCGTGAATCCCCGGTCAGATGAGCGCATGGGTACCCTGCCCATGCTTCCTCAGCGCTGTGCGGTCGACGTATCCCAGTTGCCGACGTCCGCGTTCTCTCCGTCGCCGCCGGGCTGGCCATCGCCGCCGTAGGTGTAGAGATCGAAGCTCTGGGTGTTGTTCTTGCCCGGCCGCTCGTAGTGGAAGGGGTTGTGCCACGGATCCTCGAGGTCCTTGGCCGTGACGTAGCCCCCGGCCGGGTAGCGACGCGCGCGCGGCTCCGTGCTCGGCTCGTGTACGAGCGCATCGAGGCCCTGGTCCGTGGTCGGGTAGCTGCCGTTGTCGAGCTTGTAGAGCTCGAGCTGCTGCGAGAGCTTGGTGACCTGCATCCGCGCGATGTCGCTCTCGGCCGTACCGAGCCGCTTGAACAGGTTGGTCGCGAGCACGGTCATCAGGAGTCCGATGATCAGCACCACGACCATGATCTCGAGCAGGGTGAAACCTTCGCTTCTGCGGGTGTGCATGGAGTCTTCCTTTGGCGACCGCGGCGCCACTAGTGCAGCGCCGAGGTCATGTTCATGAGGGGCATCAGCGTCGAGAGGATGATGGTCAGGATGACCAGCGCGACGAAGATCAGCAGAACCGGCCCGAGCAGCGCGAGCAGCCGCTGCAGGGCGTTCTCGACCTGGTCGTCGTAGGTGTCGGCCAGCTTGCCGAGCATGGACGGTAGCTCGCCCGAGGCCTCGCCGACCGAGATCATGTGGGTGACGAGCGGCGGGAACTGGCCGCTGGTCTTCATGGTCCCTGCGATCGACGAGCCGCGCGTGATGGCGTCCCTGGCGTCGTCGATCGCGCGGCCGATCACCGCGTTCGCGGCGACCGTCTTGGAGATCTCGAGCGCCGGCACGATCGGCACGCCGCCCGCGCTGAGCGTGGCCAGCGTGCGCGCGAAGCGGGCGATCGCGACGTAGCGGATCAGCCGCCCGAAGACCGGCAGCCGCAGCTTGAACGCGTCCCAGCGCATCTTGCCCGACTCGGTCGCGATCACGCGACTCCAGACCACCACCGCCAGCCCGATCGCAATCAACGCCGGCAGCCAGTAGTGCGTGACCACGTTCGAGATCGCGATCACGACGCGGGTGGCGAGCGGGAGCTCCTGCTTCATGTCCTTCAGCATGCTGGTGATGTTCGGAATCACCTTCACCAGCAGCACGCCCGCCACGCCGGAGCTGAACACCAGCATCAGCACCGGGTAGATCATCGCGTTGATCAGCTGGTTGCGGAGCGTCATGCGGTTCTCGACGTACTCGGCCAGCCGCTGCAGCACGGGCGCGAGCGCTCCAGAGGACTCGCCCGCGCGCACCATCGAGCGGTAGAGCTCGTCGAAGACCTGCGGGAACTGGCCCAGCGCCTCCGCCAGCGACATGCCCTCGTTCACGCCTTCGCGCACGCGGCCGATGATGGCCTTGAAGCGCTCGCGTTCGACCTGCTCGGTGAGCGCCGAGAGCGCCTGCACCAGCGGCAGGCCGGCCTGGATCAGCGTGGCGAGCTGGCTCGAGAACATCGCCAGCGCCAGGTCCGGCACTCGCAGCAGGCTCGGGAGCTGCAGCTTCGCCAGGAGCTCCGACGCCTCGTGCCCGCGCGTCTTCCCCTCGAGGATCTCGGTCGGGAAGATCCCGTCGGCCCGCAGCTTCGCGCGCGCGGAGCGCAGGCTGTCGGCGTCGATCGACGCGGCGACCGCCCGGTTGCCCGCGGCCACTCCCTTGTAGCGGTAGACCGGCACGGGCTAGGCTGCCTCGGGGTCGAGCGCCGCCACGGCCTCCTCCTGGGTCTGGCGCAGGATCTCGGCGACGGAGGTCTGCCCGTCGAGCACCATGCGCGCCCCGTGCATGCGCATGGTCTGCATGCCGAGGCGCACCGCCTGGTCCTGGATCTGCTTGGAATCGACGCCGCGGGTGATCATGCCGCGGATCACGTCGTCGATCTGCAGGATCTCGAAGATGCCGGTGCGCCCGTGGTAGCCGGTGTGGTTGCAGTGTACGCAGCCCTTGGCGCGGTAGATCGTGTGAGTCGCGATGTCGGCGCGGCGCAGCCCGATCTCCGCGAGCTCGTCCTCCGTCGGCGTGTAGGCTTCGCGGCAGCGCTTGCAGAGCAGACGGATCAGCCGCTGCGCCAGCGCGGCGACCAGCGACGAGGAGATCAGGAAGGGCTCGACGCCCATGTCGATGAGCCGCGTGATCGTGCCGGCCGACTCGTTGGTGTGCAGTGTCGAGAACACCAGGTGGCCGGTGAGGCTGGCCTGGATCGCGACCTCCGCCGTCTCCAGGTCGCGGATCTCGCCGACCAGGATCACGTTCGGGTTCTGGCGCAGGATCGAGCGCAGCCCGGCCGCGAAGGTGAGGCCGATCGACGCCTTCACCTCGATCTGGCTGATGCCGGGCAGCCGGATCTCGACGGGATCCTCGATCGTCATGATGTTGTGCTCGGGCTTGTTGATGTCGGCGAGCGCCGCGTAGAGCGTGTTCGTCTTGCCCGCGCCGGTCGGGCCGGTGACGAGGATGATCCCGTTGCTGCGCCGGATCAGCCGCCGCAGCGTCTCCTGGTGCCGGGTCGAGAGGCCGATCTTCTCGATCGACAGCAGCTCTTGCGTGCGCGGCAAGAGCCGGAGCACGCAGCGCTCGCCGTACTGCGTGGGCAGCGTCGACAGGCGCACGTCGTAGTCGCGGCCCGCGATCTT
>Ga0187779_10002156_pt1 | contig 12132 bp, 10 predicted proteins | sample 1015_Q2_SP10_10__FD_132435 | JGI IMG/M metagenome (GOLD analysis project Ga0187779, IMG submission 132435) | Tropical peat soil microbial communities from peatlands in Department of Meta, Colombia - 1015_Q2_SP10_10_MG | ecosystem: Environmental > Terrestrial > Soil > Wetlands > Peat | place... | reverse complement strand
GGTGGCGGCCTGGGCCTCGCCCTCGGCGTTGATGATCTTCGCGCGGCGCTCGCGCTCGGCCTCGGCCTGGCGGGCGATCGCGTGCTGCATGCGCTCGGGGATCTCGACGTCCTTGATCTCGACGGTGGTCACCTTGATGCCCCACGGCTCAGTCTGCGCGTCGATCACCCGTTGCAGGGAGTCGTTGAGGCTCTCGCGCTCGCCCAGCAGGTGATCGAGGTCGACGCCGCCGAGCACCGACCGCAAGGTGGTCTGGGCGATCTGAAGGGTCGCGTTGTGGAAGCTCTCCACCGCGTTCACCGCCTTGTTCGGATCGACGACGCGGTAGTACGCGACCGCGGTCACCCGCACCGGGATGTTGTCGCGGGTGATCACCTCTTGCGGGGGGACCGTAAGCGTCACGGTGCGTAGCGAAACCCGCACCATCCGGTCGATCGTCGGGACGAGCAGGATCAGCCCGGGCCCCCGCAGGTCCATGACCCGCCCGAGGCGGAACACGACGCCGCGCTCGTACTCCCGCAGCACTCGGACCGAGGCGCCGAGGACGGTGAGCCCGATCACGAGCAGGACCACCAGCAGGACGCCAATCGCAACGATCACCGGATCCGCTCCCAGTCCTCAGCCCGCCGAACGCCAACGGTCAGGCCGTCGAGATGGTCGACCACTATCTCGTCTCCCTCGTGTAGCTCCTTCGGATTCTCGTCGTCGTCAAGAACCGACCGGCGGGCGCGCCACAGCGCGCCGTCGACCAGCACGGAGCCGGTCGAGTTCGTCCAGCTGCGCACGACCCCCGTATGGCCGATCATGCTCTCGGGTCCGGCCCTGATCTGGCGCCGGCGCACGGCGAGCCCCTTGCCGACGGTCAGCAGCATCACGCCGCCCGCGGCGCCGGCCAGCAGCAGTGCCGCCAGCACGCCGAGCGCGAGCCCGCCGCCGAGTCCCATCACCGCCAGCACCGCACCCACCCCCAGCGCGATCACTCCGGGTCCGCCGAGCGCGCCCATCGTCGGTACGTGGGCCTCGATCAACACCATGATCGCCCCGACCATAAGCAGTGACACGCCTAATGCGGTCATGTCAATACTTTAGCCCCCGTTTACGGTCGCGAACGGTTGAGGCTGGGTTTATGGTCCGCGGCCGAACCGGCCGCCGCCAAGGCCAGGGGACTGCGCCGCCCGGGTCAGCGACTGCGCCCCGCGTACAGCGCGCGGGCGCGGGTGCTCCGCTTCACACCGAACATGGCCGCGTCGGCGGAGCGCAGCAGCCCATCGGCGTCGTCGGCGTCGATCGGGAACACCGCGCGGCCGATGCTGACGCCCAGGTGGAGTTGATGGCCGTCGATCATGAACGGCCGCGTCAAGGCCGCCGCCAGCCGATCGGAGACCTCCTCGGCGGCGGCCGGTGCGGTCCGTGAGTCGATCAGCACCGCGAACTCGTCGCCGCCGAGGCGGGCAACGGTGTCCTCCGCGCGCGTGCACGACGCCAGCCGCGTGGCCACGGCCACGAGCAGCTGGTCGCCGACGTCGTGTCCGAACTCGTCGTTGACCGGCTTGAAGCCGTCGAGATCCATGTACAGAAGCGTCACGGGGTGGATCTCCCGGCGCGCGCAGCTGATCGCGTCCCGGAGCTGACCGGTGAACTGCAACCGGTTGGCGAGTCCGGTCAGCTGGTCGTGCATCGCCTGGCGGGTCATCTCGTCGACGAGGTGGCCGTTCTGGAGCGCGGTCGTGGCCTGGGCGGCAACGCCCGACAGGCGGTCGAGCAGGTCGGGAGTCGGCTTGAGGCGCTCGGGGTGGTCGGACACCGAGACGATCAGGAGCCCGAGGAACGAGTCGGCGCTGACGAGCGGCACGAGGATCGTCGCGGCAAGTTCGAGCGCCGTGAGCATCTCGAGCAGCTGGGGATCGTCGATCGTTGGGTCAACGAACAGAGGCTCGGGGTTCAGTTCCTTGATCATGCGGTGCAGAGGGCTGCCGGGAATCGGGTCCCACATCGTGTCCTGCGCGTCGACGGCGCCATCGCGAGTGGTCGTGACCGCCCGGCGCACCAGCACGCCGTGCGCGGCGTCCCACAGGCAAACCCCCACCCGGTCGCAGTCGACCACGAGCGGTACCGCGTCGGCCAGTCGGGCGGCGACCTCGCGACTCGTGCCGGCGGCCGCCAAGGCGCGCGCCAGCGACAGCAGCGCGCTCGACTGCTCCGAGCGCTGCTTCGCCTCCATCAACGCGTACGCGCCGTCCAGCGCGGTCGCGGCGTAATGCGCGTACACGTCGAACAGCTCTCGCTCCTGTGCCAGGAACGTCTGACCCGCTTGCCGGAGCGCCAGCAACCGGCCGTACTCGCGCCGATGGGAGCGAACCGGTACGACCAACCACGAGTCGGGATGGGTCGAGGGCCTGCGGTGCAGGAGCTCGTCGACGTACTCGGCGACGCCCTCCTGCTCGAACCCCTTGTGGTGGCAGTGCAGCTCACCGGCGGGGCCTACCTGTACCGCCAGCAGGTACCGGATCGCCCTGACCTCGAGCGCGGCTCGGGCGGTGATCCGCGCCAGGACATCGTCGAGGTCGTCGGCCGCGATCAGGTCCGACGCGGCTGCAAACACGCTGTGCAGGCGCTCGTTCACCGCGTCGAGCTGTTGCTGGAGCGCGGCGATCTGCTCGGGACACCCGCCGGCAGCCTCCGCCCCGGGGTCCCAGCTCACCCGATACAGGCAGCGCGCCGCTCCCAACGCCTGGCATTCCCCGTGCTCGACGACCGCGGGACCCTGCCCGAACAGAACCGGCCCGCATGTGAGCAGCCCGCAGGTCCACGCGCAGTGGTCGGGGCTCCGCGGGAATCCCCCGGCCGCCACGGCGACGATGTCGGCAAAGCCAGGGCCGGCGGCGGCGACGTCGAGCCTCGTGACCGTGCTGAACTCGGCGGTGCTCGTGGCGATCGCGCGGTACACCTTCTCGGGAGAGCCGAGCGAGCGAAGCATCGACGCGACCTGCGATCCGCCGAGCCGATGGGCCGTATCCTCGCCGACCGTGCGTGCGAACTGGGGATGGTGGGTGACGAGCGCGCCGGCACGCCACAGGGCGACGGCCTCGTCGTAGGCGATCCAGTTGGTGATGTCGCGAAGGTATTCGGGCGTTCGCCCGCTGCCGACCAGCCGCAGGACGTCCGCGACGGCATCGGCGCCGCCGAAAGCGTGCACTCGTGCGAGCAGGACCGCGCTCATCGAGCAGGAGAAGTGGTCTCCTGCATCGGTTTCCGCCGCCGTGAGAGCCTCCAGACGCATCAGGTGTCTATCGGAGCAGCGGAACTGATCGATGCCGTAGTCACGACGGTCTGGACGAACTGCCTCCCCGATTCGGCGCAGAGCCGTTTCCCACACGTAAGGCGCCGCCGTCAGGCGCCGCCGACCATCCCAGTTTCCAGCCCGCGAACGGCCGGCGTTGATAGCGTCCGGTTCCTCGACCTTCGACCTCTGGAGCGGCAAATGACCAGCGCGAACACCCAGGGCCTGGTGACCGACATCGCAGGACTGCGCGAGAGCGTGGGCGCCCAGCTGGGCTACACCGATTGGCGGGAGATGACGCAGGAGATCGTCAACCAGTTCGCCGACGCGACCGACGACCATCAGTTCATCCATGTTGACGTCGAACGGGCCAAGCAGACGCCGTTCGGGGGCACCATCGCCCACGGCTATCTGACGCTGTCGCTGATGGCTCCGGTGATGCAGACGCTGATGACCATCACCGATGCGGCGATGGGCGTGAACTACGGGCTCGACCGGGTGCGCTTCCCGGCGCCGCTCCCGGTCGGGAAGCAGTGGCGCGGTGCCGGCGAGATCGTCGAGGTCACCGACGTCTCCGGCGGCGTCCAGGTCAAGGTCCGCGGCACGATCGAGGTCAAGGACCAGGAGAAGCCGGCCTGCGTCGCCGAATGCGTGGTGCGCATGTACGGCGGCGGCTAAGGCGCCGCCGTCAGGCGCCGCCGACCATCGCAATGATCCCGATGCCGGTCGACGTCGAGTCGCTCCTCGCCATCGACGTTCACGTTCACGCCGAGCGGAATGATTCAGAGCCGCAGGATCCGGTGACGACCGAGATCCTCGCGGCGGCCGCCCGTTACTTCGGGGGCAGCCCGCCGCAGCCGAGCGCGCGCGAGGTCGCCGACTACTACCGCGAGCGGAATCTGCTCGCGGTCATCTTCACCGTCGACGACGAGGCCGGAATGGGCCGCAAACGCCTCGGTAACAGCGAGGTACTCGAGGCCGCCCGCGCCAACCCCGACGTGCTGATCCCGTTCGGCAGCGTCGATCCCCACAAGGGCAAGCTCGCCGTCCGCGAGGCGCACGAGCTGATCGAGGCGGGCGTGCGCGGGTTCAAGTTCCACCCCAACACCCAGGCGTTCTGGCCCAACGACCGCGCGTTCTATCCGTTGTACGACGTGATCGCGCAGGCCGGGCTGATCGCCCTGTTTCACTCCGGCACGACCGGAATCGGCGCCGGCATGCCGGGCGGCGCCGGCGTCCACCTCAAGTACTCAAACCCGATGTGCGTCGACGACGTCGCCGTCGCCTTTCCCGCCCTGGACATCATCCTCGCCCACCCCTCGTTCCCCTGGCAGGACGAGGCGCTCGCGATCGCGGTCCACAAGCCCAACGTGTACATCGACCTGTCCGGGTGGTCCCCCAAGTACTTCCCCGACATCCTCGTCCAGTACATCAACACCCGCGCCCAGCACAAGATGCTGTTCGGCTCGGACTTCCCCCTGATCACCCCGGACCGCTGGCTCGCCGACTTCGAGAAGCTCCCGATCAAGGACGAGGTGCGCCCGCTCGTCCTCAAACACAACGCCGCCAAGCTGCTCGGTTTGTGAGCGCGACCCGCGGTCTCGAAAACCGGACCGGGCAATGGGTATCAGGGGCTGCTCATGACCGCCGAGGACGGCGCAGCGGCGCGAGCTCGACCTGCCGCTGTTCAGCACGATCCGACGCCGGCTGGCCGAGGGTGCCAAGGAGCACGGCGACGAGGACATGAGCGCGACGTACTGGACCAGCGCGCCCGGTCGGGACCCTACGCCGTAATCCCTGTTCAGTGGCGGTGGTCGCGCATTGCCACCCGGAGGAGCTCATGACCGTTGACGTTGCTGACGGTCAGCTCGTCGGTCAGCGAGGCAAGTGATTCGGGCCCGCGCTCGCGCTGTCGGTCGTCGAGGCGGCGGCTCGTGCCGGTCCGCAGCGGGGATACGGCGAACTCGAGCAGCCGGTCATGAGCTTCGAGGGCGACGCTGATCGATGCGCTCTGCGCGGCCCGCTCGGCGTGGGCGCCGAGGGCATCGGTGACCAGGTAGACGTCGGCGCAGCGATCGAGCGAGAAGCCGGCGCTCGGCGCCAGCGCCCGGCCGATGCGCCCGAGCACCGGCGCCAGCAACTCGACCGGCGAGACCGTGAGGACGATGTCGCCCGACAGGCGAGTCGGAAGGCGCGCCTGCCACACCTGGGGCGGGTCGCTCGCGCGGCGTGGGGCGGGCTCGGCGGCACTGCCCGGGCCGGCCACGGCCCTGAAGCACAGCCGCACCTCGGTTCCACCGTCGGGTGCGCGTATGAACTCCGCGCGGTCGGCCACCGCGCTCATCAGTGCCAGCCCGACCTTCAGCCCGTCGTGGTCGGGCGCGGCATCGCCGATGCCGCGTCCGTGGTCGCGGACCTGCACCTCGAGGTCACCCGCGGCGACCGCCAGGTCGACCGAGAACGGCCCGGGCTCGCTGCTGTAGGCATGCTGGATGACGTTGTTGCACGCCTCGCTGACCGCGGTGTTGACGTCGCTGAGCAGCTCGGGATCGAACCCGAGCGCCTCACCTGCGGCCGAAGACATGCTCCGGACCAGCCTTGCCGCCTCGGGTCGGCTAGTCAGCTCGAGGCGGACCCTCGGTGAATCGATTTCTCCGCTCATTCTCCTCGCGCGTGGGGAGCGCCGGGTTGTGTTTAACCCAAGGGCTACCCAAAGCGCCGGACTGCAAGCGCCGGAATTGAAACGAACGGCTCCCGGCGATCAGCCGGCGACGGCGGCCGCCTCGAGCCGCATCATCGACCGGCGCAGCAACCGCGACACATGCATCTGCGAGCAGCCGATCCGCTGGCTGATCTCGCGCTGCGTGAGGTCGCTGAGAAGCCGCAGGCCGAGCACCTGGCGCTCGACGTCGCTGAGCGACGCCCAGCCGGCTGCGAGCAGCGCGCGATCCTCGGCGAGCTCGAATCCGGCGTCCTCGCCACCCAGCGTGTCGCCGAGCGCGCAGCGGTCGTCGGCTTCGTGCGCGACCGGAGCGTCGAGCGATGCCGGGTGATAGTTGTGGGCGGCGTCGAGCGCCTCGATCACCTGCTCCGCCGGACAGGCGAGCGCCTGCGCGAGCTCGTCGACGGTCGGCGACCGGCCCAGTCGCACCGACAGCCGCTCGGTCTGCCGGCTGACCGCGAGCGCTCGCTCCTGCAGATCGCGCGGTACGTGGACGCTCCAGCCCTTGTCCCGGAAGTGGCGCTTGAGCTCGCCCACGATCGTCGGGGCGGCGTAGCTAGTGAACTTCTTGCCGAGTCCGGGCTCGTACCGGTTGAGCGCGTTCAGCAGTCCCAGGCTCGCGACCTGCACGAGGTCGTCGAGCGGCTCACGGCTGTGGACGTAGCGGAGCGCAAGCTTGCGCGTGAATGGGATGAAGCGCCTGACGAGTTCATCCAGGGCGTCGGGGTCGCGATCCTGGTGGTAGGCGACGAGCAGTTCCTCGTCGGGAAGACGCGCGAGGTCGCGCGTCTGGGCGGTGACGGACATTTGACCTCCGTTTGGGCTTTCCAACGCGAGGTCCGTACGAGGGCCGCGGGTACGACCCGTCAGTCCGTCCCATGCTCTTGCCTCACCGAGGCAATGCGACTACTGCCGCAACGTATCGGCTATACGGTGATTCTGTCCCGGATCCTGGTTCGCAAAACCTCTTGGCGGCCGATTCCGTCGTGTCGGGGCCGCTTTCAGGACTCGGGCAGCGCGAACGAGCCTCCGCGCTGGTCCCCGGTGCCGCGCAGGTCTTCCTCGATCGCCGCAGCGGTCCGCAGCGCCAGCGCCAAGAAGTCGCGCCGGAGCGAAGCCATCGAGGCGCGGCTGGCGTGCACGGACAAGTTCAGGGCGGCGGTGACCGTACCCGACGAGGTGCGGAGCGGGACGGCCAGCGAGCGCAGGCCCTCCTCGAGCTCCTGGTCGGTGGCCGCGTAGCCCTGCCGGCGCACGGTGGCGAGGATTGCCCGCAGCGCATCCTTGTCCTTGACGGTGTGCGATGTCAGCGGCACGATTTCGATCCGCTCGAGCCGTTCTTCGAGCTCGTCATCCGGCAGGCCGGCCAGCAGGACGCGCCCCATCGAGGTGGCGAACGCCGGCAGGCGGGTGCCCACCGCCAGCGTGATGCTCATGATCCGCCGCGTCGGGACGCGGGCGACATACACGACGTCGAGCTCGTCGAGCACCGAGATCGAGCACGATTCGTTGACCTCGCCGACGAGCGCCTCCATGTGCGGCAGCGCGACTTCGGGCAGGGTGAGGCTCGACAGGTAGGCATATCCGAGCTCGAGCACGCGCGGGCGCAGCGAGAATCGGCCCTGCGAGAAGTTCACGTAGCCGAGCTTCACCAGCGTCAGCAGGAAGCGGCGCGCGGCGGCGCGGGTGAGGCCGGTCGAGCGGGCGACCTCGCTGAGCGCGAGCTCTCGGTGCTCGGAATCGAACGCGCGGATCACCGCGAGGCCGCGTTCCAGCGACTGCACGAAGTCTGAGCTCTGGGCAGGTTTGTCGGCCACCTTGGTCTCTCTTGACCACCCGTTCGGTATCTCCCGACATCCGTTCGGTATGCGAACACTAGCGGACGAGGCGCGCAGTAGGATCCGCGCGATGGCCGACTCCGTTTCCGCGCAGACTGCCGCCGCGCACGGCAACGGCGACGTCCGGCGGGCGGCCGGCCCGACCGTCCGCGATGCCGCGTTCGAGGTCATGCGCCGCCATGGGTTGACGACGATCTTCGGCAACCCGGGATCGACCGAGATCGCGTTCCTCACCGATCTCCCCGACGACATCCGGTTCGTCCTCGGCCTCCACGAGGGGTCGGTCGTGGGCATGGCGACCGGTTACGCCCTGGCCCGGGGCGAGCCCGCCTTCGTCAACCTGCACACCGTCGCCGGCCTGGGCAACGCGGTCAATGCGATCGCCAACGCGCGTGACTGCCGCGCGCCGCTGGTGATCCTCGTCGGTCAGCAGGACCGACGCCAGATCGCGTTCGAGCCGTTCCTCACCGGGCGGGCGCTCGAGCGCCTCGCCGGCGAGTATCCGGTGTGGAGGCATGTGCCCAGTCGCAGTCAGGACGTGCCGGGCGCGATCGCGCGCGCCTACCACGAGGCCGAGGCCGCGCGCGGGCCCGCCCTGCTCGTCGTGCCGATGGGTGACTGGCTCGAGCCCGCCGACGAGCTCGCGGCCGGCGCGCCGGCACGGGTCCTGCGCCCGCAATCAGTGGAGTTGTCCGTGGTGGCGGAACTAGCGGATCTCTTGGCCGGCGCGGATTCGCCGGCCCTGGTCGTCGGCGCTCCGGACGAAGGGGACTGGGAGGCCGTGGTCGCGCTCGCGGAGCGGTTGCGCTGCCCGGTGTGGCAGGAGCCGTTCACGCGGCGCGTGGGCTTCCCCCAGGACCACCCGCTGTTCGCCGGACACCTCGCGTGGCAGCGCCGACTGCTGCACGATGCGCTGGCGCCGTACGACGTGGTCCTCACCTTGGGAACCAACGCGTTCCGGGCCTACCTGTTCGATGAGCCGATTGCGCTGGTGGAGCCGGATGTGCGCGTCGCCGTGCTCACCGCCGATCCGGCCGAAGCCCATCGCAGCCCGTGTGATCTCGCTGTGGTGGCGCCGGTGGGAGCGGCCTGCCGCGCGCTCGTCGGGCTGTTGCCCGAGCGCGCCGGCAACCCGCCCGAGCCCGTGCGCCGCCCGGCGCCGTTGGCTCCCCCGGCCGCGGGAGCGCCGCTCCGCCCCGGCCACGTGCTCGACGCGCTCGCGCAGCGGCTCCCGGATGACGTGCTCCTGGTCGAGGAGTGCCCGTCCTCGCAGCCGGAGCTGTATGAGCGGATCCGGATTCGTGTTCCGTTCGGGTACCTGAGCACCGCCAACGGCTGCCTCGGCTTCGGCCTGGCCGGGTCGATCGGGCTGCGCATGGGGCTGCCGGACCGTCCGGTCGTCGCGGTGCTCGGCGACGGCTCGACGATGTACGCGATTCAGGCGCTGTGGAGTGCCGCGCGGTATGACGTCGGCGTGCTGCTGATCGTGCTCGCCAACGGGCGCTACGCGGTGATGGACGCGCTCGCGCGCCGGCATGGGGGCGCAGGCGCGTGGCCCGGATTCGAGTCAGTCGACATCGGCGGCCTGGCCCGCTCGCTCGGTTGCCCCTCGGTACGTGTGGAGCGCCACGACGATCTGATTCGGGTCCTCGACGAGGTGCTGCCCGGTCTCGCCGGCCGGCGCGAGCCGCTCGTCCTCGAATGCGTGGTGGGGGAGTAGCGATGGCCGCCACCGGGTCGTCCTCGAGCGGGTCGTCGCTGACCGGGTCGGCGTCGAGCGGGTCGTCGCTGACCGGGTCGGCGTCGAGGACCACGCCGGCGGATATCACCGCCCGGGCGGTGGCGAGCTTCGACGGCTGCGGCGATCCACGCCTGCGGGAGCTCATGCAGAACCTCGTCCGCCATCTGCACGCATTTGCCGCCGAGGTGGGGCTGACCGAGGACGAGTGGCGGCAGCTGATCGCGGTGCTCACCGACACCGGCAACATCACCGACGCGCGCCGGCAGGAGTTCATCCTGTGGTCGGACGCGCTCGGACTGTCGATGCTGGTCGACGCGCTCGCGCACCGGCTCCCGGCCGGGGCCACCGAGTCGACCGTGCTCGGCCCGTTCTACGTGCCCGGCTCGCCCCTGCGGGAGTTCGGCGAAAGCATGGTGGTCGAGAGCGGGGCCGGCGTCCCGGCGTGGGTCTACGGTCGGGTGCTCGACGTTTCCGGGGCGCCGATCGCCGGCGCCGAGGTCGACGTCTGGCAGAACGGTGCCGACATGCTGTACGCGGTCCAGCGCCCCGAGGCGGAGGAGGACCACCTGCGCGGCCGCTACCTCACCCGCGAGGACGGCAGCTACGCGTTCGTGGCGGTCCGACCGGTGCCGTACCCGATTCCCGACGACGGCCCGGTCGGCAGGATGCTCGCCGCCACCGGCCGCCACCCGTGGCGCCCGGCGCACATCCACATGATCGTGCGCGCGCCCGGCTACAAGACCGTCACCACGCACGTGTTCGACGCCACCAGCCGGTACCTCGACTCCGACACCGTGTTCGCGGTCAAGCCGTCGCTGCTGCGGACCTTCGTCGAACGCTCGCCTGAGGACCCCGAGCGCCCGGCCGGGGTCGACGGCGAGTGGGTGTCGCTCGAGAACGACATCGTGCTCGCGCCCGGCGACGACGGTGGCGCGGTCGTCGACCCGGGCCGTACCGCGTAGAGCGCCTCGGCTCTCCCGGATCGGGTGCGCTGCCGAGCTGCGGGAGGGACGTGCGGCCGCAGACTTGAGTTACCATTCCCGATCGTGGTTGACAAGATTGTTGACAATCCGGCCGACGGCCGCCCCGAGGACCGGCTCCGCGAGGCGATCGTCACCGGCCGCTTTCAACCGAGCGAGCGCCTGGTCGAGACCGATCTCACGAGGGTCCTCGGCGTCGGGCGCTCCGCGGTCCGGACCGCGCTCGCCCGACTCGAGCACGAGGGGCTGGTCGAGCACGAGCGCCACCGTGGCGCACGCGTGCGGCTCGTGGGCGCGGAGGAAGCCGTCGAGATCCTCGAGGCGCGCGCGGTGCTCGAGGGGCTGGCCGCGCGGCACGCCGCGCTGCGCGCCACCCCGTCGGACGTCGAGGGCCTGCGCGAGATCCTCGACGAGATGCGCGCGCGCCTCGACGCGGGCGATCTGCTCGGGGTTTCTGAGGAGAACGTGGTGCTCCATCGCCGGCTGCTCGAGATCTCCGCTCACGGGACCGCCATCCGCCTGATCGCGACGCTCAAGTCGCAGCTCGTCCGCTTTCAGTACCGGACGATCATGCTGCCGGGGCGGAGCGAGCACTCGTTCGGCGAGCACGAGGCGATCGTCGACGCGGTCGCCGCCGGCGATCCCGACCGGGCGCAGGCGGCAATGCGCACGCATCTTTCGCACGTGGCCGAGGCTCTGAGAGAAGGTGCGGGATGACCGATTCGCCCTCGGACCGCGCCCGGTCGCTGCTGCGCGGGGCGTACGACACCCACATGCACATCTCCCCGGATGTCGTCGAGCGGATCATCGACGACATCTCGCTCGCGCAGAAGTTCAAGGAGCTGGGGATGGCCGGGTTCGTGCTCAAGTCACACTACGGCTCGACCGCCGAGCGTGCCGCCGTCGTGCGCGCCGCCGTGCCGGGCGTGAACGTGCTCGGCGCGATCTCCTTGAATCGGGCCGTCGGCGGCATCAACCCGCTCGCGGTCGAGATCGCCGCGCGCGAGGGCGCCCGAACCGTGTGGCTGCCGACGGTCGACTCCGTCAACGAATCGCACGAGCGCGAGGGGGGTGGGCGGGAACGTCAAGCAAAGGTGCCGGTGTGGGTCAAGCTCCAGCTCGAGCTGCGCGAGCAGGGGATCGAGATCCCGCCGGTGCCGGTCGTCGATGAGCACGGTTCGGTCCTACCCGAGGTGTACGAGGTGATCGGGATGATCGCGCGGCACCAGATGTGCCTGGCCACGGGTCATCTGAGCCGGGACGAGATCTTCGCGGTCGTGGACGCGGCTGTCGACGCCGGTGTCGAGACGATCGTGATCACCCACCCCGAGTTCCCCTCGCAGAACCTGAGCGTCGAGGACCAGCGGGCGCTGGCCGGGCGGGGTGCGCTGCTCGAGCGCTGCTTCACCACGCCGCACACCGGCAAGGTCTCGTGGGAGCAATGGCTGTCGAACATCCGCGACTGCGGAGCCGAGAGCTCGGTGCTGTCGACGGACCTCGGGCAGGTTTTCAATCCGCCGGTCGAGGACGGGATGGCGTTGATGGTCGACCGCCTGTTCGACGCCGGCTTC